>ERZ1370068.2752-contig-1883_pt1 | contig 20070 bp, 21 predicted proteins | sample MGYA00561227_ERZ1370068 | MGnify/ENA primary metagenome ERZ1370068 (study PRJEB38410, sample SAMEA6850437) | metagenome | study: Metagenomic assessment of the ecological functions of the soil: analysis of the soil microbiota associated with the...
CGACGGTCGGCGTGTCGTGGTTGCATCAACGATGACCGGACGACAACATCAACTTCACCGCCACGGGCTCAGCGATCAACAGCGGCCGGTCTCGCCCGCGTATTTCACCTCCAGCAATCCACCTCCGGGCTGGCCGCTGCCGCCCGTCGTGCTCGACGTCCTGGCCGCCAGGGGCATCCGGCTTCCGGCGACCTTCGTGTACCTGAACCGGGGCCGGTCCGGAACCGGGGCGTGGAGCTGTCGCTCGACCATTCGTTCACGAACGCGATCGCGGGTTCGCCAACTACTCGTGGCGAGGACGCCCCGAGCCTTGCGACGCCAACGTATGGGAGACCTGCACGCCCGGCGCCCGAACCTGTTCCCCACCGAGGAGCTGAGCTTTCCGGCCACGCATCGCTTCAACGCCGGGTTCTCCGTCAATCAGCGGCGCTGGCTCGGCAACGTGACCGTCAACTACACGAGCGGGGCCTTCTGGTCCGACGTGCTGACCGCCGATCTCCACGCGGCGCACCGACGCGTATACCCTGCTCGGCGCCACGCTTGGGCCTCAAGTGGAATGGCGGCCGGATCGTCACGAGCCTCCAAGGGCACCGATCCTCTCGAAATCCGAAGACGTCCAGCAGCACGAGCTTCGGGCGACATCATGAAGCGGCAGCGCATACTCGTAGCGGCGGAAGTGCGGGTGAGGTCGGCGTTGCGCCTAGCGCTTGCGCTTGCGGGCGCTTCCTGGCCTTCGTTCGTAGAGGGCTGAGGACACGGTCCACGAAGTAGCCGGGTCAGCCCAGGGAGTTCTTGTAGTCGAGGGCGGCCGCGATCTCGCGGGGAGTGAGATGCCGCCGCACGTCCGGGTGGACGGCCGCCGCTTCGCGGAAGGCCACGCCGCGCGTGCAGGGCCTCGCGCGAGATGGCGAGCACGAGCGCGTGCGCGCGGTCGCGGCCGATCTTCGCGGCCAGCGCCATCATCACCGCCTCCGAGACGCGACCCCGCCCGCGCGCGGTCGAGGTTGCGCTGCATGTTCTCGGGCTTCACCACGAGGGTGGCGAGAGCCGCCGCGCGATCACGAGCTGCGCCCCAGCAGCAGGCACACCTCCTGCGGGAAGGCCCAGGCCGTCTCGCCCTGGCGATGGTCGTCCTCCCACTCCGAATGGACGTAGTCCAGGATCGTCGCAGCCCGCGCGGAATGAGGCGGCCGAGGAGGACCACCGACCCCGAGGCCACGGGATTGAGCTTGTGCGGCATGGCCGTGCTGCCGACCTTGCCCTCCGTGAACTCGACGACCTCGTCGACGTCCGTGACCTGCAGGTTGTAGATGTTCTGCGCGACCTTGCCGAGGGTGGCGGACATCATGGCCAGCATGAGGGAAGAACTCGGCGAAGCGGTCGCCCGCCGTCTTGGCCGCGATCACGGGCACGCCCAGAGCCCAGTCGCGCCATGAGCCGGTCCTGCACGGCGAGTCCTTTGCGTCCGAGCGCGGCCATGGTCCCGACGGCGCCGCCCAGCTCCCCACCAGCACGCGCGGGCGGCTCGCCTCCAGGCGCTCCTTCTGGCGCAGGACCTCGTCGAGCCAGACCGCGGCCTTGTAGCCGAAGGTCACGGGCAGGGCGTGCTGGCCGTGGGTGCGGCCGGCCATGACCGTGTCGCGATGGCGCCGGGCCAGGCGCGCGAGCTCGGCCGCGATCGCGTCGATCTCGCCCTCCACCACGGCGTAGGTGTCCTTGATCTGCAGGGCCAGCGCGGTATCGATGATGTTCTTGCTCGTCGTGCCCCAGTGCACCCAGCGCGCGGCGGAGGGCCGCAGGACGGCCCGCAGCGCGTTCACCAGCGGCATGACGGGGTTCCACGTCGGGTCGAACTCGCGCTTCATGGCCGCGAGGTCGATAGAGGTCGACGCGGGCGCGCCGCGCGATCTCGCGGGCGGCGGAGGCGGGGACGAGGCCCAGCTCGGCCTCGGCGCCGGCCAGCGCCGCCTCCACGTCCAGCCAGCGCTGCACCATGGCGCGGTCGTCCCAGATCGCGCGCATGGCCGGCGAGCCGTAACGATCGCGGAGGTAGAACGAGTCGTACGCGGAGGCCGGCATCAGAGAGGTCCGGCGAGCGCCGGCCGCGCGCTCATCACGCGCGCGGGCGGCTGAGGATGTTCGCGAGGATCCGGTAGGCCCCGGGCGTGCCCGCGGAAGCTGCCGCCACAGGCCGAGGCCGACGTAGGTCCACGTCCCCTTCCCCACCGGCGCGTCCACCAGGATGCCCTTCTTCTCTCCGGGTTCTTCGGGAAGGGGTCGGCGGAGGAGAGCAGCTCGACGTAGTGCGGGTCCCTGGCCCCCAGGAAGTACAGGCCGCGCTCCTGCACCCAGCCGTCGAAATCGGCCTTGCCGATGCGGTTGGGCACGTTGAAGTAGGGATGATCGGGCGCGAGCACGTTCATGGGCGCGTCTCGAGCGTGACCCGCTCGTAGGTGACGGACGCCGGGTAGGGGCGAACGGGCTCACCGCCGTCGCGGAGCCGCCGCCCGAGAACCCTTCCGCGGGCGCCTCCGAGAGCCGGTTGAACTCGAACTTGTTGTACTGCACGACGACGTGCCCGCCCGCGCGCGCGTACTCGATCAGGCGCTGGTTGTTCGCGCGCAGGTCCTGCCGGGTCTGGTAGGCGCGGATCCCGGTGACGATGGTGGAGAAGCGCGAGAGGTCGCCGTAGGCGAGGTCGTCCGCGGACAGCATGCTCGGGGTGACGCCGAGCTGCTGGATGGCGGGCGGCACCTCGTCGCCCGCCCCGAGGACGTAGCCGATCGACACGCCGGGGCGACCTTCACGTCGATGGCCTGCACGCGCGAGGCGGCCGGACTGAGGAGATGCCGCTCCTGGATGTGGTCGTAGGCGATGACCTGCACGCCGTCGCGGTACTCCTGCCCGCCGCGCGTGGCCACCGCGCGGACCGCGTAATCGCCCGCGGCCAGGGCCTGAGGCGCGGTCACGAAGAAGCGCGCCGTGGCCTCGTCCCCTCGAAGCGGAGGCTCGCCGCCGACTGCGCCGGCTCGACCTTCCATCCCGCGGGCACGTCGAGGCGGACCACGGCCTCGCCCGCGCCCTTGGCCGCATTGGCGACGGTGACTCCGGAACTCGCGCCGCGCGCCGCCGCCCACCGGCATCACCGCGATCTCGGGTGTCATGGAGATGGAGAGCGCGGGCACCACGTTCACGACCTTCTGCTTCTCGCCGCCAACCCAGCGGCCTTCGTAGCGGAAGAACGGCGGGCTGCTCGAGGGTGACGGGCAGGACCGAATTCGCGCCCGGCCCGGTCGGGCTGCCGTAGCGCACCACCGACACGACGTCGGGCGGGCTCCAGGGAAGCGGGAAGTCCGCCGGGTTGTCGACGTCGTAGCGGTCGATCTTGGGATTACGGTGCCAGTAGGGCTGCGAATAGCGCGCGTTGGCGGCGACCGTGACCGTGAAGGCCACGTCCGCGGCCTTGCCCGGCTCCAGCGCGGCCGGAGGATCGGCCTGACGCGCCGCCGTCCAGCCCGCTGGCGCACGCGGAGCGCCACGTCCAGCAGCGTCACCGCCTCCATGCCCTGGTTCCATACCCGCGTGTGCACCGTGAAGGACTGCCCGGCACGACGTCGCCGTCGTCCGCCGTCGATTCCGCGGTCACGCGTTGGGCCAGGGTCAGCGCGCGCGCGAGTCCGCTTCCTTGCGGCGGAGGCGCGCCGTGATCTCGTACTTCGCGCCTCGTCGACCGTGGTCTCGGCGAGACGCTCGCGCGTCTTCACGAGGCCGGCCAGGCCCGCGCGCAGCGCCGTGCGCATCCGGTCGGCGGCGTGCGTGGAGTACGCCTCCTGGGCCTGCTTTGCTTGATCCTCGATGTTGCGGAGGTGCTCCGCGAGGAAGGGCGCCTTGTCCTCCTGGCCGCGCGCGAACCGCGCCACCGCGGAGAGAGAGGTCTCGACGCCGGCGAGGACGTCGTCTTCGGGCCCGCTGACCTTCGGCTCCGCGTCGACGAGGACGTAGACGGCGCGTCCCGTCCCCGGCTGCGCGCGGAGCTGGCCTGCGCCCTGGCACTTGTGGTTGCTGCGCGCGAGCATTCCGAACTGGTACGAGGACATCCCGAGGAGGGATCGAAGCCGGAGGTGTCCACGCCGACGGCGCGTGGGTCCTTGTCCAGCTCGGTGCCGCCGCCGACGCCGCCCTGGTAGACCTTCCGCGCCTGCCACGGCCGCAGGCCTTCCGCGATCTGCTCCGGGAAGCGCGCGGGTCGGCCGCGGCGCGGAACGCTTCGACGGCCAGGCGCGCCGCCGCCTGGTGATGCTGGCCGCCGAGCGGCGCCTCCAGCGGGAGGGTGAGGATCACGTCCGGCTCGTCATGCGCACCACGCGCACGACGTCGCGCAGGGTCTCCTCGCGACCCCACTTCTCGAACGTCTCCTCCACGCTGAACGAGTAGCCGAACTCGTAGGCGCGCGTGAAGTACTGCGCCGCTCCGTCGTAGCGATGGATCGCGGCCAGCTCCTCCGTGCGCAGTATGCCGAGAGCCTGGAAGAGCTCGGGGCCCGATCTCGTTCTGGCCGCCGTCGCCGCGGGTGGCGGTCAGGAGCGCCGTGTCGAGGCCGCGGCCGCGACTCAGCTGCACGAGCACGCCGTTGTTCTCGTCGTCAGGATGGGCCGTCACATAAAGGATCGAGCCCGACGTCGGCAGGTGGCGAAGGGCGAGCGCAAGCCCGTTCGTCCCTTCATCTTGAGGGACCGGGCGCAGCTGCGCGGCAACGGGAGAAGCGGCGCAGAGGACGGCCAGGGATGACGGCGGCGGGAGAGAGACGACGAAGCAATGGGAACCCTCCTCGGTAGCCCTCGGTAGAAGGCAATTGTATGCGCCTGAGGGGTTTGGAGGAAAAAGAACAGGGAAAGCATGGCGAGAGCGCCGAAGAACGGATATTGGGCAATATTCCCTTAGAAGAGACACCGTGTTCCGAGTGGCACAGATTATGATCTAAGTCTATGATTAAAAAGACTAACTTGTTGCCGAATGGAGAACTTAGGAAATAGTACCTTAGTACCTCTGAATGAATGGCCAGTGAAACAATTTAGAATCAGTTACTTATAACTTTCACAGCCTTGCGCGCGTCTTGCTTTGTTACTCGGCATGCGCAAGAGTTGCTTGGCCCTTCTGATCCTCCTCGGTGCGGTGAACGCTCAGGCGGCGCCGCTCCCCGGATTCGTCCCTCGCCGGCCAGACGCAGCACTTCTCCTTCTACAGCCGGGGCGAGAAGGTGGACACCCAGAAGGTCGAGAAGCGCGTGGCCGAGTTCGAGAAGGTGCTGGGCCAGACGCTCACGCACAAGGCCAACTACTACCGCTACTCGACGGCGCAGGAAGTCGCGGCGGGCACGGGCTACTACGCGGCGGGCGTGACCTTCGCGGCGACGGGCGACGTGCACTCCACCGAGCCCTGCCACGACCACGAGCTGGTGCACCTGATCGCGGGCGGCTTCGGTGGCGACCCGGGCGCGTTCTTCCAGGAAGGCCTGGCGGTGGCGGTGGGCAACAAGGGCGAGTGGCAGGGCAAGTCGGCGGACAAGGTGGCCAAGGCCAGCGCGGCGAACGTCGCGGCGATGGTGGCTTCCTTCGACCGCTTCGACGCGAACACGGCCTACGCGGTGGCCGGCTCGTTCGTCGCCTACCTGGTCCGGACGCACGGCATGGCGCAGGTCAAGGCCTTCTTCCAGTCCTGCGGACCGAAGGTGGACGCCAAGGTGGCCTTCGCGCAGACCTTCGGCGGGACGTGTCGAGACGGTGGCCGCGGACTGGGCCAAGAGCCTCTGACGACGGCATCGGAAAAGGAGAGACAGATGGCAACGACAGCGGTCGGACGCAAGGCGGATGTGCTGGCGTACACGCCGGAGCGGTCGCGCTTCGCGACGGTGCGGGTGGAGACGGATGGCGGCGTCTACGTGGGCCGCATCTGCGTTCCGGACGCGAACCGGCGCGTCTCGACGTCCTGGCCGACGACCGCCAGTTCCTGAGCCTCACCGACGTTCGCGTGAACGAGGGCGAACACGTCGAGGCCTACATGGCCGTCAACAAGAGCTTCGTGCGCACCCTGCGCATCCTCGACGAGGGCGGGACGGACGGACGCGTGGCGCGGCACGGACGCGAGGACTCCTAGGGCCGGATCAGATCTCGATCGTGCCCTGCAGGTAGCGGACGGCGCGGCCGGAGATGGCCACGCGCTCGCCCCGGTCCTCGCAGAACAGCTCGCCCCGCGGGGCGACACCTGCAGCGCGTGCAGCTTCTTCTTGCCCAGGCGCCGCGACCAGAACGGGATCAGCGTGCAATGCGCGGAGCCCGTCACCGGGTCCTCGGGGATTCCCTTGCCCGGGGCGAAGAACCGGGAGACGAAGTCGACGCGATCGCCGCGCGCGGTCGCGATCACGGCGAAGCGGTCCACTCGCGCCAGCCGGCCGAAGTCCGGAGCCAGCGTCCTCACCTCGTCCTCGGTCTCGAAGACGGCCAGGTGAGTCGCGCGCCGCCCACACCTCGCGCGGCGGGTGCCCCAGCCCTTCCAGGGAGGTCCTCGCTCGCCGTCATGGGCTGGGGCGGACGCGACGGAAGTCGAGGGTGAGGAGGTCGCCTCGCGGCGGACCTTGAGCTCTCCGCTCTTCGATGTGAACACGATCTCGTCCCGGGCCTTCTCCGCGTCACCGAACAGGACGAACGCGGACGCCAGCGTCGCATGGCCGCACAGGTCCACTTCCGCCGCCGGCGTCATCCAGCGGATCGCGTAGCGTCCGCCGCCTCCGACCAGGAACGCCGTCTCCGAGAGGTTGTTCTCGGTGGCGATCGCCTGCAGGGTCTGGTCGTCGAGCCAGGAATCGAGCGGGCAGACGGCAGCGGGGTTTCCGCGGAAGACCTGGCTGGTGAAGGCGTCGACCTGGACGAGAGGGATCTTCATGGTTCTCCTGCGCGCGGGCCGAGCTCCAGCTCCAGGAACAGCGCGCCCGGCACGGGATTATGCCGGTAGGCCGCGATCTCGCGAAAGCCGAGCGCGCGGTACATCCCGATGGCGGCGCCCATGGACGGCAGCGTGTCCAGCCGCAGGCGCGCGTACCCGCCGCCCCGCGCCTCCGCGATGATGGCAAGGGCCAGCCGGCGGCCGAGGCCCGTGCCGCGCGCCGACGGTCGCAGGTAGAGCCGCTTCATCTCGGCCGTCTGCGCGTCGATCGGCCGCAGGGCCACGCAGCCGGCCGCGGTCCCAGAGGTCTCGGCCAGGAGCAGCCTCCCGCGCGGAGGCACGTATTCGCCGGCAGGCCGTCGCGCTCCGCCTCGAACCCTGGAAGGAGAGATCGACACCCAGCTCCGCGCGCGTATTCGTCGAAGAGGGCGCGAACGGTCTCGATGTCGGGGCCGGGGCCGAGCGGGCCGGATCACGACTTCCATGGCCCATAGGTAAGGTTCCGGCGGCGGCGCGTCAAGCCCTCGGGTTAGAGTGCGGCCATGGATTCCGGACCGGCCGTCTCCCCGCCGGGCCCCGCCTTCCGAGGCGCTGGTGGCGCTGATCGCGCGCCTGCGTGCGCCCGGCGGCTGCCCCTGGGACCGCGAGCAGACCCACGCCAGCCTCAAGCCCATGCTGATCGAGGAAGCCTACGAGGTGCTCGAGGCCATCGACGAAGGCGACGACGCGGAGCTGGCGGGCGAGCTGGGTGATCTCCTGCTCCAGGTCGTCTTCCATTCCCAGATCGCATCCGAAGAGAAGCGGTTCACGGTCGCGGACGTCGTCGCGCGCGTCTCCGAGAAGATGGTGCGCCGCCATCCCCACGTCTTCGCGGACGACAAGGCGAACACGTCGGGCGAGGTCCTGCGGAGCTGGGAGGCCATCAAGGAGGCGGAGAACGCCAGGCGGCCGGACGGCCGGACGCCTCGATGCTGGACAGCGTGTCCGCCCGCGTGCCCGCGGTCATGGAGGCTCTACCAGATGACGACGAAGGTCTCCCGGGTGGCTTCGAGTGGCCGGATGCCGCGGGCGCCCTGGCTAAGCTCGAGGAAGAGGTGCGCGAGCTGAAGGAGGCGCTGGCCGCCGGACGCGCCACGGACGCGCGCGTCGGTGAGGAGGTCGGCGATCTCTTCTTCTCCGCCGTCAACGTCGCGCGCATGCTCGGCCACGACCCGGAGAGCGCGCTCAAGGGAGCGAACCGCAGTTCCGCCGCCGCTTCCGCCACGTCGAGGACCGCTTGCGCGAGAGGCGGAAGAAGCCGGCGGACGCGACCCTCGCCGAGATGGACGCGCTCTGGGACGAGGCCAAGGGGCGCGAGAAATAGGCTTGAAGCGCCACCTGCCGCTCGCCCTGGCCCTGGTCATGGCCGGCGTCCAGGCTCTTCTTCCGTGTCCACCGCGCGCGACAAGTCGGACACCGTGGACGAGGACATCTACCTTCCGGCGGCGGCGATCCTGTGGGCGCACCACGATTTCGGCGTGAACCCGGACTCCCCCGTACTGCCCAAGTGGGCGTTCGCGCTCGCGATGCGCGCGGTGGAGCCCGCGCTGGGAGACACGCCGACGGAGATGGCGCGCGCCGAGAACTACGTGCTCTGGTACCAGAGGCCGAGCCCACGTCGAGCGCATCCTCTTCGCGGCGCGCCTGACCACGATCATGGTCACTCGTGCTCGGCGGCGCTCCTCTTGTGGCGAGTCGCGCTCCGCTTCGGCGCCGTGTCCGGCCTCGTGGCCCATGCCCTCTGGTGCTTCTCGCCCGCGGTGCTCGCCGCCGGTTCCCTGGCCACGCTCGACGCCTGGGTGACCGCTTTCGTCGTCGCCCTCACCTGGGCCACCGCGCGTCATCTCGAATCGCCTCGGTGGCCGCGCGGGGTCATCGTCGGCGTCTGCGCTGGGGCTCGCCATCGCCTGCAAGATCACGGCGCTGGGCGCGGCCGGAGTAGCCGTCCTCGTCTGTGCCTGGGGTGCCGCGCGCCACGCCGCCGAAGCCGGCCGTCCCCGGACACGGGCCACGCTCGCGGTCGCGGCCGTCGCCGCCGGGAGCGGCGCGCTCACTCTGTGGATCCTCTACGGCTTCACCGTCGGACGCGTTGGCCCCTTCCGATCGTCCCCTTCCCGGCCTGGCTCACGGGCGCCCTGCAGCAGGTGAGCCACGGAGCTGCGCGCGGTCACCGCGGCTATCTCTTCGGCGAGACCGGCCTCGGCGGGTGGTGGTACTTCATCCCGTCGCCCTCGCCTTGAAGACGACGATCGGCGCGGCAGGTGCTGGCCGGTGCTGCTGGTGATCGCGTGGGCGCTCCGGCGGCCGCGCGGGACGGACCTCCTCCTGACGCGCCGCGCTCTGGGCCTACCCCGTGCTGCTGGATCGTGGTGATGAGCCCCGGACGTACGCAGCTCGGGCTGCGCTACATCCTGCCCGCGTATCCGCTGGCGATGCTCTGGGCCGGCCGCACGTTCCCAACGCTTCGCGCCCTGGGCGCGCGATGGGGCCCGATGGCGGGCGCGCTCGCGCTGGCCGTGGGGATCGCGGGCTCGCTCCGCGTCCACCCGCACTACCTGATGTTCTTCAACTCCTGGATCGGCGGACTGGAGCGCGGGCCGCAGTACCGTGATCGGCGACGGCATCGGCCAGGACCAGAAGCGCCTCGCGGACTGGCAGGAAGCCGCGCAGGGCCTCTCCTCGATCTACTACACGCGGTACAGCGGCCGGCCCGAGTACTGGGGCATCGCCCACAGCAGCGCCGCCGTGCCGGCCCCAGTCGGGGGTGTACGCGCTGGAGGCGATCGAGGTGCATCGCCCGCGGCGCATCGAGGCGGGATGCCTGGACTGGCTGACCGTCGAGCCGCCGGACGAGCGGATCGGCTACTCGATCTACGTCTACCGCGTGGACCGGGAGCGGGCGGAGAGGTTGCAGAAAATAGAAGACGCCAGTGCGCATTCTGGAAGCAACGGAAATCGATCGACACGATTAACAGATAAGCAGGTTGTGGCCGGGTCGGCCTGCCTTCAGAACGGACGCCAGGTCGAGCTACGGACTTGTAAACGGGATCGGCGGCGCGATCGATGCTCACACCGCGGCAGCGTTCCGCGCCGCAAGTCCTCCACATAATCCCGTTCGAAAACGCGCAGCTCCGCTGCCTCCGTGACCCATGCCGGTCAGCAGGTCCAGGTCTCCATCGCCGTTCCAATCGCGCACGTCGACACCCGGAAATGCATCTGGCCCGTCCAGGATTTCAGGATGACGACGCCTTCCGCCGCAGAATCGAAGCGCGGCCGCTTCCCCTGCGCCCCCGCTCGTGTTGCGGAAGAGCCGGCAGTCGAGCCTGAACTCGCAGGCAGATGAAGTCCTTCCTGCCGTCGCCGTCCCAGTCCACGAAGTCGCCGAGGTTGGGGCGCAGGAGGTCGATCTCGGTGGCCTCCGCGCCGGCCTTGATCCACTTCCCGGGGCGCCGAGCTCAGGCGCGGCGTTGGTCCCGAAGTTCCGATAGAAGAGGAACCCGCGGTCGCGCTCGCGGTTTGCGTTGCGGAGCGGGAGGCCAGTCGTAGTTCGCGCTCGGCCCTTCGCCGACCATCGCGAAGATGACGTCCTTCTTCCCGTCGCCGTCCCAGTCGCGCACGAGCACGCTGGCCCGCGACGTGCCGTCGATGGGGTGGCCGTTGGCGCTGATGCGCTGGCCGGCGGCGAGGACGGGGCCGCGCTCGTCCCGCGGTTCAGGAACAGCCAGAGCCAGCCGCGGCCGTCCGCGACCACGAGGTCCTTGCGGCCGTCTTCGTTCCAGTCCGTCACGTCGACTCCGCGCGTAGCCCGCGGCCCGCGCGTCTCGCCTCCTCGCCGTACACGCGCAGGGGCCGGCCCCGGCGGTGAGGCGTACGCCGGGCGCGAAGATGGGGGCGAGGGCGCCGGTCGTGTGTCCGGAAGAGCCAGACGAAGCCGTCGGAGCCGCCGGCCAGGGAGGTCCACGCGGCCGTCGTCGTCCCAGTGTCCACGGCGCGCACGCCGTTCTGCCTCATGGCGTCGGCGGGCTGGAAGCGCTCGGTGTAGGGGCGCCGCTGGCGGCGTCGCGCGCCTCGAACCGCGGCTCCGTGCGCGTGCCGACGTTGCGGTAGAGGCGTCCGGAAGACGCGGGGCTCGTCGCCGCGGGGCGAGCGCTCCCAGTAGCGTCCGACCACGAAGGTCGAGGAGGCCGTCCCCGTCGAAATCGGCGACCTTCACTCCCGCCTTCGCGTCCATGTAGTCGTAGAACGCCAGGATGCGTCCGCCCTCCAGGACGGGCGCGGTGCGCGTGCCCACGTTCCGGAAGAGAGTAGACCCGGCCGTCCTCCGTGCCCGCAAAGAGGTCGAGATCGCCGTCGCCGTCGATGTCCGCGGCGTCGACGCGCGCGTCCCTGAAGCGGATGGGGGCGCCGTTCGCCTCACCCAGACGCCGTCGGCGAGGGCCATGCCTCTTTGACGGCGGCGCTCGTCCCGACGTTGCGGTGGAACGTCACCGTGTCGTCCGCGTCGGTGAGCAATGTCGAGGCGGCCGTCCCCATCCCAATCCACGAAGCTCGACGCCGGCCGGTGAGCGGCACCCCGGAGACGGTCGTCATCGGTCCGCGGTCCGGACGAAGGTGAGCGGGCCGCCCTTCGTGGTCACGTTTTCGTAGCGCACGACGCGGTTCTCGTAGGGGCCCGCCCGGAAGGAGGCGAACAGGTCCGATCGCCGTCGCCGTCCCAGTCCGCGAACTCCACCGACACCCAGCTCCGGTTCGCGTCGTCGCGCGGGAGCGTCAGCACTTCCCCGCCGGAGGTGAGGCGGCCGCGGTCGACGAAGCGGCCCCGCCCGCGGTTCTCGTAGACGTGGAGGAACGGCTCCGCGCCTCCTTCACGAGGTCGAGGTCGCCGTCGCCGTCGAGGTCCACGAACGTGCCGCTGGCGTTGGCGGCGATCTCGCGGCGGCCCCAGCCCACCGTGAAGAGATCGCCGTCGCCGACGAGGCCTGCATAGCGCGGCGGCCGCGGCGTGGTCCGTGGCGGCGTCGAAGCACACCGCGAAGCGCGTGGTCTCGGCGTCGGGCACGACGAAGCTCAGGTGGCGCGGTCGAGCGGGTAGAGACGATCGAGGCGCCAGGGGATCAGGGCGCGCTCGTCCGGGGCACGGCTCGGGTCGTAGGGGCGCGGCTGGCCGGCGCGATCGTAGGCCACGACGTCGATGGTGCTCCCGTCCACCGCGCCCGTGGCCCCGCGCCGCGCCAGCTCCGCCGCGAAGTCCACGTCCACGGCGGCCACGGAGGCGAGCGGCGCACACCGCGCGGATCGACGTCGAGGAGGAGGCGGAACCGGCTCTTCGAGGCCCAGACGAGGGGAGGGATCGCTCGCGTCACCGCGGGCGCGCGTGGCGACGACTCCGGCCATCACCAGCAGCGCCGCCAGCAGTGCGGCCTCGACCGTGCGCGCCTTCAGGGCCGCACCGTCTCGCCGTAGATCGCGGTGGTGCGGTCCACGAGCGGACCCCACGTCGCCGCGCGCGTCTCCGCCGTCTCCTTCGCGAAGAAGACGAGCACCGACCCGTCGGGGCGCGGGAGCAGGGTCCCGACGGAGATGCCCTCGTCCTCTCTTCAGCGGCGGGTCGGGGATGGAGGGCGATCTCGCCGGTGTCCTTCGTTCAGAGAGAGTGCCTGCGCTGCGCGCGCGCCGGACGTGGAAGGCCGGACGAGACGCCGACCGTCCCTGGTACCAGAGCTCGTACCCGGCGGCGGCGTGACGCACGACCGGATGACGCACGCCCAACGAGTCGAGGGTGCCGCCGGGGCCGGGCTCGAGGGCGACACCGTCCTTCGTCCAGACACGCCGTCCGTCGAGCGCGCGTGCGCGATGCGCCAGGTGCGCCCGTCGTAGGCCTCGTACCAGAGGTGATACGTCGTCCCGACCTTCAGACCGAGGGTGGCTCGCGGAGATGGCGTCGACCGCCCCTCCGCGCCGAGGCCCACCGCGGCGCCCTGCTCGGCGGCGCCGGGCCGCCTGGTCCAGACGAGGCCGTCCGGGGACGTGGCGCTGGCCGATCCGGAAGTGGACCTGCTCCACGCGCCCCGGGCCCAGGGCGCGCTCGTCACCGCCCCAGGCCGTGCTGCGCAGGCGCGCCACCCGGCGCCGTCGCGCAGCACCGACGTCGCGGCGACGAGGATCGCGTCGAACGATCGCTCGCGTCCGACAGCTCGACGAGGTCACCTTCACGCAGCCCGGGCCGGTGAGCACGGGCGCGTAGTCGTCGGGATAGCTCCAGGCGAGCAGGTCCCGCGACGTCACCACCCCCGTGCTCCAGAAGTCCCAGGCGCGCGGCGCCTGACCTGATCCGTGGCCGAGCCCGGGTGTAGTACATCCGCCAGAGGCCGCGCGCCGGGATCGCGCACCACGACCGGGAAGGTCACGTTGCGGGTCTGCCAGCCGGGAAACCCGGTGGGGGCGAGGACGCGGCGCGACGCGGCGCGTCCGCGGGTGGAGCGGCGGCCCCGAGGGAGACGCCGGCGAGGGCCAAGGCAAGAAGAGCGCGGCGCACCATGATCGAAGCCTCCATTATCATCCGCCATGGCCGGACGAACCGACGCCGGCACGGACCAGGCGTTCCCATTCCGGTGGGTCACAGTCCTGGCTGTCGCGTTCGGTCTGGCCGCCACGCTGATGTCGGCCTGGCGGGCGTCCGAGACCCCGGACGAGCCCGTCCACCTCGAATGGTCGCGCCGGCTGTTGCTGGAGCGCGTCACCGAGCGCCGCAGCAACGAATACTTCGAGTCCAAGTCGCCCGTCTCCATGCTCAACGTGGTGGCGCGCGCGCCTGGCCCGGCGCGTGGCCGCCGGCGACGAAGAGCCGCGGCGCGGATGTGTGCTCCGTTTCGCCTCGCGCCTGCCCACCGTCTTTCCCGCCACCCTGCTCGCGGGCGGTGTTCCTGGCCGCCCGGCCTGGCGGGGCCGACGGCGGCGCACCTGGCCACCATCGCCTGCGCGCTCGATCCGAACCTCATCGCTCACGGAGGCCTGGCCACGGTGGACGTGGCCTTCGCGCTGTTCCACTTCCTGGCCCTGGCCGCGGCCTACGCCTCGCGTCGAAACCCTCGCCCGCGCGCGGCCTGATCCTGGGCGTGGCCCTCGGGCCTCGCCTTCGCCACCAAGTTCTCGGCCGTGCTGCTGATGCCCGGCCTCGTCCTGGCCTTCGTGGCCGTTCGCCCGGAGACCGTGGAACCTGATCGCGGGCGGCGAGCCGCCATCGCCCTGCTCGTCGCCGCCGGGACGGCGACGTTCACGATCGGCGCCGCCTACCCTTTTGCCGGCGTCGGCACGCCGATGCACACAGCCTCCGCTGGGACAGCGCGCCCTGCCGCCTTCCTGGCCGCGCGCTGGCCCGGCCTCCGCCTGCCCGTACCTGCGGACTTCCTGACCGGCATCGACCTCAGCCTGGCCCGCGAGCGCACGCTCAAGTGGCGCGTGGTCATGCTCGACAGCAGTACCCGCGCGGCGTCTGGTACTACTTCGCGCTCCTCTGGCTGATGAAGACCCCGGTTCTCCTGCTGGCGGCGGAGGGGATCGGTTACGTGCGAGCGATCCGCACGGGAATACTGTGGCGCTCGCCCTCGCTCCGGCTTCCTCGCCGCGAACCTTGCCCTGCTGCTCGTCTACTTCTCTCCTCTTCCACGCCCAGATCGGCTACCGCTTCGTGCTGATGTGCATCCCTCTCGGTTACATCGTCGCCGCCGCCGGCCTGTCCACGCTGTCTCCCCGCCCGCGCTGGAGGCTCCTGGGGATGGTGGTGGTGCTGAGCGCGCTGGCCGAGAACGCGGCCTATCTCGGCAACCACCTTCGTTCACCAACGTGGCCGTGCAGCCGAAGACGAGCGTGTTCCGGTGGATCACGCATTCCAACATCGACTGGCGCCACAACGAGGACCGCGCGGACGCCTACCTGGCGCGCGCCGGCATCGGCCGCGATCGCCTCGACCCCCGCACGTCCTGCCTGACTCAACCTGCTTCGGCACTATCACGCCGCGGGCAATCTCCGGTTCGAGCGCTACCGGTGGGTGCGGGAGAACGTCGACCCGTGGCCCATTTCGATCACACCGTTCCTGCTCTTCGACCTCCTCGCCCGCGGACTACGAGCGTTATCTCGACGCGGAGCGGCGGCTCTCGTCCTCGCCGCTCGCGAAGGAGGCCTGCGGCAAGGAGGCGCGCGCACCGCTGCTCCCCGGCCAGCCGTTCACGCTCCCCGACCACGGCCCGGGGCAGAAGGTCCCCGTGCTCTGCGTGGACGCGCCACGCGCCGCGGACTTCGTCCTGCATGTCACGTCGGGCCACATGGTCTTCGGTCCGGTGGAGCGGCCGGGAGGAGCCCACGAATACGCGGAGGCGGGCCAGGAGATCTGGTTCCGGCTCGAGCCCGACCGCACGCCTTTTCCGTCGTCGCCGAGAACGGCTTCAGCGGCACCCGCGGGCGGCGCGCGGTGAAGTCTCGGTCTCAGTGGATCCCGGGCCCGAGAGCGAGCGGCCCGCCCGCCCCTTAGGAGGGACGCGCTTCCCGCAGCACGTAGAGCTGGAAGTTCGGACCCGGACGCTCCACCCCGTCCAGGCCCGCGAAAGGCAGATAGAACGCGTCCTGCTGATCGGAAGAGCTGGCGGGGGCCCCACACGTTGTAAAGGAAAGTCTGCTGCAGCACATAGCGGTCCGCGAGCAGCCGCGCGAGGTCGTCGGACACCCCGCTGCAAGCGACCAGCGGCGAGCGCGGGACGAGGACGAAACGCGGCAGCTCCTCCGTCGCCTCCCGTTGCGCACGAAGCGCGTCCCTTCCAGGGCCCAGTCGTCATAGCCCGGCCGGCCGCAGGCCCTCGGCCTGCCGCAACAGAGACGCGGCGCCGCGCGGGCCTCGTCCTTGCCCGGGTAGCGTGATGGAAGATCGCGCCCTCCGGAGAGAGGCAACTGTGTCGCTGCCCACTCTGTCGGTGGCCTGGTACAAGCCGTCGGACGGGGACACGTGGGCCCGATCCAGTCCTGCGTGAGCAGGCGGGTGTCCGTTCGCGCCAGGAGGCGATCGAAGCGCACCACGCTCGCGGCCGACGGCGCGGATCGTCGCAGCGCGGCCAGCCCGACCAGGATCGCGCGCCACGGGCCGCGAGGGCGAGCGCGTTCCGCCACCGCGGTCACGAACACGGCCGCTCCGATGCACAGGAAGGGCAGCAGCGGAATCGCATAACGCGCGAACACGAGCCGGTCGCGCGCGATCAGCACGCAGTAGGCAAGAGGAAACGCCAGCAACACCGCGCCCGCCCGCGGGCGGCGCACGTGTAGAGGGCCAGGCCGGCGAGACCGGCCAGGAGCTGGGGAGGGCCGAGCCCGTACCAGAGCGAGAAGCGGGGGATGGAGAGACCAGGCGCGGCCGAACACCATCCAGTAGCCGCTGCGGGCATAGAGCCAGTCCGTCTGCACGTCCGCGACGAGCTGGCGCCACTCCGGCACCGCGTACGGCGTGCCCGCGACGAACGCGAGGCCGAGGCACGCGCCGAAGAGGACGAGCTTGCGCAGCTCCGCCGGAGCCAGGGCGGACTCGTCGGTGGCCCGCGCGCGCGCCAGGTGGGCGACCGCCAACGGGAACGCCACCAGGAGCCCGAGGTATTTCCGTGGACATGGCCAGGCCGGCCAGCGCTCCCGCCCAGGCGTAGTCGGCGGCTCGGCCGCGGACGTAGGCGCGCCAGACGAACAGGACGGCCATGGTCAGGAAGAAGGTCAGCGTCACGTCCGTGGTCGCGAAGTGGGAGTCGCGTGCGTGCAGGTAGGTGAGGCTCAGCAAGAAGGCGGCCACGAGGCCGGTGTCCGGCCCGGCGGCGGCGCGAGCGAGGCGATAGACGGCCAGCACGGTGAGCGTGCCGAGCAGCGCGGTGAGAGCGCGGGCCACCAGGTGGAAGTGGGCGCATCCGCGATCATCGCCTCGCGGAAGGCCGAGAGCGACGAATAGAGGCCGCGGGCGCGGCCCTGACGAAGTCGGCGCCGAAGGCCGCGGCGGTCAGGTACATCTGGAGAGTCGGGTAGCGGAAGAAGCGCGCGGTTGAGGTCGCCGGACCAGAACTGCGCGGCCAGGCCCACGATCACCGATTCGTCGGGACGGCATTCCGTGTGGGGCAAGCCGAAGCGCAGGCCCCAGCACCGCGCCCCCGCGGCCAGGAGGAGGACGGCGGCGAGGACGGCGGTGCGGGCGGAGCGGCGCGCTACGAGCACGCGCAGATGTTAATGCAGCGCTCCGCCGCGCCGGGGGCGAGGAAGCGGAGGATCGCGTGCTGCGCGAGCTGGTCGGCGACACCGCCCGCGTGGTGATCGAAGCCGTGGTCGGCGAGCGGGATCTCGAGCACCTCGACGGGACGGCCCGCGTCGCGGAGCACGCGCGCCAGGCGCCGCGCGTTCTCGACGGAGACCAGCCGGTCACCGGTGCCGTGGATCAGCAGCGTGCGCGGCAGCGGCCGGTCCACCCAGGCGACGGGTGAAGCGAGACGGTACGCGTCCGGTATCGCGGAGGGCGGGCCGCCCAGGTAGAGCTCCAGGACGTGCGGCCCCTGGACGACGTCCGGGCGCACGGGATTCGCGTAGCCCCACGTGAGGTCCGTCGGCCCGTAGATCGAGACGACCGCGGAGACCGGAGCGTCGTCCACCGCGCACGCGGGCGGCAGACGGGGATCGCCGGCCGAATACGCGGCCACCAGGGCGACCTCTCCGCCGGCGGAACGGCCGAGCAGCGCCCGCGGCGCGGATCGATCGCGAACTCCGCCGCCCGTTCGCGCAAGCGGCCGAGCAGGCACTTCACGTCGGCGACGGAGGCCGGGAACGGGTTCGCGGGAGCGAGGCGGTACTGCACGTCGACCACGACATGGCCCGCGCCGGCGAGGGCGCGCGAGACGCCGCACCTCGCCCTTGTCGCCGCTCCGTTGCAGGCCCCGCCGTGGACGACGACGACGAACGGGTGGGGTCCGCCCCGGGCGGCAGGTCGATGTCCACGGCCAGGTCCGGGCGCGCGGGATCGAGGATCACGTCACGGCGCGAAGGCGGCTCCGTGCGAGGCCCGGGCAGATACGCGCGCATCGAGAAGGGCGCGCCGTGCTCCCGGTACAGCGCAGCCACGACGAGCGCCGGGATCAGGCCCACCACCAGCGCGGGCACGGCGATCAGGCGGGCGATGGCCGCGCCGGGCGTGCTCAGCCCCGTCGTGAGGAGAAGCGCGAGCACGGCCGCCCCCGCGACGAGCAGGCTCAGCTCCAGCGCGGCCAGGTGGGCGATCCACGTCGGGAACGTCGGCGGCGAGGAGGCGATCAGCAGCGCCGCGACGCCCGCGCCGGCCGCGAGGACGAGGCCGGCACGGATCCGCCATCGTCCACTCATGGGCGCCGCCCCGCCGCGTCCCCTATACTTCGGCCGTGACCCGATGGATCCGCACCACGGGTGAGCTGGCGGAGCTGGTCGGGTCGCTCGCGGGCCGCCGCGCCATCGCCCTCGACACGGAATCCGACAGCCTGCACCACCATCGCGAGAAGGTCTGCCTGGTGCAGATCGGCGTGGAGGAGGACGGCGGCTGGCTCGTCGATCCCCTGGCCGCGCGCGACCTGTCCCCGCTGGGGCCGCTCCTCGCCGATCCCGCCGTGGTGAAGGTGCTGCACGGCGCCGACTACGACGTGACCACCCTCAAGCGCGACTTCGGGGTTCACGTTCGCCGAGCGTGTTCGACACCATGATCGCGTCCCGCGTCCTCGGCCGCCCGGAGATCGGGCTGCAGGCGCTCCTGCGCACGGAGTTCGGCATCGCGCTGGCCAAGGACAGCCAGAAGGACGATTGGTCCCGACGCCCCCTCACGCCCACGCAAGAGGCCTACGCCCTGGCCGACGTGGCACACCTCATCCCGCTTCACGACCGGCTGGTGGCCGCGCTGGAGGAGGTGGGACGGCTGGAGTGGGTGCGCGAGGAGTGCGCGGCCGTGGCCGCGCTGGGAGCCGGCGCGGCGCGGGCGCGACGCGGAGGCCTGGCAGAAGGTCAAGGGCGCGCGCCGGCCTCGCGGCGGCAGCAGGCCGTCCTCCAGGCCGTGTTCGCGTGGCGCGACGCGATCGCCGACCGCACGGACGTGCCCGCGTTCAAGATCGTCTCCTCCGAGACGCTGATGGACTCGCGGAGCGTCATCCCGCCACCGTGGAGGATCTGCGGGCCATGAAGGGCCTCTCGCCGCCGCGTGCACCGGGAAGCGGGGGCCCTCCTCGAGGTCATCGCGCGCGCTGGGCGCTGCCCGAGGACTCGTGGCCGCACATGCCCGTCGCGCCTCGCCCGGTCGTCTCGGAAGCGACGCGGCGCCGTATCGACGCTCTCCGCACCTGGCGCACGGCCGAGGCGAAGCGGCTGGCCCTCGACGTGTCCGTCGTCCTGCCCCAGCGCCTGCTCGAGCGCGTGGCGGAGGCGGCGCCGCGCAGCCGCTCGGACCTCGAAGCCGTCGAAGGCCTGCGCCGCTGGAGGTGCGACACCTTCGGCGAAGCGCTCGTACGCGTGTCCGCCGCGGTCTGACCACCGCCGTGCCGCGCCCGACTCAGGGGCCAGGCTCCGCAGGAAACTCCTCGGTGCGCCGCTCGACGACGTCCCAGTCGTACTCCGCGGCCACGTAGCGGCGGCCCGCTTCTCCGAGCCGGCGGCGCAGGTCCGCGTCCGCGAGCAGGCGCCGCAGCGCTTCCGCGAACTCGGAGTAGCCGCGATAGAAGAGCCCGCCCCGCTGCGCACGCACTGCCCCTCGAGCACCTTCGCAGGCGGAGTTGACGAGCACGGGCCGGCCCATGGCCCAGGCCTCCAACACGATCACGGACAGGCTCTCGTAGGGGCTCGGGAGCACGAGGACCTTCGCTGGCCGCGATCAGCGCGAACTCTCCTCCTCCGAGACGAAGCCGAGGTGCCGGATCTTCGGATGGTCCGGTATGGCCAGGGCCGGGCGGCCCACGAGGACCAGGGGCGGGAGGTCCGGCCACTCCTCGGCCAGCCGCTGCCAGTGCGTGAAGAGCCGGTCCCGCGCCCTTGTTGCGATCGATGCCCAGCAATACGTAACTGAACGAAGTACAA
>ERZ1370068.8250-contig-712_pt1 | contig 20061 bp, 39 predicted proteins | sample MGYA00561227_ERZ1370068 | MGnify/ENA primary metagenome ERZ1370068 (study PRJEB38410, sample SAMEA6850437) | metagenome | study: Metagenomic assessment of the ecological functions of the soil: analysis of the soil microbiota associated with the...
GCTTACGTATTGCCAACTGAGGTGTTCACCACGTTTGGTATGACCCGCGCCCGGTAGCCGTGACGGGCGAAGACCTCCCGCAGGTACTCGGACGGCACCACGATCTCATGGGCGAGCCGCAGCCAGGGGATGGACGAGGGAGACCCCACCGGGCCAAATGATCGTCCGCCTCTCCACTGTGGTAGTTGAGGATCACGCGCTTGCCCAGGATGCGTGCCGCGGCCATGGCGGGCGCCACCGCGAGCAGGAAGGACCAGTACGACGCCGAGAACACCTGGACGACGTTTGCCTTCCGAAGACGTAGCAGGCTCGGGATATACAGAGCCTGGTTGAGGGCGGTACGAGCGTACGGAAGTCGACGAATCCAGCCGAGCCCCCACGGAAACGCGGGATCTATTCTGAGGAAGTCGACTGGCCGACCCTGTTCCCTCAGGTGCGTGAGAAGGGCTTGCGCTTGGATCGTCTGACCGCCGAGTATCTCGATGCTCGGCGCCACGAGCGCGATGCGGGGGCTCATAGGCTCTTCGCTCGTCCCAGGGCCTGGACATACAAGGCTTCGGTCCGGGCAACCATCCGATCCATGCCGAGCATGGAATGCGCGTACGCGCTCGCTTGCTGACCTAGCCGTGCGGCCCACGCTCGGTCTTCGATGAGGCGAGCGATGGCCTTTGCAGAGGGCCGCAGAGTCTCCGGGAGGCACGAGCAGGCCGGTGATCTCATCGTTCTACGTGCTCTGGATTGCCTCCGACCGATGTCGCGACCACCGGGAGCGCGGTCGCCATGGCTTCCATGAGACCGTTCGAGCAGGCTTCACTGAGCGACGGGAGCACGAAGACGTCCAGATCGCTGCAACGCGACCTCAGGGACCTCAGTGGACCCCGGAAGCTTCACCGATGCCGCGAGATTCAGAGAGACTACGAGACTCTCCAATTCGTGGCGCAGAGGTCCCTCGCCCCAGATGACGAGACGAACCTCCGGCCATCGGTCTCGGACCATGGCCACCGCATGAAGCAGCTTGACCAGACCTTTCTCAGGCCTGAGATTGCTCAGCGCTCCTACCACGAGCCCGGTGTCATTGGCGCGGCCTTCCGTGCGGGGCGAGAATCTGCCAAGGTCGACCCCGTTCGGGATGACGGTCAGCCGTTCCCGGCTGATGCCGCGAGACTGCAGGACTCGCTCTCTGTACCGCCTCGGAGTTCACGTGGATGTGAGTGGCCAGCCTCAGGCAAAGATCGTGGATCACTTGCTGGGCCGGCGACCGGAGGTTGCCCAGGTTTCGCTGGCTCCCGATGACCGCCCGCACGCCGGCGAGCCGGGCCGCCGGTAGCGCGAGGATATTGGTGTAGAAGTCGAAAGAGTGGACGACGGCGATCCCGCGTGACCTCATGCGCCGTGCGAGAGCCAGTATCGTGCTCAGGAGCCGGGGCGACTTGAAGGAGCTCGGACCGCATTGCCACGGCTGGAATCCCGAGGCCTCGAGCTTGGGCCGTAGTGCTCCCTCTGGCCGCACGCAGGCTACTTCGACATCCCATCGTGATCGGTCCAGCCGACAGGCCAGCTCGGTGAACTGGCCCTCCGTGCCTCCAAGGTTGAGCGTGTCGCCCACCAGCAACACGCGCGGACGGCCCGAGATCACCCTCGCTCTCCTTTGAGCAGCCGGTGCGCGGTGCTGTCGAGCACGGCAAGCGCCCAGAGTCGGCCGCAGTGGTCCTCCCGACCGCGCTGTTGGAACAGATCCAAGAGGGAGTGCACGGCCTGAGGCCGGATGCCGATCTCCTCGAGCCTCGGGCTGTTGCCGAGCCGGTCACGAAAGAAGTTCGGCAGGTGGTTGCTGAACCACGCTCGGATCGGCACTCCGAACCCTCGCTTGGGGCGCGACAGCACTCTCGTCGGGCACCCGGCCCTGGAGGATGCGCCTGAGCAGGTATTTGGTCTGGCCACCGCGCAGGCGAAGATCCGCGGGCAGCCGGCAAGCGAACTCCACCAGGGGATGATCCAGCAACGGCACCCGCGCCTCCAGGGAATGCGCCATGCTCATCCGGTCTACCTTGGTCAGGATGTCCCCAGGCAGGTTGGTCCGAAGATCCAGGTCCTGAAGGCGCGAGAGCGCATCGAGGCCCCGGCTATCGTGCAGAGCGCTCCGCGAAGAGCGGCGAGTCTCGCAGATGCCACGCCGGCCTCGAGCAGGTCGCGAAGGGCTCGATCCGGAAACAAGGAGATCGCGTCGAGATAGCGCCTCCATCCGGGGCAGGGAGAAGTGGCGAAGGAAGTTCTTGCCGCGGGCACCTTCGGGCAGAGCGTTGCTGGCGAGCCTGAGCGGCGCCCCGAGGCCCAGATCTCCGAGCATCCCGAGGCGCGCTTTCGCGCTGATCGACGAGATAGCGATCATAGCCCGCGAACAGCTCGTCTCCGCCGTCGCCGGAGAGCACCACTTTGACGTGCTGCCGAGCCAGACGAGCGACCAGATAGGTTGGGATCGCCGAGGCGTCCGCAAATGGCTCGTCACAGGCGACGAGCACGTCGTCGAGAGACCTAGGTCTCTGAGGAGTAGCGATCAACTCGTGATGTTCGGTCCCGAACCATTCGGCCACCCGCCGCGCATAGGGGGCCTCGTCGAATTCCGTCTCGCGATACCCAACGGAGAAGCGTCTTGACGGGCACCCTGCCCTGCGCGTGCCATCAGGCCCACCACGGCGCTCGAGTCGACGCCGCCGCTGAGGAAGGCACCCACGGGCACGTCGCTCACCAGGTGGGACCGCACCGCATCCTGCAGGAGGCCCCACAGCCGTGACCCAGCCTCGGCCTCGTCGAGCGGCTTTGGAAGCACCGGCGAAGTATGACGTTGGCTTCCAGTAGCGCTGGGGACGTCCTACCCGTCCCTCCTTCACCAGGACGACGTGGCCGGGTGGCAGCTTGACGACGCCCTTGAGGATGCTGAGCGGATCCGGGACGTAGCCAAATCTGAGATAGGCGGCGAGGGCCCCAGGATCTATCTCCCGCTGCACCCAAGGGCTCGCGATCAGCGCCTTCAGCTCGGAACCGAAGACCAGGCCGCGTGCAGTCTGCGGCGTAGTAGAGCGGCTTGATCCCCAGACGGTCCCGCGCCAGGAGCAGCGTGCGCCTCCGTGCATCCCAAAGGGCGAAGGCGAACATGCCTCGCAGGTGACGGACGCAGTCGGCCGCCGTGTTCCTCGTAGAGATGCACGAGCGTCTCGGTGTCGGAAGCGGTCGCGAAGCGATGGCCTCGGGCGAGAAGGTCGGCTGTCAGTTCGCGATAGTTGTAGATTTCCCCGTTGAAGACCACCCAGACGGAACCATCCTCGTTGGCTGAGCGGCTGGTGTCCGGTCTTGAGGTCGATGATGCTCAACCGACGCATCCCGATGCCCACGCCGGGCTCCATGTGCGTGCCCTGGTCGTCGGGCCCTCGGTGAATCAGCGCCTTGCCCATGGCGCGAAGCACCCCGAGGCTGTCTGGCCGTCAGCCAGTCTCCCGCAGACGCCGAAGATGCCGCACATGTCAGTGAGCTGAAGCATCCAGAGAAGGTGAGGGAGTGGACGCGTCCTTGAGTCATCGGGAGCGAACCGTGGTCAACCGCGTCTGCGATATGGCCGCGCTGCACGGCCAGTCGACAGCGCCGAAGCGAGACCCGCCAGATAGTAGAAGTAGAAATGGTAGGCCACCGGATGGAAGAGCCCGGCGACCCCGAAGGCGATGAGGCTGAGCCGGGTGGCTTGTGCGAACTGAGCCAAGTCCGCGCGCGCCACGGCGGCGACCGACGGCGGATCGAGCAGCCGAGGCGGCCGCGAAGCAGGTCGCGAAGAGGGCGAGAAAGAGGCCGAGCCCTGGGAGTCCAAGGTCCACCGCGTATTGGAGATAGACATTGTGGACCGTCGCTGCCACGTGGACCCGATCTCCGTCGTTGAGGGCTAACATGTTTGAGCCGATGCCGGCGCCCACTATCGGGTGGGTGAGAACGAATCGCAGTGCGCCCAAGGTATTTTCTCGACGCGCCTGGGCGGAGCCGGTTCTCGTCCGACTCGATATCGGTGATCGTGGCGATGCGGCTGCCAGTACGAGCCCGGCAGGAGCGGGAGGCAGAGAAAGAAGACGGCAAGCAGCGCGATTCCCCAGGCGCGCTTCGGCGACCGGAGGAGTCGTGCACTGGTGATGGCGAGGATGACGGCCAAGGTGATGAAGCCGCCCCTGGAGAAGCTGAGGATCACGCCGGCAATGTCCAATCCGAGGACCGCGAGCAGGATGGCTCGCAGCAGGAGTCCTCGAGTGCGCCAGAGGAGGGCAAGGATAAGTGGAATGATGAGATTCAGCGTGAGCGCGAGATCGTTCGGGTTGCTGGTGAGTGCCGCCGCGTAGCCAACGATGCGCTGCGTGCCGAGCAGGTACGTGCCGGAAAGATAGTTCACTGAACGCGGTGGCGGCGATCGGCACGGTCATCAGCGTGAGGCCCCAGGCAAACTGCTGGAATCGCGACACGGTGGTCACCGTGTTGGCGATGAGCCAGAAGAGCACGAGGGATTTGAGGAAGAGATCCGTCAACGTGTCGACGCTGCCACCGGGCCACAGAGACAAGAGGACGGTCACGGTGGCCCATCCGAGCAGACAGAGGGCGATCTTCATCTCTCGAGTCACGATCAGTGATCGGCCGTCCGGCGGTCACGGAGGTGACGACATGTGCGATCACGGCTACGCCCGCGGCCAGCAGAGCGATACGAAGTGGGGCGAGAATGTGGAAAATGGCCTGAGGGCGCCAGCAGCAAGATTCCCATGAACACCATCAATGACCAGAAGGCGATGGGCGAATGGGCAACGCGCGAGACTGGAGCCATCGTCCCTGCCGGCGTGCCACCCGACGGGCCGCCGGTCTCCACCACTCGACATGATCGATGGGTCCACGCTCAACCTCATCCTGCTGCCATGTTGCATCGCCGCCTATCGAGCCGCGAAGGTCCATCGGCTGCGATCCTGACGACTCAGGAGAATCTCTACGATGCGACAAGAGGCGCGGCCGTCCCACAGCGACGGAGGTGTCGTCGGACGGGGTCGATCATCCAGAGACGTGCCGCACCTCTGACGCGATGTGCTCGGGGTCTGGTGCCGATCACGCGGTTCGTCCCATGCGTGACCGTCACCCGGCGCTCCGTGGCTTTCCGAAGCGTGAGACAGGGCATCCGGAGCATCGTGGTCTCGTCCTGACTCCGCCGCAGTCTGTGAGGACGACTCGAGCCATGCTCATGAGAGCGATGAAGTCCAGATAGGCGAGGGGCTCTGAGCAGATCAGTCGCTTGCTCGTGCGACCACCTCGGCGACCCTCGTCCGCCTGAACGAGGTCATGCCCGCGAGTCGCGGCCATATTCCGGGTGGCACGGGGAAGACTACTGGTAGGTCGGGAACCAGGTCTTGCACGCCGTCGAGCAGCTCGGCAATCGCGGCGAGAAATCATCTGTGTTCGAGGAATCGTGCAGCGCGAGTACAGCGTAGGGCTGGCCGGGTTCGAGACCGAGGCGGGGACCTATGATCCTCGCTCTCTTCCCAGATGGATCTGAACGCCAGGAGGGCATCAATCATGACGTTACCGACAAGGTAGACATGCTCGGCCGGCCGACCTTCTCGGCGGAGGTTCTCCACTCCCGTCTGCTCTGTGACAAAGAGATCTCGTCGAGATCGCATCGGTGAGAACGCGGTTGATCTCCTCCGGCATCGTCCGATCGATGGTTGCGCAGACCGGCATCCACGTGCGCCACCGGCATGCGGAGCTTCACGGCGGTGAGGCCGCCGCCAGCGTCGAGTTTTCATCGCCGACGACCAACACCCGGTCAGGCCGCACGCCCATCATGACTGACTCGATCCTTCTCATTATCTCCGCGGTCTGAGCCGCATGCGGTCCCGAGCCGACGCCGAGGTCGAAGTCGGGTTGGCGGACACCCATCTCACTGAAGAACTGGTCGGACATCGCGTGCTCTATAGTGCTGTCCGGTATGGACGAGGATCGACCGAAGTCCGGGTTGACGGTCTATCTCGGCGATCAGCGGGGCGATCTTGAGCAAGAGCCGACCGCGTCCCAACGACCGTGAGGATTTTCATGGGCTCCCGGATCATCAACTCACGCGCCGCCACGCGGTCTCTTTGTTGCCGCTGAGGAAGCGCACGAAACCCACCAGGAACGCCAGGTGAATCGCGAGCAAGTAGTAGGCGAGGAGACCGTAAGCGGACGCCCTGCATGCGCTGGCGGAAGAGGAAGCCCAGAGTCGCCCATAGGTAGAAGGCAAGCTGGCCCAGGAACGCGATCCGGTAGATCGGTCGACTCCACATGAGCCCGCTGCTCGCCAGCATGGCGATGAGCAGGAAGGGCAGGATCCAGCGCAGGAACTTGTGCGAGAAGAAGGCGAAGGCGGTCACCGGGTCGAGCGGCGTGCGGCACGATCTGCCCCAGAGCTCGGAAGCTCCCGGTGGCGACTCGGACGCGCCGAGTGAACTCTCCGGCCACGCTCGACGCGGCGAAGTCTCTGCCCGACCGCCTCGGGATCGTAGAGCACGTCGATAGCCGAGCTTGCGCGCGTTCATCGGGATCACCAGGTCATCGAGCACGGTGTCGGCGGAGAGCCGCAGGATAGCAGCGGCGACGGAGCGCGTAGATGGCGCCGCTGGCGGTCAGGCGTGGCGCCGAGACGGGCCTCCATGAGGCGAAGCATGGACTCGTACGCTCCAGTACACACCCTCGGTCTGACGCGATTCGGCCGAGGCTTCGAACTGCGAGCGATCCGCACACCACGCCGACGCGGGGATCGGCAAAGTGACGGGCGAGCTTCGCCACCGCGTTCGGGGCGAACGAGCGTGGCGGCGTCCGAGAAGATCAAGATATCGTCATGCAGCCTGGCCGACGGCGTGGTTCAGAGCGCTCGCACTTGCCCCTAGCGGCGTGGGCAGGAAGATGCACCGGATGCTCGGCGTCGGAGGCCTCCCGCAGGATCTCGTTGGTGGCGTCCGTCGAGCCGTCGGAGACGAACGATGACCTCGAGCCGATCCCGTGGATAGTCGAGCCGACGAAGGTTCGCGAGCTTGTCTGGGAGGCGAACCTCCTCGTTGTGGGCCGCGATGATGAGCGTGACCGACGGGAGCTGCGTCGGGGCCTGGACGGGCGAACCGCCCGTCGCGCCGTGACCGGAGATAGCGCCAGTCGCGGCGGACCTGCACGAGCGCAGTAGGCGACAAAGCAGGACGATCGGGTACAGGAGGTAGGTGTGCGCCACCAGGAGAAGACGATCCCAGAAGACGTAGCTCGGATGCGGCTCATGGACGGCGATGGCTACCGTGCTCCCCGGCCGAAGAGCGCGATCTTCAGCGGTATCCACCAGGATGCGGAGGTCGAGCCAGAACGACATGTGCTTGATGTAGAAGAGGTCGTAGCCGCATCTTCTCGGTGACCTGCTCGAGGCTCGACCGAGTAGCCGTAGCGCACCTGCGCCCAGCCGGTGAGCCCCGGGCGCACGACGTGGCGGAGCGCGTAGTAGGGGACGAGCTCCGCCATGAGCTTGATGTTCTCCACGATCTCGGGCCGCGGCCCGACCAGGTCCATGTCTCCCTTGAGGATGTTCACAGAGCTGGGGCAGCTCGTCGAGCCGCAGCTTGCGCAGCCAGCGTCCGACCCGCGTGATCCGGCTCCCGTCGTCGCGGTCCCAGACCGAGTCTGGCGCTGTGCGCCGGTCTGGCTCGCGCATGGTGCGGAACTTGACGAGCCGGAACGGGTCGCCCGTGGTAGCCCGCCCGCTCGTGGATGAAGAAGACCGGCCCGCGGGAGTCGAGCTTGATGGCCAGCGCGATCGACGGCCATCAGCGGCGCGGTGACCACCAGCCCCACGGCGGCGGCGACCAGGCTCACGCACGGCGGCGGCTGGCGAGCTGGCGCTGGGTCTTCCGGAAGCCCGCGAGAGAACACGAGGAAGGACGGCGACAGGGCCTCGATGGCCAGCTTGCCTGTGAAGTGCTCATAGGTCGCCATGCCCTCCTCGACGAGGATGCCCGTGCGCTTCCGCTTCGAGCAGCTGGCGCATGGGCATCCGTCCTCGGCGCTCGGGCAGGGCCACGATGATCCGGTCGGCCTGACCTCGCTCGGCGATCTTGTCGAGGCGCTCGAGCGGGCCCGAGCAGTGGGTACTTCAGCGGCTCTCCTCGGAGCCGCCTTGGCCGTCGTCCGTCACGCCCACGATCTGGTGGCGATAGTGCGGCCGGGCTTCGATCTCCTCGATGAGCTTCCGCGCCAGCGTACCCGTGCCCAGGATGAGCACGCGGTCGGACGAAGGCACGGTGCGCGCATGACGGCGTAGCCCACGGCGCGGATCGGCAGTAGCAGCCCGACGATGACGAGCAGGCTGGAGGACGAGCGCGCCGTCACCCACCCGCATGTCCGGGAAGACCGTGTAGAAACCGGCGAGCAGCAGCAGGGCGACGCCCAGCCCTGGAGCAGCCGCGTGGCGAACTCGGCTGAAGCTCCGCACGATCCTGCAGGTCGTAGAGGTCGTTGTAGTAGAAGGCCACGATGCAGCAGAGGGAGAGCGCCGCCGCCTGACCCAGGAGGCTCGCCGCGTCGAGCCAGTCCAGCAGAGTGCGGGCTGCCCCAGAGAAAGACCGTGGTGGCCACCGCCGCAAAGAGCGTGGCGCCCTCGACGAGGATGAGGCTCACCGCCCACCTCCAGCGCCGGTGACGGAGCATCTGCCCGACGCGCGTCACCGCGCGGCCCACTCCGGCCGTGAGCCGTTGGACGAGCCCGGTTGCGTCGAGGCGCTCCGACCGTAGTAGCCGTAGAAGCTCGAGGACGGCTGGTCGTCCCCATTGAAGACGAAGCCGAGCATCTTGCCGGGCTCCACAACGCTCGAGCGCCTCGTCGACCAGCCGGCGTGGCGTCCGGTGCGCCGCCACGACGAGCAGGAAGCCGTCCACCCAGTGGGCGATGATCCGGCAGTCCTGGACGGAGCAGAGCGGTGGCGCATCCACCACGACGTAGTCGTAGTCGTCGGCGAGCTTCCTCGAAGAACTCGCCGACGCGCGGCGACTTGAGCACCTCGTACGGGCTCGGCGGAATATGTCCGGCCGCGACCACCGCGAGGTTGAATGGCGGCCGCGGCCGGACAACGCGCTCCAGGGTGAGACCCGGGTCGAGGATCGCAGGTCGACCAGCCCGGGGTCATCAGGGCCGCCGAGCGCGAGCGAGACCGGCCCACCGGCAGGGCGGCGGAGGTCGGCGTCCACGACGAGAACCCGCGCGTCTTGCGCCTGCGCGAGCGCACCAGCCAGATTGATGGCTGTCGATGCTTTTGCCGTCGCCCACGCCCGGGCTCGACACGGCTACGATGCGGAGGTCGCGAGTCTCTGGAGCTGCTCGATGGTGTGACGGAGAGCGCGGTATTGCTCAGCCTCGAAGGTCGCCGGGGCGACCAGGCTGACCAGATGATCGTCCACCGCATCGGCCGAGTCAGCGGCGAGCGCTGGATGATTCGTCCGCTCGACGTGGAAGGTTCGGGCTCGGGAGAGAGGGCTGAGCCGACGCCACCGGCTCAGGGGCGCTCCTGCCTGCTGGAGGGCGCGATCTCGGTCCGCCTGCTCGAGCGCCTTGAAGAACTTGCTCATTGCCTGAGGAAGCCGCTCGCGGCGTGCGCGAGCCCGGACAGAGTGGCGGTGGAAAGATCAAGTGACCTGCCGCAGCTGCACTCGCAGTGCGTGATTGTCAGCGCCGCGCGCGCTACCCAGCAACGCGACACCTGCGGCCCGCGAGCCCCAGCGGACCCAGCCTCCGGCGCCAGGTATGAAAGCCGACGCCGTCTCGTCCGCGGTCGCTGCTCGCCGTGCTCGAGGTACTCGGATGGCCTCGTCGACGATCCTGCGATCGATGTGCCGGATCTGGTCGGCGTAGCCGATGAGCAGGCAGTGGTCGCAGAGCGTATTGATGAGACGCGGGATCCCGCCGGAGTACTCGGCGATGCGGGTAATCGCCGCATCGGAGAAGAGCCCGAGGTCTGCTCGCCCCGGCGATGCGGAGTCGCATGCGGATGTAGTCCCGCGTCTGCTCCGCGGCCAGGGGCAGAATGCGGCAGCGCAGAGCTGATGCGCTGCTTGAGCTGGCGCAGTTCTGGACCGATCCAGCTTGTCCAGAAGCTCTGGCTGTCCGACGAGAAGAATCTGCAGGCAGCTTCTCCTGTCGGTCTCGAAGTTCGAGAGGAGCCGGATCTGCTCGAGGACGCTCGAGACTCGAGGTTCTGCGCCTCGTCGAGGACGAGCACGGTGTTCTGGCCGGCCCGGCGCCGCTCGATCAGGAAGTTGTTCAGGGCGATGAGCCGCTGGACGTGGGTCTCGCCGGCCTTGGCCACGCCGAGGTCCTCGAGCATGTACTCGAGAATTCCCTCGAACGGCAGCGTCGTGTCGAAGACGAAGGCCGAGGCGCAGTTGTCCGTCCAGGCGGCTCGAGAAGCGTGCGCAGGAGCGTGGTCTTGCCGGTGCCGATCTCGCCGGTCAGCAGGATGAAGCCCTTGTGCTCCTGGACGCCGTACAGGAGCTGGGCGAGGGCCCTCGCGATGCCCTGGGGACGGGTAGAGGAAACGCGGATCGGGCGTCGGGTTGAAGGGTTTCTGCTGAAGTCCGAAGAACGCGAGATTGAGCGACATGTCTCGCCTCAGCTACCGCCCCCGGCGAGCATCTGGACGCAGCTGCTCGTTGCCGTGGGCGATGAAGTAGGAGCCCCCGGCGATCAGCGATCAGTCCCAGCACTGCGCCCGCGGCGGCCAGGCTGAAACCGACCGCTGTCCGGCGCTGGCGGTCGGCGTCGGTCACGATCCTGGGCACGCTCACCAGCACTGGCACGATCGCTGAACTGACGCAGTTCGTCGATCGAGTGGAAAGAGGTATCGAGCATCTCGGCGAGCATCAGCGCCCCGCCCGCGAGGCCGAGCGAGAGGACGAGGCTCACGGCGAGAAGCTTCAGCCGGTTTGGCGCAGCCGGAAGGCCGGAGGGAACGGCCGAGTCCAGGATCCGGAACTGCTCGCCTTTCTGGCGCTGCTCCATGCTTTCGGCGAGCTGTGCTGCCTCGAGGCGCTTACTGAGCGACTCGTAGAGCTGCTTCGTTGTCTCGTAGTCCCGGGAGACCTCCTGGAACTCCTGCTCGCGCTTGGGCGTGTTCTCGAGACGCGCCTGATAGGCGGCGATGTCCGCGCGCAGACGCTGCTCCTCGATCTTCAACATCTTCAGTTCGGACTCGGCGCCGCCGAGCATCTCCCGGAGGCGAAGGACATAGGGACTTCCGAGAGACTGCGTGATGTCTGTCTTGCCCACCGCCCTTCGGCTCGGCGGGCTCCTGCTCGGTGGCAGCGATCTCGGCTTTGAGCCGGATGACTGAAGGGTGCTGCTCCGTGTAACGAGAACGCACCGCTCGCCAGCTCCTGCCGGAGCCGAGCTGAGGCGCACCGCGCGGGGCTCAGCAAGCCCGGACTGGGGCGACGACGGCGGCCTCGGCGAGCAGCCCGGTGATCGAGTCGCGCCGCTCGATCGCGCGGGTCTGGTTGTCGCTGTTCAGCCTCAGCTGCTGGTTGAGGTGGTCCATCATCGTGAGAGTTCGTCTGCATCTGCTGGGGAAGCTCGCCGAGGATAGCGTCGCTTGAAGTCGCTCACGCGCGCCTCGAGCTCGTCGAGGCGCTTGCGGGTCTCGGCGAGCTGCACCTTGAGGAATTCTGCCGTGCCCGTGGCCTGGCGCTCGCGCACCTTCAGGTTTTCCTCGATGTAGAAGGACGCGAGCGTGTTGGTGACCACCGCCACCGTCTGCGGATCGGGTCCACGGTAGGAAAGCGCGAAAGCGGTCGTGGCGCTGCGGTACCCGTCCCTGCCTGTGAGTCGTTCTCAGCTCGAGCTTGATGTCCCTGCGCATGCGCTCGGTAAGCTCCTCGTTCTGTGCTTGCTTTGCGCAGGCCGGGATAGAGTCCGAATCGGGTGATGAGGGCCTCGAGCCGAGCGCGGCTGAGGATCTCCTGGCTGATGGTGTGTAGGCGAGTCTCAGCTGGCTCGTCACCGTGGGCGGGGACGAAGGCTTCCGGCACCTGCTGCCGCTCGACGAGCACCAGCGGCCGTGGAGCGATAGAAGGGGGAAGAGAAAAGATTACGGTCACCGCCGCCACGAACGGGACCAATGAAGATCAACATGGCGAGCCACTTCCGCCTCCCCCACGCCGCGCGCAGGCGTTCGACAGCCACGCCCTTCTGCGGGTCGCGTCCTCCTCCGACGACGCGCCTAAGAGTCGTCCCTCATGCTCAGGTTCGACGACCTCTCGTCCTGGGCGAGAGCGGCGTCCTTGATCTTATAGAGCAGGGCACGGTAGCTGATTCCGAGCAGCTTGGCGGCGCGTATCCGGTTCCAGTGGGTCTGCTCGAGCGCCTCGAGAATCGCCTGACGCTCGGCGGCCAGGGCAGCCTTGCGCGAGATGTCCTTGAGCGAGATGCGGGCCTTGACCGGCGACAGGTCGAAACTCGCCGTCGCTCTTGCCGTTGGTCGGCTTCCCCAGGCCACGGGCCTCGCGCGAGATGGGAATCGCCCAGGACGATCATCCGCTTAATGATGTTCTCGAGCTCCCGGACATTGCCGGGATAGCGGTAGCGCATCAGGCGGTGGATGGTCTCCTGCGGGTAGGGTGAAGCTCTCGTGCTGGAAGAGCTTCGCGTAGCGCTCCACGAAGTACTGAGCGAGTAGCGGAATCTCCTCGGGCGCTCGCGCAGCAAGCGGGCACGACGATCTGGACCACGTTCAGGCGGTAGTAGAGGTCGTCGCGGAAGCGGCCAGCCGCGACCGCCTGCTCGAGGTTCTGGTTGGTGGCGGCGAGGACCCGCACGTCGCACCTTGATGGTGGACCGCCCGCCGACGCGGGAGAACTGGCCGTCCTGGAGCACGTGCAGGAGCTTGCCCTGGAGCGCCGGATGCAAATCCCCGATCTCGTCGAGGAAGATGGTGCCGTGATCGGCCGATTCGAACTTGCCGATCTTGAGCTGGTGAGCTCCGGTGAAAGCCCCGCGCTCGTGACCGAAGAGCTCGCTCTCCAGAAGCTCTCGCGGCACGGCGGCGCAGTTCACCTTGATGAAAGGGCCCGACTTGCGCACACCGAACTGGTGGATGGCCCGTGCGACCAGGTCCTTGCCGGTGCCGGTTTCGCCGCAAATGAGCACGGTGATGTCCGCGCGCGCCGCCTGGCGAATGATTTCTCGTATCTCCAGCATCAGAGAACTTGTCCAGAGGGAAAGCTCGTCCCCAAGCCTGCGACTGCCGTCGTCCTGCGTTTCTGCCCCGGCCGTATGAGCCGGGCGAGCAATGGCAGTCTTGATGGCCTGTTTCAGTATCGCTCAGGGGTAAGGGGTCTCTTGAGGACATCATGAGACCCTAGAACGTCCGAGCCTCGGGTACGCGTGTAGGCCCGTCCGCATCAGCAATGATGATCACGTGACCAGGGTCGCCGCCTTCCGCCTTCAGGCGTCGCAGTTGGGCAGTTCCCATTGCATCGAGGTCTATGAAGCCGAGGAGGAACCCATGTTGCGGAGAGCGTCGCCAGCGGCTCGTGAACCGAGCCGGCGACGACGAGGCTCGGAAGCCGAGGCTGGTCACCACGCTCGATAGGTGACGCTGCTCAGCCTGATCGCGATTCGCGATTAGGACGCCGACGCGAGGAGAGCGGCTCAGACGCCATCGGGATTTTCTTACCCATGTCGGAGCTCTCCTCCCGTGAAAAGGGGTTCTGTCAATCTCGCTTCCACAGTGAAACGATCTGCAAGGTCACCCAGGAGCTGGCTAGCTTTCCTGACGCAAGGACCGTGCCCTCTCGGCGGCAACATCGACGTAGCAAAACTGTAGTCATTACCGTCCATTGCGCGAATTATCTGCCCGTTTCTGGACAACCAGATCCCTGCTGACCGCGGGTGGCTCGTGAGGCTAACCGGAATATGGGCTCCTCTTTCGTGCAGAGAATTTCAGCATTTCGACAAGCTTCGATCCAGCCCTGAGAAAAGGTTTCAGCTAGCTCCAGGCGACCCACTTGTCGGATTCCTTCCAAAATTGAGCGGCAGAGAGCGAGAGCTGGCTCCCGCAGCTGGGGTTGGTTCCGAAAAGATCCGGAGTATTCTGGACGTTGTGGCCAATCGCCTAAGGTGAACTCAATCGCGGCCATTCGTGGCTTTGACAGATGGTATCTCGCCGACTCAGTCTCTGGCACTAGCGGCCGAAATTTCGTCGGAACGCTGAAACTTCGACGTTGAGTTTCTGAGTCCTACTCCCACCTAGGATGGCGAGAGTGACAACGACAGATGTCTGAGACTCGACTTCCAAGAAATCAGTTGCCGTCGAGCTCCAGATGCTCTCTCAGAACTGATTGGAGAGAGCAGAGACGTGACCAACCCTTCGTGCGCAGGTCAGGGCAACTCTTGAGCCGCCAAGGAGCCGACCGTGCATTGCCGACCATCCTCTCTCAAGGAGAGACCGGTACCGGCAAAGGATTGCCTGGCCCGGGCTCTCCATGAGGCGCAAGCATCCGCGCAGCTCGGCCGTTCGTCGATGTTGACCGTGCGGCCATCCCCGAGACCCTGCTCGAGTCCGGAACTCTTCGGGGTGGAACGCGGGGCGTTCACCGACGCCGGAAAGACGAGACCGGGGCTCTTCCAGGTGGCGACCGGCGGCACGATCTTTCTCGATGGAAGTGGGGTTACTCCCCGGTCCCTGCAGGCCAAGCTGCCCAGTAGTGGAAGAGAGGGGTGTGCGACGTCTGGGTAGTCACGCAGCGATGTGGTAGATGTCTGGCTCCTCACCGCGCCACCAACATCGACCTGGCCGCCGCCGTAGGCGATGGGACCTTTCGCGAGGACCTGTTGCCATCGCCTCTCCGCGGTAACCCTCGTGCTTCCGCCACTCAGAACCCGTAATGGCGGGACATCCGGCTCCCTCGCCGAGCACTTCCCTGGCCAAAGCGTGCTCGGAATTTCAGCTGCCGCCCAAGAGACTGGCCCCCGAAGCTTTGTACCGCAATGTCTGCCTATCGCTCGGCCGGGCAATGTACGCGAGCTGAGGAATAGGCCAGGAGCGTAGCGTTCTCCTGTCCGGCGAGGCCTCCGAAATCCCTGCAGATTTGCTCGCTTTGCCCGACGTCGAGGTTCGGAAGCAGACGACCTCTGCTCTAAAGCTGCCACATTTCCAGGTCTTTGGTAGAGGATTTCGAGAGGAAAAGGCGCTGACGGAAGCGCTCCGGGAGTCAGGCGGGAACATCACACTGGCCTCGACTCGCCTCGGGCTCCCGACGTAACACGCTTCGCTATCGTCTGGCGAAGCTGGACGTCTCGGCCTCATGTACACGGAGGGGCGAGCGGTGCCGAGGCCGAAGCTCCGGCCAAGAGAGCAACGAGCACGCAAACCCGCTCCACTCGAGAAGCCCACGACCCCGGATCCAACGGGCGACGGACCACGTCGACTGATTGCCTTCCCGGGCGCCGCCGTACCCGAGGAGTGCGACGGGATCCGTTGAGCGTGAGGAAATCCTAGAGCACCATCGTGAGCAAAGTGCAAAACCTCGGCGGTCGTATCGAAAGCATCCGGGACGGCATCCTGGTGTCGACCTTCGGCGTCTATCCTTGCCAGGACGCGATCGATCGAGCCGCGAGAGCCGCCGTCGCGCTCTCACTGGCTTCGGAGAGTCGAGGGGGTCCCGTGGCCCCTTCGTCCGATTCGCCGTCCATGCCTGCAAGGCCTCGGTGCGACAAACGAATCACTCCTTCGCCCTGGACGACGCGCTACGGCGACAGGAAGAGGCCGTGCTGAGCGCCGTGCTGAGCGCGAGCAAACCCGGAACAGTGATCGTCAGTCAGGCGGCGGCTCGGTTCCTCAGAGGCCGGGCCCAATTGAAGGCCTTCGCTGCGGCAGGCGATGCAGGATCGGCGTTCCAGCTCCAGACCACTGAACACACGCCGGACCGGTTCAGAAGGGTCTCGTCAGTCCCCTTCGTGGGCCGGCGGCACGAGCTAGACCTCCTCGAATATATCTTTGAACGGGTGCGAACCGGTCGCGGCCAGGTCGTGGTGTAGTCGGCGAGTCTGGCATGGGCAAGTCGAGGCTGGTTCAAGAATTTGCCCACCGGCTCACATGCAGCCAGCACTCCCATCATTGGTTCCGGGTCGTACCCTACGGGCCGCGGCTGGCTGACCTGACCATCGCCGAAGTGCTGAGGCAAGCCTGGCAGATCGCGCACGAGGATAGCACCGAGACCATCGTGATGAAGGTGCGGGCCGGTCTCGATCGCCTTGGCATGAATGCCGAACTTTGGGTTGCCCCGATCCTGACGCTCTTCGGGATACGGGTTCAGACAGGGATCGCCGGCTCCAGTCCCGAGGAACTCAAGAAGCGCTTGTTCGATACCCTCCGGCGCATCGCCCTCGAGATGAGCAAGCAACAGCCCTCGTGATCGAAGTGGCAGATCTGAACTTGTTCGGCAGGACGGCGCTCGAGTTCGTGTCGTATTTCGTGGAGAACCTGCCCGGCAGCCGGATTCTCCTCTTGACGACCTATGGACCACAGTATCGGCCGGCCTGGGTCGCGAAATCGTACGTGACCCAGATGGCTCTTCCGCCGCTTCGACGCGAGGAGAGCCTCGCTCTTCTCGACTCCATCCTCCCCCGGAGAAGGTTCGGCTCGCCTCGTCGAGCCGATCCTCGAAAGAGCGGGAGGGCAATCCATTCTTCCTGGAAGAATTCGCGCGGAATGTGTCAGCACAAGATGCCGGGGGCGAACTGCCCGTGCCCCCATCGGTGCGAGTCCTGATCGAGGCGCGCATGCATCATCTGGAAGACAGGGCCCGGAGATTTCTTGCATCGGGCAGCGGCCATTGGCCGCCGCGTACCGGCGGAGCGGCTCAACGAATCTGCGAAGAGCCTGCCTTGAGCGACTCGATTGCCGCGTGGAAGCGACTGGAGCTCATTCACGAGGACATCGAGGACGGCGAGAAGGTCTATGTCTTCAAAGATGCCCTGGTCTGGGAGGTCGCACGTCACGTAGAGGTGGGGAGACCTCTGGGTCCGTTCTTGAGCTGAGCCCGCGCCCATCCCTCAGCTTGCGACGTGCGGCTGCACTCTCCATGAGCCAATCCCGCGACGGCGCTCCGACCACCTCGCCGACCGCCATGGCCACGCTTCTGCGAGACTGAGCGATCCAGATCCACACCGGTCGGTTCTCCCGGCCGGTTCCACCACTTTCTCCTCCTCGGGAACGGTGCACTCCCTGAGGCTTTCTGCGCGGTGCCGGGGTTCGCCTTCGTGACCGGTCGAAGGGGGCGTCGAAGATTCGGAAGGGTCGCACGACAGCAAGGGTTGAACGTGAACCTTCACCTTCACGCGGTGCTGGCCGGCGTGTTCAAGGGTGCTAATGTTGGCTGTCCTCTCAGGCAGTTCTCGATGAGGGCCCCGGGGCTACATACGATCCATCCTGCGCTTGGTTCGATGAATGCCTTTCCTCTGAACATGGGAGACGCACTCTCGTTGCTCCCAGTCCCGCCAGGGTTCGAGAGAGGCGAATGCCGCGGTGGGCGAGAGCTTCCCGGCGTCGATCTGATCCGAAAGGGGCGTGTCCTCTGCAGAATAGATCACGTTGGCGGACAGCCGATCGGCTATTCGTGTTTTCTCAGGAGATCAGGCGAGGATGGCATCCTCCACTACCTGCTCTCGCTTCTCGGCACGTCGACGAGGACCCTGGTAGACCTCGGAGCATCACAGCTCCACGGTAGCAATACGGCCAATCTCCTCGTGTGAACCATGGCTGGTCGGGTCTTCTGGATTGACGGGAGCTGAGGGAGAGAATCGATGCCCTGGAAGGCGCTTTCTTACCGGGAGTGTCCTGTTTTCCAGTAACTATACCTCCGGAGTGTGTCGCGAGCTGGATCACCGCCTGAGAACGTCAACGAGCTTCGCCAGTCTCGGACAGGCCGGCTCGATCGACCTGTCTTGCGCATCGACCTGGACGGCGTCGACTACTGGATCTGGAAGGCCCTCGATGTCGTCACACCGCGGGTGGTCGTAGTCGAGTACCAGTGCGTCTCTGGGGTCCCGGAGCGATCCGTCACAGTTCCGTACGACCCGCAGTTCAAGGCAGTGTTTGAAGCTTGAAGCATGGCGTGTACAATGAGCGCTTCGCTCGCGGCGTTTGTCAGACTCCGGAGCGCTCGAAGGCCACCGACTGCAGCCGGGTGCCAGAGATACGGGTACAACGCCTTTTTTCGTCAGGGAACGGCGTGGGAGTCGACGCGTTCCCAGCCGTAACGCCGCAGGAGTGCTTCAAGCACCCATTTCCGCGATGGGCCATGGAGACCCTCTGGCAAAGGTCAAGGACTTGAATTGGATCGAAGTCTAGAGAGCACGCGCTGTCGCCAGTACTCGAGCAAGTCCGCCAGAGTCTGCTCAAACCGGAAATGATCGGTCTGCCATCCGGATAACTTTCGGAATCTTGGAGGGATTGCCTTCCAAGATCATCACGTCTGATGGGCGAAGCCGCTCCGGATCCACGCGGACCGAGATACCTTTTTACGCGCCCGGTCCACGTAGAAGTCCAGGGACTTGCTGAATGAACCAAGCCCGCCCCTGAGCATAGGTTATAGAACCTCGCCCGGCCTACACCCGCTCGAGCAACATCCAGTAGCCGCGGACGATGTCCCGGACGTCAGAAGTAGTCGCGACGAGGTTTGAGGCACTCCGCGTGGATGGTCAGGGTCCGTGCAGGCCGGCCTCGATCTCGGCCACCTGCTTCGCGAAGTTCGAGGTGACGGGAACACCTCGCTTCACGCCTTTGGCCCCCTCGTGGTTGAAGGCCCGGGTGCGGGATGATCGGCAGGCCATGGCTCCTGAAGTACTGGAAGCCCATGAGGTCTTGCCCGACCTTGCTGACCGCGTGCATGGTGAGAGCGGACGCAAGGGGTTGGTCTCGCTGATCGGCAACTCGTCCGGATACACGAGGCCGTACTCTTCGCTCGTCCCTATGACCAGGAACCTGGGTGGCGGCGATTTCTCGCGGATCCCTCGAGCGAGATCTCGCCTGGCAAGTCGCTTATTCGTGGAGACCGTTTCCGCCGACGTGTGTGCCGCGACGTGCCCACGCAGCTCTGAAGACCGCCAGATGGATGATGTGAGTCGGCGCGCTCTCTTGCCAAGAGAGACGGCGCACCGAGAGCGGTGTCTCGCAGGTCGCCCAGTCGACGAGAGCTGGATGTTCCCCGGAGATGCTCGGATGTTCTCCGCGCGACTCCGCCAAGCCACCGCACTGGGCTGTCCTTGCTATCCTAGGGCTATAGGATCGGGGATGGGGTGAGAACGTAGAGGCAGAAATCCGGCGGGCTTTATGTGCACCGCAAGGAGTGGACACGCGCATGCTCGGGCGGCTGTTCGAGTCGAAGGCATTCAAATCACTGCGGTTGCGCGGTCGGAGTTTGTGCGGTGGCTCGAGGCCGCGCGCAAGCTCCGCCAGGCAGATGGACGCCGGACATCACCCAATCTATCTTGACTATCCGATCCGGCCACGGCCGCGATACGGCTATGGCCGCCCGCTGCATCGGCAGTTGTTCGACGTGCTTGAGCGCAACCAGGCCGTCTACGAGCGGACGATCGCGGATTTCCACAAATTCGCAGAGCCGCTCGGACGGATCCCGGTCGATCGCGCGGCCACCTCCGCTCGAGCCTTTCTGGAACAACAGCTGGGTCGAAGGCATGGACTGCGTGGCGCTCTACAGCTTTCCGGCGCTTCTGAATTCGAAGCTCTATCTCGAGATCGGATCGGGCAACTCGACGAAGTTCGTGCGCAAGTCGATCCGCGACAACGGCCTCGGCACGCGGATCGTCTCGGTGGATCCCCATCCCCGCGCCGAGATCGACAGCCTGTGCGATGAAGTCATCCGCAGCCCGCTCGAGAACGTTGACCTCATGTTGTTCTGATCGCCTCCAGCCCGGCGACATCCTGATGGTCGACAACTCGCACCGCTGCTTCCAGAACTCGGATGTGACAG
>ERZ1370068.3328-contig-2442_pt1 | contig 20058 bp, 35 predicted proteins | sample MGYA00561227_ERZ1370068 | MGnify/ENA primary metagenome ERZ1370068 (study PRJEB38410, sample SAMEA6850437) | metagenome | study: Metagenomic assessment of the ecological functions of the soil: analysis of the soil microbiota associated with the...
TTGTACTTCGTTCAGTTACGTATTGCTGTTAAGGGTTGCCTAGAGTGGCCAATAAAGAGAGGCGTGAGCCGTTTTTGTCCGCTGTTCCCGCGTTACGTAACGAAAGAGGATTCAGTGACAGCAGTACAAGCAAAGTTGGACGCGGCGACCTGCGAGCACGGTGATCGCCGGACGCCATGCGCGCCTGGATTGACGGGGATGGCATCGAGTTCGCCCCAGCCACTTCACACGAGAGATGCCGACCTGGTGAACATCCACGGGATGCACGTCCGCGGCCGGCAGGCGATCGCGGGTCTTTACGATATGCTGTTCCGCAGCGTGTTTGCAGGCTGTGGTTTGCGTTACGAGGAAGTACGCGGCGGCAACTGCGCGAAGGCCTGGTAATGGTGCACATGCGAATGGCGGTCAACGATATGCCGCGGACACCTCGCGGGTGGAGGCACCACGCGCTGTCGAGCGCGGTGCTGGCGCAAAACGGCAACGGCTGGGCGATCGCATCGCTTCGACAATACGCTGGTGGCCGCTCCGCTGGGGTGAGGCCGCGGAAAGACAGGCCAGAGAGGCCTGTCTTACTATCGCTGGTTGGACTTCAGGATTTTCTTGCGCAGGCGGATGCTGTGTAGGCGTGACTTCGACGAATTCATCGTCGCGGATGAATTCGATGGCCTGCTCCAGGTTCAGCAGCCGCGGCGGCACCAGGCGGATCGCCTTCGTCGGAGGTGGAAGCGCGCATGTTGGTCAGCTTCTTTTCCTTGACGATGTTGACGTCGAGATCGGCATCGCGGGCGTTTTCGCCGACGATCATGCCTTCGTAGACCTCGGTGCCCGGGCGACACGAAAATCTCGCCGCGCTCCTGCAGGTTGAAGATGGCGTAGCCGGTGGTCTTCCAGGCGCGGTCGGCCACCAGCGAACCGGTGGGGCGCGAGGAGATTTCGCCCTGCCACTCGATGTAGCCGTGGAAGAGCGAGTTCATGATGGCGGTGCCGCGCGTGTCGGTGAGGATTTCGCTGCGCAGGCCGATCAGGCCGCGGGAGGGCACGTGGAATTCCAGGCGCACGCGGCCCGGAGCCGTGATTGACCATCTTGATCATCTTGCCCTTGCGGGCGCCGAGCTTTTCGATCACCACGCCCAGGAAGTTCTCCGGGCAATCGATAATCAGGTGCTCCACCGGCTCGCTGCAGCTTGTGGTCGATGGTGCGGGTCAGGATCTCGGGCTTGCCCACCGCCAGTTCGTAGCCTTCGCGCCGCATCATCTCGATCAGGATGGCGAGCTGCAGTTCGCCGCGGCCCATCACCTTGAAGGTGTCGTGCGCCTAGCTCTTCCACGCGGATCGAAACGTTGGTCAGCAGCTCCTTGTCGAGCCGCTCGCGCAGATTGCGGACGTCACCCACTGACCCTCGCGCCCGGCGAACGGCGAGGTGTTGATGGTGAACGCCATGGCGATGGTGGGCTCGTCGATCTGGATCGGCGGCAGCGGCTCGGGCGTTTCCGCGCTGGTGACGGTCTCGCCGATGGTGATGCCTTCCACGCCGGCGATGGCCAGGATGTCGCCCTGCCGGCCGATGGTTTCATCGACGCGCTTCAGGCCTTCGAACGAGTACAGCTTGGTGATCTTCGTGGTGTGCATCGTGCCGTCGCGCTTGGCGATGGCCACGTTGTCGCCGTACTTGCAGAGTGCCGTTGAACGACGCGGCCGATGCCGAGGCGGCCGAGATAGTCGCTGTAGTCGAGGTTGGCGATCAGCATCTGGAGCACGCCGTCCGGGTCGCCGACGGGCGGCGGAATGTGCTTCACGATGGCGTCGAACAGGGGCCGCAGGTCGGTGGCCTCGTTCCTCCATCTTGCACTTGGCGACGCCGGTCTTGGCGATGGTGTAGAGCACCGGAAAATCGAGCTGATCTTCGGTGGCGTCGAGATCGATGAAGAGATCGTAGATCTCGTCGAGGACCTCCGCGATGCGGGCGTCCGGCCGGTCGATCTTGTTGATGACGACGATGGGCGGCAGTTTGGCTTCGAGGGCCTTGCTAAGGACGTAGCGGGTCTGCGGCAGCGGGCCTTCGCTGGCGTCGACGAGCAGCATGACGCCGTCGACAATCTTGAGGGCGCGCTCGACCTCGCCGCCGAAATCGCTGTGGCCGGGCGTGTCGACGATGTTGATCTTGACGCCGTGGTAACGCACGCCGGTGATCTTGGCGAGGATGGTGATGCCGCGCTCGCGCTCGAGGTCGTTGGAATCCATCACGCGGTCGACGTGCTCCTCATGCGAGCCGAAGATGCCGCTCTGGTTGAGCATGGCGTCCACGAGCGTGGTCTTGCCGTGGTCGACGTGCGCGATGATGGCGATATTGCGAATATTGGGGTTGCTGCTTGTCATGTTGTATAGATCCTCAGGTTCACAGCCTAACAGGATGCGTAATCGATCTTCCACTTGCTGCATAACCGGTCGGCGACACTCTGCCCCGCCGCCGCTTCAGTCTCTGCTTGGAGACCGAGCGGACGTCCTCACACTGGATGTAGCTCTCGGAACTGAGGCCGCCTTGCAGGGGCCACCGAGACATGCCAGCGGATTTTCTTTGCGTCACGCGAAATTGGCGCCACTACCACCATTTCAGCGGGACCTTCGTTGAAGAGTATCTTCCGAGAGGATCAATGCGGGCCGCGTGCCAGCCTGTTCGTGTCCCGTGGGCTCGAAATGGAGATCGCCACACTCTCCGCGTGACGGCTCGAGGGTAATCACTTCTTATCGAGTCCGTCCGACAGAGTCTGCTCCCACAGTTGACGCTTGCATTGCTTCGTGCTTCCACGCTCGCGAGATCGCCCTTCAAAGCCTGGAAATCGCCGTTGGCAGCGCGCTAGGAAGCTCTCAGCGATAGCGTTCGATCGCCGGTCAAACCGCCTGCATCGACGCCTGTTCCTCTTCCGCGAGCTGCCGCAGCAATTCATGGGCGTGCGGGCTGATGCGGACGTTCGGCGTACGGCTTTCGAGCTTCACTCAGGTATTGTAGCATGTGTGCGGTGCGTATACAATCTAGTATACAAAATTGTAATACGCGATAGGTACAGTCCGATCTACTCTGTCGTGAACCACGATCGATCGGATTCAGACGCGCTGCCACACGGGCCGGGTACGAGCCCCGCCAGCACGGTGACGCACCAGACCAACAGCAACGCGCCGCCCAGCAATGCGTAGGGCGGATGAAACTGGATCGTCCAGCCGAAGCTCTGTTTGTTGACGACGAACACCAGGAGCAGCGAGGAGCGCAATGCCAAGCGCCAGTGCCGAGCAGGGCGCGAGCAGGCCGAGAAGCGCTGCCTCGGTGAGGATCATGCCGCGCACCTGCGCCGCCGGACGCGCCCAGGTAGCGCAGCAGGCCGAGCTCGCGACGACGGTCCAGCACCAGCGCCGAGCAGCGAATTCGCCGCGCCAAGCATGGCGACCACGATGGCCACGGCTTCGAGCGCCCAGGTGATGGCGAACGTGCGGTCGAAGATCTCGATGGCGGCGCGCGCGCAGCGTCCTGATTGGGCGCGACGGTCACGCCGTAGGACGCGGTGCGCAGTTGCACATCGCGCGGCAGACGCTCGCGATCGGCGCCCGGGCGCGAGGTAGATGCGCCGCATTGGTCGCCGGCTGGCCGGGCAGATATTTGAGCAGCGTGCCGCGGTCCAGAATCAGATATCCCTGGCTGCTCGAGTACTCGTAGTAGATGCCGGCGATGGTCAGGGTGACGATTCGTTCGCCGAGCGGAACGGTCAGGCGGTCGCCGGCGCGGAGGTGGTGTTTGTTGGCGAACGGCTCGCTCGACGATGGCGCGGTCCTGGTGCGGCAGGCTGCGCAGAATGGCGTCGCGGTCTTCGCCGGGCAGGAAGCGCAGGCGGCCGTAGCGGCGCACGATGTCCATGTCGCCGGCGCCCGAGGGTGGCGCGCTCGCCGCGAAAGTGCAGCGGCAGACCGTGGAAGATATCGACCGCCGCCACGCCGGCGGTGGCCGCCAGAATTCCGCGGACCTCGGGCGCGAGCGGCGGGTAGTCGCCAGCCGACGACGGGCCGGCGGGCCGCACGTAGAGATCGGCGCGTAGTTGCGTGTCCAGCCAGAGCGCTACGGTCTCGCGGAAACTGCCCACCATGATGCCGACGCTCGCCATCATGGCAATCGCGGTGGCCAGCGCCGCTACCACCACACTGGTGCGCGAAAGCGATGCTGTCAGGCTGCGCGCCGCCAGCAGGCCTGTCACACGTGAGCGGACCACTCGCCAGGTGGCGCGATTGACCGCGATTACGACGGCGGGCGCCGCCATCGCCGCCGCGCCGATGGCCAGCAGGGCGGCGACGTATCCGCCAGCGGGATAGCCCGACACCGGGTCCGCCTGCGATGCGGCCAGCGCCAGCGCGGTGAACACGCCGACCAGGCCAGTCCGCGCCGCCAGTGCAGACGCGCGCGGTGTTCCCGTGCGCCGCGGCTCATGGCTTCCGTAGGGCGCCACCAGCATGGCCTCGCGCGCCGGAGCCAAGGCGCTGGCGAACGCCACCAGCGCTCCGGTGAGAATGCCCGTCCACGCCTCGACCGACGGTCAGTTCGATGGGCGCGGGACCGGCTGTTGGTATACAGCGCGTTCACCGTGTCGGCGATCAGACGCACCGCGCCACCCGCCAGAATGCGTCCGAGCAACACGCCCAGCGCGGCGCCAACGACGCCGAAGAGCAGCGCCTCGGCCAGGAATAACAAGGAGGATGGTGGAGCGCGCGGCGCCGAGGGCGCGCAGGATGCCGATCTCCGCGCGGCGCCGCACCACGCTCACCGAAATCGTGTTGTAGATGAGAAATGCGCCGACCACCAGGAGATGTAGCTGAGGACGCGCAGATTCCAGCGAGACGCGCAGCATGCGCTGGTTCTCTTCGCTGCGCGCGCCGGGCTTTACGACCCGTGCCGAAGACTGGGAGTACACTGCGGATGGCTTTCTCCACCGCGGCGAAGTCTTCGCTGGGGGCCGACGGTGACGTCGATGCGGTCGAGCTTGCCGTAGCGATCGAGAGGGCCTGCTGTGCGTCGGCGATATCGAGCACGACGAATTCGCCTGCGGCGTCGATGGTCTGCCCGATTGGGAAAGTGATGGGGCGCCCGGCCAGGGTGCCCGTCAGGGTGCTCGACTCGAGGCGTGCGGCCAGAGCTTTGAACACGGCAGCGCCCTGCTGGGCGCTCCGCAGAGATCAGCGCCGTAGAGCGGCACCGCGCCGATTCCGGGCAGCACGAGTTGCGCCTCCATGAGCGGCGCGAAATGGACGTCGAAGGGCAGCGCGGCGAGCGTCGCCATGTATCGTTCGTCGATACCGCCGGTCGGCAGTGATTTCGAGATCGGTCTTGCCGGTGAGTGCCTGCATCGAACGAGCGGAAGCTGCCGGCGGCGGCGTCGCCCGCGAGGTCGATCGCTACGACCACCGCAACTCCCGAGCGCCACGGAGAGGATAGTGAGCGCCGTACGCAGTAAGTCGCGCCCGGAGGGACGGAGGATGAGGGTGCGCAGGAGCTTCAGCATTGGTGGGGGCGCAAACTCATTTGCGCTCGATGTCCTGAATTCGTCCGTCGCGCAGGCGGACGCGTACGTCGGCAATCGCGGCGGCTTCGGCGCTGTGGGTGGCGATCAGGATGGTGGCGCCGAATTTTGTCGCCGCTTCACGGAGCAGGGCGAGCACCTGATCGCCGCTGGCCGTATCGAGATTGCCAGTGGGTTCGTCGGCCATCAGCAGGTCGGGCGAATGTACCAGGGCGCGCGCGATCGCGACACGCTGCATTTGTCCGCCGGAGAGCTGGTACGGCATGCTCGCCGCCTTGTCTTCCGAGTCCTACCCAACGCGAGCCTCTCGCGCGCGGCCTCGGCGGACTGGGCGGCGCCCGCCAGCGAGCAGCGGCAGCTCGATATTCTCCAGCACGGTGAGCGTGGGCAGGAGCTGAAAAGACTGGAAGACGAAGCCGACCCGCTTGCGCCGCAGGGCAGTCAATTCGCTGTCCGAAAGCGCCGCGGTGGCGCGTCCATCGATCAGCACTTCGCCCGCGGTGGGAAATCCATCGCGCCGGCCAGGTTGAGCAGGGTACTCTTGCCGCAGCCGCTGCGTCCCAAGAGGGCGGTCACCGTGCCGGCGCCGGCGGCCAGCGAAATGGCGTGCAGGACTTCCACCGGCTGCTCTCCGTTGGAATACGTTTTGGATACGGTGCGGAGTTCCAGCCGTAGTACGGGCATCAGACCTCATTTTATGGGATCTATCTTTTCTGCAAAAAACAATTTGCATTGAAAATGTTTTCTGGTATTCTGGAGACGCTCTGGTAACTCAAACAACCGCGCGAAACTATGGACACAGCCGCACAAGGCCTTCTGAGTCGCGATGAAATGGAGAGCAGGCGCCTGTTAGCCGCACAGGACCTGCAAACGGGGCTCACGCAGTCCCAAATCGCCCGCAAATTCGGAGTCAGCCGCACCACGGCATCCCGCTGGAACCGCTCCTTGAGTGGGAACGGGGTGGAGTCGCTCCGCAAACGCCGTGCGCCGGGCCGTCCCAGCCGCTTGACCGCGGATCAGCTCAAATTGCTGACGGACACCTATCAGGCGGGACCGCGCGCAGCCGGCTACGATACCGACCGCTGGACCACGGCGCGCTTCGCCGAGGTCATTTTCGTGCAATTCGGCGTCCGGTACGATCCGGATCACGCGGGGCGCATCATGCACCGCCTGGGGTTGCGCGAGCGTCGCCGGTCCAAGAGGGCCACGCCCGGAGTGCTTTACACGTTCACGCCTCCGGCGGCGGATCTGCCGGAAGTCCGGTCCGACGTGGCATAGGGGCAGGCTACTTCGCGCCCGCCAGCTTTAAGACGTACGCCTGGCGCACCGGCAAACTCGCCGATAGCGTCTCCGGGATACGAATTCGCAATTGGTTTCCCTGGCGTGTGGATTCCAACTGCTGGCCGCCTTCGAGCAGCGTGACGCGCACGCCCGAGGACGCTTCGATGTCGTCCAGCACCACTTCGCTGGATCGGGCGGCGGGGCAGAATTGCGTAGACTGTATCGTTCTTCACGGTGTAGAAGGCTTCGACGCGGGCATAGCCGGCGGGCGGCGTGTCCACGCAGCTTCGTGATGTCGTAGTCCGACATGAACTCCTTCTCCTCGAGCTTGGGAATCGAGCCCCTTGCTCCACTGGCGCGGCGTTTTGCGCGCGTGCGTGCCGTAAATGGCTTCGCCGTTGGGGCGCAGGAAATCGCCGATCTGGATCAGGCGCTCTTCCATCACCGCCGGGAATGCGTCCGTCGCCGGTGGGTCCGATATCGAGCAGCAGATTGCCGCCGCGCGCCACGATGTCGAGCAGCATCATCAGCAGTTCGCGGTCGCTGTGGTAGTCGGCCAGCGTCTCCATGCGGTTGTAGCCGTAGGAGTAGCCCATGCCGCGGCTCTCTTCCCACGGGTGGGCTGCCTGCTGCATGCCGGAGGTGTACTCGGTGGTGTAGTAGCCGCCGTGCTTGTGGCGCGTGTCCTTGCCCCAGCGGTCGTCGATCACCACTTCGTCGCGCACGGGCGATTCGTTGAAGAGCCAGGCCAGCAGCTCGGGCGAACGCCACTCGGCGCTGGTGAGCTCCCATTCGCCGTCGGAGAAAATGATGCTCGGCTTGAGGTGCGTGACGGCGTCCTTGAACTGCGGGAACATGTGCTCGGCGACGTAGCGTTTCTTGTCGGAGAGCCAGAGCGGGTTGTACCACTCGTAGAGCGAATAGTAGATTCCCATGTGGAGGCCCTGGCGGCGGCCGGCTTCCATCAGATCGAGCGCGATGTCGCGTTTGGGACCGATATCCACGGCGTTCCAGGGACGTCCCCAGGTCTTGGTTGGCCTGCTCGTTGCGCCACAGCGTGAAGCCTTCGTGGTGCTTCGAGGTGAGCGCGACGTATTTGGCGCCGGAGCGTTGCGAAGACGTCGGCCCAGTGGTCGGGATCGTAGAGCTCGGCGCGGAACATCGGGGCGAAATCGAAGTAGGGAAAGTTGGCGCCGTAGTTGCGGTCGTGGAATTTGCCGGGTGGAGGAATTCGCCTTGTTGAGCGAGTTCCAATACCACTCGGCGTACATGGTCTCGCCCTTGGACTTGACGGGGGCATAGGACGGCACCGAGTAGACGCCCCAGTGAATGAAGATGCCGAATTTGGAATCGGTGTACCAGGCCTGGACTGGGGCGCTGGTCGATGGATTCCCAGGTGGGCTGATAACGGTTCTGGCCGAAGCATGGCGGCCTGGCGGCAAGCGGCCAGTGGAGCGGCCGCGCAGGTGCGGAGAAGGTCACGACGTCGCATGGTTTTGATGGTCATGGTATCAGGTTGTTTGGCCCACCGCTGACGCTTTAGTTGCCAAGACTTGCCGTTGAGCAGTAGAATTCTGGCATAGTGTGGGGACCCCGGATTCGTCGTCCGCTTCCGAGTAGCAGGCACGGTAGGGGTTTTCGGGGAAATTCTATGGAGTTCCTGATTAACGAACGCGCGGTGGATGCGCGCGGTTTTCCGGCTCATCTCACACTTCTGGATTTCCTGCGTTCCCAAGGCTTGACCGGCACGAAGGAGGGCTGTGCGGAGGGCGAGTGCGGCGCCTGCGCGGTCGCCCTGGTCGCGGGTCACGGTACGGGCTCCACATTGCGGGTGGTGAATAGCTGCCTCCTTTTCCTTCCCATGTTGGCCGGGCAGGAGGTGTACACCGTGGAAGGCCTGGCGCGCGACGGCCGGCTCAGCGAACCGCAGCGCGGCGATTGCCGAGCACGGAGGATCGCAGTGCGGCTACTGTACCCCGGGCTTTGCCGTCAGCCTGTTCGCCGAGTACCACCGGCCGGGCCGGACGGGCCTTGCGACCCGCATGCGATGGGCGGCAATCTCTGCCGCTGCACCGGGTATCGTCCGCTGCGCGACGCGGCGCTGGGGCTCGGGATGCCGCCGGACGACGATTTTCAACGCCGCCTGCGCCGGCCCGCTCCGCCCGTCGGCCGCGTTTTCGCTGCCGCACGCGGAGTTCGCGTTCGAGCGTCCGGCGAGTCTGGCCGATTGCCTGGCGCTGCTCGAGGCGCGGCCACGAAGCGCGCCTGGTGGCGGGCGCTACCGATCTGGCGGTGGAAGCCAATCTGCGCGGCCGACCGCTGGCCGCTGCTGGTGAGTTTGGAGGCAGTGCCGGAATTGCGCGGGTTCCGCGATGCGGACGGCGAAGTGGAAATCGGCGCGGGCCTGACGCTCTCGGAAATTGAAGCGCAGTGGGTGGATGCTCCGCCGGTAATGCACCATTGGTTCGAGCTGTTCGCGTCGCCGCTGATTCGGAATCGGGCGACGCTGGGCGGCAATCTGGCGACGGCATCTCCGGTCGGCGATGCGGCGCCTGCTGCTCTTGGCGCTTGACGCGCAGGTCAACCTGGCGAGCCGCGAGGGGCTACCGGCGGATTTCCCTCAGCGAATTTCTTCCTTGCCTACCGCCAGACGGCGCTAAGGCCGGGGAAGTGATGGTGTCGGTGTCGATTCCGAAGCCGTATCCGGAGAACGTGGCGTTCTTCAAAGTTGCCAAGCGCGCGCTGGACGACATCAGCACGGTGGCCGCGGCTTACGCCGTTAAGCTCGATTCCGCGGGCCGGGTGGCGCACTGCCGCATCGCGTACGGCGGAGTCGCAGCGACCCCGGTGCGCGTCTACGCGGCCGAAGATGCGCTGATGGGACTCCTTTGAGCGAGTCCGCGGTACGCGCGGCGCAGCGCGCCATCGTCGCCGTTCTGCGCCCGATGAGCGATCATCGCGGCAGTGCGGAGTACCGGTTGGCCGTGGCGCAGACCCTGCTGGAGAAGTTCTTCCACCAGACGCAACACGCGGAGGCCGCATGAAGCGAACCGGCCAGCCGCTGTCTCACGAAAGCGCTCACGGGCACGTCACGGGAGAGGCACTGTACACCGACGATTTGCTGGGCCGCTTATCCCGGGTTGCTGCACGCCTGGCCTGTGCTGGCTCCGCACGCACACGCCGAACTGACGCACCTGGATCCTTCTGCGGCGCTCGCCGCTTCCGGGCGTCGTGACTGTATTGACTGCCGCCGATGTACCTGGCGAAGGCGATTCCGGTCCGGTGCGGCACGATGAACCCATCTTCCCGTCTGAGGTGATGTTTCACAACCAGCCGGTGGCGTGGGTGTTGGGCGAAACTCTGGAAGCGGCCCGGCTCGGCGCCCTGGCTGTCGTGGCAGAGTACCAGCCGCTGGCGCCCATTCTCTCCGTGGAAGACGCGATTGCACGGGGGAGCTTTCACAGCGGTCCGGTGACCATCCGGCGCGGCGATACCGCGGCGGACCTGGCGCGCTCGGAACATCGCATCGAAGGCGAAATTCACATTGGCGGCCAGGAGCATTTCTATCTGGAGACCCAGGCGACTCTGGCATGGCTGGACGCTTCGGCGGCGTGTCGCTTCACTCCTCCACGCAGCATCCCAGCGAGACGCAGGAGATTGTCGCCCGTGTGCTGGGCGTGCCGCGACATATGGTCGACCAGTGGAATGCCTGCGCATGGGCGGCGCGTTCGGCGGCAAGGAAACGCAGGCCAATTGTTTCGCCGCAGTGGCGGCGCTGGGCGCGCGGAAGACCGGCCGGCCGGTGCGTATCCGCGTTTCGCGCGCGACTCGATATGTCGCTCACCGGCAAGCGGCACCCGTTCCTGGCCCGCTTCGCCGCGGGCTTCGACGGCGACGGGCGATTGCAGGCCGCGCGCATCCAACTCTACGCCGACGGCGGCTGGAGCCTCGACCTCTCCGAGGCCATTCTGGGGCGCGCCATGTTCCACGTGGACAACGCATACTATGCTGCCGGCCGTGGAAGTCACGGGGTTTGTGTGCAAGACGCACAAGACGTCGCAGACCGCTTTCCGCGGCTTCGGCGGACCGCAGGGCATGCTGGTGATCGAAGACATCCTGGACCGGATCGCGCGCGACTCTCGAACTGCCGCCGCACGTCGTCCGCGAGCGCAACTTCTACCGCGAGGGCCAGTCCACGCACTACGGCCAGCCGGTGAAGGATGCGGAGCGCATCGCGCGCATTTGGGGACAGCTCAAGGAATCGAGCGGGTTCGTAGCGCGCCGCGAGGAGGTGGATGCGTTCAATGCGGCGCACCCGTATTGCCGCCGCGGAATCGCCATCACTCCCGTCAAGTTCGGCATCTCCTTCACCGCCACGCTGTACAATCAGGCCGGAGCGCTCGTGCTGGTCTACCGCGACGGCAGCGTGCAGGTGAATCACGGCGGCACGGAGATGGGGCAGGGACTCTACACAAAGATCGGGCAGATCGCGGTGGATGCTCTCGGCGTGACGGCCCGAGGCGATTCGCCTGATGCCCACGCGCACCGACAAGATCCCCAACACGTCAGCCACCGCAGCCTCGTCCGGCACCGACCTCAACGGCGCCGCCGTCGCTCGATGCGTGCCGCACCCTTCGCGCCACGCTCGAGCGGGTGGCGGCCGAACTGCTGGAATGCAACCCCGCGGACCTGCACTTCGAGAATGGCAGCGTGCATGCGGCCGGGCGGTTGGAGCGTGTACTTAGCTTCGCCGAGGTGGTGGAGGCGGCATATCGGCAGCGTCTGCCCCTGTTCGCTTCGGGGTACTACCGCACGCCGGAGATTCATTACGATCCGAAGACCCATCAGGGTCATCCGTTCTACTACTACGCATACGGCGCGGCCGGTTTCGGAAGTGGAAGTCGATGCCTTCACCGGGCAGTACCGCGTGCTGCGCGCCGACCTGCTGGAAGACGTCGGCGAAAGCATCTCGCCGGTGGTGGACCGCGGGCAAATTGAAGGAGGCTTCATACAGGGCGTGGGCTGGCTGACGCTGGAGGAGTTGGTGTGGGATGCGGAAGGTCGTCTCGCCACCAACGGGGCTTCCACTTACAAGCTGCCTTCGTGGTCTGAGATGCCGCCCGAATTTCACGTGGACTTTCTGACGCGCGCCTCCGAGCCCGGCGTGGTCTGCGGCAGCAAGGCGGTGGGCGAGCCTCCGTTGATGATGGCGCTCTCGGTGCGGGAAGCCATCCGCGATGCAGTCGCGTCGTTCGGCCCGGGCATCGTCGAATTGATCTCTCCCGCACTCCCGAACGCGTCTTTTTCGCCATTCAGCGAACTCGCGCCGTTTCCGGAAGTGCAGGCGTCCGCGGAAGTGGAGCCGCCGAAATGGGAGCTTTGGGCTCGTGAGCCAGCACACCGGGCCGTTGCTTGTTCGCTCCACCATCCTGCATACTCCGCGCAATCCCTTTCGGGAAGCCGGTGCGCTGGAATCCTTCCCAGATGGGGCACTGCTGCTGGGAGGCCGCATCATTCTCGAGGCCGGCGACTATGCCACGGTGCGCGCGGCACATCCTGACGTGCCTGTCCACGACCTTCGCGGCGGTTTCGTGCTGCCAGGGTTCATCGATGCGCACGTTCACTTTCCCCAACTGCGCATCATCGGCGGGCTCGGATGCGGGCTGCTCGACTGGCTGAACCGCTACGCCCTGCCCGAGGAAGTCCGCATGGGCGAGCCGGACTACGCCCGCGCCGTCGCCGGCGAGTTTGTGGACGCGCTGGCGAGTCACGGAACCACCACGGCCCTGGTCTTCGGCTCGCATTTCCACGACGCCACGGCGAGCCTGTTCGAGGCCGCCTCCGCTAAGGGAATCCGCATCACAAGCGGGCTGGTGCTTCCGACCGCCTGCTGCCCCGAGCCGCTGCGCAACACCGCCGAGCGCGCCTACCAGGAGAGCCGGGCGCTGATCGAGCGTTTTCATGGCCACGATTGGCCTGCGCTACACCGTCACCCGCGCTTCGCCCTCTCGGCGTCGGAAGCCATGCTCGAGGTCTGCCAGACGCTGATGCGCGACTATCCGGAAGTCGGCTTTCAAACTCACCTGAACGAGAATACGCAGGAGATCGCGGACGTGCTGCGCGCGTTTCCACAGGCGCGCGGATTACCTCTCGGCATACGACCGCTTCGGATTGGTCAGCTCGCGTTCAGTGTTCGCGCATAACGTGCATCCGACGGTAGGTGAGCTGGAGCGTCTGGCCGAAGCGGGTTCGGCGGTGGCGCACTGCCCGTGCAGCAACGCCGCGCTGGGCAGCGGGTTCTTTCCGATGAAGCGGCACCTGGCCGCCGGCGTTCGCATCGCGCTGGGATCGGACGTTGGCGCGGGCACCGGTTTCGGCATGCTGAAGGAAGCCTTGCAATGTTATCTGCTGCAACGGCTGATGCCGGAGGGAGTCGCGCTGCGGTCCCGCTCATCTGCTCTACCTGGCGACCCGCGCCGGGGCGGAAGCCCTAGGGTTGGAGGCGGTGACGGGCGATTTCACTCGCGGCAAGTCGGCCGATTTCGTCTGTTTACGCCCGCCCGAGGGCAGCGTGCTCGCGGCCGCGTTGTCGCAGGCGGAGAGTCCGGAGCGGCTGCTTTCGGTTCTGCTTACGCTGGCCGGCGCGGAAAGCGTGCGCGAGGTCCGGGTCCGCGGCCGGGTGGTGCATTCGTGACGCTCGAAGAGGTCAACCGGATGGATCGCGAGACCTTCGTCGCCACCCTGGGCTGGGTCTTCGAGCATTCGCCGTGGGTGGCGGAACGGGCGTGGCCGCGGCGGCCCTTTGCCGGCGTCGCAGCGCTGCACCAGGCGATGGCGGAGCAGGTCGCGGGCGCTCTCCCCGAAGAGCAGGCGGCGCTGATCCGCGCACATCCCGACCTGGGTACGCGCGCACGCATGAGTTCGGCTTCCAGCGGAGAGCAGGCGGGCGCTGGGCCTGATCACCTGACGCTCGAAGAGTACGACCAACTGCAGAGCCTCAACTCGGCCTATCGCGAAAAGTTCGACTTCCCTTTATCTATGCGGTCAAAGGCAGCACCAGGCAGGATATTCTAAGTGCGCTGGAACAGCGTCTGTCGAACGATCCGGCCGCGGAACACGCGATGGCGCTTACCCAAATCTACCGAATTGCCCAAAACCGTCTCGAGGAAACGCTTCATGCATAGCTTCGCCAGCGGCAGTAAACGGAATTACTATGGCAAGGCCGACGTCATCGCTTACCGCCTGAATCGCGACTGGCAGACGCCGCCGGGCGCGATTCCCGTCTTCGGCGCCAACGTGACCCTGCTGATCTACGGAGATGCCTTCTGGCCCACCTACGAAACCGGCGATAACACGGGTCTCATCGCCACCGATTCCATGAAGAATTTCATCCAGCGCGAGACGCTGAACTTCACGGGCTGTGACCTGGAATCGTACCGCCATTTTCTCGCCGTCCTGTTTCTGGAGACCTACCCGCACGTGGAGGGCGCGCCAGATCACGCGCGACCGCGATTCCCTACCTGCCAATCGTCGATGGGCGTGTGGCGTTTGAACCCGGCGGCCTCCGACGCTGCCACCGCCAGGTTGGAATTGCGGCGCGATGGCGAGGCTTTGGAAACGGTGGAACTGCGCAGCGGCATACAGGGATTCCGCCTGCTGCGCCTGGGCGGCAGCGCGTTCCATGGCTTCGTGCGCGATCAATACACCACCCTGCCCGACATACACAACCGGCCGCTGCACATGTGGCTGAGCCTGGACTGGGTCTACACCGAACCCGCCGCCGGGTACTCACAGGGAGCGGTCACGGCGAGGGTGCGGCGCGTGGTACAGGAAATCTTCCATGGGTTTGAATCCGGCAGCATCCAACAGATCATCTATCAGACTGGCCGCGAAATGCTGGCCGAGGATACCCGAAATCGCGGAGGTGAGTCTGGAAGCGGCAGAATCGAACCTGGGATACCGTGGCCGAAGCCGGCGACACTCTCGCCAGTGTATACCGAGGCCCGGCCTCCTTACGGCTGCCTCGGGCTCACCCTGCGGAGATAGCCGTGGCACAGGATCTCGACCCACATATTAGACTTGTCCCGCGCGCGCGCCGGCGGCCGGCGGTAGGCACATCGAACTGTATCGCATCACCGGCGCCACGCGCCACCTGGTCTCCTCGGCGGTGACCAATGCGGACGGCCGCACCGCCGAGCCGTTGCTGCGGCAGCTCGTACTGGGCGACGGCATCTTCGAACTCGTCTTTCCATGCGGCCCGTACTTCCATTCTCTCGGCGTGCCGCTCACCGATCCGCCGTTTCTGGATCGCGTGGTGATCCGGTTCGGCGTCGCGGGCCAAGGCCGGGAACTATCACGTGCCGCTGCTGCTCTCGCCTTACGGCTACAGCACCTACCGGGGCTCGTAATGACGGGCGCTGAAATTATCGCGCGCTGCCAAGTGCTGGCAGGCATGAGCGAGACGCCTGGCGCAATCACCAGGACGTTATCTGTGCCCTGCCATGCACGATGTCCATCGCACGCTGCGGTGCGTGGATGGAAGAGGCAGGCATGGACGTGAGCGTCGACGCGGCGGGGAAATCTGCGCGGGGTGTATGGGCAGGGTTCGCTCGCGCTTGCTGATCGGTTCCACGTCGATACGGTTCCCGACGCGGGCGCCTACGACGGCGTGCTGGGCGTCGTACTCGCCATTGCGTTGGTGAGTGCGCTTGGCGGACGACGGCTGAAATTTGCCATCGAGGTGGTGGCGTTTTCGGAGGAGGAAGGTGTGCGGTTCGGTGTGCCGTTTATTGGCAGCCGCGCACTGGTTGGCAGGTTGGATGACGAGTTGCTAGGCCGCAGGGATGCCCGGTGGTATCACGGTGGCGCAGGCGATTCGGCGATTTCGGCCTGGGACGAGGCGCTCCCGGCCTAGGCCATCGGAGGCCTGTCCCACCTCTGGGCTATCTGGAGTTTCACATCGAGCAGGGGCCGGTGCTCGACTCGCTCGGGCTTCCGCTCGGCGTGGTGACCGCAATCGTCGGGCAGAGCCGGTTTGAGTGTGACCTTCGGGGTGCGGCCAACCACGCCGGCACTACCCCGATGCATCTTGCGCCGCGATGCGCTGGCCGCCGCCGCCCGCTGGACCTCGTTCGTCGAGCGAACCGCGCGCGCTACTCCGGGAGTGGTGGCGACGGTCGGCGCGCTACATGTACATCCGGGAGCCACCAACGTGGTGCCGGGCGAGGCCAGAGCCTCGCTCGACGTCCGCCATGCCGATGACGCAGTGCGCCGCGCCGTTACTACGCGCCTGCGCTGCGCGGCCGAGAAGATTGGCGGGCGGCGGAATGTGGCGGTCGAATGGCGGCAACAGTTGGATCAGCCTGCCGTCGCATGCGACGCCGGTCTCACCGCGATGCTGGCGCGCGCGGTGCAGACGAACGCGCCGGTCCAGCGCATGACCAGTGGAGCGGGCCACGACGCCATGATCGTCGCCGCTATCGCCCCGGTTGCGATGTTGTTCCTACGCTCGCCCGGCGGCATCAGTCATCACCCCGCGGAATCCGTGCACGCCGCCGATGTCGATGCCGCCCTCGCCGCGGGCATGGCCTTTCTCGAGGAATTGAGCGATCTCATGCCTGACCTGGTGATCCGCGGAGGTCGTGGTCACCGGCAGCTCCGTCGAGCGGCTCGATATCGCAGTGGAAGATGGCATCATCTCGCGCTAGGCCCGCAACTGCCCGGCGGACGCGAAGAATTGACGCGCGGGGACCTGACCATTTTCCCTGGCCTGATCGACGTACATTTACATTTCAATGAGCCAGGACGCGTGGAATGGGAGGGCGCAGCCACCGGCAGCCGGGCGCTGGCCGCGGGTGGCGGCACGTTGTTCTTCGACATGCCGCTCAACTCCTCGCCCTGCACCGTGGACGCCGCCGCGCCTTCGACGCCAAACGCGCCGCTCTCGAGCAGCGTCGTCGATCACCGACTTTGGCCTGTGGGGCGGAATCGTTCCGGGCAACGTCGACCAACCTGGACGAGCTCGCGCGCGCGCGGCGTGGTCGGCTTCAAGGCGTTCCTGTGCAACTCGGGAGCTTCCCGGAGTTTCCCCGGGCCGACGATCTGACGCTCGTTCGAAGGCATTGCGCGTTGCCGCCGCCTGCGGTCTGCCGGTCGGCGGTACACGCCGAGAACGAGGAAATCGACGCACGGACTCACGCGCGACATCCGACGATGCCGACGGCAGTGATGTGCGCGCGCCTTTCTCGAAATCGCGGCCCGTTCTGGCGCTGAAGCTCGAGGCGATTACAGCGCGCGCGCCCTGCTTTGCCGCGGAGAGACGGGCGCGTGGCTGCACATTGTCCATATCAGCTCCGGGCGCGGGAGTGGCGGCGGCGCTGGAAGCGCGCGCCCGCGGCACCAATCTCACGATCGAGACCTGCCCGCACTATCTCTTCTTTACCGAAGAAGACATGGAGCGGCTGGGCGCCGTCGCCAAGTGTGCGCCCCCGTTGCGGCCCGCTTCCGAACGCGACGCCCTGTGGCAGCAAGTGCTCGATGGCGATGTCGATATGATCGCGTCCGACCATTCTCCGAGTTCGCCCGATCTGAAATGTGACGCCGATTTCTTTCGCGTCTGGGGCGGCATCGCGGGTGTGCAGTCCCGCCTGGCCGTGCTTGCTGGAGTCCGGCCACCACCAGCGGGGACTCACGCTTCCGGCCATCGTCCGACTCGCCGCGGAAACACCGGCTCATCGCTTCCGCATTCGCGGCAAGGGAGTCGTGGCTCCAGGATATGATGCCGATCTCACGCTGGTGGACCTTCCCTTGGCATCCACTTTGGTACAGCAGGAGCTTCAGCAGCGGCACCCGCAGTCGCCCTACAATGCGGGCTTTACCTTTCGCGGCACGCCCCGCCGCACACTCTACGTGGCCAGACTTATCTTCCGCGACGGCGCTTGGCCGTCGCCGGCCAGACGGGGCCGGTTCGTCCGGCCGCACGCCCAGGAGACTCCATGAATCATCTCGACAGACGCGCAGCGTGTCGCAGCGCAATCACGCCGCTCACGCCAGATTACGTTTGTGCGCGCGCGCCTCTGCCGGGCATGCGTTGGCGCCACGGCCGATCGTACGGCCGCACCCGCGCTGCTGGGGCGGCGCTCACGCAATATACGGTCGAGTTCGAACCGGGCGGCAGTCTGGGTCCGGCGGCGACGCAGCGCTTTCTGTATGTTCTGAGGGCGAGATCGTCCTGCAGGACGGAAGGAAGAAACATCATCTGCCGACTGGCGACTACGCCTTATTTACCCGACGGCAGCTCCGGGCTATTTCTGCTGTGGCACCGGGCGCCGCGTCGCGGTGATCGAGAAGGTCTATCAGCCGCCGCGTGGGTGCGCGCGCCGAAGTTGCTGCTCGGCGACGAAGACTCCGTTCCCGGCGAGCCGCCTCGTGGGCGACGAGTGGCTCACCGTGCGCAAACTTCTGCCGGAGGATCCGTCCTTCGATTTCCGCCGTCAACACGATGACCTATGCCCCGGGCGCCACCCTTCCCCATGGTGGAAATGCACGTCATGGAGCATGGCCTGCTGATGCTCGAGGGCGGCGGCATCTACCGGCTTGACGACTGCTGGTATCCGGTCACCGCCGGAGATTTCATCTGATGGGCCCGTACTGCCCGCAATGGTTCGGCGCCCTCGGCAAGGTGCCCGCCAAGTATCTCATCTACAAAGATTGGAATCGACACCCGCTTGCAAACGCATGAATCTCCATATCCAATCAGACCGCATCATCTGCAGAACTGGAAGCGCTGGCGTCTTTCTCCGTGTCACGCAGGCCCCCGCTGTCACCCGCATTGTCTTCTCGCCAGTGGATCTTGCAGGCGCGGAGCTGGCTGAAGGACGTCTGCGTCGCCGCCGGCTCACGTCCGCGAAGACGCTGTCGGCAACACCTTCGCCCGATGGATTGGCGCCGAGCCCGCGTCTGCCGGCCGTCGCGAGCGGATCGCACATCGATGCGATTCCGCATTCCGGGCGCTACGACGGCACGGTCGGCGTCATCGGCGCGCTGGAGGCGATCCGCGCGCTGCAGCGACGCCGGCTTCAATCCGCGGCGTTCCATCGAGCTGATCCTGTTCACCTCGGAGGAACCCGACAGGCGCTTCGGCCTGGGCTGCCTCGGCAGCCGGCTGCTCTCGGGTACGCTCGACCCCGTGCGCGCGGCATCGCTGCAAGACGCTGACGGGAGCGGCGCTCGATGAGGTCCCGGCACGGCGCCGGCTTTTCCGGGCCGCTGGCGGGCGTCGCGCTGCCGCCCGGCGCGTATCACGCCTTTGTCGAGCTGCACATCGAACAGGGTCCGCTGCTCGAACGCGGTAACGTTCCGCTGGGTGTTGTCACCGCCATCGCTGCCCCCGCTACCTTGAATATCGAGATCGAAGGCGAAGGCGGGCATGCCGGAGCGTGTGCTGATGCCCGACCGCCGCGACGCATTTGTGGCCGCCGCCGAAGTCGCGCTCGCCGTTGAATCGGCGGCGAAGTCTACCGGCGCGGTCGATACCGTGGCTACAGTCGGCATCTGCGAGGTCTTCCCTGAGCGCGTCAACAGCATCCCCAGCCGTGTGCGCATGACGGCCGACGTCCGCGATATCGAGCTGGCGCGCCGCGACGCCGTCCTGGCTACAATCCAGAACGACTCCACTGCGATTGCGGCAGCGCAGTGGCGTGACGGTGCGCTGCGAATCCTGAATGCCGACGCGCCCGCGCAATCCAGCCCGCCGGTGCTCGATGCATTGCGGGGGCGTGCGAGGAGTTGCAGCTTGCTTACAACTGCATGGTGAGCCGCGCGTATCACGATTCCCGTTTCATGTCGCTGTATCGCCCCACTCGCGATGCTGTTCACCCTTGTCGCGGCGGAGTGAGTCATCGTCCGGACGAATTCGCCTCTGCGGAAGACACGCGCGCGGCGTGCCAGTGCTGGCGCATACCTGGTCGCCTGGCGGTGTGAAGGCACGGTGGCTTCGGCTGCCCAAGCGCGGTATTGTGGGGGCATGGGGGGCCGAGCTAAATATCTCGGATTCCGTGCCCAAGGCCTGCGCATTCCTGAGGGAGAGATACCGCAGCGACTCCGGACCGAACTTGCCATAGCGCTATATGCTCAAGGAGCCTCCTTTCGCTCGGCAAAGCCGCAGAGCTTGCCGAGGTGAATCGAATGACCTTAGCAATACGTAACTGGAACGAAGTACAA
>ERZ1370068.2186-contig-1345_pt1 | contig 20057 bp, 30 predicted proteins | sample MGYA00561227_ERZ1370068 | MGnify/ENA primary metagenome ERZ1370068 (study PRJEB38410, sample SAMEA6850437) | metagenome | study: Metagenomic assessment of the ecological functions of the soil: analysis of the soil microbiota associated with the...
GGCTGGTTACGCATGGCGGTTGCAACGACCGGAATGCTGATCACGTGATCGACGAACGGCTGGCGCTGCGCACTGGCCGCAGACGGCATCAGACGGCGAGCGCGATGGACGTGGCGGCTAGCGGGATCCGCACTCTGTTAGTATGCCGCCTGAATGGGCATCCGCACCATCGGCCTCTGCCTCGCGATCCTCCTGCTGACCGACAGCGCCCCGCGGCGCGGACCGCGTGATCCGTCTGACTGACGTGGCCGCCGCACGCCGGCATCGACCTTCTCAACATCGCCGGATCGCCGGCGAAGGACCTCGTCATGGACGCCAACGGCAACGGCGCCGCGTGGTTTGACTACGACCGGGACGGCGATCTCGACCTGCTCATCGTCAACGGATCGCGCTTCGAGCAGTGGAAGCGCGGCGGCGATCAAATGGTGGCGCTATACGCAACGACGGCGGCGGAAAATTCACGAACGTGACGCACGCGGCCGGCCTCGACCGGAAGGGGTGGGGGACCGGCGTGTGCGTCGGCGACTACGACAACGATGGGTTCGAGGACGTCTACATCACGGCGATTGGGCCCAACGTGCTCTGGCACAACACCGGCCGCGGCACGTTCACCACGGCACCGGCCGAAGCGGCGGACCCGCGATGGAGCACCGGCTGCGCCTTCGGCGACTACGACCGCGACGGCCTGCTCGACCTGTACGTCGCGAACTATGTCCAGTTCGATGCGCGCACGGGGCCGCCCTCGCGCGCGTCGGGCGCCTGCCACTACCTGAACATCGACGACGTTCTGCGGTCCGCGGCCCCTGGTGGGCGAGGCCGACGTGCTGTATCGCAACACCGGGAACGGCCACTTCACCGACGTGTCGCGCGCGGCGGGCATCGTCGACCCGGGCTACTACGGCTTCGGCGTGCTGTTCACGGATCTCGACGATGACGGCTGGCCCGACATCTTCGTGGCGAACGACTCGGTGCCGAACCTGTTCTTCAGGAACCGCGGCAACGGCACGTTCGCGGAACAGGGCGTGCTCTCCGGGCTCGCCGTGTCGGCGACGGCCGCGAGCAGGCGGGCATGGGCGTCGACGCCGGCGATCTACGACGGCGACGGCCGGATCGACCTGGTGAAAACCAACTTCTCGCAGGACTACACGACGATCTTCAACAACGAGGGCAATGGCCTCTTTCGCGACGTCAGCAGCCGAGTCCGGCGTGCTCGCCACGCTCGGGCCGCACATGGGATGGGGCGTCGGCCTGGTCGATATCGACAACGACGGGCTGCTCGATCTGTTCGTGGCCAACGGGCACGTCTATCCGGACGTGAGCAAGACCGGGACGAGCACCTACGCGCAGAAGAGCGACCTGTTCCTGAACACCGGCCAGGGCCGGTTGCGGCTCGTCACCGGCGACGCCGGCGGCGGGCTGGCGCATCGAGAAGTCGAGCCGCGGCGCCGCGTTCGGCGACTACGACAACGACGGCGACATCGACGTGCTGGTCGTCAACATGGACGACCGGCCGACGCTGCTGCGCAACGACAGCGACGAAGGGCACTGGATCACGCTGCGGCTGGTCGGGCGTGCGGAGCAACCGCGACGGCGATCGGCGCGAAGGTCACCGTCGCAGGCCGGCGGGCGGCGGCAGGTGGCGATGGTGCACAGCGGCGGCAGCTATCTCTCGCACAACGACATGCGGGTGCACTTCGGCCTCGGCGCCACGGCCACCGTCGACCAGATCACGATCCGCTGGCCGAGCGGGCAAGTCGACACGCTCGGCGGGCTGGCGGCCGATCGCTTTTACGTCGCGCGGGAGGGTGCGGGGGTGAAACCGGGCTCTAGAGCAGTTTTGATTTTGTGTCGCCTGCGGATCGGTGGGATTCTGAGCCTTGCGGCACAGCCCGCCACGAAGACGCGAAGTCACGAAGAACAATCACCACAGAGGAAATGAGGACGCGGAGACGGATCGCGGAGCATGCGGTGAAAGAGACATCGATTCGACGCGGCGGCGGCGGCAGGGCGAGAGGATCCGAAACACAAGCCCAATCGTGAACGCCACTGGCTTGTGTTCGGATCACTCTCGCCCTGCCCTCTGCCGGCCGGCCGCGTCAATCACCCCACTCTATCCTCCGTTCCTCTGCGGTGGAGATTTCAAGCATGCGTGCGACCGCGTCGAGGTCGACGCTGATGCGTTCCAGTCGTCTTATCGACGATAACACAGGAAATAGAAAACGGTCAGGCGTTCAGCGCCAGTCGCCAGTCGCCAGTCGCCGCTCAGCGCGAGGGCTGCCGTGCGACGATGCCTTTGCCTTCCCGCGATCGTGACGATATCTGATTCGCCGGCGACGTTGGCGACCGCCTCCATCCGGCCCGACGGCCACACCACCTCGATCCGATCGGCGCGCGCGGCAGTCGCCGAGGCCGAAATGCGCGCGCAGATCGTTCTGACTCAGGTAGCTGGAGCCCGCCTTCACGTCGCGAATCTGCGTCCGCGATCCCGACGCTGAGCCGAATCCGCGCGCCGATCGCGTCCGTGTTGGCGTCCGGCGCCGCGCAGGCGGACGAGCAGCGCATTCGCGCGATTCCCGCCGTCGTTGCGCAGCAGCTCGGCGTCCTGGCCGTTGTTGGTGACGAGCAGGTCGAGGTCGCCGTCGTTGTCGATGTCGGCCGACGGCGAGGCCGCGGCTGACGCGTCTCGGCGGCGAATGCCGGCCCCGCGATGCGCGGCCGACTTCGCCGAATCGCCGCATGCGTCGTATTGCGGAACAGGAGCTTCCGCTGCATGTACGTCGACCCCGGCGCGGAATTGAGGCGGCGTTGTCGAGGATGTGCCCGTTGGCGATGGCGATGTCGAGCTGCGCGTCGTTGTCGAAGTCCAGGAACGCGACGCCGAAGCCGACGAACGGCAGCGTGGGAAAGCCGATGCCGCTCTCCATCGTGGCGTATCCGAACAGGCCGCGCTCGAGGCCGCGGTGCGAGCGTGTGCATTTCGAAATCGAGGTTGGTGATCACCAGATCCAGCCGGCCGTCGCCGTCGTAGTCGCCCGCATCGATGCCCATGCCGGCGCGCGCCTTGCCGTCGGCGCCGACGGCGATGCCGGAGACGAGCCCGGTTTCCGTGAACCGCATGCTGCCGCGCGTTGTGGAACAGAAAGTTCGGCATCGCGTCGTTCGCGACGAACACGTCCGGCCATCCGTCGTTGTCGTAGTCGGCGATGACGACGCCGAGGCCATTGGCGCGCAGCGCGCCGACGCCGGACGAGGCGCTCACGTCCGTGAAGACGCCGCCGCCGTCGTTGCGGTAGACGGTGCTCGGCAGCGGGTCGTAGTTCAGCGGATGGCAGTAGAACCGCACGCCGCGGCGGGCGTTCGCCGCAGAACGGGCTGTGCGCGCGATCGGCGTCGACGTAGTTCACGACCCACAGATCGAGATCTCCGTCGCGATCCAGATCGGCGAATGCGCAGCCCGTGCTCCAGCGCGGATCGCCGACGTGCGCCGCGGCGGTGACGTCGGTGAAGGTGCCGTCGCCGCTGATTGCGGTAGAGCGCGTTCGGTCCGTAGTTGGTGATGTACAGGTCCGGCCGGCCGTCGCCGTCGTAGTCGCCCGCGCACGCGCCCATGCCGCACCCGCGATGCTGGATGCCCGAGCGATCGCGTGACGTCTTCGAACGTGCCGTTGCCGCGGTTGTGGTACAGCCGATGACGCGCGCGCCGGTCGACAGCCGGATCGCGCGATCGACCCGCCGTCGACCAGGAAGATGTCCACCCACCCGTCACCGTCGTAGTCGAAGAACACGGCCGCCCGACCCCATGGTCTCGACGAGATGTTTCTCGGCGCTTGCGCCGTTGGTATGGTGAAACGCGACGCCCGCCTGGCGCGCGATGTCGATGAACTGAGGCAGGGGAGGTGTCCGCGCCGGAGACGATCGCGAGCCGTGACGACGGCCATCGCCGACCGCGGCCGGCACTGACGACAGCGGAGCGAAGGACGGCGGTCCACCGTGCGCTGTTCCGCTCGGTGAGTTGCACTGGCGAGTGCCGCGTCGGACGGCGTCTTCCGCTCGACCTCGCTCGCGAAGTCGCGCCGGCTCTGTTCGAGCGCCTCGCGGCGCGCGCGCTCGAACAGGTCGAGCTGCCGTGCCGCCTCTGCGGTGTGGCCGAGCCGCGTGTGCGCGGTCGCCAGGGCGTACCTCGTTTCGTAGTAGCCCGGCATCAGTTCCAGCGCGCGATTGAACGCCGCGACGGCCTCTGCGTCGCGCCCGGAGTCGAGGTACAGCTGGCCGATGGCGGAGTGGGCCTCCGCGTCGCGCCGGTCGATGAGCAGCGCCGCCATCAGCTCGCAGAACGCATCATCCGCGCGGCCCTGCGCGCGCGTAGACGCTGGCGAGCTCTTTGTGGATGTTCGGATCGTTCGGACTGAACCGGAGGGCCTGGGTCAGCGCCTCGATGGCGCCTGCCGGATCGCCCTCGATTTGCGCAAGCCGCGCCACGCCGATGACGGGCACGGGTTCCGTCCGGCGAGCGTCCTCACGAGCGCGGCCCGCTCTTCTGCACGCCGCGCGACTTCGTTCTCCGGCGGCGTGGTCTCCCGGCGCCTCGCCTGGCCGTCTGAACGCCGCCACGGCGTCGTCGCATTATGTTCGCGGCGAGCAGCGCGAAACCGGCGGAGACCGCGCTGCCGGCGACGGCCGGCGTGCGCAACAGGCCGTCCGGGATCGCGTTGAGCGCGGCAAACGGCGCGGCCCCGGGTCGCGCGGCCCGGTGCGCAGTGCCCCGAGGCGCTGATACGCTGTCCGTCAGCAGCGCGCGGGCACGCGCGCGCTCCGCCACGCCGCCTGCATTCAGCCGCTCGCGTCACGTAATACGCCTTGACGGGATCGCCAGTGTCCAGATGCCAGGCGTCCAGAAACGCCTTGCCGGCCTCCGCCGGCCGGCCGGCGGCCTCGAGTGTCAGCGCTCTGAGCATCTGCACGTCGGACGAGGACGGCCGGAGCGTGGCGGCCGCATCGAGTTCGCGCAACGCGTCAGCCACGCGGCCACGGACGCGATAGGCCACGCCGAGCTCCACGTGCAGCCGGTATGTCCCGTCATTCGGCGCGCCGGCGCTGACGTTACCTCGCGGCTGACGCGGGCGACGTTGGCTTCCAGGGCGCTGATGTTGCGGTCCCATTCCGCGAGCGCCGCGGCCATGCGATCGGCGGCACTGCGGATGTCCGTCGATCGCGCGGGTTCCGTCTGTCCGGCTGCGTCTGCGAGCCCGCGAACTGCCTGCACGAACGCCTCGAGTTGCGCGTGCGCGAGCGAGGGCCGCAGCGTGAGCGCGGCGGTGATGCCAAGCACGAGAAGGAGGCGCGCCGCCGTCATCGCATCACACAGTAGCACGTCGGAAAAAGAAAACGCCCGCGCAATCCGTGAGGACTGCGCGGGCGTGGTGTTGACTTCGTGCCCTTCGTGTTTAGAAGTTGAACTGCACCTGCGCACGGACGAACCGCGGAGCGAGAAGGCCCGTCGGCTGCAGCCAGGTGTTTGCCGCTCCCGGCGTATACGTGGCGTTACTGCGCGGTCGGCGCATCGGAGTTGAAGAAGTTGTAGACGTCGATGCCGACCGAAAGACGCTTGCCCGCGAACCGGATGTTCTTCGCGAACTTCATGTCCCACTCGTTGCACACGCTTGCCGTAGAGCTCGTTGTTCAGGAGCAGCGGGATGCCAATCGTGGTCGTGTTGTTGCCGAGCCGCCGAGGCACCCGACGCCGTTGGTCGCCGTCGCGCACACCGTGGTGGCGCGCGCGGCGCTGTTCGGATTCCAGGTGATGTCATTCTTGCTGAACGTCATCGTCGCCGTAATCTCGGGCCGGGCAGCGACTGGAACACCGTGCTGACGAGGATGTCGATCTTCGGGATCGTATACGACGCCGAACCTTTGATCGTCGTCAGGTACGGCTGCTGCGTTTTGCAGCCTGCCAGGTACTCGGCGCCTGTTCGCCCGCGAACGTTGGGCGCGTCGAGCGTGGCGAAGCAGGAGTCGCGCTGTGTGGCGCCGGTGCTCGAGCCCGCCTGGACGCGAATGCCGCTGCGGTGCGCGCCAGTTGAAGTTCGTGTCCACGCCCTTGAAGGTATAGCGAGAGCGTGTCCAGGTACGTCTGGGCGGTATTGAGACCGAACGGCAGCGCGCCGTCTTGACGTCGTTCAGGCCCAGGATCTTGTAGCCGCCACCGCCCGGCAGATTCGGATCGGTCGGCGCCGTCACCGAGTAGAAGTCGTACGACGGGCTCGAGTAATTCAGCAGGGCCTGGTCGCACGCCGTGAGCGGTGCTGGCCCCAAGGAACTGGTCGCAACCCAGGCCGAGCTGGTCGGACGCCAGGATGTTGGTGTACCACCGGTGGTTGTAGGTGACTTCAGCAGACAGCCGCGGCAGCGAGCTCGTGCTGGAGGCGCGATACCAAACTGCCGTTTCCCGCGGCGGTGGCCCCATCCATCTGAGCACCGATTCGCCGTAGGCGTTGCAGTACGCCTGCAACGTTCGCCGGAATGCCCTGTTCCGTCCGGCCGCACTGCGTCGTCGCGAGACCGATGGGAGTGCCGCTGGCGTCGAGGCCGAGCGGATCCTTTCCGAACTCGCGTCAGGTCGCCGCCGGATGAGAAGTCGGCGTTGAAGAGCGCGAACCCGCCGCATTCGCCGTTCGCCGCGGGGTTCAGGAGGTCGCAGTCGACCTTACGGTTGCCATTGGTGTCGTTCCAATTGCGGGTCAGCTGGTTCACCGTGCGCCGCGCCGGGTTGGCGCTGGAGTAGACGCCGCTGATGCCGGCGGCGTTGAGATACTTGCCCCAGTTCACTTTCACCGACGTCTTGCCGTTGCCGCGGACGTCCCACGTCACGCCCAGGCGTGGCGTGATGTCGTTGTAGTTGACGCCGTCGCTGGCCGGCACGGTGAACCCGGCGAGCGAATACTGCATGGTCGGCAGCGACGCAGGAAAGACCGTCTGCCCGTAGCCGCTCGTGGCGTGGTCGTACCGAAGCGCGAAGCTGGCCGTGATGCGCTTCAACGTCCACTGATCCTGCGCGTACAGCGCGAGTGTACTCACGTGGTCGTCGAGCGTCGCCAGTCCCGGTGTTGTACGCAACGATGTTGCGGGAACGGCCGGCGCGCCCAGGTTGTTGGGATCGTTCGGGAACTGCAGGCTCATGTTGCCGCACGTGCCCGGGAACGTTGCAGTTGCCGTCGCCGCGGGCTCGAAATAGAGGTAGGTGAGCCCCGACTGGTTCGCCTGGTTGGTTTCGAGCTGCGTGTAATAGCCGCCGTCGTATCCGAACTTTGCGTGATGGCCGCCGGTGATGTACGAAAATGGACGCGCGCGAGCGCCAGTTAGCCGGTGTCGCGCGTTTCCGCGGCAGCCTCGCCGATCTTCGTGTTCAGCGACCCGGACGTGTTCGCGAAACCGCCGGGCACGCCTGCGAACGGCTCGGCGCGCCGCCTGCCCAGATATTGACCTGGCTGGCCGTCGAGTCCAGACCGACCGTGGTGCCGGTCTCCGTGATGCGCGGAATGCTGATGGGATTCGGTGTAATCACGCGAGGACGCCGTGGTGTAGAACTGCGTGGTGACGCTGATCCCGGCTTCGAGCAGGATCTTCGACGTCAGCGGGTTCGTCCACGACGCCTGCTGGAGGCGGTTCGGCCGCGCCGCCGGCGAGAACCATGATTCGGGCGACGTAAACACCGAGACCACGCCGTGGCAGGGGTCCTGACAGAAGTCCTGTTCGTCCCAGAAGAAGTTGAACTTGTTCTTCGCCGACGCCTGGCAGGTGACCCGGGCGTTCACGTTGCGCCACTGGTTCTGTGTATCCCACCGTCGGCTTGGCTGCGATCGGGAATGTAGTTGAAGCCCGCCTTGCCTTCATTCAGGTTCGGCCAGTAGAAGCCGCTCGGCCCGGGAACCTTGTAGATGCCCTGATCGCGGCCGACCGAATAGAACCACAGCTTGTCTCTCTTGATCGGGCCGCCGAAGCAGAGCGACACGTCGTGATCGCTCTTGATCGGCTGCAGGATGTTGAGCGTGGGATAGTCGCCGTTGTTGGCGAAGAACCACTTGGCCGTGGTGTAGGTCATGTTGAAGTCGCCGGCGTAACGGTTGCCGCCGGTGCGCGGCACGATGTTGATCGAGGAGCCGCCGGTCTCCGACTCGCCGAGCGCACCCGACACCACGATGTTGACTTCCTGCGGCGTTGGCGATGTCCGCCGTGTAATCCGCCGGTCTGTCCGACGATGGGCACGTTGCCGCCCACGTTGATCACCTGGCCGTCGACCAGCACGCGGCCCTGCGCCATGTTGGTGGCGTCGGTGGCGGTGCCCGCGTCGCCGACGTTGAAGCCCGCGACGCCAGGATTACAGAAGACGCCGATGCCGCCGACGCAGACGCCGGGCGAGAACGCGCCGCCGCCCGGCCGGTAGGTGCTCTGGATGCCGGGCGTCAAATTGAGGAGGCTGGTGACGTTTCGGCTCGTCGGCAGTTCCTTGATCACGTCACCCGGGAGGTTGATCGACTTCGCGCGCGTTCTGCACGTCGACCACCGGCGTGGCGCCGGTGACGACGACGGTTTCCGTGAGCTGCCCGACTGCCAACACGCGCGTTCACCGGCGCGGTGTTGTCAGTGGTCACCGCGATGTCGTCACGTTCCTGTTTCGTAAATCCCGCGAGGGAGAACGTCACCTTGTACGTGCCGACCGGCAAGTTGGTCAGGCGGTATTGGCCGTTGGAGTCTGTGATCGCGGTACGAATTTTCTCGATGAGCGCGGGGCTCGCCACCTCGACAGTGACGCCCGGGATCAACGCGCGTCGGATGAGTCGCGCACGCTGCCGGCAATCGAGCCGTCTTGCGCGCTGGCCATCGCTGGCAGGAGCACCAGGAATGCGGCGACCGCCAGGAACACCTTGACTACTCCACGTCGCATAGCTTCTCCCTCCAAGACCATCATTCAAAACTACTAGGGACGTAAACGCCAGTGAACTCTAGACATTCGTGTGTTCAGTGTCAACACACATTCGACGCGTCTTACACGTTGATTCCTCGCTCGATACGGAATCGTTGAAGTTCGATTTCTTCAACCGGAGCGCGATGCGGCGTTTCGTTATACTCCGCCGATGTCCCGCGTGTCGGTTCCCGCGATCGTGGCGGCGTGCGGTCGGCGTCATCCTGCTCCTCCTGCCATCGCCCGCCATCGCGCAGCACGACGCGTTCATCGAAGCTCTCGCCGGATTCACGGAGGCGCTGCCAGGAACATACGGCGACGAAGCGCGTCGCGACGCGGGCCAGCCTCGATCGCATGGAGCGCGGACTGGCCGAGTGGGACCGGACCGAGCGGGAGTATGAATCCAACATTCTGACGATCGGTCCCACCGCGTCCGCCGGCCGCCGCGCTCGAGATGCATCGGGCGATGGGGATGTTCTACCTCGCCCGCGGACGGTTCGACGACGCAGGACGCGAGTTCAACGCGGCCGTCGCCCTTTCGCCGGAACCGCAGGTCCCATCTGTTCCGCGGCGTTGCGAATGAAGCCGCCGGACGGCCGGCCGACGCGTTGAAGGCGTACACCGCGGCGTCGGACGCTCGATCGGACCGACCCGATCGCGGCGTACATGCTGGCCGACGCCAGTTTCCGATCCGGAGCCTCACCGCCGCCTGCGGCGCTCGCCACCTTGTCCGACGTGGTCGATCGCATCGCCGCCGGAACGGCACGCGGCTGAACACGAACCGTTCATCGTCGCCGCCTTCATGCCGGACGACCTGACCAGGACGCCGACGTTCGTGCCGTGGTGGCACGCAGACGCGTATGCGCACCTCAAGCGCGCGGAGTGCGCCAGCGGCCATCGACACTGATGCAAGCGGCGGCGGCGCAGGATCCGCTCCTCGCGACGCCTGCCCATCCGGCGCTCCTTCGAGGCGCCGAAGCGCTGCGTGCAGGGCAGGTGGCGCGCGCCATCGACGAGTTCACCGCGGCCGTTCGCGACGCGCGGAAGCTCTGGAAGCGCACCGCATGCTCGGCGTGGCGTACTGGCTCTCCGCGGAACTCGAGCGCAGCATCGAACACCTGGAACAGGCCGTTCGCCTGAGCCCGAAGGACGAGCGCGCGCGTCTCATGCTCGCCCGCGTGGTGGAGGAGAACGGCGACACCGGACGCGCGGAACGGATGCTGGTGGAGACGGCAGCGGCGATTCCTTCGTTCGGCACGAGCCCATTTCCGGCTCGGACGACTCTACGGCGCGGCCAATCGCACGGAAGATGCGGTGCGCGAGTACGAGGCGGCGATCGGTGCATCGGCGTGTTCACCGGCGAAGCACCGCTGCTTCTGGATATCGGCGCCCTTTACCATCGGGAGCTCGACGCCAGGCGCGCGGAGGCGGCGTTCGCCAGAGCCGTCGCGCTGAGGCCGAACGATGCGGTCGCGCACCGGGAACGGGGCCGGGCGCTGCTGGATCTCGAGCGCCCCGAGGCAGCATTCGTGGAGCTGGCCGCGGCGTTGCTCGTCGATCCCAGGGACTACGAAAGCTACGTCACGCTCGGCCAGATCCATCTCGACGCCGGACGATATGCGCAGGCGGGCCGTCTGCTGACGCGCGCCATCGCGATCGAACCTGACGAGCCGGCGGCGTACTACGTGCTCGCGACGGCGCTCGTTCGCTCCGGACGAACTGAGGAGGCGGCGCCGCATCTTCGAGACGTTTGCACGGCTGCAGGCGCGTGGCGCATGACAGAGAACGGCGCGGCATCGAGCTGAGCACGGCGCGGCTCGACGCCGGCGGCCCTGACCGACAAGGGGAGCTCGATCGGGCCGTGGCGGCATGGACGCGGATCGTGGCCGACTGGCCGGACGTCGCCGCCAATTACGCCGGCCTCGCGGCCGCGCTCGCCGGGCTCGGGCAGCTGGACGCGGCGGTCGCGCAGCTACGAGCGAGCACTGACGCTCGATGCCGGCGCCATCGTGTATCGCCAGCTTGCCGCGCTCTACGACAGGATGGGGCGTCCGGACGCGGCCGCGGCGACGCGTGCCAAGCTCGCGCAGGCCCAGCAGCACGCGCTTGGCGCAGACGCGCAGCCCGACCCGCGATGATCCGCCTTCGCCGCTTCGCGCTTCGGCGGGACACGTCGCGATGGTGCTGGCCGGCTCGGCCGGAGCGATTCTCAGCGGCGCCGACGCGTCCAGGTCCTCAATTCACCGACGTCACGGCCGCGGCCAATGTCGCGTTCACACACGTCAACGGCGCGAGCCCCGACAAGCATCTTCCCGAGACGATGGGATCGGGCGGCGCGTTCGTGGATCTCGACTCGGATGGCTGGCCCGACATCGTTCTCGTGGACGGCGGCTCGATCGCCGATCCGCAGGTCGCTCGCCGCGCGCAGCCGCGCGTGCTGCGGAACCGGCGGAACGGCACGTTCGAAGACGTCACCGCGACGTCCGGCATCCGTCAGCGCGACTACGGCATGGGCGTGTGCGCGGGCGACGTCGACAACGACGGTCACATCGATCTCTTACGTCACCGGCGTCGGGAGCAACGTGCTGCGTACAGGAATCGCGGCGACTTCACCTTTGCCGACGTCACCGCGTCCGCAGGAGTGGCCGGCAGCGGCTGGAGCACGAGCTGCGCGTTCGCCGATCTCGACGGCGATGGCGACCTCGATCTGTTCGTCACCCGCTACGTGGATGTCTCACGCCCGGAGCCGTTCTGCGGCGACGAACGCGCCAAGCGCCGCGCGTATTGCCATCCCCTGGCGTTGCCGCCGATGTCGAACCTGGTGTTCAGGAATGACGGCAACGGTCACTTCACGGATGTCAGCGAGTCCACCGGCATCGCCAGATACAAGCAGCAACGGACTCGGGCGTCGTCGATCTCCGATCTCGACGGCAACGGGTTCCCGGACGTGTTCGTGGCCAACGACTCGCTGCCGAACTTCCTGTTCGTCAACGAGGGCGGATGGCGGTTCACCGAGGCCGCGCTCCAGTCGGGCGTCTCCGTGGCCGACGACGGGAAGGCGCGCGCCGGGATGGGCGTCGATACCGGCGATTACGACGGCGACGGCCTCCTCGACCTGATCGTCACGAACCTCGATTTCGAGACGACGAGCCTGTTCCGCAACCTCGGCAAGCGTCTGTTTGCCTACGCCACGCGAGAGAGCGGCATCGGCGCTCCGACGCGACCCTATGTCGGCTTCGGCGCGCTGCTGCTGGATTACGACAACGACACGAGGCTCGACATGGCCATCGTGAACGGCCACGTCATGGACAACACGGCGCTGTTCCGCCAGGGCTCGACGCACGCGCAGCCGAATCTCCTGCTGCACAACGAGGACGGACGCCATTTTCGCCGGCCGGGACGCTTCCGACGCAGGGAACACGCCGGACAAGGTCAGCCGCGGCCTCGCCGCCGCCGACTTCGACAACGACGGCGACCTCGACCTGCTCGTGACGAACAACGGCGATCGCGTCGATCTGCTGCGCAACGACGGCGGCAACGCGCGAAACGCGCTGCTCATCCAGCTCGTCGCGCGAACAAGCGCCCCGAACGGCATCGGCGCCCGCGTCGATCGCCACGGTCGGATCGCGCACGCTCGTGCGCGAGGTCAAGGCCGGCTCGAGCTATCTGTCGCAGAGCGACACGCGCGTGCACATCGGCCTCGACCGGGCCGTTGCCGTCGAGCGGCTGGAAGTGCACTGGCCCGCCGGAACGACCGAGGTCTTCACGCAACGTCGCGGCCAACCAGATCCTCACCGATCCGCGAGGGCGGCGGCATCGTCGCGCGGAAGCCGCTGAACCGGTGATGTGGTTCAGCAGCGCCCCTTCTTGGCCTGGCCGGGCGGGCAGTGGACGGCTTTGCCGTGGGCGCGGTGATATTCGATCGGCACTGCGCCGCGGTAGCTTCTGGCACATCGGACACCGCCAGCCATGCGGCGCCGACGCGCGGAGCCCAGAACCACGCGTCGTTGAACTGCGTGTAGTAACGTCCGCGATAGAAGAACAAGCTGGAAGTCGTAGCCGGGCGCGTAGGAGACAGGGGAGCCAGGAACGACGACGAGCGGGGCGGCGCGGTCACGAACACCGGCGGAGGGTCGAAGTTTACCGACACGTGCACTTCTTCGCTCATCGCCGGCGCCGCAGCGGCCAGGCTTGCGATCATCGCTGCAGCAACGACCAGTGATTTGGACATAGGCTCTCCCGGCCCGCAGGAGCAAGACGAGCATGCGGTCGAAAGTGCAGCATCCGCTCGATCGCTGGCCTGGGCGAACGACAAGTTCGTGATCCGATTACAGGATTGATCGCGGCGCTACCGGGCGGAGCCGACGCGGACGCCAGAGCCCTCGCGGGCGACGTAGAAGCGATTGCCGCGAGCGCGGTCGCCCGTTTCCGGTGCGGCCGTTCGGCCAGCGGATCGTGAGGCGATCCGCCTGCGTCGCGGCGCCGAGGCCGAAGTGCGCGCGGGTGTCGTTCTGTGAGAGGTAACTCCCGCCGCTGCGGATTTCGGCCGTCTGCCGCCCGCCCGCGGCTTCGAGCGTCACGCGCGCGCCGATGGCGTCGCGATTACTGACCGTGCCCTCGAAGGGCAACAGTGATCCACCGGCCGCCGGCCGTGTCGTTGCGCAGGAGCGACGGACGATCGTCGTTGTTCACGACGAGCATGTCGATGTCGCCGTCGTTGTCGTAGTCGCCGAACGCCGTCCCGCGGCTGGCCTTCGGTTCGAGCAGCGCGCCGCCGACGTCACGCGTCACGTCGCCGAAGCGTCCGCCGCCGAGGTTCCGGAACACCTGCTTGCGCTGCAGGTACGTGCTCGGTCCCGCGTCCGATCGATGTCGGGATAGATGTGGCCGTTGCGCGATGAAGACGTCGAGCCGGCCGTCGTTGTCGAGATCGACGAAGCCGACGCCCCAGCCGAGCTAGCGGCCCGAGCATCGATGCCCGGCGCGCGATGCTCACGTCCGAGAACAGCCCGCCGCCCAGGTTGCGGTAGAGCGTCGTGTGATCCTGCGAGAAGTGCGTCTTGATCAGGTCGAGGCGGCCGTCGCCGTCGAAATCGCCGGTGTCGATGCCCATGCCGGCCTGTTCGCGGCCGTCGCCGCTGACGGCGATGCCCGCGGGCAGCGCCTGTTCCACGAATGTGCCGTTCTGGCGATTGCGGAAGAACAGGCTGGGCGCCGAGTCGCTCGCCGCATAGATATCCGGCCACCCGTCGTCGTCCAGATCGGTGAAGAGGACGCCGAAGCCGTAGTGGCCGGGCTTCGACGACGCCCGCCGGACTTCGTCGCGTCGACGAACGTGCCTTTGCCCGTGTTCCGGTAGAGCGTGTCCGGCTCGCCCTCGAGCGGCTTGCGGGCCGCAAGGGACGTCGATGTTCATGAAGCGGCAGCGCGCTCTTCGCGCCAGGCGCGAGCTTCTCCCACTCCTTGCCGAGATAGTGCGCGACGTAGAGATCGACGTACCCGTCGCGGTCGTAGTCGCCGAACGCGCAGCCGGTGCTCCATCCCGAGTCGGCGGCCTGTCCGCTGTCGGTAAACGTGCCGCGCCCGGTGTTGTGCCAGAGGACGCTCGCGCCGAACGCCGTGACGTAGACGTCCGGGAAGCCGTCGTTGTCGTAGTCGGCGACGCACGTGCCCATGCCCCAGCCCCGGCGCATGAGGCCGCTGCGGGCTGTGACGTCCGTGAATCGGCCGCCGCCCTCATTTCTATAGAGCGCGACCATCTGATCGCCGCCGTTCTTCAGGCGCTCCAGCGACGAGCCGTTGACGATGAGAGACGTCGAGGTCGCCGTCGCGGTCGTAGTCGAAGAACGCCGGCACCGTTGCCGGTGGAGTCGATGAGGTAGCGTTTGTCTGTGCTTCCGGCGATGTTCAGGAGAGTGATGCCGCTGTCACGAGCGACGTCCACGAAGCGGAACGGGGCATCCGCCGCCGTGACCGTGACGGCGAGAGCGAGCGCGAGGAGTAACGCGCCGGCCCGCATGACCGGGAGTGTAAACTACGCCGGACATTCAGTGCGGACATTCTACGCGTCTTGCCGTCTGTCTCTGCGATGCTTGGCGCATGTGCCGCGCCTGCCGCCGCGCAGAAAGACGCCTTCCGCGACGCCCTTATCGGCTTCCACCTCGAAACTCGCCGGAGACGAGAGGCAACGAAGGCCCCGCCATCACCGAGAGCATGCGGCGCATGGAGGCAGCGCTTTGGCGGCGTGGGACGCGCAGCATGGCCTACGCCGACACGCTTCGTGCGCTCGATGCCGCGATCCAGCGATAGCTGGCGCGTGACGCCGGCACGCGCTGCGTGGGCGGTGCTCGAAGCGATCGGCTCGCGCAGGACCGAAGCGCGCGCCTGCCTTCAGCGCGCGGCCGCCATCGATCCAGATGATCCCGTTGCCGCGGCGCTGGTGGCGTCGCCGCGAGGCCGACGCGCCACCGGCCGCGCAGTGCTGAAGGTGCTCGATCGCTGACCACGTCCATGCCGGCGATCGCGCTCGTGCCGGCCGGACCGCGCCGCGGTCACGCCGGTGTTTTCGCCCGCGCTGTATGCGGTCGGCTTCCGTCTCGTGATGGACGGCCGCTACGCCGACGCGATCGCGAGCTTCCGCCGCGCGTCGCGCGCGATCCGCTTCGTGGCCGGCGGGCCGGGTGAGAGCCACCGGCTCCAGGCCGCCGTCTATGCCGATGCCGGCAACGACGCGAAGAGCATCGAGGAACTCGAGACGGCCGTCCGCCTGGCGCCAGACGATGAGTTCGATCGAGAGTGTGGCTCTTGGCCGCGCGCTGGCGCACGCCGGGAGGAGGGGCAGGGCCGAGCGCGTGCCGCTCGATACGCTCCGTGCTAGCCGCACGCAGTCAGCGGACGCGCACTCCGCGCTGGCCGACGTGCGCGACAAGCGCGACAGAGGCCGCGGCCTTGCGCTGCGGGAGATCGAGGCGGCGGCGGCGCTCACCCCCACTTTACTCGCCGGAAAAGCGGCGCTCTACTATCGGCTGGCCGATCTCGAGCATCGCCATCTCGAATACAGAGCGCGTGATCGGTGACTCGCGCTCGTCCGCCGCGTCAGGTTGATCCCGAACGACGCGCGCGCACACGACCTCGGCCTGGCGTTGGCGAGAGAGTGGGACGTTTACAGGCGACGCGCTCGTCGAAGGCTGATCAGCGGCGGCGCTGCTTGGACCAGACGATGCGGGAGGCGCTGGCGGCGGGTGGGGGAGATTCACTTCGACGCCGGGAACTGCGGGCGGGAGGAAACGCGATCCTGCGCCACGCGCCATCGCTGGCCACGCCGAGCCATGCGAAAGCGCGTTATCTGGATGGCGCAGACGCCTCGCCCGCCTTGGGCGGACGCGGGAAAGTCAGGAACAGCTCGCCGAATACGATCGGCTGCGCGCGGCGGCGAACGAGGAGACGAGAAGCGAACGTCGAGAAAGAACGTTAACGCGGGACGCCTTTCGCGACAGCTCCACGGTCGAGAGGTTGGGAACGATCCGGCGATGCCGTGACCGCACGCCCGGCGCAAGCGACGCCAGGCCGACTTCGTCCACCCTGGCGAGGTCAGGATTCTTCACCTCGGTCATCACGATCATCTTCTGCGGGTCGAGCTTATGCCCAGCTCATCCCGGCGAACGCGATCTCGACAGTCAGGGAAGTCGCCGTTCGTCGTAATCGCGCGGCTGCCGACCGCCACCGTTCCAGTCCGCGAGCTTCACGACCGGGTAAGAGCGTATGGATCGCGTTCTGAAATCCGCACGATCCAGCGCAGGCGCGCGAGGCCGGTGAGGTCGATGAAGTTGCGCTTGTCCTGAGGCGTCACGGCGAGCCGGCTGCGGTGACGCCGCGAGGCCGTTCCACAGATCGACGCGTCCCTCGTGTTCGGCGGCGCGCACCGGCGGCGGCCCCGGTCCGGGCACTGGTTTCGCCTCGTGCGACGTTTGCAGCGTTCGTGGTGACGCCAAACGCAGACCGCGTGTTGTCGTCGGTCGCTGCGCTCCTGATGGGGCCCGAGCAGGCGCGCATGTCTCGCCATAGAGGAGCGCGGGCCGGGCGGCTCTGGCCCCAGGCTGCGCGTGACGCGGCGGCGGAGGACATGAGGAAGGCAGAGCGCGAGTGCGGCTTTTCAGTGGCGCCATCATGCGCCGCACAGGCACAAAACACCCGCGCCCAGTTCCTGAGCGCGGGGCTGACTAGCTTACCAGTTAACCAGTACTCGTTGCTGTGAAATCCACAGTCACGTTGAAACGCACGAACCGCGGCTGGAAGATGCCCGTCGGCATCGCCCAACCCGCGCGCGCGGCGCGTTGTCCGTGTTGTAGACGTAAATCGTGTTGTATGCCGTCGCGTAGTTCGCGTTCAGCAGGTTGTAGACGTCGATGCCGACGTCCGTCCGGGTCCTGCCGAGCCGGAGCACCTTCGCCACGCGCATGTCGATCTGGTTCCGGCGCTGATCCGCGTAGAGCTTGTTGGGATCAGAGTTCGGAAGCAGCTGCAGGTTCGTGGTGCCCGTCGCCAGCGTCGCCCGCCGGCAGGTGGCCGAGCGAGGCGAGGATCACCGAGTTGAGCACCTGCCAGGTCGCCGTGAGCTCGAATCGGCGGCTGCGAGCGAACGGTGGCGCTGACCAGCACGTCGATCTTCGGGATCGTGGCAGCTCGGCCAGGCCGCGTGCCGTCGTCTGCCACGGATCGACGTTGCGGCAGCCGCGCGGATCGGACCGTTCTCCGCGCCGCCGACTCACGTTGCTGCGTCCGTCGTGGCCGTCGCGCAGGTGTCGACGACTGCGCCGCCGTGGTGGAGGTGCCCAACTGCAGCACCAGGCCCTGCCTCAGCCAGGCGCGTTCAGCGTGAAGTCCACGCCGTTCCAGTGGCCGTCGCGCTCCGGACCGGAAGAACGGCCTCCGGCCGCAGAATCGTCTGCGCCGTAGACTGCCTCGCCGCCGCCTTTCACTGTGTAGAAGGTGATCATGGCTGGCCGGCATTCGGCAGCCGCGAGGTCGGCTCGGCGCGACTGTTAAGCGAGAGTGCAACCTGATCGCCGGTGCCGCGTTGCGGTTCTGGTCGTCGGTGACGAAGAAGCCGTGGAACGTCCGGTGCGTGAAGCTGAGATCGGCCGACACGCGCTCCACGGGATCTGGCGCTGCACGGTGATCGTGGTCTGCGTAGTCGCTCGGACACGCACGCCCCAGCCGTTCAGCACTGCTCGGACCGACGATCGTCGCCAGCGCCGGCCTGGCCGAGAGGTCGTCGCCGTGCGCCGACCGCCGCGGCGCACGGATCGCCGCCAAAGCTGCTGGCGGCAGTGTTGCGTAGGTTGCAGTCGACGATCTTGTTATTGTTGCCGTCGGTCCAGCCGCGGCCCTGCATCGCTGCGCCGTGATCGATCGCGCCGGGGTTCGTGGACGCGTGCGGCGAGTCGTTCGCCGCATGCGCAGATAGCTTGCCCCAGTTCAGCTTGAGCGCGGTCTGGCCGCTTGCCGAACACGTCGGTCGCCACGCCCACGCGCGGCGTGAAGTCGTTGAACGCGTCGACGCCCTGGCGTCTCCTCGATCGTGATCGCCTGCGGGTTCAGGAACGATCGCCTTGCCGAACGGTGCCGTTCCCTTCAACCGGCGCATAGCTGGACGCGCGGTCCCAGCGCAGCGCCCTGCAGCGTCAGGCGATCCAGCGTCCAGGTGTCCCGCACGTAGACAGCCGTGCGTCTTGCGTGATCGTGCGGCGGCCCATCTCAGGCAGGTAGTAGCTGACCGCGTTCGGCGTCGCGCCGGTTGAAGCGGTAACCAAGCTGCGTCTGGCCGGCGCAGATCGTCGTCCTGCAGGTCGAGACGTGCGCGTACTGGTAGCCGATCTTCGCGCTGTGCGCGCCAGTGACGTAGCGACGATCGCAGCGACGATGTCGTCGGTCTTGCCGACGGCCGGGCCCCACGACTTTCGACGCCGCGGTAGCGGTAGTTCGCGACCGGCGCGAAGCGGCAAGCCGGTGGCCGGCGTTGATCGCGTTCGACTGCTCGGGTCACCGGAATCAGGTTGGTGATGCCGTCCGGCGGCGGATGGCCGAAGATCGGCTGGTAGCGGAACGCCTGCACGCCCGCCTCGAGCAGCAGCTTGTTCGATCGGCGTCATCGTCCACGCGCCCTGGTTGACGTAGAACGGCACGTCGAAGTAGCCGCGTGCCGCCGTGGACGTCGCTTCCGGCGACATCTGCGTGGGCGCCGTGTTGTTGCCGAGGCCGATCCAGTCCGCGCCGCGGTTGTGGCAGCCGTGTCGTATCGGCTTTGAGCGGCGTGCCCTCGCAGCGGTGCTGATACTCGAGTTGAACCGGAAGCGGCTCTTACCGGACTGCGCCGTGAGCGCGGCCGATGATCATCTGGCGGTCCTGCACGAGGCGCGTGTTGATCGGCGTTGTCCGGCGCCCAGTCCCACGCGTCGGCGTCGCCCGCGTTCGCGTTGGCGACGATGCCGTCCTGCGCGGTCTGACGTGTCGAGGCGCGGTAGCTGCCGAAGAACCAGAGCCGGTCCTTCATGATCGGACCGCCGCACGAGCGCGCTCCAGTCGTACGCCTTCGAGAATGCCGGCCGCCTGCTTCAGGTTCGGGTTGAGCGCCTGAATGTCGGAGGTCAGGTTGCTTGCTGCTCGACCAGCTGCCCGCGGTGCTGAGGAACGCGGTGCCCGTGAACGAGTTGCCGCCCGACTTCGGGACGATGTTCATCACCGGCCCGCCGATGTCGCTCTCTCCGATGCCGCCGCCGACGGTGATCGCCGACTTCCTGCGCGTTGACCGTGTCGTAGACGTAGGACGAGGCGCCGCCGCTGCGCGACGCGCTGACCGGAAGTCCGTTCACGGATGTACGACCTTCGCCCGCGACGAAGCCCGAGTTGATCGTGCTCGAGTGCGCGTTGAAGAACGTCATCGTCGGTGCCAGCGCCGGGCCGTTGGTGTCGCACCTGAAGTCCGGCGAACGGCGTTGAGCAGCGCGCGCCGCAGCGCGTCGCCGGGAGCGTCTGAATGACCTCCTGGTTCATGACGATTTCGCGCTTGGCACTAGCAATACGTAACTGAACGAAGTAC
>ERZ1370068.1856-contig-11806_pt1 | contig 20049 bp, 32 predicted proteins | sample MGYA00561227_ERZ1370068 | MGnify/ENA primary metagenome ERZ1370068 (study PRJEB38410, sample SAMEA6850437) | metagenome | study: Metagenomic assessment of the ecological functions of the soil: analysis of the soil microbiota associated with the...
ATACGCGGCATTCATGACACCCGTGAAGCGCGAGAACCGGTTGGTTGCTCTGGTTTGTTTAGTTTGTTTCCGTTTATTTGGTTGAACCAGACCAACTGGATAAACCAGAGAGACCAGACGAACCAGACAAACCACCAGCGACGAGGACGGACGTTTTCTGCGTCCAGCTAGCAGGGTGTTGAAAACTGTTGTGGACCCGAGAAATACAGGGCTGGAGGAAGTCATGGACGGCTTCAGCAGAACCCGCAGGCTGTTCAAAAGGTCAGGATTTCTCACCCGCCCGACCCTGGCGCGCCAAGACGCGTCTTTGTCCCATGCAAGGCCGCAGCGAGTGAAGGGCCGAGTCGTACCCTCTGGGGCGCACGGTGCGACGAATAAGGAGCACCAGTCTCGTGCGCGCCGCCGAGTTAGTGAGGCGGCTGGGTCCTCGTTGAGGGTTTGAACGATGCGAGAACGCCGCTGGCGGACTTTTTCAACAGCCTGCTAGTGTCCCGCTGGAGGAAGAGTCGCCAGGAGCGTGGCTCTCAGCGGCTGGGGCTGCAGGCGTAGCGGGTGGAGTTTCGGGGGTGGGCTGAGAAGTCTCTTTCTTTTAGATCGATGACCGTGGAAGAAAACGTCCGTTCTTTGGCAGCATGGCCGGAGCTGAGCGCGGTCAGCATGAAGACGGGCCGCGACGACGACCGTGAATTTGCTCAAGAAGTTGGCGGGGCCGCGGCTACCAAAGACGGTCTGACTGGAGCCCTGAATGACGCACCGATTTCGGCGCCCTTCCCTGATTGCAAGAGGATCGCGCCGATCATGAGAAAGCAGATCAACACATGAATGACGATGAGAACTGTATACATGACACTCCGATCAATTAGTCCCGCTGTGTCTGAGCAACGCTGATGATTGTAGCAAACGAGTCGGTATGGAGACAAGCCCCACCAACCAAGGCCCCGTCGATCGCATCCGAGCGCAAGCGAGCGACTCGATGTTCTGGGGTGTGACGCTTCCGCCGTATAGGATTCTGATGGTCGAGGCTGTTTTGCTATCCCAGCCGGTCTCGATGAACAAGCGGATCGAGCGATGCACGGTTACGGCCTGCTCCGTGGTGGCGGCTCGTCCTGTGCCGATGGCCCAGACCGGTTCGTAGGCGATCGTGACGGTCGCCGAGATCCTGTGGGGTCAACCCTGCCAAGCTGCCGTCGAGTTGAGCTGTGACGACCGATTCCGTTCTGCCTGACTCACGTTCCGCCAGCGATTCTCCCACGCACAGGATCGGAGAGAGCCCGTGCCTCAGCGTCGCCCGGACCTTCTTCAGAATACTCTCATCTCGTTCGCCGAAGAGCGTTCTGGCGTTCAGAATGGCCGACGATCACATAGCGGCAGCCAAGATCGCGCAACATCGGAGCGGACACTTCTCCAGTGAAGGCCCCGTGCGTTTCCCAATGTACATTTTGTGCGCCGAGGCTGATCCAGGAGGAGGGACCCAAGGCGTTGCGGACCGATTCGAGGGCCGTAAAGGGCGGCGCAACGACCACGTCGGCATTAGGCGATGCAGGCACTCGCTCGCGGAGGTCGCTGAATGAAGGCTGCGGCCTCCGAGGCCGTCTTGTTCATCTTCCAGTTGCCGATGATGAGGGGTCTGCGCACGGGTATCTCAATAGTAATAGAGGGTATGAACGTAGCAGGATGCTGAAAAATCCCGCCAGCGTTTATGGACTGTGACGCGTGAAGCACGAGAAATGCGAGAAAGGCGCGACGTGGATAGATTGGATTCCCACCTCGTTTCGCCCGCTCTCGCTCGTCCAGCCTTTCCCGCTCCGCTATCCTGCGGGATTGTGTCCTGTTTTCCCAAACACGCGAACCGCTGAATGTCAGGCATGCCACAGTAGTTACTTCTGCAGTCTGACTGAACGACGAGTCGATTACGCGACTCGATCCGGGAGGGCGGTCAGGCCCGGGAGTTGTTTGCCTTCCGAGCAATTCCAGCGCGGCGCCGCCGCCGGTCGAAATGAATGACATGCATTCTCCGACTCGCCTGCTCGATGCACGGCCAGTGCCGTCTCGCCGCCGCCGACGATCGTCAGTGCATAGGCATCGGCAATCGCGTGAGCCATCGCGAGGGTGCCTCGGGCGTAGGCATCTATTTCAAAGACACCCATCGGTCCATTCCACAGAATCGTCTTCGCGTTCTGGACTGCTTCGTTGAAGAGTTTTACGGAGGCCGGGCCAATGTCGAGGGCGTACCACCCTTTCGGAATTTCCTGGACCGGGACGATTTTCGATTCCGCCCCAGGCTCGTGGCTGGTCGCGACGACACAATCGACCGGCAGATAGAATTTCACGCCCGCGGGAAAGGGCATGATCCTCGATGCCTTTCGCAAAGTCCAACATGTCGTTTTCGACCAGTGAGTTGCCGATTTCCAGCCCCTTCGCCTTTAAGAAGGTAAACGCCATGCCGCCGCCGATAATGACTTTGTCCGACGCGCTTGCCCAGATTTTCGATGACGCCGATCTTTCCCGACACTTTTGCCCCGCCGAGAATGGCGACAAACGGCCGAACGGGGTTTTCGACGGCTCCTCGAGGTATTCGATCTCTTTCTTGAGGAGGAAGCCGGCTGCCGAGGCGGGAATGAATTTGGTGATGCCGACAGTGGAGGCATGGGCCCGGTGTGCGGCGCCGAACGCGTCGTTGATATAGACATCGCCGAGGGCCGCCAGCGCTTTCGAGAAGCTGTCGTCGTTTTCCTCTTCACCCCTGATGGAATCGGAGGTTTTCAAGGAGCAGGACATCGCCCGCCTTCATCTTTGCGACAAGCCCTTCCACGGCCGGGCCGATGCAATCCGGTGCAAACAGAATGTCTTTGCCCATGAGCCGTCCCAGGCGTTTTGCCACCGGGGCCAGACTGTACTTGGGGTCGAACGTTCCATTCGGTCGGCCCAGGTGCGAACAGAGGATCACCTTGGCGCCGTCGTCGACGGCTCGATTGATAGTCGGCAGGGTCGAGCGAATGCGGGTGTCGTCGGTGATTTGGTGCGAATCGTCCAGCGGGACGTTGAAGTCGGCTCGGATGATGACGCGCTTGTCTCGCAGCACGACGTCGTCGATCGTTTGTTTGCGCAGTTTCATGGCGGCTCCGTCAGGTCGGTCCTTCCAGGAATGGGAGTCAGCGTGAAGCAGAATTCGAGCTGAGGCAGGCATGCACTCGCGGTGCTCAGTCGCCCTGTCGTTCTTAGCCGCAATCACCTTGATCAGGTCTCGAACCCGGCATGAATAGCCCCACTCGTTGTCGTACCAGGCCGTCACCTTGACGAGCCGCTTGTCGATGGCCATCGTGAGCGGGGCATCGAATGTGGCCGAATGAGGATCGCCCTTCTGGTCGATCGAGACGATCGGGTCTTCAGAATAGAGCAGAATGTTTTTCATCGGGCCGTTCGCCGCTTTCCGAAAGGCGGCGTTGACGGAGGCGACGTCACAGTCCTTTTCTGTTTCGACGGTCAGATCCACCAGCGAGACATTCGGCGTGGGGACGCGGATGGCGAGGCCGTCGATCTTGCCCTTGAGCTGCGGCAGCACCAAATGCAGCGCCTTTGCCGCGCCGGTGCTGGTCGGTATCATCGACATGCCTGCCGCGCGCCCGCGCCGCAAGTCTTTGTGGGGCAGATCGAGCAACTGCTGGTCGTTGGTGTAGGAATGGATCGTGGTCATGACGCCGTGCTTGATGCCGAAATTATCCAACAGAACTTTTGCCACGGGAGCCAGACAATTGGTCGTGCAGGAGGCGTTGGAGATGATGTGGTGCAGTTTCGGATCATAGGCCTCGTCGTTGACGCCCAACACGATAGTGACATCCGGATCCTTCGCCGGCGCAGAAATAATGACGTGCTTGGCTCCGGCAGAGAGGTGCTTCCCTGCGCCTTCGCGGTCGGTAAAGCGCCCGGTCGATTCGATGACGATGTCCACCTCCAGATCCTTCCAGGGAAGTTCCTTTGGGTCCTTCATCGCGAGCACCTTAATGGGCTTGCCGTCGACGAGGATCTGGTCGCCTTTGGCCTCGACGCTTCCGGGTAACGTCCCGTGTACCGAGTCGTATTTCAAGAGGTAGGCGAGCGTCTTCGCATCTGTGAGGTCGTTAACTGCGACAAAGTGTAGTTCGGGATCACCGAGTGATGCCCGCAGGACGTTCCGTCCGATCCGTCCAAATCCATTAATACCGATCCGAATAGCCATGATGAATGGTACCTCAAGAAAAAATTGGCCGGTTGAATCCACCGGCCAGAATGACGCCGATAGTATCGACGCTCCTGGGCCTTGTCAAGCCATACCAAGGCGGTAATCCCGCGCCGGATCAGCAGAAGTTTTACTGCCAGCCTGAACCGGATGCTGACAGAGTTGGTGTGGAGTCTGCGGACCTGTGGCTTGCGTCTCTGTCGCTGGGTTCGTTAGAGTTCGTCGATTTCCGGCGTGAGACGTTCTTCCTTGAGGTGTATCGGTGAATCTCTTCGAACAGACAACGCATGGTGTTGGAGTGGCCCAGACTGCTCGAGGCCCTTGCCGGGCACGCCCGATCGACAATGGGAGCGGCGCGCTGTCGTGCCCTCGAATTGGCGACCAGCCTCCACGATTCGCAGCGGCGCCAACAGGAAACGACGGAGATGGGGCAGCTACAAGCATCCGGCGAGGCCCTGCCGACCTTGGCATTTCCGGATATTCGGGACCCGCTCGCCCGGGCGAAGAAAGGGGCGGCGTTGGAGGTCCGAGAACTCCGGATTGCGCGATGGTGCTGGAGTTGCTGGAGGAGAGTGGCCGTTTTGTGGGGCGGCATCAACACGACGCGCCCGCGCTGGCATCCGTCGCGCACCCCTGCGATCGGTCGGGGAACTGCGACCCGTGAAAACAGCGCTGGATGCGGCGATCCATCCCGACGGCTCGATCAAGGAGTCGGCGACGCCGGAGTTGCGGCGCTTGACCCATCAGGCACAGGCGCTCAAACAGCAGATGAGGCATCAGGTGGATCAGATCCTGCACTCGCGTCGCTATGAGGACATCCTGCAGGAACAGTATTTCGCCGCAGCGAGAAGGCCGGTATGTCATTCCGGTGAAAGCCGACATGCGGGGACGGGTGCCGGGGATCGTCCATGACGTCTCGGCCAGCGGGGCCACGGTGTTTCTCGAACCGCGCGAGCTGGTCGAACTGAACAATTCGATCAAAGTGGCGGATCTTGAGATCGAACGGGAAGTGCGCCGCATTCTCCGTGAGTTGTCCGCCCTCGTCGCCGCACAATCCGAGGTCGTTCTGGCGGGGCTTGATGCGCTGGCCATGCTTGACGGTATTTCGGCGCGGGCATTGTTTGGTCGCCAACTGAAGGCGCATCCAGTCGGGCTCAACGCAGAAGGGCGCGTACGGCTGCTGCGTGCCAGGCATCCCCTGCTCGTGTTGTCGAAAGAGCAGGTGGTTGCCAACGATATTCTCTTGGATGAATCGATTCACGTGCTCGTCATCTCCGGTCCCAATACGGGCGGGAAGACCGTAACCCTCAAGATCGTCGGGCTCTTTGCCTTGATGGTCCGGGCTGGATTGCACCTGCCCTGTGACGCGGAATCCGAGATGGCGATCTTTCCCGACGTCTATGCCGATATCGGCGACGCCCAAGACCTGGCCCGCGATCTGTCCAGCTTTTCTGCGCACATGACCCAGATGATCCAGTTGCTCGATGAAACGGACCGTCAGCGCAGAAGCGACACGAATGCCGTCCCGCGGCAATGGTTGCTCCTCCTCGATGAACCGGTGACATCGACCGATCCGACAGAAGGAGCGGCCCTTGCCGAAGCGTTGCTCTGTCGGCTGGCAGCGCTGGGGATGAAAGTCGTCGCGACCACGCACTACGGGTCGCTGAAGGCCTTGGCCCACACGATGCCCGAGCTTCGCAAACGCCGCGGTCGAATTCGACGTGGCGACGCTCTCGCCGACCTATCGGCTATTCATGGGGGTGCCCGGTGGGTCGTCCGCGCTTGAGATTGCCGGTCGGTTAGGGATGGACCGGGCCTTGCTCGATGAGGCTAGGCAGAAGCTCCATAAAGACGAGCGGGTCATGGAAACGATGCTCCACGATCTGCAAGCCACGCAGCGGCAGTTGGCCGACGATCTGGCCCGGGCTGTCGAGGCCAGACGTGAAGCGGAACAGGCCGAACAACGCGCGAAGGCACAGTTGGCTCACCTGGAAGACACCGAACGGGAAGCGCAGAAGGGCCTCAAGCGAAAACTCAGTGAGCAGTTCAGTCGCGCGCGGGCTGAAGTGCAAGCCACGGTCGATGCCGTCAAGGGCGAGCAGAAGTTGATCAAAGCCAAAGCGGCGAAGCAACGATTGTTCGAGCTTGAGGCACAGACGAGAACCGAATTGGCCCCGGCCGGCACGCCGATTCCGCTTGCGCAGTTGGGGGTGGGGGATCAGGTGGAGATCAGCGGGCTCGGCATGACCGGCACGCTGCTCGAAACGCCACAAGGGAAAAACGCGTGAGGGTGAAGGTGGGCGAGGGGGAAGTGCTTGCCACAGTGTCGAATCTCGTTGGCCTCGCACGAGGGCGCACAGCACCGTCGTCGCCCAGTATCATCAAGTCCTCGCCGGGTCTCGTCAGGTGGCGGGCTGGGGCTCGATGAACAGACGGTCGTGGATGTTCGAGGGAAGGCGGCGGACGAGGCGTTGGACGAGGTGGTTGCGGCGCTGGATCGTGCGACGTTGGCTGGCGCGCCATTTCTGCGCATCATTCATGGCCATGGCACGGGAAACTCAAAGCGTCGTTGCGAGTCTACTTGAAAGACTCGCCTTATGTGGCGGAGTTCCGTGCGGGAGATCGGGCAGAAGGCGGAGATGGAGTGACGATCGCGACGTTACGCTAAGAAGTTAGATCGGGAGTGGCCAGACCGTCCTTCTTGCTCACAGAACGCACACGAGGAAACTGTGCTCATCCTATACGCGCAGTAAAAGGGCAGCCTCGGCCACTCCGCTACAGAAAGATAAGGAGAATTGGAGGGCCCTCGTAGGCCACGCGCGCATTCGAGGACCGACCAGGCTGCCCTGTGAAGAGAAAAACGAGCGAGGAGTGGAAGGACGATTGGATGAGCCCAGAGAAATGGTGGCTGACAACATGGACTTGTCTCTGACCCAAATCCTCTCGCACTTAAAGATACGAGGGACAACCGATGAACGAGCTGTTATTAGTTATATTCAGGGTGATGATTTTCCTTTCGGTAGCCCTGTTCGTTATTGGTATCTTTAAGCCGGAGTGGTTACGTTTCCGGCAAAAACAGCCAGGCCGTCACAACTATCATTGCCGCAGCAATAGGCATATTGATAATTGGTTTTACCGGTGCGGGCGCGATTCAATATGCTGGAAAGAATAATGCTGAAGCCGTTAATCCTAGCAAACTGCTTGGTGAGGCTGTCTATGCGGTCGACGATAATACGCGACGCTGCGACCCAGGAACAAAACCCGGTACCACAGGCGCCAGTAATGATGAAAAGACATCGGCGGGTATTCGCTATATGGTAAAAACACCGGTTAACTACAATGCAAACATTGCCCATCCTTTACTCATGGTCTACGCGCCAGGGGGAAAAATCGATATGAGTCGGAAAATTATATGTATCTAACGCAAGAGGCCACGGCGGCAGGTTTTATTGTGGCGTATGCCGATCACCGCAAAAATGACTACTGAAACTATTGAAGAGCTTGCTGAAATACCAGGACTTATCGAAAGGAAATGGTGTGTCGACAAGAAACGGATTTTTCTAACCGGTCATTCTGACGGCGGGACTACTGCCATGGGCATAGCATTTATGAATGGCACCAGACATATTCCAGCGGCGATTGCTCCGAGTGCAGTGGGCATCAGGGGTGAGGATTTGAAAGAATATCATTGTCCTAATCCGCTTCCCGTTATGGTTATGCACAGTAGCCATGACACCCTTTTCCCTGGTTACGGTAAAGAGACGATAGAATGGTGGGCTGCCTGTAATGGTTGCGATTCTGCAAGCCCTGTAAAGAGGCAGACGGCTGCATAACGTACAGGGGTTGTAAAAATAATGTCACAACACGCTATTGCGAAGGCACCGGGACACACCCCGAATGGCCGGGGAAAAATAAGGCGATCATTGATTTTTTAGCGCAGCGAACAAATAACGCGGAGTTGGATTAGCTCGAGCGCAGCGTTGGCCATTTGGCAGTCTTGTTTCGGTGCATGGCTCTCCAGCGACCCAAGCTCAGCGACCCAGCCCACGAGGATGCTCGATTGCAACCACAGCGCGATGGTCGGGTTCGCTGCAGCACAGCGGTTAGGCATCAACTCTGTTTCGTTTATCTTGTTTCCAAGCCCTCCAGGCATGGTAAAAGCCCAACGGCGCACTGATGGTGCAAATCCATGCCAGAACAGGCAAGGTCGATTCCGCAGAACAGCATAACGGCAAGAACGGTATAGATGACCCCCGACAAAGTAGACATACCAGGGAATCTTGCCCTTTCTGTTCACAGTTGTGTCGGTTCGCGATGTCATTCGAGTGCTCCGATGCCACCAGTGATGCCTAACGGCCGGATGGCCGGCCGCCTACGAAACTGTGCTGCCCGACGTGTTGCGACGACCGCGCCAGTGGAAAGAAGATCACCCTACGAACGGAGGACAGCCCACCAACTCCGCAGCCACTTCGATCGTACGAGCTTGTACGCAGAGCCAGGTAAATAGCAGCAGTCCTATCAGCGGTGCTACCACGGAACGCACAAGCTTCTGATAATCGATCATCTGTACCCGCAAGAGATACTGGTAGCGCAAAGGATTCCGCCCCTCCGCCGTAATGATCACCCTATACAGGCCCTCGTCCAGCGTGGTTTCGCCGCTGACTACTCCGGCCGGGTGGTGGCTCGGACGCCAGTCTGCCACCGTCTGAGCTTCTGTCCCGTCGATTCCTCTTCACTATCCGCAGACCCACCGGCACGTTACGCAGCGCCGGGTCCACGAGGTCCACGACCAGGAAGGTCTCGCCTGTCTTGGGAATGTCCGTGCAGTATTGAGCTTTCAGCTCGTATTGCGGCTGGTAGGCGTTGAAATGCACCGCGCTCTCACCTACCCAGCGCACGCAAGAGGTCTACTTCCAAATCCGCTCCTTCATGTGCAGCGGCTGCGCCAGGGTACAGTGCGGCAACAAGAAGGAGCACCATAGAGCCTGCTCGTGTCATGTGCCTAATCATATGCCGGACCCTCCTGCTTTGAAGTTTGCTAAGCCCTGGGCCATGCGCCGATGTAAGGTTGCCCTTCGTACGTGACCAAGTCGTACTCACGGTCTTTCACCATTTTCCATGGCGCGACACTTGTCCATCAGCGTAGCGCCACTATTGCCATTGCACAGAAGATCATCTAGTCCATGCTGCCTCCTCATCACTGCCGACAGTCCCGTTCCTTCATTCTTGTCATCTGCTTCTGTTCCTCACTGAGGAGACAGGCCCCTCCGGGGTGTAGGGATGGGCCTATCTACCTCAGCGGGAGACGCCATGCTAAGTCGCGGCGTCACCATTTCGCCATACATATAAGTGTGCATGCAGGAAGCTTCCTTATGCGGTTGTCAATGCCGGGTCAGATGCTGCTGCCTGCGACGTAAGACGCCGATGTGCAGCAATCACGGGATCGACAATCGCCCCACAGTTGATGCAACGCCATCCGGCATACTCATGGTCAATCGACCCGAGTCCTCCAAGATCTTCAAACTTCTCACGCACCATCAATCCACCGCAGCGTGCGCACCTCATCGCATGCCTCCTTCCTTGAGGGGACCTTGCGTCTGACACGTCGCACCTTTTTTCTTCCTGCTGGGAGGAGCGAAGGATTGGGGCCTGTTCGCGCTCACGCTCCTGCCTGTCGTGTTCCCTGCGGCCTTTTGCTGACGGGCCAAGGCAACGGAATCTGTCGCATGGTCTGGGCACCCGCCAAAGTCGTAGCATTCGGCCTACCTTTACTGGCTACCTCAACGGCTAAGGCTGGAGGTAGCCAGTTGCCAAGTGCCAGGCACATCACAGTCACGGCACCAAGAATAATGAACATGACGTGCTTCATGGTGTGATCTCCTTTTGAACAGTAGTATTTGTCATTGGAATCCCCTCCTTTTGTGTGTGCGTCGATGTTGGTTATCAGAACTGCACTCGCCTTATCCTTCCCTGCCTTTTTCACGGATCATCCACTCCCTGTATGTACGGCCAGCAATTGAGGAGCTCGACACCGCCTTTCTCACAGGCGTTCAGAAATCGAACTGATCTCGACATCCACGAGCGTCACACCGTTGAGGTCCAGCGCAATCCGCGACCGAGCGCCTTCTAGTTGCGTCTTCAATTCATCCAGATGCTTCGATTGCAGCCGACCGCTCAGGCGAATCATCGTCTTGAGTCTGTGGGTTTCCTTTTCAATCTTTATTGTCATCTGCGACTCTCTGCGACCTCGATGGCAACAAATATTGCAATGAAGAGACCAGTTGTAAGCCATTTGAGATACTTGCGCTTAGCGTGGAAGCGGCTGCCGAAATTTCAGCATTTGCTGAATGATCGGCAAAAGTGGCAGAAGTATCCGGTGAAGTTTCAATTCCCCGATCCGATTGCGTGGAAGGCGGTGAGAGGGGGCGAAGTCAGAAGAACCGTCTAAACCAGAAGGAACGATTTGCGAGAGACTGGCACTTACGGTTGGCGTGCAAACAGCTTTCGGTCTCTTTACCGTGCGTAGTCGGCTTGTCGAGTCTTGAACCGATTCTTGTTAATTCCCAGGGCCGTGATTTTTGACTCAAGCGTCTGCCTCGGGAGTCCGAGCTTGGCGGCGGCACCAGTAGGGCCACTGACCTGGCCCCCGCAATCCGCCAACGCGGCTTCAATGATTTCCTTTTCATGCTCGGCAAGTGTGGCGCCTAAGGGAACCACCGACCCCGACAGCCGGTGCCCTTCCGGTTTCAGCCAGGTCTCGTCGACGGAAAATGTTTCGCTATCGCACAGCACGACAGCCCGCTCGATGACATTCTGCAGCTCGCGAATGTTGCCGGGCCAGTCGTAGGCCTGAAACAGCTTCAGGGTCTCTTTCTGTATGTTCCTGATCTTTTTCCCGGCCTTCTTCGCATAGCGCTCAACCATGTAGGTGACGAGTAACGGAATGTCGTCCACCCGTTCGCGCAGCGAGGGACCTGGATTGGAAAGACATTCAGCCTGTAGAAGAGATCCTGGCGAAAGGTGCCTGCCGCCATGGCCGCCTTCAGGTCGCGGTTCGTGGCGGCCAGCACGCGCACGTCCACGGAAATCGATTGGCTGCCGCCGACTCGTTCAATTTCCTCTTCTTGGAGTACTCTCAACAGCGCGATTTGGGTCTCGGCCGGCAGGTCCCCGATCTCATCAAGGAAGATCGTCCCGCCATCGGCCAGCTCAAACCGTCCCAGACGCCGTTGCAGCGCACCGGTGAATGCGCCTTTCTCGTGTCCGAACAGCTCAGAGGCGATGAGCGACGGAGGGATCGCCGCGCAATTGACGCGAATCAGCAGCCCGGGACGCCCGCTTCGAGCGCTTGTGAATGGCCCGAGCGATGAGCTCCTTGCCCGTCCCGGTCTCACCCAGCACGAGCACCGTGGAATCCGACGGCGCCACTTTGGTGACTTGCGTCAATACGTTTGCGGATGACGTCCGACGAGCCGACGATTTCTTCAAACATCGACGAGTGATCGATTTCTTCGCGCAACGCCAAGTTTTCTTTTTGAATCCTCTCTTCGTCCCGTTTGCGATCGTCGATGTCGGTTCCCGTCGAGTACCAGCGAATGATCCGTCCCTCTTCGTCCCGCAACGGGTTATAGCGGATCAGAAACCACCGGTACTGCCCGTCCTTGCGGCGAGCCCGTAGCTCAAGTTCAAACGGGGTTCCGCGTTCGAGCGCATGCCGGCGCTCGTCCCGTGATCTCTCGAAATCATCGGGATGAACGAGTCGTGCGCGAAAGTCATCCGCCATGACGTCTTCTACGCTCAGACCGCTATATTCGAGCAGTAACTCGATTCGCATACAGAATTTTTCCATCGGGTCCGTGGACAGCAATGCGTTGATCAATGGCGTCGGTGATGCGCCGAAGCTCCCGTTCGTCTTGACGGAGCTTCTCCTCCGCGCGCTTACGGTCTTCGATCTCCGTCCGTGGTCCCATACCACCGGATGATGCGTCCCTGTTCATCCCGCGACGGGCTGACACGGATGAGGAAACCAGCGATACTGCCCGTCCTTACCGAGCAGTCGTGCTTCCAGTTCGTATGGGGCGCCGTTCGATATCAAACGTTGACGTTCACTCAACACCATCTCCCGATCGTCCGGATGAACGAACATCGCCAGATGGTCTTCCCTGAGGATCGTTGGGGGAAAGACCGTGATACTCGCGTGCGACCTGATTCGTATAGAGACAACTTCCATCCGGCCCCAAGACGAAGATATGTTGAGGGACGGCATCGATGAGTTGTTGCAGTTCTTGTTCGCTTTGCCTGAGCTTTTCTTCCGCATACTTTTGCTCAATGGCCACAGTCGCGAGGTGAGTGATCTGTCCGATGAGGTGTTGATGTTGTGCGGTAGGGCTGACCAGGTTCGCGCGAGTAGATCGCGAAGGTGCCCAATACTGTTTCATCGGATGACAATATTGGCGTGGACCAACAAGCCCGCAGTCCATGTGCCATTGCCAGCGCGCGCCATTCGTACGTGTCCCATCGTGTCGTCCGACGCGACATCGGCGGCAATCACTTGCTCTTTGAGACATGCCGCCATGGCGCACGGACCCGAAAGAGATTCACGGGTCTGCCATGGATCGACTCGTTATAGCTGAGAGGAAGGCTGGGCGCTGCACCGTGCTTCAGTCGATTGCTGATAGGATCGACCAGCACGATTCCACAGAGAGATCCGCTCGCGATATCTTCGATGAGTCGGCACAAGGCATCAAGGAATTCTGAGAGCGTACATCCGGTGGCGAGCATCTCGAGCAGGCGATTTTCTCCGGCAAGCAATGTCTCGGCCCATTTACGGTCTTCGATATCGGTATGAGAGAGGTCATCGGGCGTGGCTGATCGCTGATTGGTCTTCATTGTGACGGTTGGTTTTCATATGTCCTCTCCCGAATAGGGGCAGGTTCCGTCAAGACCAGCAAAGAGGGATGCTCGTCCGGCCGTCGCCTCGCTGGCGAAAGGACGAACTCTGCATCGTCCCGTCATCGCCCGACGCCTACCCTCCTGGCGAGTTCAACGGAGGCTTTGCCGCTCGCGCACCTCACTCCGCCGACGGAAGCGGAATCGGCTAGATCACATCACAGGAGATAAATAATACGCCCGTTACTCGCCAAAAACCACTAGCCTTCTATGATTGTCAACATGGGCCGTAAGCCTTCGTCTTGGAACGTCATTCACAGGTCAGCAGGTGGGGAAACGAGGTTTCCGGGGTCATTACTTGACTTTGCATCTGACCACGAATAGCGCTCGGGAAATTCGTCGCTGACTGGGGTTAAGTCAAGCAATGACTCTCACCTGAGCTCTCTTTGCGGGAAGATCAAGCAGCCCCATTCCCGAAGAGAGAATGAGTGAGGGCGAACGACTGTTGGATGGACCTTCAGGGGAATGATGGCTGACAGCATTGAGACGGCCTCGGCCAACTTGCCCTCAACGCTCTCAGTGGACTAGGCTTCCCATATTCACATGCAATCCAACCCAAGGAGGCCGGTCATGTCACAGATGACTGCGGTGCAAGTGAGCGGTCCGGGCGGCGCGTTCGAAACCGTGAATCGTCAGGTGCCGGAACCGGGGCCTCATACCGTCCGCATCAAGATCCAGGCTTGCGGCGTCTGTCATAGTGACGTGTTTGTGAAGGAAGGGCACTGGCCGGGCCTGCAGTACCCACGAGTGACGGGGCACGAAGTCGCCGGTGTGATCGATGCCGTTGGACCTGGTGTGACGGTTTGGAAGAAGGGCCAACGGGTCGGCGTTGGGATGGCACGGCGGACATTGCGGACAATGCGTCTCCTGTCGCCGTGGGGATTTCATGGGCTGTCAGAACTTTCAAGTCACGGGATTCCAAGAAGACGGCGGGTATGCCCAATACATGATTGCACGGAGCGAAGCCGTGGCTGCGATTCCAGACTCACTCTCGCCGGTCGAGGCGGCGCCGATCCTCTGCGCTGGTGTCACGACCTTCAACAGCTTGCGACACAGCGGTGCGCAAGCAGGCGACGTGGTGGCGGTGCAGGGACTGGGCGGACTTGGGCATCTGGGCATCCAGTTTGCCAGCAAGCTGGGCTATTGCACCGTGGCGATCGGGCGGGGCCAAGACAAGGAAGCGTTAGCGTTGAAGCTCGGTGCTGCCTTCTATCTCGACACAGACACGACCAACGCAGCAAACGAATTGACCAAGATGGGCGGCGCCTCGGTTATTCTGGCAACCGCGCCGAACAGCAAATCGATGTCGGAGTTGATCGACGGACTCGGTGTCGGTGGCAAGCTGCTGGTAGTCGGGGCATCAGCCGACCCCATCACCGTCACGCCCATTCAACTCATCGGCGCCCGCCGGTCGATTCAAGGCTGGCCATCCGGAACCGCCCGGGATTCAGAAGACACACTCAACTACTGTGCGCTGACCGGCATTCGCCCCATGGTCGAGACCTTCCCGCTCGAACAAGCCGCTGCCGCCTACGATCGCATGCTGAGCGGCAAGGCACGGTTTCGAGTGGTGCTCACGATGGGCGGATGAATAGGGGATGGAGCCTGATGATCTTCTAGTGCTCGCACAACGCGCGCCTCCGGAAGGCTCTCGCCAGGGCTAATGGCACGTCTCGGCGTGCCAGTGGGTGGGCGGGTGAGAAAGTCGCGCGCAGTGGAAGATCAAATCAGCCCCCATCCGTGAAAGACAACGAGCTAGCTTGGAGGGATCATTTACGACAAATGACGGTGATCAAAGTCCCGAATGCGCGCACTGAAGGCCAGTCTGGCACGACTCCTTTGGAGGAAGTTGCGGAGACTGGCGAAGGCCCTCGTCGCAGTATGGCAAACGCGATGACCACACCTCAAGCGCGGTGCCAAGCATCAGACGCGCTTCGGCCGGACGGAACCGCCTCAGCACGCTTGACTGTCAAGACAGTTGCTGACCCCAAATCCTTTCGCATATGCCGATCGGTATAGCACGCCGACGAGGCGCTATTATGAAGAGCGTTGACAAAGTGATTGAACACGCGCAAGAATCGTGTCATTTTCCGGTCTAGCTGGGTTGTGCTAAGCCGGTCAGTATACTCAATAGTTCAGCGGATAAACAGGACCTCGAAAGCGACTTTCCGTCTTGAAACGTCGATGGACAAGGCTATTCTGGCAAAGAAAGTTTGAGGAAGCCGAGAAGGATAGCGCCGAGCTTGACTGAGAGCCACGTTCCACACGACGGTTCCGCAGGACGGTGTGAACTCATCAAAGACATCGTTGCAATGGCCGACTCCTGGCGGCGGCCTGGTCGTCTTCGGTGTCGTGATGACGGCCTCCAGCAACAGGCGACCTAAAGAAGGTACAGGCGCTTGACCCGGCAACAGTGTAGAACGAAATCAGAAAACCTTTCTGTCGCCCCACTTCGCTAATTTTTCTTTCTGCATCGGGTCTAGGCGCGGCGCGCCGTGGTCGTTCTCGTCGTGTCTTCGGTCTCGATTCCACGATCGTGTTTACGGCGCCCGGCACGTACGAAAGGGTTGGTGGTGGGGAAGCAGAGACCGCGTTTTCGAAAGGCACAGTCTACTTCCGTCACGGAGCCAACGGAGAGTGAACCTGGCACGTCCGACGATCTCCGCCGCTCTCACGCGTGAGCTCTGACCGGAGTCAAGCTCCTGGCTGCCCCGGTTGGAGCCACCATCAGCGTTCTGCGCGGGCGAGGTCCATCTTTCTGGAGCCGAAGGAGCTACGGGAGTGCGTCTAGTGAATGATGAGCGCACCGGCCTTCAAGGCGTTTCGGACCGATCTCCTTTATCCCGTACCGGCAGACGGAGCTCGTTGCTCGCATCAACGCACTGGCGGGACCGAAGATTACTGGCCCGACGTGTACTGCGTGCGTAAGGCCCATGGGGTAGATGCTCAGCCGAACTTCTTCTACAAGCCCCAGTTCTCGTCGCCGCAGTATAGTGAAGCATATGCAGATGGATGACAGGGCAGCACCGGGGTGATACGGGCTTCTTCCGCGAGGCACGTGAGGCGTGCAAACATGGGTCGGTTCTGCAGTCATTTCTTGACTGTGCATTTGACCACGAATGGCTTGTGCGAATCTGTACGCTGACCGGCTGGCAGGTCAAGCAATGCCCTCGTGAGTGCTCCACTCACGTTGATGTCGCTCCACACTTCAGCCACAGGTTGAAGGCTGCCAGAATGAGCACAGGAAGTTCCGGGAGGGGCTGCGAGTATGCAACCCGCTCTCTCAATCCATCTTTCAACGCTCTGTCGTCCAGGTTAATGCTACAACGTTCCAGGATCGCCGTGGGAGCATGTACGCTTCTTTCGTAGGGTTGACGCATCGCGTGAAGCGGCGTTAGATATGTACTCCACAGCTTGGAGTCGCTTTCTGCCGTGGTGACACAGGCGCCTTCGGCGGTCGGAAGGGACGCCGCCACGGATGGTTTCGCCGAAAAACCGGAGAGTTCCTGCGCGAAGGAGTTCCTCTGGAATTTAGTACGAGGTTCGGAAGTGAATTCACCTCGAAGTGGTAACATCCTCAACCACAAGCAGCATCGTTACGTGTCAAGCCCCTCGCAGACTGATCCCCCTCTTTGCTCGGCTAGATTCTACTGAATTGCACATAGCCTTTGCGGGTCCTGCGCCTAGGAACCGAAATGGTCGGCGTATACCTTCGTATAAGGTCTCACAAGGTCATCCTGCCGAAAGGAACATGCTATGGGTAAAGCGAGCGGTCAACTATTACGCGTCAGCCAGGTGATTCAGGTTGCAGAGGAGCGAAGAGATAGCAAGCGTGCGCCCTGCAGGCTCGTTTGCCCCTTCAAACTGACGAAGTTTGTGGACAAGAGCACTGTGAAGCTGACAAAGGGATTCGGGCACGCGATCAATAAGAGCGTCAGGGGCATGCTGCTCTTGCTTCCTGTGCCACTGAACAGACGGCAGGTGGTTGAAATTCAGGTGCCCTCAGAGGCGAGGAAAACGCCGAGCACCAAATTGGTGGAAGTATGTTGGGCCCGGCCCATTCCGGTAAGTACCCGAGTCAAGATGTACCTGGCGGGCACTCGTTTTTCTTTGAGCTTCCTGCTCCTCGTCAGTTGCCACAGGCTCGCTAAACCCCGGCTCGCTCCGCTTCTTGTTCCTAATCAGGCGTGAGGTCCCTGCCTGTCTCATCCTCACATCCCCCTTTTGAACGGCGTCTAGGGAACACAGGGCGAGTTTTCTACACTCGTTCAGATGCACTGTCTGTCTCCGAGGTGATCACGAGGCACTGCTCTAACGCCGCTGTTTCTCGCCGTGTTATCTGCCCTATAAGTGCCTGCCCTCTTCTCTCCCGTGGCGGTACGAACATCTCCGTTCGGTAGGGTCCTGCCCGAGAACTGCACCGAGTTCTGCGGAACTGGCAAAGACAAGTGCGGGCGGACCATTGCCTGCTGTGCTACCGCTATCGGATGCGGACGAACGTCAATCACACTGCGCTGGTCAGGACGGCTGGTGCTGGTGGGCGCAGGAAGTATGCGCCGTTCAATTCCGAACTCGAGAAATTGGAGAGCGCAGCACGAGAGGCCGCGAAAAAAAAAGGTCTGTGGGTTTGAATCTTGCACCCATTCCGCCAGTGGGTCTACCAGGAAAGCAAGGAGAGGGCAATCACTCGACCTCTCCAGACCTTGTGCCGTTGGACAACGGAACCAGGAGTAGCGTACTTCTCGCGGTCCACCACTCATAGGGCGGTAGAACCGGATTCTTCTAGCCCCACTTTACCCTATCCCATCATCGGCAATCGTCGCAGTCGCCATCTACCATCGGCCCGACTGCCCAAACTACAGTCAAGTTGCCCCGCGGAATCGAGTGGAGTTTAATAGCGCCACACTCATCGTGGCTTCGAGTAGGTGGTTACTCTATAGCCTCCGCCACTGAAGGAGCAGGCTGCGCGGGTGGATGGGCGACTCGGTACGCCGTAAGGGCTGCGATGCATGCGACGAAGAGAAAGTCTGCTTCGTTGTCTTTGTCGGGCACCATGAGCGGGATGAGGGGGTGGTTGAGGGACATGGGGGCGACCTCCGGGTTATGAAGGTTGAGGAGACAAAGTCCTAAAGGGACTGCTTCTGTATCATGCAGTCATTGATATTCCAAGATGCGTAGTAATCCGAACCAGCAACGAGAGCTCTGGCACCTCCACAGCACCCTTATTACTCATTGCGTAGGCAACCGGCTCTGCGGTAAGGAAGTTCCACGGTTGGGCGAAGAAGGTCCGCTTGTCGGACAGAGGCTCGCGGAAGGAACAGTTGCGGTCGCATCGGCATCGTGCCCATCACGACATTGCTTCCGCTCGACGCCATCATCCCTGAGCTGCCGATTCCTCCGCTGCCACACGAGATCAGGGAGAGGAGCACCAGGCTACAGGCCACCACCTGACTAATCTGGAAATGGACCGCCATAATGAGTCGAATGAGTCGATCGTGAGTAAGGGCTTCATCGAACGACCTCCTTTAAAAACTGAATGTTCCGTTACCCTGTCATAATTCGGCCAGCGCTTTAGATCCGGCCATCAGCAATCATCAGGGGACGACTCCCCCGTTTGAAGAAAGTGTAGGGTCATCCCCTGCTGGAATGCCCACGCATCCAAGCCGTGTCCACAGCGAACTCCGAGCCGTTTTCCAGGATCAGGTCCTCCGGCAATCAGCGGTGGGCAAAGATCCGCTCGGAGAATTTGACACACGCTTTATTGTTCACTCCTCTATTTCGATTTCGCTCCAGAGCACCAAGCCGCCGCTCAAGGCCCCTTCGCCATTCCGACCAACGTTCCTACCTTCACCGCACTGAAAAAGGCAGTTCGACCGATCACGACGTCGTTAGGGCCTTTGGTGGTTACTGTCCAAGATCGGCGACGTATCAATGAGAACTCCAAGCACAGTGACGTTGGGATTGACGACGGATTGCACCGCATCTCCTCTAGGATAACCTGGGTGGCCGGGGAGAGCTTTTCAACTTCCGACGCAATTACCGTATTGGGCCCGGTCGCACGGCCTCGGACCTGATATGGTCAGTCACCGCGACGGGCCCATTTATGAAAGTAGTCTGGGCATCCGTAGCAGCGGTACAGGGGCGATAATCCGGCGATGGTGAAGGGCGCAACACCGGTAACATCGCCTTCGATCTCCACATTGTCTCTGAAGGACACTTCCTTGGCCGTCAGAACACCATTGGTCAAGGCCCCTCCACCTCACCCTCGACGCCCAGCGCCAAATCGCCAGCGACACCACCTTCAAAAATGGTGTTTGCATTCGTGACAACCGGCACACCGTTGACCGTAAAACTGGCAGTCGGATTGAAGAGTGTAATCGCCCTTCCACATCGATTTCGGCGGCGTCCGGCACGTTGATCCGCTCCGGTTCGATCTTGGTGGCATTCATGGTCACTTGTAAACCGATCGCACGGAGTACCCTTCACTTCCACCAGCAAATCATTCCAGGCGTTACCGGCCGGACTCGGCATGTTGTTGAAGACAGCGCCGCCGTAGTTCACCGTCAAACCTCTGATGGTAAAGGTCTGGGTGCCGCTATTGTGATTTTCGACGACACCTTTACCTGGCAGATGGCCGGCGAAATTTTCTTTTCGATCAGCGTGGCAATAATCAACCCTTTGCGTTTCACGAAACCGTTCACTTCCACGAGATCTCCTACCACGAGTCCACTGATATTCGGAGGGGCTATACTGTTGTCAAACGCCGTGCCGTCATCGATCGGCACTGTCTGGCCTAAGACGACAATACGGTCGTTTGTACCCGGAATGGTTTGAATCGCACCATCCACGACATCTTCCTGAGTGATCGTTGTCGCCGTCCTTGT
>ERZ1370068.5711-contig-4724_pt1 | contig 20044 bp, 28 predicted proteins | sample MGYA00561227_ERZ1370068 | MGnify/ENA primary metagenome ERZ1370068 (study PRJEB38410, sample SAMEA6850437) | metagenome | study: Metagenomic assessment of the ecological functions of the soil: analysis of the soil microbiota associated with the...
GCAAAGTATCGAACTTGTGAGGCAACGGCAGCGACACACCCATGACCCTATTATCAATCCCTATTCGCGTGAATTCGCGCAACAACCCGCGCTGCAAGCCAAGCCAGCGAAGAAGATTCCTCTTCCAAAATACGCCGAATAACGATCACGATTAGTGAAAGACGTGGCGGGTGAACGGGGCTAGGGAACCTGCTGGAGGCGATCTTGCTGTTTTTTCACTGCGTCGGTGGCTTTGGCTTTCATGACGTCGCTCGCACCACCTTGAGCCGTATACAACAAGACAGGCGTGACAATCCCGGTGAGAATCAAGACCCAGAGAGAGAGAAATTTTATAACCTGACTCCGACTCATGTACATTGCAATCACACAGATCAACCCAACGAGTCCCGCGCTCGTCAAGATTTTCGACTGAGCGGGCGACAATCCTGAAATCTCCGGGGCAAAGCCGCCTATTGTTCCGGTCATATTCTTGGCCCAACTCGTGACCGTATTGTGGATGGCCCCAACGGGGCAGCCTGAGCCGGCGGACTGACAGACCGTTCGGTAGTTTTCACCTTGGCCCGATATCGCTCCGGAATGCTGTTGTAATCGTCCGTCAGAACCGGTGTACCTTGTTCATTGATATAGGAATAGAGCGTCTCGGCAGTGGCTGTGTAGGGCATCATCAGGCTCGTCACAATAATAAGGAGGACGACCCCGATACCAAGGTGCATGCCCTTCTGAAACCATCGCTGAATGGATGCGTGTTCTTTCTTCATGAGAATCATTCCGTACCTTGAGTATAGCGGCTTCCCTATCTAATTGATTCATAAATGCTTTTCTTTACCGTTGCTTGACTCCCCTTATTAGCCGTTGTTACGATGCGCTGCATCATGCCCCACACCACTACGGCGACCCATGAATCGATGAACATCTCTCCAACTGATCTGGAAGCACAGGCCCCGTTCATCCGCCGCCGTCCGGTTCGGCTCACCATCTACGCTGGGCTTGGCCTGTTTGCCTTCCTCATGGTGATCTGGCCGCTCATTGCACAACTCAAAGACCCGGATTTCCAAAAACATATCGCGGAACATCGGGTCATGGTCGGCATGTCGAAAGAGCAGGTGTTAGAAGCCTGGGGAGGGCCACAGACGATCAACACGACCTTCACCAATGAAGGTATCCGCCGCGAAGAATGGATTTTTGAAGATTGGGAAAGCGCTGCGGTGGTGAAACACCGCTATCTGTACTTTGAAGAAGGCAACCTCATCGGCGGATGGTTCCAAGGCTCAGGCGAACGACTCCCTACCCAGTCCCCATCGAACCCACACACCCCAAAACCGCCACGTTAGCAGGATGCTGAAAAGCCCGCCAGCAGCGTTCTCGCATCGTTCAGACCCTCAACGGTACCGCGAGACTCTCGGAACTCGGCTGGCGGGGCATCCGTTCGCCACGATCCATTGCAAGGGCGAACGGCTCACACGAAGTCGGTTTGTACCTCTCGGCCCTTCACTCGCTGCGGCCTTGCTGGACGGCCTTTTGAGCATCCTGCAGGAGTGTTCTCCTGTTGTGCCATGCGTACGAACGATCAAGGTTCTTACGTGTCAAACTAATTCCACCGCCTGCTAGTATTCCGCTTACGGTTGCGACGAGACATCACGCACCGCCAACCGCAGTCTGCTGAGGAGCACTTCGGCACGGAGCTGATCGCACTGGTGGACCATGACATGCGAGTTGAGAATGGGGAGTCCTGGATACAAACTGCTCACATGTTCATTCTGAACCATGTAAGGGATGCCGCTACCCTCCAGCAAACTCGTGATCATTGCCAGCTCACCCATGCTCTGCGGCTCAGTGAGTCGGATCATCGGCATGCGACGCACTCCACGCTCAAGCCAGCCACAGGCAGTTGAACCCCCACCGTTTCGTTGCTTTTTCTCCGTATCCCTCTTACACTCATCTTCTGGCTAGGGGGTTTCTGTAATTTGTACGCGACGCTGTTTGCCCGGACCGCCTGACACAGTCAATACACGTTTCCATTCTCGGATCTGATACACCGCCCAGGCAGGAGATTGGCCTTTAAAATAGGCGTCAGGATCTTCCCCGCTGGCATTGAGAAAGATCGGCTCTGTGAAACCTTCTTCCAACACATAATCGAGGAGACAGTCCGTCACAAAGCCCGACCCTCGCAGAGATACCTCTGCAAGCATCGATAGAATGTCTTCTGGATTCTGAATCGTCATCTGATTCATCGAAGAACCTCCGCGCAATCGAATTGTAACGAGCCGCTCACCGGGAAGGCAACAGCCATGACACGTCCCATGACGAAAAGCCGATTCCAAGAAGAACTCTTGCGCCTCATGGACCGGAAGCATCATTGGGCCTGGCCGGCTTTCGCCGACGGAACAGTCACCGTCGATCAACTCGCACATCATTTCCAACAGGAATACGGCGTCTATGTCCGTGACTTTCCTGTGTTCCTGGCACGCATTCACGGGAAGAACCCCCGGCTCCAGTCCGCCGAATGCTCGCCGATAATATTTACGAAGAAGACACCGGTGGGCTCTCCTTGGGAAAGTCGCACCCGGAATTGTTCTTGACCATGATGGCGGGCCTTGGATTGCCGGCTCGTGATTTTGATAGGGTGCGCCTCCTGCCGGCCAGTCGACGCTACCGCGCCTGGCTGGACCGTGTCTCGAATAACCGAGACTGGGTTATCGGAGCAGCGGCCCTGACCGTCTTCGTAGAAGGCAGCGTGAAGGATCGCGCAGAACTCGTCGCCCCTCCAAGCCCAAGACCGCCGAAGACATCGAAGAGATCATCCAACGCCACCCATTAGTGAAACACCACGGCCTACCCATCGATTGCATGGACCTGATTCGCGCGCACCAACTGGTCGAAGCCGGCCACCGGCATGATGCCTATGCCATGGTGGTGAACTACGCCACGACACACACTCAACAACAGGCCGTACTGCGCTGTCTCAAGAAATGCCTGACCCTCTGGCAGACCTATCGCGATGCAGTCGCCAAAGGCTGTGGATTGAAAAAACCCTAGATTGTATTTTGGTGATGTATCTCTCCTTCTTGTTTCTTGCCCTGATCTTCAGCCCTCCGTTATTGGCCATTAGCTCCCCTCCTTCCAACGACATGGCACTGATTCCCGCCGGAGAATTTCTGATGGGGAGTCCTGCCGGCAGCGATGGTCTTCCCGATGAACAGCCACAACGCCTCGTCTACACAGCCACATTCTGGATTGATCGCTACGAAGTCACAAACGATGCCTATGTGCGATTTGTTCACGCGACCGGGCATCGTGCGCCAGCACACTCAAACCCTGCTTCGACATTATGGGAGGGCAATGCACCGATCTCCGGCATCGACACCCATCCCGTCGTCAATGTCAGTTGGGAGGATGCCCTGGCCTACTGTGCCTGGCTGGGTAAGCGTCTGCCGACCGAAGCGGAATGGGAAAAGGCCGCGCGCGGTACCGATGGCCGTCGCTATCCATGGGAAACGAGTGGGACTTCACGAAGGCCAACAGCGCCAGCTATTGGGCAGGACGAACCATCGACTTTCAGAGCGGAGCGGATTGGGAAGCGTTTTGGATCAAGGGTGAAGGGGCGAAGATTTCAAAAGAGAAGGGCATACGGGGCGAAGTGCTCACCATGCCGGTCGCGAGCTTTCCAGAAAGCGCAAGTCCCTATGGACTACATGACATGGCAGGCAATGTCGCAGAATGGGTACAGGATTGGTATAACCCCAACTACTATAAAGAGGCCCCCTTTCAGATCCTCAGGGACCTCCTCGCGGGGCGATCAAAGCCATGCGAGGCGGCTCCTGGCTTAAGCCGGCTGTCAGTCTTCGCACGAGCGATCGGGACTGGGGAACGATGGACAGCCGCCCCAGCGGCACGGGATTTCGGTGCGCGAAAGACGCGTTCTGACAGGATGCTGAAAAAGTTCGTCGGGGACTACAGACCGTGCTCAGCCCCTCAACGGGGCTCGGGTCGGTGAGCCAATCACACCGTGACGCGTGAAACATGCGAGAAAAGCGCGATCCCAAGTTCAGGGTTCAAACTTCCCAAGCCCTCGAACTTCGGACCTCGAACCCTCTCCTGTCTCGCTCGTCCCGCTTGTGCCGGCTGCTATCCGGTGGAGCATCACCGGACCATCAGATACTCAACCCGTTCAATCCTCACCACCGGCATGATGATGCCTACGCCTTCTTCATCATGAGAAAAATCATAGACAAGAGACTCATCGGGGATGAGCCGCCCCACCATAGCAATCTCAATGCCGATCTTCCTGCCGGCCTCGAGCTGTCGGCGGAGGACGTCACGGGTGCTGGGATTAGGAATCACGACGAGATTACTCGGGACTTCTTCAGGTTTGAATCGGACAACACCCCATCTGGTCGGTGTAAAAATCGGCCCAATGGCCAGGCTAAATCCACCGGTCGTCGGATCGTAGCGCGAGAGATCCGCTGACCACAGAAAGACCACCTGTCCACTGGAGCGCTTCCTTCCCTGCACGCTTCGCATCGCGCTCCCGGTTCAACGTGAACAATCGCTCGTCATGTGCGGGATCTTGATGGCCACGGCCGTAAACCAAACCCCAGTCCGGCGGGTTTCCATCCAGTGCATCAAGAAACTGTTCAATTGAGTGAGGATCGATCAGGATGCGGCAGTCCGGCGGCAGGATACTATGGAGATCCTTGTGCGCAATCGTCAGGAGAGGTCTCGCACCTATGGCGTCCTCAGCCCATCCTTTTCCGACCGACCCTACGGTCAGGACCAGAACGGCAATGACCCAGAGAGCCCACATGGGATACGATCACTCCAGTGCAGCGGCGACGGCCCGCTCAAAACTCGCGCGGAGAGTCGTCACCGTCTGCTGTTCACCCGTCAGCATTCCACATTCGGTCAGGGCTGCCAAACGAGGATTTGGATCGATGCGGCGCAAGGCCTGTCTGCTTAGCCCACCAGACTCAATGATGTGTTTGATAGGTGTCCATCCACGAGTCGATCACGGCGCGCAGCCCGGCATCAGCAGGTTTCATTCGGCCGAGCTTTACCTGTTCAAGTAACTTGGTGAGCGGGTCGGACTGAGAGATGGTCGCAATCGCTTTCTGTAAGATTTTCTCGCCTGAATCCATGGTCAATTCGTGGAACAGGAACCGGGGCCACGCGGGTCACCGCAACTACCGCAGGCACCTCCCCCATTGCCTGGCAGGACCCAGCCATCCGTACCGCCAACCCCGAACGAAGAAATTTGTTTCTCCAACTTCGTGGTATTGCACTTTGGACAGGCGGCTTGCGTTGAGCCGTACACCAACAGCTCGAATCGATGATTGCATTCCCCGCAGACATATTCGAAGATAGGCATGGATTGGTCTCCTTATTCTGAGAGACATTATAAGATCGGACCGGCCACTTCGCAATCAGCTAGGAGCCGTATGTATCAAGAAGAAAAACCTTTACCATTCGAGTTCAGCTTGGAGGCATCCTTTCCCGACGACTATGAGGGCGAAGAAGAAAACCAGGCCTGGGTACGCGAGTGGGAAATGCGAATCAAACCGGATCTGGTTAAGGCACTCTTCGAGTCATTGCGGCAGCATCGGTCGTGGCAGACGCACGTCCGCAATCGCGGGAAGTCTCCTGCCGATGAAATTGAAATCGTCCTCGCACGGGACTTTTCCAAACCTCAAGGATTCAGCCTGTCATCATGACGCCCCATCCCCTCGGTCTATACATCCACATCCCCTTCTGCCGACAGCGGTGTGACTTCTGTGCCTTCTATCTTGAGATCCATCGCGAAAACCGCGCGAAGACCTTTGTTCGATGCCCTCAGACATGAGATCGGACCTGTCGGCGCAGCAACACGTGTCCGCACACCGTCCTATCCAATCCGTATATTTCGGAGGCGGCACACCGACAGTCCTTGCCGCGACTCAGCTGACCGCAATCCTAGTCTGAGATTCGCACGCATCTCGCCCTTGCCGCCGACTGTGAGATCACCGTTGAAGCCCATCCCTCTACGATTTCCGAGCAGTATCTCACGCAACTGCTTCAAGCCGGCGTCACCCGCATGAGTTTCGGTGCAGAATCGATGGAGGATGGCGACCTGACTCGGATCGGACGGCCCGGCACTGTCGATGAGACCGTCGATGCGGTGACTCGGGCCAGAGCCGCCGGATTCACAAACATCAATCATCGACTTGATGTATGGGCTTCCCAGGCCAAAGTCTGGAGGGCTGGCAGCGGACACTCGCCCACTGTCTTGCGCTGGAACCCGCATCACCTGTCCTGCTATGCCCTCACGATCGAAGAGGATACGAAGCTCGAGTCCGAGATACGGCGCCGACTGAGTCCTGCTCCAGATGAAGGTCTTCAGATTGAAATGGATGAGGCCGCGCAAGGGATGCTCGGCGACGCCGGCTACGAACGGTATGAAGTGTCGAACTATGCCAAGCCTGGAGGTATGCCTGCCGGCACAATCTGCTCTATTGGACCAATGGCGAATACCTTGGATTAGGCCCGAGCGCACAGTCCTATCTGGACGGAACAAGATTTGGCAACATCGCCAGACCTCGCGGCCTACGACGCATCGCTCACAGCACACCGCCTCCCTATTGAGGATCGCACCAGGCTCTCGGAGGAGGAGCAGCTCCGCGACGCCGTGATTTTCGGATTACGACTGATTCGAGGGATTCCTCGCACCATCTTCATCAGCATGCCGCAAACTACGGACATGCGGCAGTCACCGCACGGTTACTCGCACAACAGCTGATTGAAGAAGACGGTGAGCGCAGCAGATCTATCGGCACGAGGCCGCCTGCAAGCCGACACCATCGCCGGCCGGATTGTACTAGCAGGCTGTTGAAAAGCCGCCAGCTTGCTCGCATCGTTCAGGACTCAACGTGAGGAGACTGCGCGGAGGTCGGAGTGCACTGATCGAGGTTTTCCGTTCGCCAAACCCATGCAGAGCGAACGGCCCACGAAGTGCGGTATGTACCTTCTCGGCACCTTCACTCGCCGGCCTTGCTGGACGGCCTATTTTGAACAGCCTGCTACACTCCGTCGTGGCCATCGCACTGCATTGACTTTGTCACTTGGGTCGGGTGGAAACTGAACGCAGATCACAGCTGGAGTGGCCATGCCCGTTAATATGGATCCTGCCAAGAAGCGAAGAAGACAGCCGTCGCCACAGGAGACAGACTCGTCTCCGTCCGAGAAGCAAACGACGTGTGCCGACACAAGCGGCTCAGTTCGGAGAAGAGACGGAGGAGGATCGGGTGAAGGCGCTGGCGGATGCGGAGCAGAAGAATCTGTGGGAGGCCACGGAAGTCATCGACATGGATAAATTCTGAGACAGAGCCCGTGTTTGTCTGGCCATCTTGTCTATCTGGTTTATCTCGCAGGATGCTCAAAAGGCCGGCCAGCAAGGCCGCAGCACGATGGAAGCACAGGCGTAGTGTTTCACTGCCGAATGAGCCTTCGTCCTCGGCTACGTTGAGCATGCTTTCGAGGTGAGAACGAAGCTTGGGAAAGCGCGTCTCGGCGCGCAGGGGTTGGCGGTGAGAAAACCGGCTCTTTTCAGCATCCTGTCAGGCCGGTAGAAAGAAAAAGGCGATGGCCAGCATCAGGTACACTCCGACCAACATGACGCCTTCCATCCAGTTCGATTCTCCGTCCATCGCCACGAATCCCACGATCAGAACCGAGATCGTCACCGCAGCCACCTCGAACGGTGTGAAGATCAAGATCCAACGGCGTCCCGAAGAGATAACTGGCAAAGACGAGCAATGGCGCAACGAGCAACGCAATCTGCAGGCTAGACCCAACCGCGATACCGTAGGCTAGGTCCATCTTGTTTTTCACCGCCACCATCACCGCCGTGGAATGTTCGGCCGCATTCCCTACAAGTGCGACTAGAATGACGCCGACGAAGACTTGCGTGAGCCCAAGTTGATGCGCAGCCGGCTCCAGCGCACCGACTAACATCTCGCTCATCAGGGCCACGAGACAGGTGACCACGGTGAGCACCGTAATCGAGGCGCCACGGGTCCAGGGTTGTTCTCCGAGGTCAGAAGCATTATGGAGCCTCTCCGGCAAACAGATGGCGATGCGTCTTCAAGGTAAACAACAGGCTTGCGACATAGATGGCGAATAAGACAAATGATATGGTGAGACTCAGCTCTCGCTCAATCGCGACGCCGCGATCGGCAGCGGTGAAATGGAAGAGCGCGGGAATGATGAGCCCCACAGCAGCCAGGAGCAGGAGACTGGCGCCCATTCCGGAAGCGGTCTGGTTAAACTTCTGCCGCTCGTACTTCATCCCGCCGGCAAACATGGCGACCCCGAGTACGAGTAAGATGTTGCCGATGATCGAGCCGGTGAGAGAGGCTTTGACGACATCGTGAAGGCCCTCGCGCAGAGCCACAAGCGCGATAATCAATTCCGCGGCATTGCCAAGCGAGGCATTGAGCAGCGCACCAATGCCGGCGCCGACATGGGTCGTCAAATGCTCGGTGGCTCGCCCCAACAGGCCCGCCAGAGGAATAATGGCAAGTCCAGCCGACACAAAGACCAGCAGTGGATCGGCTCGAAGGACTTCGAGCGCGATCGTCACCGGGACAAAGATGAGCAGGAAATCAAGCCACGACGTGAAGAGATATCGCACGCGCAAACCCTAGCATGACCGTGAAACTTTGTCGATGAATCGACTCCGAGCACCCCACGCCCTGTTCTACCCCTTCCATCTATGCCACCCGGAAACCTTGGCACGGCTCCTGACTCGCTTCATCACAGTCCATTTTCGCGACTTCATGGCGCTGCAATTGACTCCCATGTCCGGGATGACGGCATTCCAAGACCGGATGGGCATGAGCTTCCTGATCTCATCGAGTCCGGACGCCTCGTGCAGGGCTATGACGTGAGTGGACCGCTTCTACCTTGCTGTGGCAGCCGCCATCGATCGCGACCTGCACGATCCTCTTTGGCGCGCGCGCTTTCACACCGCGCTTCGCTGGGACCGTGCGTCTCCAACGTGGACTATTTGAGCCGTCCCACAGTCTTCGTATCGGCGACAGTCTCGTGCCGGGCCCTGCAGCACTCCTGCGCCTCATGGACGACTCGTTCAGACAACAACCCTATGATCTCGGTCGGGTGAGAACACTCATCGAAGAGTAGCGCTCACCCTAGAAGAGGGCTACCACTTTGAATATGGGCTCGCTCTCGTGAAGACATCCGCCTCACTCGTCTATACGCAGACCCTCGCACTGGCACACCAGCTCCAACCAGTCACAGACTCCCCGCTCATTTCGCTCTATGCGCAATCCTGTGCCCGAGAGAATTGGCCGAGAACCAACCACCTGCTTCGTTCGAGTGGGCTATTAAAAGTTACAACCAAGTCTGTTAGAATTCGTCCCCATGGCCGGCACACAAAACCCCCTTCGCACCCCCTGTCCCGACAGAGACCACCAGCATCGACACAGGTGCTGGGCTCGACGCGCGTGTGATCGTGTTCAACTGCGAGTGTCATACCTATGAGCAAGTCATTGCGCTATTTTGCCAATACATTCCCAGGCATGAACTCCACGAAGGCCTTTGAGCTCGCATGGAAGATCGACCATGAGGGGAAGCCATCGTGTTCGCAGGTACGCTGACAGAAGCGGAAGAGATCGCCGCAAAACTGTGGGAGGGGGGACTACGAGTGGCTGTGCAATAATCGCGGCCTGGCTATTTCTTGTGTTTCTTTCGAGCGGCTTTGGCCGGCTTGAGACTTTGACTTTTGCCTTCGAGAACAGCAGCGACGTGGCGCAGCTTTCACAGGTGCGCGTTTCGCTGGAGCAGGCTTCCCAGGCGCAGTCTTCTTCCCATGACTTCCCGGCCCACCCTTCACAGGTTTCCCTTCAGCGAGCTGAGCCTGCAGTTTGTGTGTCGCGGATGTTTTATTCAGTTTCGTCACCATATCGCCACTGTAGATCCGCACTTGATACAGCTCTAAGAGCTTGCCAATGGCCTTCTGATCGCCTTTCTTCGCGGCATTCAGCAACCGGCGGCGATGGTTCATCTCTTCTTCTTCTGTATGGGAAGCAGCCCGTCGTTCCATGTCCGTCCTTTCTATACTAGATACAGCAGCGCGCGGCGCAGTATAGCGGACTTTGCGAAAATGCACCAGATGCCCTGCACAGGCTGGGTACCACTTGAGGCTATTTTCATCCGGGGGTTATAATCCCGCTCACATTATTCTGAGAAGGAGACCACCAATGGAGCATCAGAAGCAGGACCAGCCGACCGTCGCAGACGACCCGAAGGCCCGAGAAATGCTTCGGCAAGCCTTCGAGAACACCGCACGGTGGCAGAAAGACTTTACGGGATTCACGGCCGACCTGACCGTCAATGTGAATGGAAAGGAAACCAGCGGACCCGTCATGGTGAAAAGCCCTCGCGAAGTATCGGTTCAACTGGGAGAGGCCGACGTGCAGAAGTGGGCGCAGGAACAGCTCGGCATGATCGCGGTGCACCGTGGCCCAAGAACCTTCGAGGAATCGGACGGCAAGTACTCATTGACCATGGAAGAAGATGGACACCCGTTCGGCACGAAACTGATCATTCACGGGTCGAACTCGTTTTATCGCGTCAAAGGCAATCGCATCACCCAGATTAATCGCAAGATGGCACACCCCGGCATGACCCCCTTTGGCTTTACGATCAACGTGGAAGAAAGCGCTGTGACCCAAGACCAGAAGAATCTGACAACGAAGTACAGCGTGTACTACTATTCACCCACCGACGGGAAGCTGAACAACGTGGAAAGCTTCACCGACACCCATGTGCGCGTCGGATCATCGGATTTGCCGGCCACCCGCCGCATCATTACATACGAAAACGGCGAAGTGATCGTGAAAGACCTTGACGTTCACGAATCACAAGTTGATTTAGCAATCTTGAGTGCGTACACGGGAGCTCGATGGATCTTCGGAGCAGCATTCCCCCGCAGCATGCGATCCAAGATGGAGGGTTATGTCCATCTGGCGACGGATGATCGACAAGTGCCGCGCCGTGCTAGCCGGCACCGAGGGCGAATACATCTACCCTTGTCCCATGGACGAGCGGCTCATGGAGTTCGCAGGGATCACGGCCGATCAGTTCACCGCAGCCGTCAAAGCCAATCCATCAGATGAAGCAGTGGCAAAATGGTTCACACGGACGGCGAAGGCGCATCCTCCAGCCGAGTTGGAAGCATGGAACCGGATGATGCTGAATCGCGGACCGAGCTACTCCCAAGAAGCAAGTGAAATTCAAGAAGCTACCGCGACGCCGTCGATCCCTCCCGCACCGACCTCACCGCCTGGGTCAGACTTGCAAGACTTAGAAGAAGGCCGGACCGTTCCGAAAAGATAGTCGGACGTAGTCAGGAGTGACTCACTGATACATATCTGTCCATAGCCCGGACGATTCACGCCTTTAGAAGGATTCGGCGCTACGAACACAAGTACTTTGAGACGCTGGCCTGTGTGATTCTTCACGCCGTGCTCTTCTCCGGCCGGCGCCATGGTCCCCTGCCCTGGACCCAGCACTCCTGTTTCTCTGAACCGACCTGAAACGTGCCCTGCCCCTCAAGCACAAGATAGACCTTATCCTGCTCGCCGTGGATATGGCCCTTCTGTTCCTGTCCTGGTTCGAAGCAGTAGATATCGCAGAAGAATCGTGGCGTTTGAAACACATTGTTCTTCTTCATCTTCTCATTGACTAAACTGCTGATAGTCAGAGAGATTCACCACGTTCATTCGTCAACTCCTTCATGAAGGTTGCGGATGGGTTCGACGACGCTCAAGCGTCGCCAGAATGGAATCGACCGAGATCACATGATGCGAGAGCCCCAAGTCCTTGGGCGGAAGCCCCATCGCCAGACCAAGTAACTGCGGGCAGATGCAAGATCGGTAAGTGGAGCTCGGTGTTCACCGCGCGACCAGCCCGATCCTGATAAATATCCAGACTCATGTGACACAGAGGACAGGGCGTCACCATAAGATCGGCTCCCTGCTCCTTGGCTTCTTTCATGTGCGTCCCTGCCATGGCCACGGCAATGGCTTCCTTTCCGAGGATGATGGGAAACCCACAGCATTTGGTTCTTCCGGCATAGGCCACCGGTTCGCCACCGCACGGCATGAATGACGCGCTCGAGGGATTTGGGATTCTCAGGATCGTCAAATCCCAGCTCCCACGACGGACGCAGGATGTAGCAGCCGTAAAACGGGGCGATGCGGAAGTCTCGCATCGGTACGGAGACCAACGTCGCCTAGTGCGAGCCAACCCAATGTGCGCGTACCACGATCCACAAGAGATGCTTGACCTGGACACGACCGTGGTAGGCCAGACCTTCCGGCGCCAGGAGAGCATTGATACGATCCAGGCGTCCCTGTCTCCGTTTTCAATCGTCGATTGGCTGCGCTCATCACCCCTTGGCAGGTGCCGCAGATCGTCATGACATCCAGTCCGAGCGCTTCCGCTTGCGCAAAGGTCCGGGCATTAATCGCCAGCGCCATATCGGGATCCGCCTCCGTCACGACCCCGGCGCCGCAACAGGCCGCGGCTGTGAGTTCAACGACCTCGATCCCCAATCGGCCGATAATCGCCCTCGTCGATAGATAGAGTTCCGGTGTCGCCCCTTGCGCCAGCACAACCGGGGTAGAGGGCATATTGCATTGGTGTACCGTTACGGAAGATGGGACAGGGTTCGGTTGAGAGAATCTCGAAGATCGTCCATCGCAGCTGCAGTTTTCGACTTCGCCTGCTCCCAGGAAGAGGTCGTTGCGGAATGAATGTCCTGCAATTTTTTATTGGCCAAGTCCGATTTCCTTTCTAACTCTTTGATCGCCTTCTGGAATATCCGCTCTGGCTTTCCCTGACTCATGCTTGACTTGCTTCACGTAGCTTGCGTGATATGCACTTGCATCTCATCAAGTTCTGTTTGAACTCTTCGCTGAAACGCATCTTTCTGCTGAATCGTATAGTCCTTGGTGGCCCTCAGCGCCTCCTGTGTTTCCCGAACAATCCTGTCTCCCGTCACCGGCTTCTCCGACGCTCCAGCCGCGGCAACCACGGGCATGGTGAGCAACCCTATTCCCACGATACACCCACAAGCGTCCAACACGACTCTTCATCAACATCGTCTCCACCCCACCGAAGCCCAGCGAGAGTTGAGGAATGCCTTCCACCGTTCGCGCATGCCTGGCGCGTCTCGCGTCGCAGTCCATGGCTGCTGATGAATTCCTTCAGCATCCTGCTAGGTCTCGGCTTCTTTTTCCTGTTGATCTCGCTGGTAGGGCTCCATTTCAAGTTGCTTCACGATGTTCTGAAGGTGCATCCATTCTGTCGAAGCAATCACCTCAAACTCAAGGCCGAATTGCCGCCCTCGGCTCCACCGGACAATCGCTGCCTGAATTTTTATTGGAGGCTCGCGCTCTATCGCCGCGATCTGGAGCTCCAGAGAGGCTCCTGGCTGAACATCGGTGGGGCTTTCGATTCGACAGCCTCTGAGGAGAGATCGACGAGGCTGCCTTCTCCGCCAACCATGGCGATGGATGAAAACGAACTACTGAAATTGGACGCGAAACCGGATATTCTTCCGTTGCTCCATCGTCGCGCCTCGCAGATCGATATGTTGCTATCCCTTTATATTCCCGATTGGACGCAATTCCAACACCTTTTTTGCAATTCCCGCACGATCGACTGATTCGACAACCTCTAGAGATATTTTTGTAGGCCAGGCCGGCCTCCTCCGCGAGCCCCGACATCGACACGGCCTTCACCAGAATGCCGCGTCGTTTCATCTGCCGCTGCAGCTCCGCGCCGCGGACCGTTCGCTTCGCTTGCGCACGGGACATCGTCCTCCTGGACCCATGCATCGTCGACCCGAACGTGTGCTGTACCGCTCGATCTGTCCCCACGAGCAGATATGAGCCGGTCTCCATGGAGCCGCCGCAGATGACAGGCTGACCTGTTTGCCGAAAGCGCGTCTGGTAGCTCAGGACTTCCCGGCCCAAACGCTCTGGTCGCTCCTTTGCGATGCACCACCAACTCCCCTTCTGCATACCGTTCTACCTTGGCGATGTTATGCGCCACGTCATACACCAACTCCATCTCCAATGCTTCGGCGGACTGATCGAAGACCGTCGCGAAAGCTTCTCGAATCTGATGCGTGATGACTTGGCGATTGGCAAACGCCGTGTTCGCGGCACAGTTCATGGCGGAAAAATAGTCCTGCCCCTCGGGAGATCGAAACGGCGCACAGGCCAACTGCTGATCCTTCACGGTGATGCCATAACGGCGCATGGATTTTTCAAACACCTTGAGATAGTCGGTTGCAACCTGATGGCCGAAGCCGCGCGAACCGCAATGGACCATGACGACGATCTGGTCGTGGCCGGTGATGCCGAGCGCCGCAGCCGTGGCCTGGTCGAATATCCGGTCGTTCGAGACCACCTGGACCTCAAGATAGTGATTGCCCGATCCTAAGGTTCCCAGCTGGTTGATGCCTCGTTGGATCGCGTGATCGGTCACGATCGACGGATCGGCCCTCTCGATACAGCCTCCTTCTTCCATACGGGCTAGATCCCGATGCCACCCGTATCCCCTCTCCACACACCACCTGGCCCCATGAGTCATGACCCGAGAAAACTCCTCTCTTGAGAGTCGAACGAATCCGCTCGCCCCCACGCCGGCCGGCACCCTCCGAAACAGTTCAGTCATGAGCTGCTCTAGTTTCGGCTGCACGTCCGCCAGCGTCAACGCTGTTCGGATCAACCGCATGCCGCAGTTGATGTCGTATCCCACACCGCCGGGAGATGACACCGTGCTTCGATGTCGAACGCCGCGACACCTCCGATCGGAAATCCATAGCCCCAATGCCCATCCGGCATACAGAGCGCGTACCGGCAAATACCGGGTAGAGCAGGCAACATTGGTGACCTGGTCGAAAACCCCGGAGTCCATGGCCTGAAGAATGTCCCTGGTGGCATAAATCCTGGCCGGCACCAGCATGCCTGGCTTTTCAGACATGGGGATTTCCCAGATCTCTTCCGTGATCCGGTTGACCGTCATGTCGGTGTTGAGCTTCATCAGAGAGATGGTGCTATTTGGTCTATCTCGCTGTTTGGATTATCTGGTCTACGACGCGTTTCTCAACGCACTCAGTACTCAGCACTTGCTACATCTCTTCAGACATCGAGCACCACACAGTATCTTCCAGCAACCACCTGTCTGCTTGAGTTCATAGAGATGTTTCGTGACCGCTTTCACATCGGCGTGGAGTTCTTGCGTCTGATAGATTCACCGGTGCGCCGATCAGACCTGCGCGCAACAGCCAGACCTCACCCTCTCGCGTCAGTGTGAGCGGAGCCTCCCGGAAGACCACTCCTGCGGCGTCCTTCCAGTAGACCACCTCCGACAACCACTCGAATAACAGAACCGCCGGATCCACATCACTTCGTTCAATCGCGCACGCTCCCATCCCCCGACACCGTGGAAGGGTTCGCCATACTCTCGATGAGAGCCTGCGTCGCCCGCGGAACATCTCCTCGACCGACTCCCCTTCGGCTTCAGCCGATATCGGCCATGGCAAATATCTTCAAGAAATCAGAAGGTCCAGGCCATAGGCGTCAGCCCGCATTATTCATGACAGCTCGTCGCGAAATCGCTGAGCCGTGTCGCGAGACCGGCGCGCGGAGCTCAGGGGACTGGCTCCGACGTCTGCGGCGGTGCCTGTCCCGCTGCGTTCAGACGGGGACAGGCGCCAACATGAAGGGCGCCAGTCCCCAACCCTACGGTGAGGGTCCAAGGGGCGAGCCCGTCGGCCGAAGGCTCGTCGTAGCAGCGGATCGGCGATTGCAGCAGAAGTGTTCATGAATAATGCGGGGTTAGGCCGGCGGCATGGCGACGTTTCACTCGACGGATAAAAGCCTGGAGATGGCTGAGCCCAGGGAGCGCATGTCCAAATGGGTTGGGGATTTTCCCTTTGAGGAACATCTTGATGCCCAGAGGCGGGATGCAAGAGGCCACGCGGCGAGAACCCGACCACTTTGAGCGGCATGATCGCTGCTCGTTCAACCGCCCTTGCTGTTCGACTCAGATGGGTAAAGCCAAGGATGTGACGCGCGCCGCCGGTCTTCGCCAAGCCCATAGTCCAGCGAGGCCCGCCGCAACCGGATGATCGCTTCCATCGGCTTGACGTCTTTCGGACAGACTTCGGTACACAGAAGTTGCAACGCGTACAGTCCCAGATCCCATTCGTTCGTCTTGAAGCGCCGAGAGTCTGGCTCGCGTCGATGAAGCGAGACTCCTCGCGGGTCGAGAGGAAACGATCGGCCTTCGCCAAGGCGGCAGGGCCGGCGAAACCCCTTCGAGACTTCATGCACGGTACAAGCCGCGACGCAAGCGCCGCACTACGATGGCAGGCATCTACATTGTGAAAACTGCGGATTGCCATGGTCCTGTGCCTGCGTCCGAGCAGGCACGCCCGCATGCGAAGGCCGAACCGCCGGCACCAGCCAGGGATGCACGTCGCGGACCTTCTCCCAGAACGACGCCATATCCACAACCAAATCCTTGCATCACCGGCAAGTTGCGGAGCGGCGCGACCGATATGCCCGTGCCGTTCAAGCTCTTTGCGGAGCGAGGTACGGCAGGCCAGCTGCTCAGTGCCGTTGATCGTCATCGCACAAGAACCGCAAATCGCAGAGCGGCAGGAACTAGCGAAGCGCCAGGCTCCCATCGCATTCTTGCTTGAGACGAATGAGCGCGTCGAGCACCGTCATCCGCGGCCGACGTCGAGCCTCATCTCTTGAAGATGGGGTGTGGAATCGACTTCTGGATTGAATCGTTGAAGCGTGAAAGTAAGACGCATAGAAGACGTGAAACGTAATACGTAAAGCGTAACACGCGGGGGACTCTCTCTGCCCCTTACGCCTCACGCCTAACGTCTTGCTCAGTCCAACTCAAACGTCTTGGGAGAATTCGTCAGATTGCGGCACCCGTCTTTCGTGACGGACACCATGTTCTTCGTAATGCGCACGGCGCTCGAGACCGGGATAGTAGAGACCGGGTTCAACAGTGACGACGTGGCCTTCTTGGAGCAGTGACCCGGTGCGGCTGATGCGCGGCATTTCATGGATATCCGAGTCCAACCCCATGGCCGGTGCCAGTGAAAGTAGCCCTGCATGCGCCCATTCACCAGTCCCGTTTGGTACCCTGCTTTCTCAAATCTGGTCAGAATCCCTTGATGGATCCTCTTTCCGTCCGCGCCGTCTTTGACTTTCGTAATGGCTTCTTCCTGCGCGGCCAAGACCGTCTGATAAAGCCGCTTCAACTCGGGGCTCGGAGTCCCCCGGACCACGGTTCTGGACATATCAGCGAAATATCCTCACGGTTCCGCGCCTCGAGGCCCAGAGCGATCAGGTGCTGATCAACGGAGCAGTTTCGCGCTCGAGCTGCGCGTTGGCGAGCAATACCGGTTGCGGATCGTCGACATCCATACATTCCGGCCGAGCATGATCGTGCGGCTCTTTCAGACTCGACGCTTGTCGCGGGCGTCCAGTCTAAGACGGCATGGACATTCCCAGCGATCGAGCGTGACGCGGCCGGCAATGCAGCAGATGGGGAACGCGAGACGTACGATTTCGGAGCTCATTCTGCGTGGCCGGCGATCTTCGGTTCACCGTTTGGTCTGCTGCAGGCGCACTGCTCGCGTCAATGCCGGTTCGGGTGCGATAGACCACCCACCTGAATCAGCGTGGCCTCCGCGCCCAATCGACCAGACGATCGGCAGTCCGACGAACATAATGTGTCTCCGGCGAGCTGAATCCACCAACGATACGTGATGACGGCGGGCGGTGAGTAAACGCCGGAATGACGGGCGAGCGACATCACAATCCAGATGAGTGGTCCATAGACCGCGCTAATTTTAAATACGCCAGTTGGGAGTTGAGCACTCCGCGTAGCCATGCCGACCGCGTGACGAGCAGTGTTGACCGCGGACCAGGTAAAGGCGACGCCGAAGTGCATGACAACGCCGAGCAGCGCCGGTCGGCGTGCCGCCCTTGAGCATCCCGTCGCCAAAGGGAGTGGCGGCGATGCCTTGAAAGAGGCCGGGAATTGAGCGTTGATACGTAATGCTGAGCACGACCGCCCACAGTTTACCGATCACGCCGGTGAGCAAACCGGCGTGGAGAAGTCGACGTCGCAGATCTGTCCAGTGTGGAGTTCACGCGCGGAGGGAAGAGGTGATCGGTGACGTCCGTATGCCGACAGGCTTTCGCTCTAGGATCCTATTCCGCTTCCCGCCGCGATCGCCACTCCTGCCGCACCGCTCCACGCGCAAAGAAGTGCTTTGAAGTCGGCCCGATCGTGGCGTACTATCGGCCGACAGGCCACTTCGAGCCCGCGTCGGTCTATTCGACCTCTTTCCCCCACACTCCGGAGTGAGTTGAGTGATTGGCATGGGGTGGCGAAGCGCGAGTCTGGTTTGGTCGCCGCCCGGGCGTGCAGGCACAAGGCACCATTGCTCCGAGCACGATCGAATCAATCATCACTCCTGGGGGCCCAGCCGTCCTCCGCCGGTGTGGGTCCTCAGCGTTACCGCTCAGGTTCTTTACAACGTGCTTGCGCCAAGCGAAGAGCGTCGCCTCTGGTTCAGCGCTGGCCCGGGCGTCGTTCGCCACGGAGGGAGGCGTACGAGCGGTACGACGGCCCACGCAATTAGCCGCCGTCATCGGGCTGGGGTCCACCATTCTTGTTGCTTCCCACATTCGCGTGGCGCTCGGTCTCACGACGATGCTGTACATGCTCGACATTCCGATGCCGCCGGATCTCAGACTCAACCCGGGCAGTATCGAGCGGCTTTCAGCGCGACGTTCTGGCTTCATAGCGGGTGTAACCCGGGGTCGACCCCGAGATGCCGTACGCGCTATGAGTGACCTCTCGCGCCGCGTGAATTCATGGGAGCCGCCGCGACGCGCGTTCATGTCGTTGCTCCCGCGCCTCCCAGTGGCCGAGCGCGCGCCGCAGGCATGTTCGCAGTTCCCGCGCGAGCGTGCGGGGACGCAATCGATCGCGATCTCCTCGAGGTGACGGTTCCGCGTCTGCACGCCATGTACGCGACGCGAAAGTACACCACGACGGTGACGCGATGGTACTCGCCCGGATCGCGAAGTACGATCGCGTCTACCGTGCGGTGCTGCATGTCGATGCCGCGGGCGCGCTGGCGACGGCTGCCGTGCAGGACGCCGCCGCGAAGGCAGTCGCTTCAAGCGCGGGCCGCTGTGGGGCGTGCCGATCGTGATCAAGGCGAACACCAGTATCAAAGGCCTCGTAACGAGCGCCGGATGACGACCCCGGACACGAGCTGATCGCCCGGTGACGCCACGGTTGTCGCGAAGCTCAAGGCGGCAGGGGCGATCATCCTCGGCCAGAACATGCCGGATTTCCGCGGCGAGCGACGCGAACATCAGCAGTGCGTTCGGTCGGACGGGCAACGCCTACGATGCTCGCTTCACCCCGGCGGATCATCAGGAGGGAACGGTGACCGCGGTAACGCGAACTTGCGTGCTCGGTACCGCACCGATACCGGCAACTCGGATCCGAATGCCGTCGGGCACGAGCTCAGTCGGGAGTCCTGCCGACGCGCGGTCTGGTGAGCATCGCGGGATCCATCCGCTGGATTGGTTGCTGGATGACACGGGGCCGATTGCACGTGACGTCGTCGTGATGCCGCGATCGCCCTCGACGTCATGGTCATGGTGAAGATCCGCGCGACTTCTGAACAAAGGTCTGGCGACTCGAGCACAGTCGGGACCCTACACGAAATACCTGCGCGCCGACGCGCTGAAGGGCAAACGGCTCGGTGTGCCGGCGTTCATCGTACGTGCGGCCACGAGGGCGGCGTGCGGTAATACCGGCATTCCGTTGCAGCCCGAAACGCGCGAGATGTGGTTCAACAAGGCGTTGAACGGATTGCGGAACGCCGGCGCGACAGAGCAATACGTAACTGAACGAAGTACAA
>ERZ1370068.7950-contig-6837_pt1 | contig 20035 bp, 29 predicted proteins | sample MGYA00561227_ERZ1370068 | MGnify/ENA primary metagenome ERZ1370068 (study PRJEB38410, sample SAMEA6850437) | metagenome | study: Metagenomic assessment of the ecological functions of the soil: analysis of the soil microbiota associated with the...
TGCGCTTCGATTCAGTTACGTATTGCTCCCGCCAGATCGCGACGTAAGCAGAGCGCTGCGATCAGGAGACTCCGGCGATCGCGCGCCGGACCGGCACTCGCCCGTCGCGACGCCAAGCGCCGCGATCAGGATGATGAGAGGCGCCAGGAGCGCGCAGGAGAACTTGAAGAGGAGCGCGGCGCAGGGACGCGCCGGCCGCAGGCTCGCGCGCGTCGTGGTCGGTACCGCGACCCAGCGCCAAACGAGCAAGCCGTCGCCGTGAAGCCCAAGGCGGCCGGAACGTCGGTCGTGACGAGGCCGCGTGTGCGCGAGCAGCGTCGGGCACGTGACCGCCAGCGCGGAGGGCGAGACAACCCTGCCGGCGGACCGAAGAGTCTCGCAGAGCCCAGGCGTAGACGACCAGCGCGAGCAGCGCCCAAGATCAAGACGGTCGAGCGCGCTGGCACGAGGCCGGTCGGCGGGATTCCGCCGCGCGGCCGATTCGTGCGGGCCGTTGAGCAGCTCGAATCCAAGCCCCATTCGGCTGCGTGCGACCGGCGCGGGTCGGTATCGGAGATCGGCTCCCCATTCCAGAGAGTCGATCCGTGCTCCCTCCCCGCGGTGAAGGAGGAGAAGCGGCGCCGCTGCGATCTCCTTGACGAGCGGCGGGTGCTCGGGGTTGAGGCGGAAGTCGCCCCTGCTCGACGTACGACACTCCGGCGCCCAAGTGCGCGGTCTCGTCGAACGTCGCGGAGTCGAGGGTGAGCGAGACGAGTCGGAAACGACGAACATCGCGACGAGAAGGGGCACCGCGACGCGATGCGGAATGCGATCCAGCGGAATCACCGCGCGATGATAGGGGACACTCCCTTTTCTACTCAAAACTCCGAGAGGACGTGGGGTCGGTGTCCTCTTTTAGAGAAAGGGGAGTGTCCCCGTTTCCTGGTCGTGGAGGTGATACGGAACGCTCGTCACGACGATGTTGGGGCGGAAGAGGAGCGCCCCCTTGATGCAGGAGCGCGCGCTGGTTGTGCAACAGGTGGTGCCACCAGCGGGCGCGGGACGAACTCGGGGAGCAGGACCGTGACGAAGTCGTCGGGACGCTCGTCGTTGGTCGAGCTCGATGTATTCGAGCAGCGGCTCCATCGACCGAGCGGAACGGGGACGCGAGGATCTCGAGACGGATCCCCCTGCCCCCGCAGCCACTCCTCGCGAATCTCCTGCGGTGGCGTGCGCGATCGACGTCGACGTAGATCGCGCGCACGTCGTCGGAGAGCGTGCGCGCGTACTCGAGCGCCTGGACGACGGCGCGGTGGACGCCTGCCGATCGGAACGATCACGGTGTTGTGCCGCTTCGCCGGGCACGTCGACGCCCCCGCGCAGCGAGAGCTGCGCGCCACCTTGTGTAATGCCTGTTGATCGCGAGGAAGTGACACGACCAGGATCGGGATGAGGACGATGATGATCCACGCGCCCTCGCTGAACTTCGTGATCGCAGACGACGACGAGGACGATCAGCGTGAGGACGGCCCCGAGGCCGCTGACGCACGCGCCGACGCGCCAGCCCGGCTTGCGCTCGCGGCGCCACTTCACGACCATGCCCGCCTGCGACAGCGTGAACGACACGAACACGCCGAGCATGTAGAGCGGGATCAGCGCGTGCGTGTCGCCGCCGAACAAGATCGACAAGACGACCGGCGAGGCGACTGCAGGATGACGATCCCGTTCGAGAAGGCGAGCCGGTCGCCCTGGTTCGCGAGCTGGCGCGGCAGGAACTTGTCGCGCGCGACGATCGACGCCAGCCGCGGGAAGTCGGAGAACGCGGTGTTCGCCGCGAGGACGAGGATCATCGTGGTCGCCGAACTGGACCACGTAGTAGAAGGCCCGCGGCCTCCGAGGATCGCGCGGTTCAGCTGGGAGATGACCGTCTCCTCGCCGCGGGACGACGTGGTAGGCGTCGGCCAGAGAGCGTCACACCCATGAAACATCACGACGGCGCAGATCGCCATGATGAGCAGCGTGATCGCCGCGTTCTTGCGCTTCCGGAGGCTTGAACGCGGGCACGCCGTCCGAGATCGCCTCGATCCCCGTCAGCGCCGTGCAGCCGTTCGCGAACGCGCGGAGCACGAGGAAGAGCGTGAGGGGCCGGTCTCGGGCGGCACGAACGCCGCGGCCGCGGACTCGATCGGCACGACCTGGCCGGTGATCACCTTGAACACCCCGACGACGAGCAGGACGCCCATGCTGCCGAGGAAGAAATAGGTCGGAACGGAGAAGATCCGCGCCGACTCGCGGATGCCCTCGCAGGTTGCCGATCGCGATGAACGACGAGGAAGCCCAGCGCGAGCTCGACGCGTGCTGACGTGCCACGGCGGGAAAAGCGGACGTGATGGCGGCGACGCCGGCCGCGATGCTGACCGGCGACGGTGAGGACGTAGTCGAGCAAGCAGCGCGGCGGCGGCGACGAGCCCCGCGATCGATCCCGATGTTCTCGCGCGGCGACACGGTAGGCGCCCCGCCTCCCGGGTAGGCGTGGATCGTCTGCCGGTAGGAGAACGCAATGACCAGCATCAAGCCGGCGATGACGGCAGCCGATCGGCGTCACGAGCCAGAGCGATGCGGTGCCGGCGACGATGAGCGTTCGGAGGATCTCCTCGGTCGCGTAAGCGACGGACGACAGCGCGTCGGACGAGAGGATCGCGAGGCCGGAGGACCTCGTGTAGCGCTCGTGGTGAGCCTGGTGCGAGGGAATCGGCTTGCCCACGAGCAGGTGCTCGAGGGCACCGACCGCGAATCCAGGCGACACGCTGATTACCCCCGTCCGCCCTTCCGGGCGAACCCAGCGCGGCACGTTCTAGCAACGCCCCCGGACTGTCAATCGAGGCCCTGCTAGACTCCCGACCCGCTCGCTCCGAGGACGACGCACTGTGCTGCACGACATCGTTGACGTTTTCCTCCACCTCGACCGGCATCTCGGCGAGTTTGCAGCGGCGCACGGCGCCTGGACCTACGGGCTGCTCCTTCGCCATCGTCTTCCTCGAGACGGGAGTGGTCGTGACGCCGTTCCTGCCCGGGGACTCGCTGCTGTTTGCTTGCGGAGCGCTGGCGGCGGCCGGGGCGCTCCGACCCGAGGCGCTCTTCGTGCTCCTCACCGCCGCCGCCATTCTCGGGCGACAACACGTCAACTTCTCGATCGGCAAGACGGTTCGGGCCGCGGCGTTCACGGGCAAGGTTCGCTTCCTGAAGCCAGGAGCATCTTCAGCGCACCACGAGTTTTTCGAGCGTCACGGCGGGAAGGCGATCTTCCTCGCCCGCTTCGTCCCGATCATCCGCACGTTCGCGCCGTTCGTCGCCGGCATCGGCACGATGTCCTATACGCGCTTCCTCGGCTACACAGCGTCAGCGGGAGCCGTCGCGCTGGGTCGGCGGGTGTCTTCTGGGCGGGTACGCGTTCGGCAACATCCCGGCGGTGAAGAACAACTTCTCGCTCGTGATGATCGGGATCGTGGTCGTGTCGATCCTCCCCCTCCCGTCGAATACCTCCGCCAGCGCTCGAGGGAATAGGGGACACTCCTTTTTCACCCAATACTCCCAAGCGTGTTGGGAGATTTCTCTTTCTTGCAAGGCTCCCCGGATACCGCCTTGCTGCGAAAAGGGAAATCTCCCCGACCGGCCGGGGCGGTGAGTGAATGAGCGGACGTTGCTCCTGTTCTCTCCGATCCCGGTCTCTCCGGGAACATCTTCTTTCCGATCAAAGCGGTATCCGGGGAGCTTTGTCGGAAAAAGAAGATGTTCCCGTGCGGCCTCGGGATATCGGTGAAAGGGGAGTGTCCCCTACTTCTTCAGGACCAGGCGGAAGAATTTGACGGTGAAGTAGGTGATCACGAGCCACGTGATCGCGAGCATCACCCAGGCCGCGCCGGTCATCGCGACTCTCCTTCCGGCGACGCCAGGCGAGCCATGTCAGAGCCATGCACCCGGCGAGGACGGTCGTCAGCAGAAGTCGCGTCAGATCGATGACGAGCTCGCGCGTCCCCGCCCCTGCGCATCGGAACCATGCGTAGGTGCCGCCTGCGTGAACAGAGCTTGCCGATGACGCTGTCGGGCGCGAACGGCCACCCGTGCCCGGACGTCAGCGAGATGGCCGCCTGGCCCCAGGCGCCGGTCGGCTTGACGAGCGCGGCGACGAAGATGAACAGAGAGCAGGAACGGCGTGACGTACCGGATGATGGGACGGAAAACAGCCCGGCACCTTCATGTCGGCGCCGCGCGTGATCTCCTCCCAGCCCTTCGTCATGCCGAACACCCATGCGAAGAGAAGCGTTTCGATCAAGCGCGAACACGAACAGAGCGAAGGTCCCCATCCAGAAATCGAACTCGTCGAACGCGCCGCCGGGGTAGAGCCACATGCAAAAGAAGCCGAGCGCCGCGGCGATACCGCCGAACACCAGCGCCGCCCAGTTGCGCGTAACCTTGAATTCGTCCTCGAGGAACGCCATCACCGGCTGGCCCATCGCCAAGCGACGACGTGATCCCGGCGAAGAACAGCAGGCCGAACCACATCGCTCCCGCGACCGGGGCGAACCACCCCCAGTTCAGGAACAGCTTCGGGAACGCGAGAAGCCCCAGGTTGAAACCGCTGCCGCCGGCCGTGGCGGCTCTGGACCGCCGTCAGTCCCAGGTACGCCGTCGCGATCGGCAGCAGGATCGAGCCTCCCAGAATCACCTCGACCCACTCGTTCATCCAGCCCATCGACGCCGCATTGAGCGCGATGTCGTCGTTCTCCTTCAAGTAGGCGGCGTAGCAGTGGACGGAGCCCATCCCGACCGACAGCGTGAAGAAGATCTGACCGGCGGCCGCAAGCCAGGTGGCGGGTCCAGCAGTCCCGCGGGCTTCGGGTCCCAGACGAAATTGAGCCCGACGAGCGGGCTCTGCACGACTCCGGCGCTCCCGCGGGCAGCGTCAGGCCGCGAACCGCCAGCACGATGCCGAAGAGGATCAGGATGGGCATGCCGATCTTCGCCACGAGCTCGATCCCCTTGGCGAGGCCGCGCGAAAGTGATCCAAATGTTCAGTGCCAAGGTGAAGGCGAACCACGCCGCCGCCTCGCCCGGAAAGGCGAACAGCGAAGCCTCGTTCTGACCGAGGTACTGAGGAAAGAACCGGTCGGGAGGGCACGGTCTTGAACGTGCCCACGATCGAATGCCAGACGTAGGCGAGCGTCCACGACTCGATGTAGCAGTAGTAGCCGGCGACGCACAGACAGCAGCACAGGCCGATCGAGCCCAGGTACTTGAGGGAGGGGTGGCGGCCGAGCCTGTCGAACATCCCGGGCGCCGAGTGATGTCCGAAACGGCCGCCGTGGCGGCCGATCGCCCACTCGATCCAGAGCAACGGCACGCCCATGAGGGCGAAGCACGTCAGATACGGGATGAAGAAGGCGCCGCCGCCGTGCTGGGCGGCTTGGGCGGGGAACCTGAGGAAGTTACCGAGGCCGACCGCGTTGCCTGCGGCGGCGAGAACGAGACCGGCGCGTGAGCCCCAGCCCTCCCGGCGCGCCAAGGGCTAGCCCCGTGGGCGCCGCCGCCGCTGCCGCCTGAGGATGCGCGAGACGCTCGTCGCTGACGATGCCGACCTTCACGCTCTCGTCGCCCTTCCTGGCCTGGTCGAGGATCCGGACGATCGCCTCGTAGTTGAGCTTCTCTTCGGCCGCGAGGAAGAGGATCTTGTCCGACGTCTTCCGGTTCTTGAAGACCTCGCCGACCCGGGTGCCGAGCTGGCCGATCTCGACCTCGTCCTTGTTCAGGAAGACCTTGCATCCGGAGGAAGCCCGGGCGAGGTCAGGCCGGTCTCGACGGGACACGACTCCGCGTTGACCGCCAAGATGATCGGCGGATGGTCGGGGTCAGGCTGATAGACCTCGGTCGATTCTTTCGGGATCTCGATGTCGTAGCCGCGCTGCGACAGCGGGACGACCGCCATGAAGATGATCAAGAGCACGAGCAGGACATCGATGAGCGGGGTGACGTTGATGTCGGCGTTGAGACCGCCGCCGCCGCCGACTGCCATTCCCATGGTTGTTCTCCTCCGCCCTGACTACTCTTGCCGTTGCGAGATGAGGCCGACCTGCTCGAAGCCGGACTCTTTCACCTTCAGGAGCGCTTTCTTGACGTCGCCGTATGTCAGGCCGGGCGTCGCCCTTTGATCACGACCGTCGCGTTCTTGTTGCGCTGGTATTCCTCGGCGAGTCGCGCGGTGAACATCTCGTCGGTGGGCATCGCGTCCTTCTCGATGTACAGCGCCTTGTCCTTCGAGACCGCGATCAGGATCTGGTTCTTGTCCTCGGGCTTCGTGGGTGGGTTCGACGCCTTCGGAAGCATCACCGGCGGACCCTTCTGGAGCATCGGCGTCGACGACCATGAAGATGATCAACATCACCAGCATCACGTCGACCAGCGGCGTGACGTTGATCGCCGGAGTTGACTTCCGCGACCTTAACGCTTTGCACTCACGGCCTCGTGTTTCTTTAGGAAGAAGTCGAGAAGCTCGGCCGAGGAGTTCGACATCTCGATCTGGAACCGCTCGAGCCGCGTGGTGAAGTAGTTGAACGCCATGACTGCCGGGACGGCGACCAAGATGCCGAACGCCGTCGTGATCAGCGCCTCGGAGATACCGGCCGAGACCGCTGCGAGTCCGCCCGATCCCGAAGTCGCGATACCGGTGAACGCATTGATGATGCCGACGACCGTACCGAACAGGCCGATGAAGGGTGCCGACGAGCCGATCGTGGCGAGAGCCGCCGGTGCCCTTCTTCATCTCGGCCGAGGTCAACGACACCGCGCGGTCCAGCGCGCGTCCGACGGCCCCGACGAGGTCGTGACTATCGGCGAGCTCGGCCTTGTCGTTGTCGTACTCGATCAGGCCGGCCGAGACGACCTTCGCGATGTGCGACTTCTTGAACTTCCGGGCCGAATCGAGGGCGCCGGCGAAGTCGTTCGCCTTGAGGTTCTTCACGAACAGCGGAAGAAACTGCAAGGACTCGTCCCGCGCCGCTTTGTAGCTGCGGAACTTGTCGATCATCACCGCGATCGAGTAGATCGAAAGCCCCGTCAGAATGACGATGACGGCCTTTCCGACCCAACTCGCATCGATGAACATCTGAATGGGATTCATAGGTCGCTCCTTGGATCTGATCGGTACGAATGTCGCCTAGCGCAGCCGGAAATCGACGCGGATCGTGAAATAGATGGCCACCGGACGCCCGTTCTGGAGAGCCGGCTTGTACTTACGCTGCTTGACGGCATCGATGGCCGAGTCGTTGAACATGGGATTGGATGAGCTGAGCACGGTGACTTCGTTGACGTTGCCTTCCTTGTCGATCACCGCCTGCAGGATGACCTTGCCCTCGATCCGAGCGCGGCGCGCGATGTCGGGGTAGTTCGGCTCGACCTTCTTGATGATGACCGGAAGCACGACGTCGCCGGTCGGAAGGATCGGCTCGTCGCCGGTGCCGCCTTCGACGCCGCCCACGACGCCGCCGACCACGCCGCCCACGACGCCTCCGGGAACACCGCCCGGCACGCCGCCTTCGACGCCGCCCTCGACGCCTTCGTCGGCCGGGGCGGACGGAGCCTCGGGAACGACCTCGGGAGTGACCTGAGGCTGGATGACCTCGGTCGGCGTCGGCTTGATCTCTTCTTGTGTTTCGGCTTCGAGGATCCGGCCGGAGGAGGAGGAGGAGGAGGGAGGAGGAGGAGGCGCGGCGCCGATAAACGAGATCATGACGTCGGGATCTTGAACGGCCTGCACGATCAGGTACGAGACGACGATGATCAGCCCGATGACGAGGACGTGCGCGCCGATCGCGATCGGAAAGGCCCACTTGTTGCGGTCTTCCGGCCTCGCCTTCGTGCTCTCGAGCATCGTATCGAACATCGACTGTCCTCTCGCGTATCCCGAGTCTATCTAACTGGCTTTGGGCTTGGCGGACTGCGCCTTGCGGATGTCGATCGCCCGCTTCTGGTACTCATCCGCCTTGGCGATAGCGCCTGGCCGGCCTCCGCGTTCTTCCCGACGGTGGCCAGCGCCTTCGCCTTTTCGCGATAGATCAGATTGATGTAGGAGAGGGCGTCGAAGTAGTTGGGGTCGATGGCCAGCGCCTTTTCGAGCGCCTGGATCCCCTTGTCCACCACCTGCTCGCGCTCTTCTTGGGAGACCGCCAGACCGCCGTGGTACGACCGCGCCCAGCAGTTGACGCCGAGGGTGTACCAGGCTTCCTTGTTGCTCGGATCCATGTTGGCGCGCTTCTCGAAATAATCGAGCGCCTTCGTGAAATCGCCCTTCTTCATGGTACATCGTCGCGATCTGGTTGACGAGGGCGAGGTCGTTGGGGCGGGACGCGAGACTCTTCTCGAGATACGCGATCGCCTTGTCTTTATCGCCGGTCGAGTCGAGGAAGCTCAGATAGAACTTCTCGGTCTTCTCAAGGTCTCGGCGTCGGGCGGCGTGCAGGCGAGCGTCTGCTCGAAGGCGGCCAGGCCCTTCTCCGCGTACTCCTTGTCCTTCGGGTGCTCGGAGCCGGGGTGATAGAGCGCCAGGTAAGCGGTCGCGCGCCGGTAGTTCGCCTCCCAGTGCTTCGCGTCGAGCTTTATCACCTGGTCGTACTGCGCAATCGCTTCTTCGTACTTTTGGGCGTTGTAAAGCTCGGCGGCGCCTTCTTCATGTAACCCTGCTCCCGGAGCTTGACGCATCCGGAGCCGAGCACCATCGCCGCGACGATCGGAACCAACCACAGACACGAGCGAGTCGATCTCATGGACACTCCCACCTCGCCAAGCATCTTCCGATCAGCTTCAGCGCCCCGCCAACGCGCCGCGCGGCAGGTGCTGCGTGAACCCCGCAATTCAGACTCGTCCGAAGCCCTTCCCCTCTGCACTTTACGGCAAAGGAAGCGCCGGATGGTATCGCAAGCCCCCGCGAGGCCAAGGGCTGATGGCAGACACTCCCTTTTCTTTACAAAGCTGCCCGGCTGTCGCCTACCATCGCAAGGCGCCGCCGCAGCTCGAGCCGGCGCCTGCCGTACAGCCGAAGCAGTGGAGACCTGTGCGCACTCGGCGGGAGAGTCGTCGTCGAGTCGAGCAGACTATCCAAGCGTGCGCGGCGCCCCGTGGTCGACGGCCAGGGCGAGCATCTGGTTGAAATCGCAGTCGTAGAGGGTGCCGTCCCAGCCGACGGACAGGTGCGTGCGGCACATGACGCCGCTCGCCGCCGACGGGTTGAAGGACCGAACGAGGAGATCCATGTATCGATCGGTATTCCCGGTCCTTTCCAGGAATTCCAGGAACCGGCTGATCGGCATGTTGGTGATGACGAACAGAGCGGTCGAAGATGACGCCGTGCTTCGACGCAGAGCTCACGCCGGTAATCGCGCTCGAGCGAGGCCTGGTTTCCGGGAAGGAAGGCCCCGACGGGGTTGTGGACGAGGTTGAGCATCCAGTCCCGCCGCCTCCCCCGTACCCCGCTTCGTTGAGCCTCCTGAGGGCGGCGATGCTCTTTTCGAATACACCTTCGCCGCGCTGGGCGTCGGTCCCGCATGGCGCGGAACGACGGGAGGGACGCGGTGACCTCGACCCGGCGCTCCGCGAGGAACTCGGTGAGATCCGCCTGGGCGGGAGCATGAGCACGGTCAGGTTGCACCGGTCCGATGACGCGCCGGCCGAGCTTCGACGCCTTCGTCGACGAGGAAGCGGAACTGCGGGCTGAGCTCGGGGCGCCCCCTGTGATGTCCAGGGTCGTCAGGTCGTCGTGGCGGCGGAGCAGCTCGACGACCTGCTCGGCCGTCTCCCTGCGCCATCGCCTCCCGCCGGTCGGGGCCGGCATCGACGTGGCAATGCGCGCAGGTCTGGTTGCAGAGCTTTCCGACGTTGACCTGCAGCACTTCGATTCGTGGAGGTCGCCAGAGGCGGTAGGCCGTGCGCCGGAGGACCTCGTCGAACGACGGCGCGCCGGTGCGTGCGAGCGTCCGTTCGTTGCTCGTCCGTCGCGGCCAGGGGATGGCGAACTGACAGGAGGGACGGCACGACCTTACATCCCGACTTTCTGCGCGATGTTCCGCATCTGCACGCCGTGGACCAGGGAGGCCCCGCCGCGAATCGCGCGTCGCGACGTGGACGGCCTCGGTCATCTGATCGAGGTCGGACCCTTTCTCGAGGCAGGCGTTCGTGTAGGCGTCGATGCAGTACGGGGCATTGAATCGTGTGCGCGACGGCCAGGGCGATGAGGGCCTTCTCCCGCTCGCTCAGCGCGCCGTCGGCGAAAACGGCGCCGTAGTAGTCGATGAACTTGGCCCCAGAGCTCCGGCCGGTTCTTTCCCATGTCGCTGAATTTCGAAAGATCGTGCGGACAGTAGTAGGTCTCCACGACGGTCTCCGTCTCACAGGCCGGCGACGGTCGGCGCTCACGTCGGCCCGCGCCCAGGCCTTCTTGAATCGCGCGGTCACCTCCGCCGCTTCGGCGTCCTTCTTCTGCAGCCTTCAGCGCCTCCGCGAGGCCGAACAGCGAGCGGCCGTTCTCGGGATTGTGCTCCAGGTCCTTCGCGAAGACCTGCTTCCGCCAGAACCGGCTTGCCGGCGCGCAGGCATGCGCCGCCCAAGGATTCCCGCACCGGGTAATACCACGCGGGCGGCTCGTCGTAGGCCAGCGCGTCCTCGGCGCTGACCGCTCTCATCCAGGGATGATGGCGCCTCGTCCCCCTTGCGCCTCCGCCAGCCGGGCGTCGAGCGACGCTCGCCGCGACGTCGAGCAAGGTCCTTGCTGGTGTTCAGGTTCATCATCGCGTCGGGCGGAACCTTGCGCCGAGCTGCGTCGAAGCGGCCTTCTTCTCGGCGTCGGCTTCCTCGATCTGCTTTTTCCGAGGAACGACACCGCGCGGCCGAAGTGCCAGAGCGCCACGGTGGTCGGCAGTCGATTCGTCGGGCTTGGGCATGCGCGAGGACGTCGTCCCACTTTCTCGAACCGCAGCGCGTAGTACATCGCGAACGGGACGACGAACTCCGCCATGGGCATTTCCTTCATCACAGGCGGCGCAAGCTCGGTGGTCTTCCTCGCCGCGTCGGGCGACACGGCCGACCGGCCTTCCATGGCGGCCGACGCCGCGAGAAACTGCAGATTGTGCGTGTAGTACATGATCGGATAGACGCCCTGAACGTTCTGCGACTTGATGTACTTCTCGTCGATCGCCGCGGCCTTGGCGTTGGCTTCCGACGCCCCGGCGTAGTTTCCCGTGCGCATGTAGACGTGGGCGGGCATGTGGACGAGATGACCCGCCCCGGGCACGAGCGTCTCCAGCCGCTTCGCCGAGTCGGTGGCGCGGCGCCGGGATTCTTCGACGCTTCGGTCGCGTGGATGTAGTAGTGGTTCGCGCCGGGGTGTTGCGGGATTCGCGCTTGCAGGACGAGACTCGAGCGTGGCGACGATCTCCTCGGTTCCCGGGGCCGGCGTGCCGTCCGGGCTCCAGAACTTCCACGGTCGCAGGTCCATCATCGACTCGGCGTACAAGCGTCGCGACGTCATCGTCCTTGGGGAAGCGCGTGGAACGCGTCCTTCATCGCAGCCGCGTACGCCTCGTCGAGCTTCGCCCGGTCGGCGGCCGGATCCGCGGAGTACCGGACGGCCAACGCGTCGATCAACGCGCGCTCGACAGGCTTCCTCGCGGCACCGACTTTGCCTTTGCGAGCGCCTCGACCGCCTTCGCGTTCTGCTCGGGGTCCATGGGAGGTTGATGTTCGGTCCCAGCGTCAGCGCCGACCCCCAGAAGCAGATCGCGCACTTCGGATCGAGGCGCGCGGCCTCGCGGAAGGCGCGCTCCGCCTCGTCGTGGTTGAAGCCGTACACGAGCCGCAAGCCCTGGTCGAAGTACTTTTGGGCGGTACGGTTCTTCGTCGAGATCGCGCGGTGGTAGGAGCCCAGATCGTTGAAAAGCGGCACGGCCTCGCCGGCGCCGGGGCGGCGGCGCGCCGCGTGCCCCGATGCAGCGACGGCCAAGAGCAGCGATGCGCCGATCATCGTAACGACCCTCCTCGAATAGGCATTCGGCCCCTAAGAATAGCCGAGCCGCTTGAACCGCGGCGGTCCCGAACCTACGATGAGACCACCCGTCGCGAGGAGCGCCCGATGACGACTCAGAGAACGTCCGGCGCCCTGGATCGCATCGAGCACGTCGCCGTCTCCGTGCGCGACGTCGCCGCAGGCGGTGGCCTGGTACACCGTCGACGTTTCGCTGCACCGTGGCGTACCAGGACGCGACCTGGGCGATGCTGAAGTTCGAGAATCTCGAGCTGGCGCTCGTCATCCCCGAGCAGCACCCGCCGCACATCGCCGTTCACCAGCGGGGAGCCGGACGCTTCGGCGAGCTCGCACGCACCGCGACGGGACGCGCTCGACCTACGTGAAGGACCCGGACGGCAACTCCGTCGAGATCATGGCGGCGGATTGAGCGACGCGCCCGCGGAAAGCAAGGGCTCCGCGCGATCCTTCTCGCGATGCGGTCGTGGCGGACCGCTTCCGTGGCGCTCATGTCGTTCTCTTCCGGCCTTCCGCTGGGGCTCGTCTACGTCGCGATCCCCGACTGGATGCGGTCGATCGGCGTCGACACTCAAGATCGTCGGGCTGATCACGCTCGGCTCAGGCGCCCGTGGTCGTTCAAGGTGCTGCTGGGCGCCCCTGCTCGATCGGTTCGTGCCGCCGTTCCTCGGCCGGCGGCGCGGATGGGCGCGCGATCGCACAGGTGGCGCTGTTCGCTCGGCACACTCGGCGTTGGCGGGCGTGGCGCGCCACCCCGGTTCGCCCTGGGTGATCGCCGCGCTCGCCCTGGCGATCGCCGTTCGCCGCGGCAACGCAAGACATCGCGGTCGACGCCTACGCCGTGGACGTTCTCAAGCCGGACGAGCAAGGGGTCGCGGTCGGCTTCCGCACGGCGTCCTACCTGATGGCGATGAGGCTCGCCGGCGCCTTCGCGATCACGTTCGCTTCCTGGTGGTCGTGGCCGACCGTCTCTCGTGCTTGATCGCCGCGTGCCTACATCCCGCTCATCGGTCGCCACGTCGCTCGGCCCCCAAGCCGGAGGAGGCGCACGAGCCTCCGCGGTCGCTCCGCGACGCGGTCTGGCAGCCGTTCGTCGGCTTTCTCTCGCGACCGTTCGCCCTGCAGATCCTGGCGTTCGTCATCCTCTACAAGCTCTCGGACGTCATGGCGGACGCGCTCTTGCGGCCGTTCCTCCACGACATGGGCTACAACCAGACCGACCGCGGCGTTCTTGTTGGGGTTGGTCGACGGGGAAGCACCGGGCTCGGCGCGCTCGCCGGCGGCATCGCTGACCACGGGCTTGGGCGTCGGCCGCGCGCTCTGGGTGTTCGGGATCATTCAGTCGTTGTCGAACATCGGTTACATCGCCGTGGCCGTGAGCCCGGTCAACCGGTCGCTGATGCTCGCGGCCACCGGCTTCGAGACCTTCGCTTCGGGCATGGGGACCGGGGCGTTCTCCGTGCTGCTCTGCTGCGCCTGACGCAGAAGCGGTTCTCCGCGACGCAGTACTCGCTGATGTCGAGCCTGTTCGCGCTGCCGCGGATCTTCTCCGGGCCGGTGGCCGGCATTCCTCGTCGACGCGATCGGATGGGTCGCCTACTTCTGGGTCGCCGTCGCCGCCGGGATTCCCGGACTCGTGCTTCCTGCAGGCGCTTCGCCCCGATCGGCGGGCAGGAGCCGGACCTTCGAGCTGGACGAGAACGCGCCCGGGCGTCCCTATCACGTCGCGGCTGCTCGTGACGTCGCGGCGTCGCCGCCGGGCTCGCGATCTTCCTGCTCGGCGCGTGCTGATGGCGGCGATGGCCGGCTTGAAAGGGATGCGGGCCGACGCCGCCGCAGCCGTTCGATCTCGTCGGCGCGGCTCGCGGCCGTTCGTGCACATGAGACGATCACGGACGGCGTGCGCTTGTTCGGCGCTGCCTGGTCGGTGCGGCCGGCGGGCTGTTCACGTCCGCCGTGCGGTGCGCCGCCCGCCGCGGCGGAGCGCGTTGAGCCCCATCCTACGCCGTCGCGCTGATCACCGGAGCTTCCAGCGGCATCGGACTCGAGCTGGCGCGTCAGCTGCGCGGGCGAAGGGACCGAAGGTCGCGCTCGTCGCGCCGTCGCCAGGATCTGCTCGACGGGCTCGCGAGGAGATCCGCGCGCGCAGGCAGAACGGCGCTCGCGGTCCCCTGCGACGTGCGCGAGCGCAGATGCACATGCATGCCGCGGTGGGCACGCGCAGCTCGCGAGCTGGGACCGATCGATCTCCTGATCGTCAGAACGCCGGTGTCGGGACACGTCGTTCCCGGCGGATTCGTTCGATGCCGCGCTGGTCGAGACACGATCCGGACGGAACCTGCTCGGGCCGGTCTACGCGGTCGAGGCAGTGCTGCCGTCGATGCCTGTCCCGGCACTCCGGGCACATCGTCGGCGTCTCCAGCCTGGCGGCGTACCGCGGCTTTCCACGACACCACGCGTACTGCGCGAGCAAGTCGGCGCTGAACGCGTTCCTGGAGGGACTGCGCGCCGAGATCTCCGATCGCGGCGTGCGCGTGCACGACCGTCTGCCCGGTTTCGTCCGGACGCCGATGACGGTCAAGAACACCGGCGCGATGCCGTTCCTGCTCGAGCCGCAGGACGCCGCGCGCCGGATCCTGCGCGCGGTGCGTGCCGGGCCGCCGCGTCTACAACTTCCCCTGGCCGATGGCCGCGCTGATGGCCTTGGTGCGGCTTGCTCCCGAGCCGCGTTCTCGACGCGCGCCGTGCGCATCGCGCCCAGTCGTTCGAGTGACCGTCGAACGCGCTTGCCGGTGATTTCGCTCTCCGACTACTCTCGGCCACGCTGACCGGATTGCCAGCCCGCAAAGCTCCGCCATCCATCCACCTGACCCCCGACCGGTGGGACGACTTCGAGGGGCTGTTCGGCAAGAGCGGCGCGTGCGCGGGATGCTGGTGCACCGTGGTGGCGGATGCCGGTCAATCCGAGTGGATGAAAACCGAAAGGCGAAGGCACGAAGCGCCGCGATGCGCGCCGCGTCCGAGAAAGGGCCGCCACCGGCATTGCTCGCCTACGCGGGCGACGAACGCTGTGGGCTGGTGCGCGCTCGCGCCTCGCGAGCAGTACTCGACGGCTCTCTCGTTCGAGGATCCTGCGCGCCGGTCGACGACACTCCCGTCTGGTCCGTGACCTGCTTCTTCGTGCGTCGCGACTGGCGGCGCCGCGGGTGACGGTCGGCGCTCCTCGCGGCCGCGTCGCGCTGTGATCGGACCCACGGCGGCCGCGATTCGTCGAGGCTACCCCACGACGCCGGACGAGGACCGGCCGCCCGTCGTTCGTCTTCCACGGACTGCTGAGCGCGTTCGAGCGCGCGGGATTCCGCGAGGTCGCGCGCGCGCTCGAAGAACCGACCGATCGTCCGCAGGAAGGTGGCCGCGCGATGACGCGGAAGAACATCTCGTCGAGGCGCCGTGGGAGAGCGACGGTGGGCTACTCGCGCGCGGTGCGGATCGGCAACCTGATCGAGGTCGCGGGAACGACGGCCGTCGACGAGCGCGGCGAAGTCGTCGGCCCGGACGACCCGTATCGCCAGGCCCGATACGCGCTCGAAAAGATCGGCCGCGCGCTCGGGCGAGGCCGGGGCCGGATTCGAGAACGTCATCCGGACCCGCACATGTTCGTCACCGGACATCGCCCGCTGGGAGGAGGTCGGCCGGGCCCACGGCGAGAGTCTTCCGCGACATCCGGCCGGCGGCGACCCTGGTGCAGGTGGCATCCCTCGTGCGTTCGGACCTCCTCGTCGAGATCGAGGCGACGGCCGTCGTTCCGGAGGGCTCCCTTGAGCGGTCCCCGCATCGCCTATGCGCTCGCCATGCCGCGGCCGCACACGCACCTCTTCGAGGTGACGATCACGATCGACGGCTGGAGCGAGCCGCGCCTCGATCTCGTGATGCCCTCCTGGACCCCGGGCTCGTACATGATCCGCGAGTACGCGCGACACGTGCAGGACTTCGCTGTGACGAGCGACGGCCACCCACGCCCTGGGAAGAAGACGGCGAAGGACGCGTGGAGCGTGCGAGACCCCGCTCAGCCGGGCGGCGATCAGGTCACCTACCGCGTCTACGCGCACGACCTCACCGTGCGCACCTGCCACCTCGATGCCACGCACGGCTTCGCCAACGGCGCGGCGGTGTTCCTGTTCGTGCTCGGCCACACGCACGAGCCGGTGACGCTCGAGATCACGGTGCCCGCCGCGCTGGCAGGTCGCCACGGGCCTCGAGCCGCTGGGCGGCGGAAACGGCATCTTCCGGTTTCAAGGCGCGCGACTACGACGAGCTCATCGACGGCCCCGTCGAATGCGGCACGCACCGGCTGCTCGAGTTCGACGTCGACGGCGATTCCGCATCGCATCGCGCTGTGGGGCCGCGGCAACGAGGACGAGGCGCGGCTCGTCGAGGACACGCGCGCGCTCGTGCGCGCGCAGCGCGAGTTCTTCGGCGGCGTGCCCGTACAAGCGCTACGCGTTCATCCTACCACCTGGCCGCCGGGCGCGGCGGACTCGAGCACCGCAACAGCGCGGTCTTTCTCGTCGACCGCTTCGGCTTCCGTCCGCGCGCCGTCGTACGAGCGCTTCCTCGAGCTCGTGTCGCACGAGTTCTTCCACGTGTGGAACGTCAAGCGCGTCCGGCCGTCGCCGCTCGGACCGTTCGACTACCGCCGCGAGAACCACACGCGGCAGCTCTGGACGATGGAAGGCGTGACCTCGTACTACGAGAAGCGGTTCGTCGGCGGCGGCCGGGCTGTACTCGAAGGAGCGCTTCCTCGAGCGCGTGGCGGAGGAGATCTCGAGCCTGCAGGCGCAGCCCGGACGCGCGCTGCAGTCGCTCGAAGCAGTCGAGCTTCGACGCGTGGATCAAGCACTACCGGCCCGACGAGAACTCGGGGAACGCCAGCATCTCGTACTATCAGAAGGGGCGCGCTCGTCGCGATGATGCTCGACCTCGAGATCCGACGCGCTCGACCAAGCGCGCGCGAATGCCTCGACGACGTCGTCAGGCACCTCGCCCATCAGGCCACGCTCGAACGACGCCGGGTTCGCCGAGCCCGACGGCTATCTCGCCGCGGTCGAAACGGTGGCCGGGGAGCACGGCGGCGCGTTCCGGCGGTTCTTCGAGCGCTTACGTTGCCGGGACGGTCGAGCTCGACTACGATCGCGGCGCTCGGGCCACGCCGGTCTCTCGGTCGCCTGGAGCCGGGCGGGCAGGACGGCGAGCCGCCCGGCTGGATCGGCTGCTCACACGCGCGCCGAAGGCGCGCGCACTGATCGTCGGCATCCGTTCGAAGTCGACAGCCCCGCCGAAGCCGCCGGGCTCTACGCGGGCGACGAGCTGCTCGCGCTCGACGGCGCAAAGGGTGGACGCCTCGCGCTTGCCGCTGCGGCTGGCCGAGCACGCGCCGGGGACGACGGTGCGGGCGACGGTTTTCCGGCGCGACGAGCTGATCGAGATCCCGGTCGACGCGTGGGCGAGCCCCGGCGGAATCCGCGGCGATCGTTCCGCTCGACGGCGCGACCGTCGAGCAGGCGGCCCTGCGGGAGGCGTGGCTCGCTCCGTTCCAGAAGTAGCGTGCGACTCCAAAAAAACCCCCGCGAGTTCCGCGGGGGTTTCTTTCGACCTGCATCGCTGCCTGCCGAATCCTCGAGGATTGACGCTTACCAGCCGAGCTTCGCCTGGAACGCCATGCGCTGTACGGGATCGGTGGTCGGGAAGCCGAAGAAGGCCCAATAGTCGTCGTTGGGCATCACCTGACCGACAGCAACGCCTCGAAGCGTGAGGTTCTTGGAGATACCGGTAGTCGTACTTCAGGTCGATCTCGTCGCCGATCGTGGTCTTCCGGCTGGCCGACGCCCGACTCGGTGTCCGAAGAACATGTGATGAGCGAGCATCACGTGAGTGCGTCCGTCGCCGAACCAGTGCTCGTAGCCCGACGTTGTAGTCGGTGATGTTGTGCGGACCCGAACCGTGTCAACCCAGTCCAGGTCGCCGAAGCGGTTGTTCGCGTGGAAGTCGCCGTAGCAGCGTGATGAAGTCCTCTGCATCGGTCGACGCCGGGCGTCCTGACCGGACGTCATAAGCGTCCCGATGTGGACGCGGCCGTGACGTTGCCGACCTTGTAGTTGAACGCGAACCATCCCTCGAGGACCCAGGTCGAAATATCGAGCGCCGGGCGACCGCCGAGACGGCTCGCCGATGTCGCCGGTCTGCATGGCGTACTTCGATGTTCCAGTCGAACATGTTGAGCTTGTCGTCGGTCATCATCCCGCGGTTCCAGCGCGCGCCGTAGGTCGTACACCTTGGAATCCGGGAAGAATCCTGCCGGTCCGTCGCCGCCGAGATCCCTGGGCGATGAGGACGTAGCCGCCGAGCCGTCCCCACTTCTTGAACTTCAAGTCGTAGGGTCGCGCCCCAGAGGTTGCTGTCGGCTGACGCGCCCGGACCCGAGTCCGTTGCCGGTGAAGCAGTTGAAGCCGCAGTTCTCTTCGGAGATCTATGTAGTAGAAGACGTTCAGGTCGCTGCTGGCCGTGCTGCCACATGCCGCGGACGCCGTCGAACGACAGACCGTTGTAGTAGTCGTTGTCGCCGAGGAAGAGCTCGGTTCCGTAGGTGTGCTCCGGCGCGAGCGGCCGAACGGCGCTGAAATCCGATCCGCCGATCTTACCGATCTCGACATAGCCCTGGTAGAGCTCGGACGCCTTGGGTCGCGAACTGGTAGGCGGCGTCGGCCTGTCCGACCGGAGGCCGATCGGGCAGAAGAACGGGATTGTCCTTCGATGGGTTGAATTCGTCGCCGAAGTGACCGGTGTACTGGAGGTCGACGTGCGCAGTGACGTTCTTCTCGAAGTTGCCCGTGATTCCGACCATGACCCGGTGAGGGTGAACCCCATCTGGTCGTCGTTGAGGCGGAGCTGCCAGTTGCTGTCATTGTCGCGTGAGATCGAGGGTAGTTGTTGAGGTACTTCGTACCGGGCCCGTACCTCCCCGTTGAACGTGAACATCTGATCCGCGTCGCCTGCGGCGCGGGCCGGTGACGATCGTCATCCGGCCAGCACGCCAGCGAAGACAGTGAACAGCACCTTCTTCATTAACACCCTCCCAGGTGTGAGATCTCTAGCCGAAGTCCGCGGGGGCACGGGCCTGGGACCATCCCCGGTTCGGTTGTGATCTCAGCGATGCTCTGTTGAATCCCCCAACTTCATAGGCCTTCCGCCCAATGGATACTTAGCAGCAATACCTATGCCCCTAGTCTGCAGGTTTTTAATTGAGTACAAGTGTATGACTGATGGCTGCCACGGCCTTCGACACCGATAATCTACCGTCTCTGTGATTGTCAATGGAAGGACGATCCAGGAAGCAGATCGTCCGGCAGGCTGCCGGGGCTAAGTCGCCGCGGCTACTTTCAGGGAAGAGCTTCCTGTACTGACCGAGCCTGGACTCGAGCTCCGGCCGGGACGAAGATCGATGCAATAACGGGCCCTGTCGGCTCCGGTCCATCGCTGGCTGGCCCAGATGGCTGTTCGCGTGGCGGCTTCGAACCTCGAGCGAACACGGCCTGGGGCTACAACCTATCTGGACGACGTTTTCCGGCTCGAGCGGCTTGCTGGAAGCTCGGCCAGCCTTCATCCCGCTGTCAGACACATTGAAACGTCCGAGAGTGGCGCTAAGAGCAGCTCGCCGGGCCGTCCACATAGATGCGGCCTCGTGGTTGTTCAGGCACGTTGTCGAAGGGGGCTGGATGCGTCGTGTTGGGTGACCTCGTATTGGAGCGTGGTCAGCCGACGCCACCAACTCCACATCGCTCGGTTCAGAATAGGACTTCTTGGTTCGGCGGCAGGCTCGATCGGCGGACGTCTATCCGCTCGGTGAAGGCTCGCGACCGAGCCCCATTTGCTGACCTTATGGCTCGTGGGGTTCTTCTTGTAACCAGCAATACGTAA
>ERZ1370068.1260-contig-11151_pt1 | contig 20030 bp, 23 predicted proteins | sample MGYA00561227_ERZ1370068 | MGnify/ENA primary metagenome ERZ1370068 (study PRJEB38410, sample SAMEA6850437) | metagenome | study: Metagenomic assessment of the ecological functions of the soil: analysis of the soil microbiota associated with the...
CTGATGTGGCCCAGTTCAGTTACGTATTGCTTATCGACTGAAGGGCATGCAGACTCAGAAAGAGTTCGAGCTCTTCCGCGAGTATTTCGAGTCGCAGGGGTTGTCCTTCGATAATCGCTTCGCCGGATGAGCTCGAATTTCGCGACGGACAGCTGCGAGCTGGGACTTTGACATCGACATTGTCTATAAGCGTCTGCTGGTCAACGAATATCTGCCGATCATGAAAGAGCAGCCGGCTTTGCTCGACGCCTATCGGGCGCGGGCGATCTGCATGGTCAACAGTTTTCGCTCGAAGTTAATTCACAAGAAGAGTCTTGTTTGCCGTGCTCGACCAACGCTCGTTACGCATCTCTGTTCAGCGCCGACAGAGCTGGAAGCGATCACGAGGCCATGTTCCCTGGACGCGCTGCGTTCGACCGGGCAAGAGCGACTATTACGGCGAAGAGATCGACCTGCTGGAATTCATCGGCGAGCGGCGCGACCGTTTGGTGCTAAAGCCGAATGACGACTACGGTGGCCACGGAATCTATATCGGCTGGAACACCGACGAGATTGGCTGGGACGAAGCGATTCACAACGCGCTCGGCAAACGGCGATTACCTGGTGCAGGAACGCGTGCCCACGGCGCGAGAGGTGTTTCCGGCGCTGACTGCGGATGGCGGCATCACCTTTGCCGAGCAACTTGTCGATCTCGATCCACTGCTTTTCAACGGAAAAGTAGGGTCAGCATTCACGCGGCTCTCCTCGAATGAACTGGCTAACGTGACGGCAGGTGGCGGAATGGTTCCCACCTTTGTGATCAGAGAAGAAGACGTAACGGCAATTATGCGCCCGGCTTTTTCTCGATCGTTTGTCCAGCGCAGTGTGAAAGAAACCGCAACGCGTTCTCGACCTGTACAGCGCGCTCCCTCGGGGAGTGTTGTCCGCCCTCTACTTCCAAATATCTAAAGTCGGACCCCTTCCTTCCAGCCTTTGCTGATTATCGCCTCACGCAAGTTACGCGTGCTGTTCAAAAACTCCAGCTGGTCCGATGTTCCAACCGTCAAATAAATAAGTTGATTGGTTCTTGCCGGCAGCGATCGCACGTATCGCGAGATCATCTCATCATCCCAAAACGCAGCCGGAGAAATGATGGCGAGTTTGCCGAAGACGTCTTTATATTTGAGACCCAGATAGAGTGTAGCCAGCCCGCCCAGCGACGTTCCGCCCAAGGCCGTCCCTGGCTGGTGCGGTGATCGTTCGATAGCAACCATCAATGAAAGGCTTAATCTCTTCGACCAACATCCGACCGTACAAATCAGCCAGGCCTCCCCGTCTTGGGCTTCCGGTCGGTCGGCGGCGTGGAATTCATTCACGCGCGCGAGCCCACTACTGGAAATGCCCACGATAATCAACGGCTCGATCGCGCGCTGAGCAATAAGCGTCTGCGCCTCTTCATCCATGTGCCACTCTCTTGCCCGGTAAGAACGACGTGGCTGCGTCAAACGATGTTCTGGCCATCCTGGAGTAGAGCACCGGATATCTGCGGCTCTTGTTGTTTCTCGTAATCCGGCGGCAGATAGACAACAAGTCTCCGATTAGCGGGCAGAAATCTGGATTCAAAGTTTGCGTGTATTTTGATGTTGCCGGTCAGCGTACTGTTTGATAGGAGGTGAAGCGTTGCCGATAGCCGAGCCGGTTTGGTGCGTGGAATCCGAGAACGACCAGGCACAATGAAGCGCAGCCGACCAAAATACTATTCGAAGAGGGTTGGTAAAGCGTTTCATTTGTCTTTGTGAAGAGCCTGACTGAAAAGAATCGAACGAGACGTGAGGCTGGTCGGTCTGGAGGCAACGTCCGGACTGGTCTTAATTTACACGGTAGCCAGCCCAGCGGGCAAGCGATTTGCCCCACAATTGGTCGAGTTGAGGCTGAAGACCTCAACTCTCACCTTAGTTCGCGGCATAAGGGCTGAATTTATTTGGTTTTGGCAAATCTTCTGCATTGGAGGTAGCCGCGGGGTCGCGCCCGTGATTCAATGCGCCAGCGGCGTGTACCACAATCAAACTGCGACACTGACGAATCTTAATTGACATGGTTCGCCGACCACGCTAACGTGTAATCCCGTGATTCACACGGGTTCAAATCCCCAGGTAAAATCCGTTGCAGTAATTCCAGCTCGCTACGCTTCCGTGCGTTTGCCGGGTAAGCCGTTGCTGATGATCGGCGGAAAACCCCTGATTATTCGCGGTCGCCGAACGCGCCGCTGCTGCCACAACGATCTGCGCGGACCATCATCGCGACGGACGATCCGAGGATTTTCAATGCGGCGACTGCGGCGGGTTTTGACGCGGCCATAACGCGGGCCGACCATTTGAGCGGCACCGACCGTATCGCTGAAGTCGCGCACAATCTGCGGGCCGAAATCATAGTCAACGTACAGGGTGACGAACCGCTAATCGATCCGGAGACCATCGACCGCGCCGCGTGAATGCGCTGATGAACGATCCTTCGGCGCAGATGGCTACGACTTGCGAATCAATTTCAGAGCCTTCGGAGGTCTTGAATCAATCAGTCGTTAAAGTGACGATTGATGGGTCGGGTTACGCGACGAACTTTTCCCGTAATCCGATTCCGTTTCCCAATCAGGCCGTGACGAAACATGGCTCGATTGAAGCAGCGCTCGAGCAGAACCGGCGCTGCTTTTTCTTTCAGAAACATACCGGCCTGTACGCCTATCGTCGCGAGTTCCTGCTCGAGTTTGCTGCCTGGCCGCAGGCTGAGTCGGAAAAGGCCGCGTCGCTGGAGCAGTTGCGCGCGCTGGAGCGCGGGGTAAGAATCAAAGTAGTGGAAGCAGCCTCGACGTCGATCGGCGTCGATACGTTGGAGGATCTCGAACGGGTGAGAGCAATTGTCTCAGGCGCGGGTGGGCGTGCCTCTGGCGTGGTGGTGTGATTCAGCACGCCGGAGGCGTGCGTACCTGATGAATGCAAGTGATTGGATCGGAATTGGGGTTATCGCGCTGGTCATCGTTGGCGTTTTGATCCTGCTGAATCAAATCACCAAGCCGTATGACGTAAAGACCGAGGAAGAATTTCAAAAACGGCGGAAGGAAAGTGCCGGCATGATGGTCGCCGGCTTAAAAGGATTGCAGCAGATGCTGACCCCGCCGAAAGAAAGGCCGCGATCGTGCAGCAGGACTTTCAGCGGGGATTGTACGACGATAAGGAAGAGGCCGACGATCCGCCGGAAGCGGGCGCTGAGGCCGACGTTAGAGCACGTGGGAATAGCTCCGATGTCCGACAAACTTTAGTTTGTCGTTGGTTTAGCATAGGTGCGCACGCCTAAAGTGTGCGAGGGTTGATAACAGAGCACGCCGGAGGCGTGCGTACCGTAAGGAGAACAATGCCTAAATACATCTTCGTCACTGGTGGCGTGGTTTCAAGTCTGGGTAAGGGCCTGGCGGCGTCTTCCATCGGCGCCTTGCTGGAAGCGCGTGGCTTGCGGGTGACGCTGATCAAGCTCGATCCCTACATCAATGTCGATCCCGGCACCATGTCGCCATTTCAGCACGGCGAGGTTTTCGTTACCGACGACGGCGCTGAAACCGATCTCGACCTGGGGCACTATGAACGTTTCACGCACGCGCACTTATCGCAGTCAAATAACTGGACCACTGGCCGTATTTATCTTTCGGTGATCGAGAAAGAGCGCCGCGGCGATTATCTCGGCAAGACGATTCAGGTCATTCCGCATGTGACCAACGAAATCAAGCAGGCGATTCGCGCGGTCACCACCGACGGCGAGGCCGATATAGTAATCGTCGAGATCGGCGGCACGGTCGGCGACATCGAATCGCTGCCATTTCTTGAAGCGATCCGGCAGATGGGCAATGAAGAGGGCAGGGAAAACGCGCTCTGTTCATTCACGTCACTCTGGTGCCGTACATTGCGGCTTCGAGGGAACTGAAAACGAAACCCACGCAGCATTCGGTGCGCGAGTTGCGCGAGATTGGTATTCAGCCGGAAATTCTGTTGTGCCGTTCAGATCGTCCTTTGTCGCACGATCTGCGCTCAAAGATTGCGCTGTTCTGTAACGTGAAAGAGCCGGCCGTCATCACCGCCCAGGATGTCGATACGATTTACGATGTCCCGTTAACCTTTCACGATCAGGGTCTGGACGGGTTGATTATTTCGTCGCTTCAGTTAAGCGAAACCGCCGCCGGGACCGATCTGACGGCATGGCGCAAGCTGGTTGATACGATTCGCGAGCCGTCGGCCGGCGAAACCTCGATCGCCATCGTCGGCAAGTACGTTGAGCTGGAAGATTCGTACAAGTCCCTGCGCGAAGCACTGACGCACGGCGGTGTGGCAAACAACCTGCGGGTAAACATCAAGTGGATCGAATCGGAAGAGTTGATGGATGACAATTACGAAGCTCGTCTGCGGGACTTTGACGCGATCCTGGTTCCCGGCGGCTTCGGCAAGCGCGGCGTCGAAGGCATGATCCGCGCAATTTCCTACGCGCGCAAAACGCGCACGCCGTACTTTGGAATCTGTCTGGGAATGCAGACCGCCTGCATCGAATTCGGGCGCAACGGATGTGATTTGAAAGATGCTGATTCGACTGAGTTCAATGTCGAAACGCCTTATCCGATTATTTTTAAGCTGCGCGATTTGGTAAATGTTGAAGAGATGGGCGGCACGATGCGCCTGGGCGCGTGGGTCTGCCATTTGGCTGAAGGCTCTCTGGCGCGGGAGGTTTACAGCGGCGCCGCCGAGATTAGCGAACGCCATCGCCATCGTTACGAATTCAATCCGGCCTTCCGCCAGAGGTTAGAAGAGGGCGGTTTGGTTTTTAGCGGCGTCTCGACGGACGGCAAATTCGTGGAGATCGTCGAGCTGTCGCGCGACGAGCATCCATGGTTCCTCGGCTGCCAGTTCCATCCCGAATTCAAATCGAAACCCCTCGCGCCCCATCCGCTGTTCGCCTCGTTCGTGCATGCGGCGTTTCAGAATCGTTTGCAGACTGAGACAGCGCACGAGCAGATTCCGGAGACTGAAAGTGCGGCGATCGATCGGGCGGCGGCGGTGGGTGAGAATTAAGAACCTCGGGCCCACGTGTCAGAACCCGGAGCGGTAGCGATGGGATCAGCTGCGTCTGTTGGCTTACTAAAGCTGGCTTAATAAAGAGCTGTTCGTTATGAGGTGTTAACAAAGTTGCACCTCGATCCGGTCGCTACCGCTCGCGGTTCTGACACGCTGCACTTCAGAATCGCTTGCCGACTGAGACCGCCCACGAGCAAATCCCGGGAACGGAAAGCGCGACAATCGATCGGGCGGCGGAGCGAACCCGACGGAATGTACTGCCCTCCTTGCGACTCGTCTGAAGATGACGAGCGATTAGAGTAACTTCCGCCTGGATGATAGAATTCGTCTACTGTGCTTCTGCCAGGTAATTTCACGCGCGCCACCGCGAAGTTTTTGATCGCGTTGTTTGCGATTTCGTGCGTAGCGCGCGCGCATCAATGGCCCCGTGGTCATCAGCCTCACACACCGGCAACAAATTCAGCGATTAGTCCAGCGGCCGGATACCATCTCGACACAGATCTATTTGCCGACCGGGTCACACTCGAATCGAATGGTTTCGAAAAAGAATAAGCATTCGGTTTGGGAACCTGCGAAGTAAGGAGCTTGGCTTTAGTGCGAACAGTGCCGACTCGGGCAACCTGGTTGCCGGCGACATTGACCGTGACGGCGACGTTGACCTGATTTGGGTTGAAGCTGAACAAAGGAGCGCGGTCATATGGCTGAATCAGGGCGAGGGCGAATTCGTCGAGGCCAGCGATAATCAGCCGTACTCGTCTGAACTCGACGAACTATTCAGTGCCGGTGATTCACCAGACAAGCGTCTGGTAAAGAAACCCTCAAAGAGTTCTTCTCTCGTTTCATCGTCATTCTCGGACATTGGCGCCGCCATAGAAATTGAGTTTCCGGCTCCGATAGTCGCAAGGCCAACGTTCGCCCCGGTCGAACGACCCGCTGACCGGATCGCTTTTCTCACCAAACTTCAAAAGCGCGGTCCTCCATCAATCCTTTCCTAAAAACCAAACGACACGTTTGCGCTGATTGAACCGACGATCCGATCGGCGGCGAGTTTTTTGTCTTGTTCGCCTGCCGCCGTTCGCGGTTTTTACAGCGTGCCTGCATTTGCGCGAGCTGGTTTTTTCAAGGAGGTTGATCTTGTCACGAATAATTCTTGCAGATTTGAAAGGTCGAAGAGGTTACGTAAACAAAGATACGGTTGCCGGTGGCTATGGCTCTCGCTTCCGAGGAGATTCCTTTACTACTCGATTTGAAAAGAATGTGCGGCGAGTACTACAGAACCTGCCGAGCATTCACATCGGATACCTTGCATCGATTTTCGCGAACGCCGGGCACGAGGTAATTGTCACTCGTAGCGATGAAGCAATCGATGGCGACCTGGCGATTGTTTTGACCTCTCTGGTCGACTTTCGGCATGAACGCGAATGGGCTGAGGCCGGGCGCCAGCGCGGTATGAAGGTCGGGTTTATGGGGACGGCGGCAACGCACCTGCCGCAACTGTTTGAGAGGTTTGGCGATTTCATTATCAGTGGCGAACCGGAAGCCGCGATGAGCAGAATCGCGTCCGGCGAAGATCCCAACGGCGTGGTGACGAGCGAGGCAATGGATGATCTCGACTCGCTGCCATTCCCGCGGTGGGACCTGGTGAAGCCCCGGCGACTTGCCTACACGAACCGCAAGGCCTTCGGACTGACGCGGGCTTTGCCGATGTTGACCAGTCGGAGTTGTCCGGAAAAGTGCACCTATTGCCCGCACCGGATCACCGCGCAGTTTCGCGCCCGCTCCGTCGAGAACGTGTTGGCCGAATTGGCTGAACTATCGCGCCAGTACGAGCGGTTGCACGTCGTAATTCGCGATCCGCTTTACACGCTCGACCGCGATCGGTGTCTGCGCATCGCAGAGGGGATCCGTGCGCGCGGTTTGAAGCTCACGTATGAATGTGAAACGCGCATGGACGATCTCGATGAAGAATTGATTCGCGAGATGCATGCTTCGGGCCTGCGCGCGATCAACTTCGGCGTCGAATCTCCTGATCCCCTGGTGCTGAGAAAGGTGGCGCGACGTTTCATTCCCTACCAGCACATGCGACGATTGATTAAGCTGTGCTGGAAGCTCGGCGTGACCACAACCGCCTTTTATGTGATCGGTTTTCTCCAGGATACCGAAGAGAGCATCGAGGAGCTGATTCGTTTCGCGGTTGATCTGGACTCGACGTACGCGAACTTCAAGATCCTCACGCCCTACCCGGGAACGCCGCTGTTCAAACAGCTCAAATCTTTGATTAACGACGATGACTGGCAGCACTTCGACGGCTACACGTTGAACTTTAGGCATCCGGCACTGACTCCGCGGCGCGCGCGTTTAATGCTCGGGATGTGTTATTCGCGCTTCTTTTTGCGACCATCGAATATTCTGAATTTCACGGGCATGCACAAATACGCGCATGTTCCCGTCCTGAAAAGGGTGGACGAGTGGTCCTGGCGCTGGCAGGAGTATTTTGATCGGCCGTGGCTCGTCGAAAGGAAGGTGACAACCGTATGATGCGCGCAATTGCTCGTTACGGAGTACGAACAATTCCCGGCGACGAAAAAGAGATCGTGGCTGCCTTTCGGCGGGGCGAAGCCGTCGACGGCCCGATCATCAGGGAGTTCGAAGATCGCTTCGCTGATTATCACGGGCTGAAGCATGCGGTCAGCGCCTCGTTCGGCCGGATGGCTTTTTATTACCTCCTGCGGGCACTCGATCTGCCGCCCGGCAGCGAAATAATCTTTCCTGCTTTGACCTTCTGGGTCGTCCCCGAGATTGCGCGCAGCGCCGGACTCAAACCGGTTTTCGTTGATGTCGATTCACGCACCTTCAATATCGATCCTGAGCTTATCAGAGCCGCAATTAACGAACACACGCGCGTAATAGTTCCGACTCATCTCTACGGGCAGCCGTGTGAGATGGGTAGAGTGATGCGCATTGCTGACAATCACGACCTGATCGTGATTGAAGACTGTGCCCAGGCGGCGGGCGCGCGATATCGTGGTCAGAGAGTCGGCACGTTTGGTCATGCATCCTTTTTCAGTTTTCAAATGCTGAAGGGAATCAACACGTATGGTGGAGGCATGGCGTTAACGAACGATGCGTCCATCGCCGAGAAGGTGCGGCGGCAGGCAGACGATGAGCCGCCCCAAACAGCCGGTGAACTCATGCGGCGATTTACCGGCGGCATCGCGGCGAGAAGTTTGGTAAGCCCGAAGAGCTTCGCCTGGTGGGGTGTTCCGTTTGGCGCCGTGGCCTCACTGGTGACGGATCACGATTTCTCAAAATATTTTTGGGAACGGATTCGGCCATTGGATCAATTTCCCGAGTCGTATCGGCGACGTTATGCAAACATCCAGGCGATTCTTGGCGTGCGAGCGCTGGCGAAACTGGATGAGTTCAATCGAACGTTCGCAGGCTCACGCAAGGATTTACGCGCAGGGCCTGGCGCATTGTCCAACGATTGAAACGCCGACGGTCATTGATGACGCCGAACACATCCATTACCAGTACTGCATTTATGTTTCTGATCCTGCACGCGCCAAGCGTCGGGCCATTCGACGCGGTGTGGACTTTGAGACCACCCACGTCGATGTCTGTTCGGCTCTGGCGCTTTTCAAAGAGTTTGCCAGCGTATGTCCCGAGGCCGAGAAGACAGCTGCCGCGCTTCAGCTTCCCGTCTATTCGCGACTGCGAACTTCCGACGTTGAGCGAGTGCTCAAGACGGTGCTGGAGGTTACTGCGGATCTCGCAGCCTTAAACAACAAGAGAGAGTCTGTTCAAGCGGTCGAGTCGATGACTTCTGGCGCCAGACATGTGCTTTGAGGGAGCAATGTGCGAATTCTGCTTACGCTGCTAATCAATGTCTCCGTAATCGCGACGCTCACGATGAGCGACGGGTCCGCGTCGTTTGATAAGAACATGGCGGTGCGCTTTGTTTCGCATTGGGGCTACTTTGCGATTCTCTTCGCCGCGTTCTGGGAAGGTGAGGCGGTGCTGATTACGGCGGGGATGCTGTGCGGCGCCGGATTGCTGGATTGGCGTCTGACGATTCTCGCCGCCGCCATCGGTGGATCGGCAGGCGATCAGGTTTACTTTTACGCGGCCCACCAGCGCGCCGCACGCGCCATCCAAAAATCAAAGCGGCTCAGGAAGTGGTATCCGAAGGTCAGCAAATTCGTCTTGCGTCACAGTACGCTTGCGGTTTTGCTCTCGCGTTTCGCCGCCGGTTTGCGCATAACGATTCCACTGGTGTGCGCTACTGCCGGCATGCCGGCGAAGAAATACAGCACGCTCAACTTAATTAGTGGCTTCGCGTGGGCCTCATTCTGGGTGGCCGTCACCTACCAGATCGGGGCACATCTGTCGGCTAATTAGGAGGCATTGCGCACGTGTCAGAACCGCGAGCGATAGCGACCGGATCAACGCAGACCTGCGATGCAAGAGCTTCATGTTGTTTGAATCAACTCTCGATGAAACGAGACTACATAGATTTCCAGGATCGCAGCTCGCAGCTCGACCCTCACCCATCTTGAGCTTGGACAGTCGGAATGGGTGAAATACACTTCATATAAACAAAGAGCAAGCCGGGTGGCTGGTGGTCATTTGCCAGTGGTCGGCAATCATGCAGGTGGCTTTGCTGCAAAAGTCATTTTCAACGTCCGCGAAGCGGACTGAATGGAAATAGCCCAGCGCTTCAGCGCTGGGTGGACGCGCGATTTGGACCAGAGTCCGTGAAGCGGACGACTGAAAGACGTAATTTCCAAAAGACTTTAACTCAGCCGTCCGCTTCACGGACTGACTCTTGAGTATGTTGCCCAATCCCACCGATGAATCGGTGGGTTATTATCATTCGTCGGCTTCGCCTACTTTTGCGTTAGCCAATCTAACGGCTGAATATCTGGTGATAGTCGAAACGAAAATTTCTGATGCTTTCTACCACCTTTGCGAGAGCTTAAGGATTTGAAAAGGTTGCTTCAGCAGGACGGGGAAGTGCAGATGCAATCGACCAGGATTCACTTGTTAACGGCGATCCATAAGCAGGTGTAACGATGATGTCACCCATTGCCTAGTCCGAACCCGCAGGCGATCATAAGAGCGCTTCGCACCTCAGGCCATCGCCCTTCGGGTAAGCTGCAAACGAGGCTGCCGATGCGATCCCGTTGCGCTAGTGCGATGTGATCGAAATTAAGCGCGCATACTTACCGGCATTCCATCCTCCAGGGTCAACTCAACTTCCGTTGTAAGGCCACGAATGGTTCGCGTTGCGGGTACGACGATAATCTCGTTGAGACTCGTCGATTACTTCGTTTCGAGTGAGAATCAGAACCGGGCGGCGTTTGTCCGGGAGTCGAAAGGTGTACCAGCGAATCTCGCCGCGCTTCACGCGACGTTCTCCCAACCCTCGGCTTCCCAGGCGAGAGCATCGTCTTCGCTTGAGAACTCGAGACGCGGTTGGCGGATGCGATCTGTAACTGGCCCCTTCTGTAGCCGCCACTAAGCGAGCTAATGGCTTGCCGTTGTGCTCGATAATAACTTCGCCACCTTCGGAAGCGGCTGTAATCAAATCCGCCAATTGGTCTCTTGCCTGGTTGAGATCCACTCTGCGAGTTGACATGACCCGATGATATGTTGACAGACGAAACGCGTCAACAGAACGAACCACAAAGCTAACGCCGAATAAGTATTAAGCGCTGAAGGCGCCCTTAGGGGAGGCGTGAGAGTAACTTAAGGGTTCGCCGCCAACCCTCTCCCACAATGGGAGAGGGTAAATCAAGTCAACTCCATCAGCCGCGCCAGATCCCCAGCCGTCTGTGGCCGGTCATTTGGATCCTTGGACATCGCTTTCGCGATCCCATTTGAGATCCTTCTGGGAATTTCAAGTTCAGCCGGCAAGCGGCGGTACGTCTTCATACAAATGCTTGTTGATAATTCCCGAGACCCTCTCCGACGTGAACGGCCGTTCGCCTGAAAGTATTTCGTAGAAAGTTGCGCCCAGGCTGTAAACATCTGAACGCGTGTCCAGCGGTTGGCCCAGGCACTGCTCCGGCGACATGTAGAAGGGCGTGCCTACCACTGTGCCTTTGGCGCTCGCATCTACGTCTGAAACAAGTTTGGCGAAACCGAAATCGACGATCCGCACACTCTCGAATTCGGAAACGTCATCAGGCGCGACCACCAGAATGTTGTCCGGCTTTAGATCACGATGAACGATTCCACGTTTATGGGCCGCCGCTACGCCGGCGCAGATTCCGCGCATCAGGCGGGTGGCGCGCTCGACGGGAAAGCGGCCGCTGTTCAGCAGTTCTCGCAACGGCGCGCCGTTGATTAAGTCCATCACAATGAAGGCCGGGATGGTCTCGTGATCGCTTTCGGCGAAATCGTAAATGGTGATGATATTCGGATGGCGCAACATTGCGGCGGCGCCGGCCTCGCGACGAAAGCGGAAGCGCGCAGCATCGTCGGTGGCGAATTTGGGCAAAAGGATTTTGACAGCAACTTCATCTCCGATCTGAATACGCCTGGCCCGGTAGACGATGCTCATGCCGCCTTCGCCCACGCGCGCAAGCAACTCATACTTTGCCTTCGATTTTCTGGCCAATCAACGGATCAGGATTGACCAGACGCATCGTGGGCAGCGCCGCAGAGATGTGCTTCTCGTAATACGGATGCGCGCCCTGAGAGCCGGGCAAACTCAGCGGCAGCCCGCAATCGGCGCAAAAGAGCGCCTCTTTATTCAGAAACAGCTCGCACTCAGGACAGAAGGGGTTATGCTCGCGCAGTTCGATCAGCATCTGGGCCAAAGCGTCCTCGATAATCATCAAGCCGCTCTTGCTGGTGGCGGAAGTGTTTAGCCGGTGCTCGATATCGAACAAGTAATAAGCGGGCACCTCGTGCTGCCCGTCGATAAAAAGATCACGCAAGGCATGAAAATTATCGAGGGCGCAGGGCTCGGTTAGATTCAGTTCTGACGCGGTTTCACGTACGTTTTTGGTATCGCGCTCGTCCGCCGCGCAGCGGCAGATGAACAGCGATAACGCGCAAGCCTTCTCGCTTGCGTCGATCGCGCAACTCCGACAGCTGCCGGATGTTGGCTACCGAGATGTCGGAGCTGATCGACCAGAAGTGAACGAGCAGGGGACGACCTTCTCGACTTGAATATTGGTCGCTGGGTTGAGCTATTCGGCGGCCCCATCAAATGACGGCAGTGGCGAATCGACCTTCATGTGGGCCGGAATATTAACACGAGGGCATGCGCAAAGGCGTTATCGTTGTGCTGTAGTTAAGAGAGGCGCAGGCCTGGTTCGCGCATCGAGCTCGACAGAGCAGGTCATTCAACTGCTCCGCGGTTGAGTCTCATTGCCAAACATTGCCGAAGGCTATCTTGAGTTACAACGTTCGTTGTTCATTGCAGGGCCAACAAAGTGGCCTACTTAAGCTTTGCCCCAAAACTCGTATAGTTCCGCCTTCATTCACACCGGGCTTTAGCCCGGTGATGAGCGACACGGAAAGATGCGTGAAACTGTTTTAACGGTTTGCCTCTTAACAGGTCACTGAGTGGTTGAGCTGAAGAAGTTACGTCACCAGTCAGCCGAGAAACCGTTGAAACGGTTTTTGAATGTTCACGGCTTTGGGTCACCGGGCTAAAGCCCGGTGTGAATGAGATGGGCCGCTTTCAGACTTTTGAGGCAAGGTCGTCCTACCCAACATATTCCCAATGCCACGGCTCGTAGAAGTAGGGGCGGAAGCCGAAGCGCCTGGCGTTCTGCACCAGCCATCGATACACCGGTGTGCTGACCTGGACCGCGCGGTTTGAGTCTTTAGAATCGACGGGCTCGCCGCCAACATATAAATCCAAAGCGCGGCCGGTGAAGTGCGGGCTGTTCACGGCCAGGCCGGCGCTGCCCGCGTTTGGGGATTGCCGGCGCAACTGCTCCTGATACTCGCGGGAGCGAAAGGCGGAAACGATCTTGAGATATTTTTCTGCCGGCGCGAGTTCCGCCCGCCGCTGTGTGATCGAGGCGGAGGGCAGGATCGGCGATTGCCGCGGCCAGCATCTGTTTGTACGCTGCGTAGGTTCTGCGCTCAACCTGCCCCAACTCAGGCAATCGTGCCGGATCATAAAAATCCGTGGACGGCGCCAGTAGTAACTCAGATCCTGAGTTGCCGGAGTCTTGTCCTTCAGCCGATCACCCTGCCACCGCGCTACCAGAGCCAGCAGGAATGCTCGTCCAGAACGCCACTGGCATTCAGTCCGTTTTGCTTCTGCCACGCGGCGACGGCGTTTGCGAAATCATTTGTTGAAATCATCGAGGCGGCGCATTCAACGTCTGACCGATTAACATGTCGTACAAGAACCAGCCCTGCTGTGGTTTGCTCCCAAAACTCCAGATCAGTTCATTTCTCAGAACGGCGTTTTGAGCTGACGCTTCGGCGAAAGTGGAGCTCGCCGGCTTCCGAGCCATTGCCAGCACGGTTGGCTTGAGCAGTTCACGCTTTGCGGCCGGCATTGGCGCGGCGGTTTTCGCTGGTCGCGATTGGCCTCGACTATCGCGCGCCGCAAGTGAGGCGGCGCCGGCCACTACGGCCAACGCGCAGACAATCACGAGGCTACGAATTCTTATATTTTTCATGCGATTTACTTCCGGGCTGAACGTAAGGTCTTTAGTTGTCGGGTAAACAGTGAGATGCGGTAAGACTGGAGATGGTTCGACGGAAATGTGATTCTGACGGGAGGTGTCAGAACCCTGAGCGGTAGCGACGGGATCACCCACGGACCGGCCCTGGATCAAGACGAGTCGAATGTTGATCCGGTCGCTACCGCTCGCGGTTCTGACACGGGAGCAGTTTGACTGCTATCGTGTTCGCTTTTGTTTCGGCGCTTGCTTCTTCGGGGCGGACGGCGCCGTCAAAGGTTGGTTTTGCCCCCCGTTTGCAGGGCGCGCCCTGTTTTGATATCGGCCACGTTGACCGCGAACTCTTCAGACATCGTTACGCGAGCAAGCATTTGACGCAGGTTGTCGTCAAGATTCGTTGCGTCAACATGAACATCCTGCAGCTCTGACCTGACATTCTCGAGCGTGTTGGTCTTCTGGTTGTATACGTCGGGATAAAGGTGCAACACGCCGCCTTCGACGACCTGGGTGTCGTAGCTTATATCCACGAGTAGCGGCGCGTCGAGCTTAACGACCAAACGATCTTTGCTGGTTTTTGCCTGCTCGATTTGCTGTTTCGAAACTTTAAGAGAACGCGCCGCAATTATTTTTCCGAGAGGTCGAAAAGATCGGCGAGCAGCATGCGGACGCATCCGTGCGAAACAAGATGTCCGAGCTCAGACGGCCGCGACGCCTGATGAATCAAGATGCCATTGCCGAGCGGAATCTTTAATTTTGCCGAGCGGATTGCGTGGGTCGTCTGCCTCCACCCGCTCTCCCGGCGTGACGTCATGATCTTCAACCCACGAGCTTGTCGGGTGGCACCCAATCAGGATTGAAAACGATTTGAGTTGAGCGACGCAGCCCACTTGGCAGCGGAAATTCCTTCCGGCCGATTCCAATCTGATAAGTCTTGACCTCTTTTCCGTTCTGCCAAAGAGTCAACTGGAAACGCGGGAATATTGACGGTGATTCGAATCTCACCATTGTCTGGTTGCAGGTCTGCTTTCTTGATGGTCCCGCCCGTGATCTTATCTGAACGGGCAGACTCTTCACTGTGTTTATACGATGCGTCGGCGATCTCTGCCGGCGAGATACTTTCGACCGTCAGAGAAATGGGCTTGGTTTCCTTTCGGTCACCTTTTGGATAAGCCGCTTTCGGCCCACACTTCGCCGGCAAAGTCGGACGGTGTTTTCAACTGGGTTGTGAATTTTCCGGCTCGAGGGCTCGGCTTGGTGAACTCAGATTTTTCAGCTCGACGTGACGGCCTTCCGCAAAGCGCCGGCCGGTACAGAATTTTCACGCTGCGCGCGCCCGGGGCGGTCACGGTGAGAGGTAATAGTGTCACCAGTTACGACCTGCCACTGTTCATCGCTCTTCGAGGTTGGGCTGGCGTCGATGGGTGGGCTCAGCGTTTTCGCTAATCTGTGCCGGTTTATCTCCGCTGTCCAAGGCACGGCCGGCTGGCGGGCTCACAAGCGAACAACGCGCCAGTCGACAAGAGTGCGATGAGCGTTAGTGAGTGCCGGGTTAGCCGAATTGCGCTCCTCTCGGTTTCGATCGTTTAGTAAGCACAACAGTCCTCTCTTACTCCACCGGAGTCGGAGGATTGAAAGCCCCTCCGTTGCCGGTCTCGGCCGGCGCTTCCTGTCGTCGCGCCTGGAACATTCGATTGAGAATCGCTGCCTGGCAAATCAGACAAACCACTTCAGCTTGTCGATCGGCGTTTCGCACGACGTTAACGCCACAGGAACAGCAGCGCGTCTGGATGTTTTCAGTCTTAGATCTATTTGAGCTGTAACGCATCAGAGCTTCCTTTGTCCGTTATTAATCCAGCGTCGGGCGTGGAGAAAGGATCGTTGGCAAGAAGGATGCCAGTCGGTACGCACGCCTCCGGCGTGCCTGTGAACCGCGGTTACCTCGACTAAGGGAATCAAGAACCCAGCCAGAGGGGTTGGTGTCCCAATTCGAATGTTTTCCGTAGCCCAGGCGTTTACGCCTGGGAATGAAAAGAGAGAGTTAGTTCGAAAAGCCCCATTAATGGGGCTTTAGTAGTGCTCACATTTCTGACCCAGGCGTAAACGCCTGGGCTAGAGAAAATCCCCAGATGAAATTAGGTCACTACCACCAGAGGAGGGCAGGCTGCAATTGGCCTGCTAGCGACGTCGGCTCGGCTTACGCTTTGCCGGTCTGTTCTTCCGTTCCTTGCGATTTGCCTTTAACTTTGGCGGGTTTGGTTTCGGCGTGGTTCGCTTCCTTCAACGGTGTACCGGCTTCATCCAGAGAAGCCGTGATTAGCGTATCATCCGGCCGTGTGCCATCAGATGAAGACAAATACGTGATAGTTGGCGTTGCGTTCGCGTAGCACTTCAATGCGCCCCGCATCCTTCATGCGCGCGAGTTCGCTCATCACGAAGTTCTGTTCTGCCGGGCCCATGTAGCGATAGTCGATGTCGAAGGCCAGACCTGTCGAGTGCGGTGGTGTGTCAATCAAGGTGGCGTTCCGATTCACCCTGATGCAGGACATGCTGGTATTGTTCCGGCCGCACCAGCGAACTGACCGGCGAGCGGACGGTCGAAAGCGGCGATGGTAATGCAGCGGCTATTTCTTCGAGAACTTTGAACGTTTCCGGCCTGACCGAGCGCAGCATGCTCAATTTCATCGCCTCGACGGTCAGCCGGATTGTCGATGTCGAACGAGCGGCCGCCGAAATTCCTGGCCAGAGCCTTGAGTGATTCGTATTCAGCTGAAGAGCTTCTCGCGACCGGCGGGTTGTGCATAGAATCTGATCGAGCAGCGTCTTGTCTTGCATCGAGCGCCTGTACTCGTTGTTGCCGCGCCGGCGATTTCCTTCGACGCGCCACCTCTTGCCTGTTTGATTTCTTCGGCGGCACTCGAACGGCGAATTCAGGTCTGCAATTTCTTTTGCAGGTCGCGCCCGCGTGGTTACTCGATTTCTGCGTACCGATCGCGCAGTTGGGTTTCGCTATAGAGTGCGAACGTCCTGGTCGTCCTGATAGCGTGTGAAAGCACTCCGTCGTTGGCTTTGGCGCCGACTCCGAACAGAATGTAGCTGTCGGTAGCGGCCGGCACGGTCCTCGAATTTCGCCGCGCACGATCATTGCGGCGAGGTCGATGAAGTCCTGGCACGATCTGCGACGTTTTGCTTGTGCACTTCGGCAACCTGGGTCGCCAGGAACCAGCGCCGGTCCTCGTAATGCTGAAGCTGTGTGCGGAATCTACAAGCGCGACCTTGTTGCAGCTTCCTGCGCCGCGATCCTCCTTAACTTTTTCCAGTCCGCGGGCCCACAGCTCGTCGGTGCTGGGAATGGTGGCGGCTGCCGGAGTGAGTGGCTGATGCTCACTAGTTGGCGCAACTCGGGGCGGTGAAACGAAGCCCGGCCCACACGGCGACACCAAACGCAGCACTTGCGAGAATGAGAACGATGTAAGGCCTGGTCTGTTTCTTCAAACGCCTGGTCTGCTTCTTCATGATCTGAAGGGGGAATTGATTATAGACCGGCTGATGTACTGAAAGGCCAATCGATCGTGTCAGAACCCAGAGCGGTAGCGACGGGATCACCCTTGCAACTCGACCTTATTCAGGTTTCATCAAGTCGCATCTTGATCCGGTCGCTACCGCTCGCGGTTCTGACACTCCCAGAATCCGGCAGAGGACTTCGCAGAGGTGGCAGTGACCATCGAAACAGGGCGCAACTTCACGCTCTCAGTGGCGTGATCTCTCGATCAGCGTTATCATTTCGCCGCTCGCAACATCTTTAGGAGGATCTCAAAAACCATGCGTCGCACTCTTCTTTCTTTCACTTGCGCTGTTTGCACTCGTGTTCACTAATGCAGTCTTCTCTCAGGAGCCTCAGAACGAAACCTCCCGCTCGGTCGCGGGTGGCGGAGTTTCGGTGCCGGGCTGGACGGGGCAGATAGATGCGAAGGAGGCCACCGCCGGCATGACCCTCAACAACGCAAAGTTCGCTAAAGAAGGCGACGCCTTTCATGTGGTCACCGGTCCGGCCGCGACTTACTGGAACCCGGCGAACAAAGCATCCGGCAATTACACAGTCAAGGCCACATTCCGCGAGCCGAAATTCATGAACCTCAACACCCACCCGCATCCTTATGGAATTGTGATCGCGGGCAATGATTTGGGGACTGAGCAGCAGAGTTATCTGTATTGTGCGGCTTATGGCAACGGCAAGTTCATCGTCCGCGGTTTTGGTCCGGCGCCATTCCAGATGAACGCGCGCGGCACTGAAGATCCGGCGGTCAACAAAGTCGCGGTCGGCGAACCGGTAACTCAGGAGATTGCGATGTCAGTGAAAGGCGACAAGGTCGAGTGTTCAATCAACAACAAAGTCGTCGCGACCTATGATAAGTCGGCGCTGGTCACCGCAGGCAAGCTCAAATCAACAGACGGCGTCTACGGTGTTCGCTTCGCCCACAATACTGAAGCGTTTGTGACCGGATTGAAGCTGACGAAGAACTAGGACGATCGCTTAACGAGCTGCGGAGCAGCGATCAGAGTTAAGCCCAGGGCGAGGCTTTGCGAGGGTGTTGATATACTTCGCGAATCAAGAATACTGAATCGGCCGACGATTTACGCCACGGAAGGCTTTATCTCCCTTCTCCCCTTTTGGGAGAAGGGTTGGGGATGAGGACTGCTTAACGGCGCGGCACCAACCTCACCCCAACCCTCACCCAATGGGAGAGGGCGTAAGAGTCCTTTCTCTGTTTTTTCGGTGCAGCCTAAGCCCTCACCCAACCCTCTCCCAAAAGGGAGAGGGCGATGAAAAAATACCTACAGTTGTGCAGCCAAACCTTCCTCAGGCTTTCGATTTGGGAGCTTCGACCTTCGCCGTCGTCGCGCCATACCTTTTGATAATCAACTTCACGTAATTGCGCGTTTCGTCGTAGGGCGGAATCGTGTAGCCGAACTTGATCACGGCGTTCTCGCCGGCGTTGTATCCGGCCAGCGCCAGGTCCACGCGGCCATTGAACATCTTGAGCAGATCCTTCAGGTAGCGAGTGCCGCCCGAAATGTTTTGGGCAACGTCGTATGGATTCGTCACTCCGTAGCGCGCCGCCGTGCCAGGCATCAGTTGCATTAGGCCCTGCGCGCCTTTAGGGCTGATCGCAATCTTGCTGAACTTTGATTCCTGAGACATCAGGCAAAAGATCAAGTAAGGATCGACAGCGTGAAGACTGCCATAATAACGGATCAAACTGTCGATGCGGTCGTTCCCCGTACTCCAGACTTGATTTGAAGCGACGAGTGTTGGCGAGGCGTCACTGGCCGCGACTGGCGCGGGCTTGTTTGCTTCGGCAATCTGTCTGGCCACTTCTTCAACTTTAGCGCGAGCATCAGCGACGGCCTTATCACTGGCTTCCATTTCGATTCGTGAAATGAGTCCGTCTTTGTAGAGGTCTTTGGCTTGATTGTTCTTCTGCTCCAACCTCTGAACTTCGTTCTGGTAAAGAGCTGAGAGGGAATTAAGGCTGGTCTTGTAGTTGCCCACCGCCTCGCTTGAGGCGGCTTTTCCCGAAGCACTCAGGGCGGCGGGCGCGTCTTTGGCCGCGGCAGTACCGTCGCTCGCCGTTGTTTTAGATTCCGTCTGACCCGCAGTACTGGAGTCAGTACCGCCCGCGGTAGCGGGTGGGTTAACCATCGACGCGGGCGCTGCGACGCCTTTATCCTGCGCTCCGGCTGCCCCCGCGCAGAAGAAGGCAGTCAAAGTCAGCGCGAACACACGCAGAATTGCTGAGGATTGAGGAAACTTAAGATTCATGTACTGATTTGATTCTCCCTATTACCTAGACACCGCTCAGCTTCTGTCGGTTACTCATATAAGGAGAAGCTATGCAGCTTTTGTGACGGGTCTCCTTTGATGTATCTCCAAACGTATTTACTGCCTGATAAACTCGGCTCGTGCGACGGTCTGCCTCCTCTCCCAAAAGGGAGAGGAGTCAAACTGTACCCCTATTTGCTTTTCCGCCTACTTTTAGAGCAGCCGTGCTATTTTTACGTCTAAATCGCCTCTTTAGTTCGGACTGAAAACGGACTGCAACATGAGCCAGAGATTATTCATCTTTACCGTTCTATTGACTGTCTTGAGCCTTCCCATCGCGCATGCGCAACACATGCACGGCCATGACCCGTTAGAACAACTTGGTCAGGTCAGCTTCCGAGTCTCCTGTACTCCGGCAGCCCAAAAGCAATTCAATCGGGCAGTCGCCTGGCTGCATTCTTT
>ERZ1370068.10901-contig-956_pt1 | contig 20029 bp, 33 predicted proteins | sample MGYA00561227_ERZ1370068 | MGnify/ENA primary metagenome ERZ1370068 (study PRJEB38410, sample SAMEA6850437) | metagenome | study: Metagenomic assessment of the ecological functions of the soil: analysis of the soil microbiota associated with the...
AGTTACGTATTGCTGAGTATCCCGTGGTCGAAGTCGCTCACTGCGTTGCAGTTGCACGGCGCACCTCTGGGCGATGAGCGCCACGTTGCCCACGGTCGTAACGGCGCGGCGGTAGCTGGCGGGCGTGGCATCCTGCGTGTCTCCTGCAGCGGCCATCAAGCGGCCGGCGTAACAACGCATTGGAGCGACCCTGCGCCGACCGTCGATCCGGCAGTCCCGCGTGCGCTTATGTGGATGTCGTCGCCCGCCCGCTGCTGGACGGCCGCGCTGGGCACCGCGCATCGGCCCTCACCGCCTTGAAGGCCGAGCATCTCCCCAACGATGTCATCGCCGCCCGGATGCGCGCCGAAATCCTGCCGGTGCTGCGGCAGATGCTTGACAGCGCGGAATCCGTGCGGCTCGACGACCCGAGGTCCGACGGTGCACGAGCACGCCATCGCTCGGGCGCGGCTGAATGTCATTGGCTTCGAGAAGCTCGCCACAGCATTGGAGCAGAACGACCGGCAGTTGCTGGAAGAGGGCAATGCGCTGCTCATCGATGGAATGCCGAATGGGAGCAGTGGGCGGCCGGTACCGCCAAGTTGTGACGGAAACCGCGCTCTACAAGCCGACGGAGTTCAGACCGGCGGAGTTCAGACCGGCGGAAAGGCCGCACCCGTTCCACCCGGAGTGGGAGATCTAAAGAAATGGCCGTTGATAAATACGTGTCAGTAACTGAAGGATCGTGGATCTCGCTGCCGCTCAGCGATGGTCGATGTGGGAACCAGGTCTGATCAGCCAGCCCATCCGTATGCCAAGATCACCGTTGCGGGCGGTGGTAGATCTCCGAGCGATGGTCAATATCGAGGACGTGCGACAACGCGGCTGGTCCTGGTCGATCCGGTAGACGATGCGGTAAGTGCCGCGACGGGCGCCATGACAGCCGGTGAGCGGCCCGGAAGAGTGGCTTGCCGACTCGGTGCGGGTTGACCGCGAGCGCGGCATCGCAAAACTCCAGGACGGCGGCGGCAACGGCTTCCGGAAGCTGCTGGGCGATTGCCCGCCCTGCGGCAGGCTGGAAACGGATCTCGTACCGCTGCGGCGGTTCGGCTGGTCACGTGCCGGTGACGCGGCGCCGGGCCAGATCCTGGCGAACTGTGGCCATGTCAGCGCCAGGGCTTCATCACGCCCCAGAGCTGCCAGGCTCTCCGGAGATGCGCGCGACAGCGTCGGTGTCACCGAGGATTTCCAGGGTCATCTCCAGGCCCTCAAGGTCATCCACCGACTAGCAAGGACAGCCTCGGCTTCTCCGTTGCGGGTCAGGGTGATCCGCTCATGTTGTTCGCGAACTCGCCTGGCGAGCCTCAGAGAGGCGTGCCTCGGCTTCGGACAACGGCACAGGCGTCGCGGCAATTGTCATAGTCAGAAGTATAGACCTCACTAGTCTATTTCTAGACCAAAGTGGTGGCGGACACGCAGACCATGAGCAAGGACGAGATCGTCCGTCCTCGTCGTCAATCGGCCGCGACGACGGCCTGGCCAGCTGGCTGGTCCGAGGTGATGGGCTTGGTGCCTGACGGTGCGCCACGTAGGCCAGCAGCAGCCAGGCAGCGCCCCACAGAAGACCGAGCAGAACGAAGGCACCACCTTGTCGGTGGAGTAGAAGGCTGCCGCGATGATGCCCGTCGCGAGGACCAATCCGGGCGCTCAGCGACCCGGACCGGACAGCCGCCGACCCACCACGGTGCCGATCGTCAGAAGGGCCATGCCGCCGAACATCAGCGCGATGGAGGCCAGGATCGTCGTGGTGACACTGTCGGGGTTGGCGTCCGGTTGCATGGCGGCCCAGATCGCGACGACGACTCGGGTGAGATGGCCGAGGATCGCCATCCCACCACCGATCAAGGCGAGCCACCGCGGACGGGCGACGTCGATCGCCAGCCACGCGGCGATCCCGGCCATCATGCCGAGATTGATGAGTCCCCAGAGCAGTTCGGGGCCGGGGCAATGATCTGCGGGTAGGGCCAGAGGACTCGCGAGTACGCCAGCAGACCAGTTGCGCACAGCTCCCGCCATGGCCACGGCTGCCAGGCGGCGCGCCGCCAGTCGATTAGGCATGATTGTCCTCCTTGTCCTGATGTGGTGGTGCCGCTCCAAGCCACGCGATGAGATCACGCGGCTTGCGCGGTGAATCAGCGGAGCGGCGGCGGCTTCGGCGCTTCGATCTCAGTGCCTTCTGAACGCCCCACGCCGATGCGTCGAGCGACCAGGTCCCTCGCCTAGCCGGCCGAATGCCGGGAACAGACGCTCGGCGGCGAATCGGGGTCTGCTGCGACGCTTGATTCCCAGACGTCGGCCGTCATCAGCACTCCGTCGGCGGTTTCTCCCGCGAGGTGAACAAGATTGCCGGCGAGCGGCTCCGGACCGAGCTCGTCCCATACCGCCTTGTATGACTTCAGGTCGACCCCAGGACTACGGGTGATCAGGATGTAGGGCATGACGCTCTCCGTTCAGTGAGACTCCATTGCCGAGAGGCTAATGAATCGGCCGCGATCGGCCGCATCCGCCAAAGTGCTCAGCGACCTACTCATTCGTCTGCTTGGCGGTGACCCATGCGGCGATCTGGCTCCGGCGGGTGAATCCGAGTTTAGAGAGGATGTGTTGGACGTGGTTCTGGGCGGTACGGTCGGAAATCACCAGATGTGCAGCGATGTCCCGGTTGCTGCTGCCTGTAGCGACGAGCCGGGCGACCTCGGTTTCCCGCGGCGACAGCATTGGAGGCGTTGGTGCCAGTCGCTGCAGCCGGGCCACCCACGGCGACATCCCCAGTGACCGCGCAACCGGCAGTAACCGTGCGGCCAGCTGCCGCGCCGTGTTCGGGTCGCCCTGCCGTGCGAGCAGTTGGGCGAGTTCGGTATCGGCCTCGACAGCGAACGACGGCGCACCAATGGCCCGGTTGATCGCCGCTGCTTCGGTGAGCTCAGCAGCGGCATCTCGACCAAAGCTGCAGTGCGGTAGCGCACTTGCCCAAGTACAACTCCACCGGGCCGAAATAGTTCGCAGTTCCTGCCCCACCCGAGATGTGGTGGCCGCGGTACCGGTACAGCTGATCGCGAGAAGTAGCGAACATCCCCATAAGCGCCTAAGCGCCACCGCAACCTCAGTACCTGTGGCAAGCGCCGACAGGACGAAGTGACGGCGGGATCGTCCATTGCGTGGGCGGCCCGGTCAGCCGATACAAGGCGCGCGCCTGCTCAACCTCGCCGCTGTCCGCCAGCGCGTACGCCGGGGCTAATAGGCCGAACAGCTGGGCGTTGACGCTCTGCGCAACTTCCCCCGGTGGCACTTTCCGTGACACCTCGGCGTGGCCGATGTGGTGACCGACCGCGGCAAGTAGGGGCTGCATCGCCTGCGCGCCAGGATGACCGAGCACAAGATGCCAGTTCGTAAGCCTCCACACCGAGCCTGCAGCGCCTCCTCGAACTCTGCTCGTGCTTGTGCGATCGCCGCCGATGTCCTGAGCAGCAGCCACCTCGGGATCGGACCACCGGTGCGGTCGACGCACCAGCGGACCCGGTCGAGCTCCTGCACCGCTTCGTGGATCCGTCCGCGTTGCATGTGCGCATCGATGGTCCAGAAGCGTCCCCACATCTCGATTTCCGGTCTGCGCTCGGCCTGGCCAGTCGCGATCATCACGGCAGCGAGCCTGGCCCGCTCATCCACGTGATCGGGTCCGCTGCAGGCCAATTGACGAGGCTCGCAGAGCGGGCCACCAGCTTTCGCTGTCCCCGGCGTCGTCGGCGGCAGAGAGCGCGGAGCGACTTGTCGCGGCGGCATCGTCCCATTCGCCGCAATAGACCATTGCCTCGGTGAGGCGGGGCGAGCAGTCGTGCCCGCAGGCCAGGTGTTGCGTCGGGCACCGCCAGCGTCGCGGCACCAATCGAGGATGTCGCGATCCAGGGCACGATCGCCGGCGGGTTCGAGGGTGAGTGCGGCCCGCGCGAGCAACTGGTGGTCACGAGTTCGACGCGCGATGAGGATGGCCTCGGCGCAGGTGGCGCGCGCCGTGTCGAGTCGGCCGAGCGGTGCTCTGCCGCAGCGCGGTCCACAAGCAACCGCCCGCGTTCGGTATCGGAGAGGGAATCGGCGCCGGTCGCGAGCGCAGATGCGTACAGCCGCGCCGCTTCCTCGAACGCCAGCGCGCATCGCCTCGTCCCCGGCGCGGCGTGCCCACTCCGCGGCCGGTCGTCGATCACCGCCCACCGCGGCGGCGGCAGCGTGTCGCGCAAGGTCGGCGAGATGGCCAGGCAGGAATCGGCGTAGAGCTGCTCGATTGCCCGGACCGCCCTGCCGTGCAGACGGACCTGTTCTCGCAGCGACAACCCGGACTCCAGGGCCGCACGAACCAATGCGTGCGTGAACTGCACCCGGTCCCCGCGGCTGCCGACAGAGCCCCGGCGGAGATCGCCTCGTCGATGTCCGGCAAACATCCGAACACCGACCGCCCTAACAGCCGCGCGGCAATCGCGATCGAAAACTCTTCACCCAGGATCGATGAGGCGCGCAGCAACTCCCGCGTACGCGGCGTCAGCTGTTCGAGGCGCCGCTCGACGACACCCGCCAGCGTTGCGGGCAGCTCGACGTCCGACGCTGCTACCCGATCAAGGGCGCGTACGACCTCGCGCAGGTAGAACGGATTGCCGGCAGAGAACGGCGTACGCGTGCGACACCAGTTGCTCCGGCACCCGGCCGCCGAGCAGCTCATGCAGGAGTTCGGCGGAGCCGGCCTGGGATAGGCCGTGCAGCTCCATCAGGTGGGCGTGCGGCTCCCGCATCAGGCTCGATCGCACCCCTCGCCAACCATCCAGTGCTGTCGAATCCGCCTGGTCGTTCGGCCACACAGACCAACAGCCTCGCCCGGCGCACCGTACGAACGACGTGCAGCAGCGCAACCAGCGACGGCTCGTCGGCCCAGTGAATGTCGTCGACAACCATGACTACGCCGCCCGCCGCAGCGGTCTTGATCAGCCGGCCGGCCAGCCGCTCGAACAGCGCGACCCGGTCAGCCACCGGTGCAGTGTCGACCGGTGGGCCGACTGTTACGGGGCCGGTGACCGCGTCGGGTCCGAGCAGCTGCCGCCACAGCCAGTACGGCGGCGCACTCGCGGGCGCCAGCGACCGCGCCCAGAGCACCTGCGCCCCACCGGATTGCGCCTCACTCCGAGAACGCCTCCAGCAACCGCGTCTTGCCGATCCCCTGCCTCGCCCGAGCACGCGACGACCTGCGGCAGGCCCCCGACCGCTTCGGTCAACCAGCCCCGCAGCCGGGCGAGCTCCGCGGAACGACCGAACAACGCGGTCACAGGCAGCAAGACTACCGACGGCAGCAGCGCGACATGCACACACGATCTACGGTGAGGCCATGGACCATGTGGTGGTTGTCGGGGCTGGCATTGGCGGGCTGGCAGCCAGCTTGGTGCTGAGCCGGGTTGCGGCGCAGATAACGCTGGTGGAGCGGGCAGAGCGACCGAGGGAGGTCGGAGCTGCCTTCGGCTTTACAGGCGAGCGGCATGGCGGTGTTGGACCGTCTCGGGCTGTCTCCACCGACGTGGTCGCTGCCAGTACGCGGATCGACCGGTTGGACATTCGAAGTGCCAGTGGCCGGATGTTGATGAGCGCCGTCATGCCTGATCTGGGGGCGGGCTCGATCATGCGATCGCGGTCTCCCGCACCGATCTCCACGGGCTGCTGCTTCAAGCCGCCACCGATGTGGCCTCGGTGCATACCCGCTTCGGGTGCACCGCGGTGAGCGCCGACCCGAGCGGGGTGGTGAGGATAACCTCCTCCCCGAAGAACGGCCCGGAAACGACCACGACCCTGGAGGCAGACCTCATCGTGGGCGCCGATGGGGTCGGCTCGGCCGTACGCAACACGGGCGGCTTTCACAGCCGGGCCTCGGCCGGGAGCGGCTACGTGCGTACCATCGTGGCCGGTCAGACCAGACCCGGGTTCGAGGAGTACTGGACGCCGCTCGGATCCTTCGGTCTTGCCCCGCTACGTGGTGACAGCATCTATTTCTGGGCGGCAGCCGACGCGCCCGCGGTGGCCGAGGCGGTGTCCCGCCGCGATCTCCCGTCGTTCCAGCGGGAGTGGCGACGCGTACTTCCGATCGCAGCGGACCTGTTGGAGAAGGTCCCTTCGTTCGAGGACCTCCTGGTCAACACGGTTCACCGGGTCGACTGTCGTCGCTGGTTCTCCGGCCGCCTGGTTCTGCTCGGCGACGCAGCCCACGCCATGGCACCGAACCTCGGTCAAGGAGCCAACAGCGCCTTGGTCGACACAGTCGTCTTGGCGGAGGAACTCACGACGGCACCCTCGATCGAGGAAGCCTTGGTGCGCTACGACCAGCAGCGCCGCCCGACCGTTCGGCGCGTACAGAACATCGCCGGGATGCTCCAACGCCTGTGCGGCCTTGAGTCGACCGCAGCCCTGGGCATCAGGGACGCGCTGCTCGTCGGGCTAGGGCGCCTGCCGGGGCTCAGCGAGAGAAGCATCCGTCGTACCCTCGCTCACGACGTCAGGAGCCGTCAGGTCAGCATCCCTCTCAGGCAATCCGCACTGAACCTGACCCAGAAACCGCCTGCGGAGACCGCGGATTGCCGTCCGCCGAATGCGCACCAACCTCCCACGCCGAGGCCTGGCGGTGGACGGTTAGTGCACTCTCGTCGAGACCAGGGCTGGTCGTCGCGCCAGCACCGTATGCCTGGGGCCGCCAACCGAACGGACTTGGACGTCGGTGAACCCCGACCGCGTCACCGCCTCGGCCACTTCCTGGGGAAAGACGCGCGCCGCCGCCCCACAGCGTGTTACGCAGCCGCGACAACGTCGCCTCGAAGTCGTCGCCGGCAGCACTGATGGCCGGCAGGCTCAGCCAGCCGCCAGGAGCGCAGCGCTCGCCACACGGTCGTCAGTCCTCGTACGGAAGGCATCCTCAGGCAAGAACACCTGCGGCAGGTAGACAAGGTCGTACGCCTCCACATCGGCCAGGTCCTCGACCCGCAGATCACGGATCTCAATGCGATCGGAGAAGCCCGCCGCCTCGATGTTGGCCACCGCCTCGCGGCGCGGCGCCTCCGCAGGCTCCAGACCGACGACATGCAGTCTCGGATACGCGCGGCACATCTCGATCGCAATGACACCCAACACCGACCCCGACATCGAGGAAGCTTCGCCGACGGCGCGCCCATGCGCTCAGCCAGCCCGGGAAGCTGCGGCACGCCCTGCTCCGCCATCGCCCGCGCCCCTGCACGGCCGGGAGGCACCCTGCGCGTACAGGATCTCAGGATCGGTGTACGCCCAGCCGGCGGAGAGCGTACGCCGCTTGGCGCGATCGACGAGATCGCGGCTCTGCTGGTACGTGGTGCGCAGATTCGCGAGCAACTGCCCGATCGCCTCATCTGCCAGCATCGGCTGCAGACCAGCAACGGCTTCGTAGGTCTCGCCGCTGCGCCGTGCGAACCCGAGCGCGACAAGCACGTCGAGCACACGTGCTGTGATGTCGACCGGCATACCCGCGGCCCCCGCGGCTTCCTCGACCCGCTGCGGCGAGGCGAGCGCAACAAGCAGGCCGGACTCCGCGCTCGCACACAACAGCGCAAAGGCCCAGGTCGACTCCGCAAGATCATCAATCCGCCCGCGGACGTCATCGGTACTCATGTTGGCCTCCAGAGGCTGAGCTCTTTCACGACCCGCCAGGAGTTCGGGGCATGGGTACCGGCGATAAGTAGAACGCTCTCAATGCGCGTGGCAACCGGCAGGCCGGACTGCACAGACCGTTCGACCGCGAGAAGGGTAGGCAAGTCGGCCAACCGCCGCTCGGCAATGGTCAGGTGCGGAACGACGTCGTCGAAGGCGTCCCCGTAAGGCGGGTGCTGCGGAAAGGCTTGCCACACCGCCGCGGTCAGTTGTTGGAACGGTTGAGCCGGCTCGGGATCGAGCCAGAGAACGTCCTCACCGAACCAGCGCGTACGTACAAAACAGCAATCGAATGCGCTCACCGACCTGACAGCCGCGGCCAGGGTCGTGATCAAGTCGTCAGTGATCGCCTCCGGCGCAACAAAGGGGGCCAAGACGGTGACGTGAGCCGGCACACCCCAGTCCGCCGAGCCATCGAGCTGCTGACGGTGGCCGCCTACCAGAGGCTCAACCGCGGGCAGCGCCGCAATCAGCGCTGTCTCTGTCGGAGCCGGAGCATCCGGGGCAGGATTCAGGTACTGCACTCCCGAAAAGTAGCGGATTATCGCTGCTCGAGGATGGTTCGAGCGCTGTCGAGAAGGCCCTCGACCAACCGATTCGGGCCTCGATGCCACACGGCAGCCAGTTCGATGGTGGGCGCGTTCTTCAGGGACACGAGGTGGATGCTCTGCTCTTCGGGCACGCGCAGCTGTTGGGTCGCGCTTTTGGGTACGAGCGCGACGCCAAGACCGCAGGCGACCATGGCGAGTTGGCTGACGATCGGACTGAGCGGCGTGGCGGGCGTCCGGCGCGAAGCCTGCTGCGCGGCAACAGGCGACGATCTGGTCGCGGTAGTCGGGCGAGATGGTGCGGCGTATCCAGACCCAGGGCAGGTCGGCTGCCAGCGTCAGCCCTTCCGCTGATGGGCGTGGAGCCCAGGCCGCTGGGGGCGGCAGCGTCGGCGGATTCGGCAGCACCGAGCGCCGCTCATGGCTACCACACGCTGCAGACTGCGCGGGCGCCGGCCGAAGGCGAGCAATGACCCAGTCCTGGCTGCAAAACCGGAGTGGCGTGCCACTCCGCGGCCACCCTGTGCGAGGCGGCGGTGAGCGAGTGGCGGCACTGGACCGACCGCAAGCACCAGGAAGTGCCTCCCGACGTTGCGGTCGATCCCGGCATCCGAGCCAGCTGGCCGGGCGCTCGACTGGTCGGCCCTGCGTTCACGGTGCGAGGCGTCTGCGGAGACAACCTCGCCCTGCATCGCGCCGTCGCAGCGGCCCCGTCGTACCACGTCCTCGTCGCCGACCTCGACGGCGGAGTCCGTGACCGCGACGCGCTACGATCCCTCAATTTCCCAGTCTTCTCCCGCCACGACAGCGTCCGCGGCACCGGCAAGCAGGCTCCGGGCCAAGCGTGAACGTCCCAATCGTGATCGGCGGCCTACAGGTCAGCACCGGAGACGTTGTCGTCGGTGACGTCGACACGGCGTCGTCCTGCCGGGCGAGCGGGTGGCGGCCATCCTCCACGAAGCCGACCGCCGCGTCGCGCACGAATACGAGATTCTGTCCCGCACTCCGCGCTGGACACACGACACTCGACCTGTACCGACTCGGCTGAGCCGAAGCCCGCCACCCTGAAGAAAGACCGACACTGCCTCACCCGAGCAAGCTCCAGACGTTCAGGTTGCCGCTTCACCATTGCCGGCACCAGCCTCGACGTTGCCGGGATGTATCGAGACGGAATCGGGATCCCGCTGGTGTTCCTGCACGGGTTCGGCTCCACCAGGGAGGACTACGCCGATGTGATCCAGCAGGCGCCGCTGGCCGATCGACCGATACTGGCATATGACGCGCCCGGCTGTGGCGCCACCGCCTCCTCCGATATCTCGGTCGTGTCGATCCCGTTCCTGGTGTCGGTCGCCGCGGCAGTCCTCCGAGCCAAGGGCATCGACCGGTTCCACCTCATCGGCCACTCGATGGGTGGCCTGACCGCGTTGATGCTCGCCGACCAGGGACCCACGCAGGTTGCCAGCCTCGTCGACATCGAAGGCAACCTCGCCCCCGAAGACTGCTTCCTCAGCCGCCAGATCATCAGCCACCCGCACGACGACCCTCACACCTTCCTGGCGGAGTTCGCCGAGCGTGCCTGAACTCCTGCTACTACGCCAGCACCCTGTACGCCGCTTCGCTGCCGTGCACAAGGTCCGAGCCGGTGCTGTTCGCCCGATCTTCGAATCCAGTGGTCGAACTGTCCGACCACGGGAATCTCCTCAACCGGTTCCTCGCGCTGCGCGCTGCCGCGGATGTTCATGTACGGCGAGCAAAACAGCTCTTTGTCCTACCTGCCGCGGCTAGCCGACGAAGGAGTCAAGCTCGCCGAGATCTCCCACAGCGGCCACTTCCCGATGTACTCGAATCCGGTCCAGATGTGGTGCCGCGTCGCCGACTTCATCCTCGGGACCGGCCAGTAGCTCCTTGGTTCTCGGTGAGGGCGAGAATTCTCAGAATCGCCCCCGAGCGGCGGGGTGCGGCTTAGATCTGAGCGTGGAATCACGGATGTATCTCCCGCTCGGGGGCGATTCTGAGAATCTGTCCGGTGGCCAGTCAGCCTGACTCGGCCGGAAGCGCAAATCGACCCGTTCGCGGGACGCATCCTGCGGGAAGTCGCTGGAAACCTCACTCCAGATGAGGTTGCGAGCCAGATTTGCGCCCAAAACCGGCAGCTAGGGTGAGGTTTCCAGGGCGCGACCTCACTGACTCGCCTGTCGCCTGCGGCAAGTGGTGACCTGCCCTGTCTTTGGCCTGTTGATGCTCGCCTGAGAAGGTGTGAGTCTGGGGCCGGCGCGGTGCCGTCCCCGCGCGGGAGGAGGTCACGAGGTGTCGTGGGTTGACCACGTGATCTGGTGGCAGGTCTATCCCCTCGGCTTCCTCGGCGCCGAAAAGGAGCTGGGCCCGCTTCCAGGGCGAAGTGAATCGGCTGCCAAGGCTGCAGGGGTGGCTCGATCACCTGATTTCCTGGGGCGGCAACGGCTTGTTGCTCGGCCCGATCTTCACCTCGAGCAGTCACGGCTACGACACCGTCGACTACTTTGAGATCGATCCGCGCCTGGGTGATGACGCCGACTTCGACGCCTTGGTCGCGGCCTGCCGCGAAGAGGGCGTGCGGCTGCTGCTCGACGGTGTCTTCAACCACGTGGGCCGGGACTTCCCGCCAGTCGCGCAGGCACTGGCCGAAGGACCGGGATCGGCAAGCCGAGGATTGGGTGTCCCAGCTCTACGACACCGACGGTGTGATCACCGCCGACTACTTCGAGGGCCACGACACCCTCATCACCCTCAATCACAGCTCGACACGGGTGCAGGAGTATGTGCGTGACGTGATGTTGCACTGGCTGCGCCGCGGCATCGACGGCTGGCGGCTCGGACGCCGCGTACGCCGTGCCGGCGAGCTTCTGGGCCGCGGTGCTGCCGGCGGTCCGCGAGGAGTTCCCCGACGCCTGGTTCGTCGGCGAGATGATTCACGGCGACTACATCGACTACGTGAAGACGTCCGGCCTGGACTCGGTCACGGAGTACGAGCTGTGGTGGGCCATCTGGTCCTCCATCGACACCATCAACTTCCACGTGCTGGAATGGACGCTGGGCCGCCACGCCAAGTTCGTGGAGCACTTCCTCCCGCTGACGTTCCTGGGCAACCACGACGTGACCCGGGTGGCCAGCCAGATCAGCGACCCGCGGCACTGGTCGCATGCGGTGGCGCTGCTCGGCTTCCTGCCAGGCGTACCGTGCGTCTACTACGGCGACGAGTTCGGCCTGAGGCAGTCAAAGAACAACCGCCCCAGCGGCGACGACGCCGTACGCCCGGAGATGCCGAAGGAGCGGTGGCTGTTCACCCACTCGCACCCGGAAGTGGAGCAGGCATATCGGCGGGTGATCAGGCTGCGCCGCCGCAACCCCTGGCTGGTCGACGCGATGATCGAAACCGAACAGGTGGACAAGGCCCGCATCGTCATCCGGGCCCGGGCCCGGCACAGCGAACAGTCCTTGGCCCTGGCCCTCAACCTGACAGGTGAGCCGTTTGTCGCTCGACCGACAGCGTGGAGGTGCTGGAGGCCGAGCCTGACGTCGCAGACCGGAGCCGTGGCTCCACACGGCTGGGCGGTCATCGCGGACTAAAGCCAGGCCGCCTCCATTCCTGCGAAGCAGGAACCTTCACTGTCTGGATCTTCGAGGCACGCTGATCAGCGTCTGCTGGCCTGCCGCCACCAGGGACCGCTCCACGCCCTGGACGGCGAACACCTCTAGTTGGCACACGGTGAGCATTCGTCCCGACTTCAGGACTGTTCCGACGGCCTCGATATGATCGCCGACGGCAGGGGCCAGGAGATTGATCTTGTACTCGACCGTGAGCACCTCTGTGTTCTCGGGGAACAACGTAGACGCTGCATAGCCGCCTGCGCTGTCGGCGATAGCGCTGGTGGCTCCCGCGTGGATGTAGCCGTGCTGTTGGGTGACTTCGGGTCGACTGGGCAGCACAATGTGGACGCGTCCTCGCCCAATGTGGCCCAGGCGCGCACCGAGATGTCGCATCAATCCCTGGCGTTCGAAACTGGCCCTGATGCGGGCCCGTATCTCGGGGATGCCTGGCTCTGGTTGCGTCTCGTCTTTCATAAGCTCTCCTCGAACGGCCTTCTCGCCAGCCTCAGGGCCGGGAACCGTTTTTATCACGTCTCTCCCCGCTGCACTCGACATCGCGCTGCGTTTCCCGCCATATCGCGGCTCCCCACCCGAAGTCCGCATTTAGCCGAGGAACTTCTCCGCCAACAGCAACACACCGATCACGATCATCGCGGTACCGGAGAATCGGCTCATCACCCGGGCTGCCGCGGGCCGCGCCCGCAGCACCAGCCGTGCCCCTGTCCCCACCCCGTGTAGATCACGGCGCAGTTGGCAACGTGCAGCAGCCCGAGCACCGCGATCTGCACCGCGAGCGGCCAGTCCGCGTCCGGGTCGGTGAACTGTGGCAGCAGTGCCAAGAACAGCAGGAACACCTTCGGGTTGAGCCCGCTGACTCCCGCGCCCTTCGCCACCTCGCGGCGCCACGAGGCGGAAGTCTGCTCCGTGCAGGCCCGCGGGGCCGGACGGCGCGCGAGCGTGCCTATTCCGAGCCAGACCAAATACACCGCGCCCGCAACCGTCAGCGCGGTCAGCAGCAGCGGCGAGCGGGCCACCAGCGCAGCCACTCCGGCCGTCACCACTGCGGTGGCTGCCAGGTGCCCGGCCAGCAGCCCGCCCACCGCGGGCAGCACCGTCCGATGCCGGAGCCCGGCCGCGATCGCGTACGCCCAGTCGGCCCCCGGCGTAATCACCGAACAGGAATGACACCGCCCAGAATGTGGCGACGGCACCAACCGCCATGAGCAACTTCTCCTTCGCGTTGGCCAAGCCTCCGGGGCGGGACTCAGGCAGGAGAAAGATTAGCCACGTACGTGTGAAATGTGCTTCCAAAGTTCTCGAGACTGCCCTCAGTTGAGGAAGAATCATCAGTGTGGATGCCACGAGATTGGAAAATCCTTGCTGAGCTCCAACAGGACGGGCGCCTCACAGTCACCGAACTCGCCGAGCGGGTCGGCCTCAGCCTCTCACCCTGCCACCGCCGGCTGCGCGCCCTGGAGCACTCCGGCGCGATCAGCGGCTACCACGCACACCTCGACGCCAACGCGCTCGGCCTGACCTTCGAGGCCCTTGTCTTCGTCACGATGCGCAACGGAGACCGCGACGCCGTCGACGCCTTCGAACAAGCGGTCGCCGCCATCCCCCACATCCGGCAGGCCCAACGGCTCTTCGGTGAGCCCGACTACCTCCTGCGCGTCATCACTGCCGACCTGCCCGCCTTCCAAGAGGCTCTACGACCAACCGCCTCGCCACCCTCCCCGGCGTCCAACGCCTCAGCTCCACCCTCGTCATGAAGAGCGTCGTCGAGAACCGGCCTCTGCCGCTGTGAGGAGCGGGCGAGTCGAACCCGGAACTGGTTCAGTAGGTCCATGGCGCGATTCACCACGAACGACGGCGTGAGCCTCAGCTACACCGACCAGAGCACCGGGCATCCCGTAGTGCTGATCCACGGGTACACCGCGCCGGGCAGCTCCTGGGCCCTCACCTCCGACGCCCTGCTCGACGCCGGCTGCCGCGTGATCACCTTCGACCGACGCTCCACCGGTGAGTCCGAAAGCCCAATGTTCGGACAGCGAATGGCCCGACACGGTCGCGACATCGGCGAGCTGCTCGAGCACCTCGGGCTGGCTGACGTGACGCTGGTGGGGCCTCCATGGGCGGCAACGCGATCTGGGCCTACGTTGACCAGTTCAGCAGCGGCCGACTCGCGCGACGTCGTGATCGTCGACCAGACGCCGAAGATGCCTGAACACCCCCGGACTGGCCGCACGGGTTCTACGGCTACAACCTTGCCAACGCCGGCACCTTGTTCGCCGAGGGCGTCGCACCGACCGGAGTCGGCGGGGCGGCAGAGAAGTCGGCGCCGGGATTGGCCCAACTGGCGGAGCGGATGGGCGGGCCACCGGCATTCCGCAACCCCGCCGCCCCCGAGACGATCAGGCTGCTGCTCGACCACGCGCTGCAGGACTGGCGCGACGTCGTCGCCCGGATCGACCGGCCGGTGTTGATGGTCGCTGGGCGGGAAAGCCAGTTGTGGCCGTGCGAGCACGCCGCGGCCGCCATCGCCGACAACCCGCTCGGTCGCGCGGTCGTGATCGAGGACCGTGCGGGCACATGGTCACCTTCTGACCAGCTCGATCTGTTCAACGAGGTGCTCCTGGACTTCCTGCGCACCACTTCGGCATCCAGATAGCGGATCGCGCCACCAACTGAACAAAATGCCGGGAAATGAGGGATTGTCAGCAGCTGCCACTTGTCACTGTCTGCCACTTGGCATAGAGTGACATCGAGATGGAAAGCTTGCCTCGAACTCAGCAGGACGCCTCGACGTCGCTGCGGGAGCGGAAGAAGGATCGAACCCGCCGGGCCATCCAGTCCGCGGGGCTCCGACTGTTCGCGCAGAAAGGGTTCCAGGCCACAACGATCGAGGAGATCGCCGCGGCGGCCGACGTGGCACCGCGTACGTTCTTCCGTTACTTCGCGACCAAAGAAGAGATTGTCTTCTGGCCTGCGTACCGGCCGCTGCTTGCCGAACATCTCGACGCGCGGCCCGACGACGAGCCCGCTGTTGCGGCCTTGTGCCACGCAGTTGTGGACAGATCTCGCGGCCTTCTACGACCAGGACCGGGAACGCCTACTCGAGCGACTAAGACTGGCGTTCCGTACGCCCGTGCTCCATCCGCGCCTGCGCCAGAGCAGGCAATCTCTTGCACTCGCAATGGCAAAGGTCCTTGCCGGTCGGCTTCACGCGAGCGCGCAGGACCTGGAAATTCGCGCCATGGCAGCCGCAGTCGCAGCAGCGCCTTTGGGTGGCGGTCGAGGAATGGCAGGCAACAGATGGCCGCGCCGACATGCGCACGCTGATTGACCGTGCACTCACCACGGTCCTGACTGGCGACGTGCGAGGTAGAGCAGCCAACGAACCGCGTGGTGGAGCGGGCCGCAATCCACGGACCCGGCAATGCAGCAGTCGCTGACGGAACGCTGTGGGTATCGAACTCATCGAAGCTCCTCAGGCTGCGCTTGGCCTGACGAGCGTACGGAAACCGGCTGGTGCGGGCACTCCGCTCAGTGACGGGTCTCGACCGGCCCGCTGTCAGCGGCCATTTCCTCGTCGCCCTGCCCAAGCCGGCGGTGGAACAGATCCAGCACGTGTCCGAGGCACTGGCGCGCGAGCTCGGGGTCGTAGCGGGGCCCTCGTCGCGGCCGAACGCATGCTGGCCGTTCACCTCCACCCACGAGAAGCGGGTTCCGGCGTCTTCGAGCGCGGCGTGGATGCGCTCGCGGCCCTCACGCGGGATGTGCGGATCTTGGCGGCCCCAGATCATCAGCACCTCGCCGCCAATCTCCCCGACCCGGTCCAGCGAGTCGTCATTCATACCCTGGCCGAGACCGCGCTTGTGGATATCGGTGGCGTAGAAGCAGGCCGCTGCCCGGACATCGGGATTGAAGGCGGCACGGAAGGAAAGATGGCCGCCGATACAGATCCCGATCGACCCGAGCTTGCCGGTGCACGAGGGGTGGTCGGCGAGAAAGTCAAGACGGCACGGGCGTCCGCGTCGTAGGCAAGCAAGCTCTTTAGTGATCTTGTGGGAGTTGCCCCGCTCGGCGCCCGCCGCGTCGTAGGCCGAGGACGACACCAGGACTCTCCTCCAGCTCGTGGAAGATCTCCGGCACGGCAACGGTGTAGCCGTGGCCGGCGAGAAAGGCGGCGGTTCGGCGGATGGGACCGGTCACCTGGAAGATCTCGGAGAACAGAACGAGCCCGGGGTAGCGTCCCGCGGCCGCCGGCCTGAGGACGTAGGTGCGCATCGGGCCGTAGGGCGTCTTAACGTCGACGTATTCCTCAGGAGCGATGATCATTCGCCAACCATAATTGATCGTACCGCCGGGGAGCGCGTTACCGGCTTTCGCTCCGCGCGTCGCCGGGCAGGACGCCCGAGTGCCTGCCGTAGTTGTGTCATCGAGTGCACCAGCAGCCCACCCGAGGCCAATGGCGTCGGCGATTGGTGCGGACTCAATCCGGTACGCAGCGAGGATCGGCGGATGACCGTTCCGTGAGGAGCGTGGCGTCGGCGGATTACTCCAGATTCCCGCCGGATGTATCTCAACCGCGGCCATCATCTTGTCTTGTATCCGGTACCGACGCCGACCGTGGCCGGAGAAGGAGCGGCGCGCATGAGCGAGGGCATTGCGGTCTTCTTTGACATCGGTGACACACTCGCCAGCCCGCGCATTGCTAATGGGCACCTCTCCGGGCTCGACGTCTATCCCTTCGTCCCGGAGGTTCTGGCCCGGTTCCGAACACGCGCAGGGGACGACGAATTCCCGATAGCACTGGGCGTGATCTCCAACACCGGCAACGAGACCGCAGCGGCCCTCAATGATGTGCTCGCTGAGTCTGGCCTGTCGGCCATTCTCGACGCCACCTTGTGCTTGTTCAGTTCGGTCGAAGGCTTGGACAAGTCTCAACCCGGCCTTCTTCACGCTCGCCCGAGATCGCGCCGACGTACCAGCGGACCACTGCGTCTTCGTGGGAGAGGACGCAGCCGAGCGAAGAGTCGCGGCGTCCGTCGGTTTTCGGGTGTCGCCCCACCCCCGCTTCACGCTCTGCACCTTGTCGAGACGGCGATCTCGACCCACCAAATTTGACAGAAAGGACCACCGCAATGCCAGCTGAGCCCACCGCAGAATGGTCTGAAGACCTTCTCCATGCACGCTCTACGAGAGCTCTTCGTCAGACGCAATCGAGGGTTTGCGAGAGCCGAACGCAACGCCTCGCTCGCGATCCGCGGAGACGTTACGTCCCCAGACAGTGACGTGGATCCAGAAACAGCCGCACGTCGGTTGCTCGATCAGGCGATGTCCAGTGATGCCATTACCTTCCCTCACAGCGCCTGTGTCGAACGGTGCCACCAGCGACTTCAGGACTATTAACACTGAGACGGTCCCACTCACCGGCACCCGTGTCGTGAAGTTCCGCCAGACGGTGAACGGCATTCCCGTGCTACGGCTCACTCGTAAGCGTCGAGCTCGATGAGGACAACAGCCTTGTCAGCATGGATTCGGCCTTGGGGAACCCGCTGGCGTCAACCCGATTGCCACCATCTCGCCCGCCGCCGCGCTGACCGCCGCGAAAGCAGCGCGTGGAGGCTACAAACCGAACCTGACGGGCGTAATCCCTCGCCTGAACTATCTACTTCGACTCCCCAAGAGCGAAGTGGCGCTTGGTCTACATCCTTGAAGACGTGCCCCGTGACCTTGGACCGGGGTGCGGGGACCAAGGCAGATCAGCGCAGCAAATTCGAGCCGCCCCGGATCGTCGACTTCGTGGTCGATGCCCACCGGAGGAACGTCGTAGCCATGCTCCCCGTACGCCAAGCATGGATGCAGGGGGCGTAGACCAGACGGGCATCGACGCTTTCGGTCTGGAGCGTAGGTTCGTCGCTTCGAAAGAGAACGGGGTTCTCGTCCTGTTTGACCCTGTGCACGAACGTACGGACGTATGACTTCGGATTCCGCGACCCGTCGACCGAATCCCAGAACCTTCCAGGTCAAGGACATCACCGACCCGCCTGACTGGACCGCTGGCGCGTAGGTGCAGCACGCGAACGCGGTGGCAGTCTCGGACTTCCTCCGTACCGTGTTGCGGCGGGACAGCATCGATGACCGGGGCAGCACCATGGTCTCGAGCATCAACTGCGTCGAGATGGACGAGAGCCACAGGGGAACGAATGGCTCAATGCGTTCTGGAGTGGGTCCAGATGGTTTATGGCCAAGCGCTGCGTGCCGGCAAGCTGCGTTCCCTGGCGGCGAACGTCGACGTCGTCGCGCACGAGATGTTCCACGGGGTCACCGACCGGACATCGCGGCTCGAATACGCCTTCAGTCCGGGGCGTTGAACGAGTCGATCTCGGACATCTTCGGGATGATCGTCTCCAACCTCGACAACAAGGATCCCCGCACCTGGAACTGGCAGTTGGGTGAGAACCTGATGGCTGATAACAAGCCCTTCCGCGATATGTCGGACCCGACCCTCTTCGGCCAGCCCGCGCACATGAACGGCTACCGGAAAATGCCGTATAGCAGAGCCGGTGACTGGGGCGGTGTGCACATCAACAGCGGAATCCACAACAAGGCCGCGTTCAACATGCTCACCGCGGAAGGCGACGATGGCGAGCTGAAGCTGACTCCGGACGAGGTGGGCCGCGGCGTTCTACCTTGCTAAGCACCGGCGGCTGTCGCGTACGTCGCAGTTCGCCATGCCAACCGACGTGCCGTGGTCGCGGCAGTGCTCGGACGCTGTTCCGAACGCTGCCTCTCGAGTGAGCAGAGAATCCAAGATCTCCGCCATTGAAGGCTGCGTTCGACGCGGTCGGCATTACCTGAGGTCCGACCAGGTCATAGGTCGCGTCACGATCTGCCAGCATGAGGAGGTGGCGGCGGTTGCTTCTGGTGTGCGGCTCACCTGGATGCAGATTCCTGCGCATGTGCGGGCCGGCATCGAAGCCATCATCGGCGGCGGGGCGGTCGTCAGTGCCGTTTCGCAATCGGGCGGTTTCTCGCCCGGTACTGCCGACCGGGTGGTGACCGCCGACGGGCGTCGCGCATTTTGTCAAGGCAGCCAGCACCATCCACAACGAGCAGACGCCGAGCATGCACCGAGCCGAAGCTCCGCGTGGTCGGTCAACTCCCATCCAATTCCTACGTGCCGGCGCTACTCGGCGTCTACGACGACGGTGCGTGGGTCGGGCTGGTGTTTGAGAGACGTCGACGGACACACCCCAGCTGAATGCCGTGGAACGCAGCTGAGCTCGAGGCTGCCATGACCGCACTCAACAGATGGCCGAAGCTTTCACGCCGAGTCCGGTGCCCGACCTGCCGTCGGTCACGAGCTTCTACGCCAACCGTCTTCGCCGGCTGGGAACGGATCCGCACCGAGCCGCCAACCGACCTATGAGCCCCTGGGCGCGGCACCACCTCGACGACTGTGTGCCGGCTCGCTGACCGCGGTCTAGCCTGCCTGGCCGGGGATGGCCTTCTCCACACCGACATCCGCGCCGACAACCATGCTCATCCGAGCCCGACGGGACCGTCGCCGTGGTGGACTGGCCGTGGGCCTGCAGCGGAGCCGCCTGGTTCGACCAGCTCCTGCTGTGCATCAACGTCGATCTCTACGGTGGCCACGACCCCGGAAGCCGGTGCAGCACTACTTGGAGACTGTCAACCGCGACGACATCACCGCTGCATTGGCGGGGCTGTGTGGTTACTTCACCGACGTGGCTCGGCAGCCGTCGGACCCGAGGCCTTCCGACCGTGCGAGCCTTCCAACGAGCGCAGGCCCAATCGACGCTGAGCTGGCTCCGCGAGACGCCACACAACGTGAACCACCGCGACGGTCAATCAGTCGCAGATATGAGCTTTCCCTTGCTGCACCCATCTCACGTTGTCGATCACGTGCTGCGTTCAGGACTTCCTGCTGTACCCGCATTGATCGTCAGCCGGGCATGTTCCAGCTTGGCCTGGCAGCTCGGCGCGGGTCGCTCTCCTTGCACAACACGATGAGCACCAACCGTTGAAATTCTGGCGAGCGCTCTCCATTCATCTCGGTCCGTCAAATAATGTAACTGAACGAAGTACAA
>ERZ1370068.9770-contig-8522_pt1 | contig 20025 bp, 25 predicted proteins | sample MGYA00561227_ERZ1370068 | MGnify/ENA primary metagenome ERZ1370068 (study PRJEB38410, sample SAMEA6850437) | metagenome | study: Metagenomic assessment of the ecological functions of the soil: analysis of the soil microbiota associated with the...
CACGTCCGATGCCCTCACGCCGCAGGACGCGCGTTCCGACACGCGCCCCAGCCCGGGGCGCCCGCTGGCATTGAGCACCTCGACCGTCACGCGCGGCCCCGCTCCCCGGGAAGCGGCAGCGCCGCCTCCCGGCCGTCGCTCCGGCACGCGACGAGCGCCCACGATGCCCAGCACCAACGCGAGGCGAGCGCGTTCCATAGGTCCACCGTTTCGGAGACGAGCGGCCAGCCCGAACGCAGCACCCATTCCATGCGCCACCGAACGACCTCCTTGAGCACCGCCTGCCGCGTCGTGCGGGAACGCGCAAGGCGCAGCGCCGCGGCGCTCGTCGGCGGCGAAACGGCGTCCCGGCTCGAGGAAGTCGGCGAGGTAGAGCATGCGGCCGGCGTCGTCCCACCCGGCGTATCCCACCGTATGGTAGCGCACCGCATCGAGGACTCCCTGGTCGGTCTCGCTCCTCACGGGCGGCACGATCGGCGGCGGCCGGCCCGTGCGCGAGCTGGTCGGTCAGCGGGCGTCGCGCAACGCGTCGTGCAGGTATCGCCGCCTTCGAGCCAGCGCGCGCGTTCGGTCGCGGCGACGCTCCATGGCGTCCGCCCATCGTGGCGATCAGGCTGGCGACGCGCTCCGATATGCGCCCGCCGTTTGTCCGAGACCTGCAGCCCACGACGGCAGCACGTGCTCAGCCTCGCACGACGGGGTCGGCGGCGACCCCTTCGGCCAGCACCACGTTGTCGATCAGGCGGGCAGGGCCCACCTTCGCCGCGATCGCGACGATGGTGCGCGCGTCCACGCGCGAGATAGCGGCCGGAAGTCCTCGCCTACCAAGGCAACGTATTCTGGAACTACCCGGGACGTTTGCAGTACCTCCATCCCCCGTTTTGCGAGCGCCACGGGTCGGCCTGGCTCGCCGCGCCAGCCTGCTGCTCGACCGCGCGCAGGGCGCGCGCCAGCGCGACGCGCGGCGCCGCCGGTCGTCCGCATTCAAGTATTGGTTGCGCGACGAAAGCGCCAGCCCGTCCAGCTCGCGCACCGTGGGTGCCACATCGATCTCGAGGGAAAGTGCAGGTCCGCCACCATGCGGCGCACCAGGGTCGCCTGTTGAATGTCCTGTGCGCCCGAACACCGCGATATCTGGATCGACGAGATCGAAACAGTTTCGCGACAACCGTCAGGACGCCGCTGAAGTGCCCAGGCCGAGCCGCGCCTTCAAGGGTGTCTCCCATGGGACCGGCGCCGCGAACGACCGGGTCTTCCGGATACATCGCCTTTGCCTCCGGAGCAAACAGACAGTGCACGCCGCGCGCCGAGCAGCTGCCGATCGCGCGCCAGATCGCGCGGATAGGTCGTCGTAGTCTTCCCGCCGCCGCCGAACTGAAGAGGATTCACGAACACGCTCATCACCACGCGATCGGCGCGCTCCGCTCGCGCGGTCCACCAACCGCAGGTGTCCTTCGTGGAGGGATCCCATGGTGGGCACGAAGGCGATGCAGGTGGCCGCGCTTGCGCTCGGCACGGGACCAGGAGCGCATGCATCTCGGCGGGGACGGTGATCTCGTTGCATCAGGGATTAAAGCGAAATGGGGACCCCACGAGTTGGGTAGGGTCCCCCATCGAGGTGCCTCCCGTTTCACTTCTCGAACAGAATGCTCCGGCCCGGGATAGCGTCCCCTACCTGCACCTCGGCCGCGAACAGCTCACCGCTTCGCGCACGTCCCGGGCGAGAGCGGCATAGCGCTTGATGAACTTCGCGTCGAATCGATCATTCAAGCCCAGCAGGTCGTGCAGCACTAACACCTGGCCGTCGCAGGCCGGTCCGGCGCCGATGCCGATCGTGGGGATGGCGAGCGACTTGCGTGATGCGCGACGCGAGCGGCGCGGGCATCAGCTCCAGCACGATCGCGAACGCGCCCGCATCCTCCAGCGCTTTCGCGTCGTCGAGCAGCCGTTCCGCGGACGGCGCGTCCCTGCCCTGCACGCGATACCCGCCCAGCGCATGCACCGACTGCGGCGTGAGACCCAGATGTCCCATGACCGGAATGCCGACGTCGACGAGCGCTCGCACCGTATCCGCGATCGGCCGGCCACCCTCGACCTTGACGCCGTGGCAGCCGGTCTCCCGCGAGCACGCGCCCGCAGTTGCGGATCGCCTCCTCACGCGACACCTGATAGGTGAGGAACGGCATGTCGCAGATGACCAGCGCGCGCTCGCTGCCGCGCCGCACCGACTTCGTGTGGTAGATCATCTGCTCCGAGCGTCGCCGAGAGCGTGCAGTCTCGGCCCCGCGAGCACCTGGTTCACCGAATCCCCGACCAGCAGGATATCCACGCCGCTTTCGTCGAGCAGCCGCGCGAACAGCGGCGTCGTAGCAGGTCAGCGTGACGATGCGCCGCCCGTTGGCTTTGCAGTCGCTGAGATCGTGGACGGTGAGCGGCGCGCGGGCGTCAGTCATGCGAGCGACAGCGCCTGGTCGAGCTCCGCAATCTCGCGTTGCCAGAAATCGCGGGCGTCGGCAGCTCGGGGTGCGGAATGATCAGGTCGGGCTCCTGTATCTGGCGGTCGCCGAAGCGCACGATATCGAGATCGAGCGTCCGCGGTCCCCACCGCACGCGAGCGCACGCGACCCCGCTCCGCTCGATGGCGTGCAGGTGCTTCAGCAGCGCTCGCCGGGGGTGAGTTCGGTTTCGAGCAGCGCCATCTGATTGAAGTAGGCGCCCTGCGGGATGGGGCCGAGCGGCGCGGTTTCTTCCACGGTGGACAACGCGCTCAGTCGAGTGCGCGGCAACGCCGCGAGACGGGCCCGGGCATGCGCCAGGTGCGCCTCCCGATCGCCGACGTTCGATCCCAGCGCCACGTACACCCGCTCGGCCTTCGCCACAGCGGAATGGTAAACCCGCTATGCGATGCTCGCAAAGCCGCGCGTCAAATCCCGCAGCATGCGCCGCTACCGACTCGAGCTCGCGGGTGGCGCGCTCCAGATCGGTGAGACCGCGCGCGGCCTCCGTCGCCCGCGTCGCGACGTCGTCCGCCTCGGCGCGGTTCTTTCCGGCGATGGCGGCCGACCGCGTTGATGCGCTCGCGCAGCCGGCCGAACGCGCTGATCCTGCTCGCCCGCCGCGTCCGCGATGCGGCGCGCGTGCGTGGTGGCATCCGCCGTGGAGGTGACGATCGCGTCGAGCGCCTCGCAGCGCGGCCGAAGACAGCTCCTCCACACCGCTCACATTCACCTGTCCCCGCCGCATCTGCTCCACGACCTCACCCACGCGGCGGTGGATGTCCGAGCACCAGCTCGCCCGCTTCCGTCGCCGCGGTCGCGCTCTGCTCGGCGAGGCGCCGGACCTCGTCCGCGACCACGGCGAACCCTTGCCGTGCTTGCCGGCGCGCGCCGCTTCGATCGCCGCGTTCAGCGACAACAGGTTCGTCATGTCGGAGAACTCGCGGATCGACGAGATGAATCCCGTGATGCGCCGGCTCACGTCGCCCAGCGCCTGCACCTTGGCCGAGCTTTCACCCACGAACGTCTTGAGCGCCACCAGCCGGTCCATGGCTTCGCGGATCTGCTGCCGGTTGCGGCTGGCCACGTCGCTGGCGGTGGTGGAGGCGCGCGCCGCCTGCGTGCCGTCCACCGACACCCGCCGTGACACCTGCGCCAGGCTCTCGGTGGCCGCGAGCCCGCCGGCCACCTCCGCCTGTTCGGCCACGACGCCCTCGCAGGATCGCGCTCGTCGATCCCGCCACGCCGCGCCGCCGCCTCGCGCAGCGCCTCCGCCGTCCGCACCAGCGTCGCCGAGCTGCGCCGTCAGGCGATCGACCGTCTCGATCAGCGGACGCCGCAGCTCGGTGATGTGGATCGCGGTGGCCAGCTGATTCGCGAATGTCGTGATCGTCACCACGTCCTTCGCGCGGTAGCGATTTCCGCTTGTGATGCTCGAGCTCGAGCGTGCCGATCACCTGATCGCCGAACTTGCAGCGGCACCATGACGAGGCTCTTGACCTCCATGCCCGGCGTCGGCGACCCGCCGGTCGCGGGTGACGTCGTCGATGATCACCGGCTCGCCCGTCGCCACCACGCCGGCGCGCAGCGCGGCGATGTCGGACGACGGCTCACCGCGGTCGCGCCGCCCGATCGCGCCCCGGTAGGCGAGCGCCGATGGCGCCTTCGTGATGGCGATAGATGCGGAAGTCGCCCCAGTCCACCAGACGATGGGCGCAGCCGCTCGATGCGCCTGGAACGAGTCCACCAGGCTGACGTTGCTCGTGATCACCGCTTCCATCGCGTGAATCTTGTTCAGCTCCTCGGCCGCGATCGCCTCTTCGAGCATCTGCTTGAAGAGCAGTCCGAGCGCACGCCATGGCGGCCGCCACAAACAGCCACGCGACGGGAGGCCAGTAGACCACCGTCCCCGACCACCATGGCCGTCGCGATGAGGGTCGTCCCAAAGCTGATGCACCTCGTAGCGCAGGATGAGCAGCCGCTCTCGCCTGCTCGAGCTTTCCCCGCATGATGAGGGCGAAGTAGAACGAGCAGGCGGGTAAACACGAAGTACGACAGCCCGTAGAAGAACAGCGCCGGCAGCGTGTCGAGATGCAGCCCGGGCGGCGCCCGCCTGACGCTTGCACCACCGCCGCATACACGCCGTAGGCGCGCGACGGTCGTGACCACTTCACGACCGGCGTTGACCGCAGCGGCGTGCGACGACTTGCGAAGCCACACGAGATCGGTCGCGACCGTGCCGACGCCGACCGCCAGCGACGGTCGCCGGGAGGCCGACGAGCAGGCTGCCCGCGAGAGCCACCAGCCCCGTCTGCGTGAGGTAGGAGTACTTGGAGAGCGGGATCTGCAGTCCGCGCAGCGCGATCGCGGCCCCCAACATCACGACCAGCTCGGGGATGTGGTCGACCCAGCGGGGGTCCGCGATCAGGACGGCGATGAGCAGCAGCGGCCCCAGGTAGATCGAGGGCCTGGCTGTAGAGAACGATGACCCGGTTGGTGTTCACCTCTGGCCGTTGCGCACGGCCGCGGAGAGATCGCGCACCAACCGCTCGGCAACCAGGAGGCCACCGGTACCGAGCGCCTCCACCAATGCGCTTCCCACGACCACGCCGTCGGCAGACCGCGCCGCGGCGCGCGGCCTGAGCGGCGGTGCGGATGCCGAACCCAACCGCGACCGGAAGCGGCGTGGCGGCGCGGATCCGCGCCACGTGGGAGGCGACGTCCAGGCGGGCACCGCGTCGCGCATGCCGGTGACGCCGAGTCGCGAGATCAGGTAGATGAAGCCACTGGCGCCTGTCCACCGCGCGCGCCACGCGCGGCGGTGGTCGTGGTGGGCGCGACGAGGCGGATCGAGGCGAGCGGGCTCGCCGTCACGCGCCGCTCGAGCTCAGGGTCGGCGCCGGCCGGAAAGTCCGTGAGCAGCAAGCCGGACGCGCCCGCGGCGTGCGCATCGACCAGGAACCGGTCGAGGCCGTACGCCAGCACCGGGTTCAGGTACGTCATGATGACAACGGGGATGCGCAACGCGGCCTGGTGGATGAGCTCGAGTACGCGCGCCGCGGTCATTCCCTGATCGAGCGCGGCCTGGGTCGAGCGCTGGATCGTGACACCGTCGGCGAGCGGGTCGGAGAACGGGATGCCGACCTCGATGATGTCCGCGCCGGCGGCCTCCACCATGCGGAGCGCCGCGACGCCCCGCGCCGGCGTGGGAAAGCCGGCGGTGAGGTATGGGATGAGCGCCGCGCGATGCTCCCCGAACCGCCCGCCAGCGGGCGGCGATGGGGCGTGCTCAGACAAAATAGTCGCTGACGTTGATGCCGTACTTCTGACGGGTCGGTCACCTTGACGATCGTGCGCGGGATACTTGCCGTCGGCGTCGCGTCTGCGCGAGATCCGCCAGAACGCCGGGGTGCTGCAGCGCACCCTCCGGCGTCGCGACGATCCGCACCACCGGCCGGTGCACCTGCGCTCACATCCGGATTGGCGGCGTGGACGACCGCCAGCTCATGGGTGTCGAGAATGACGCAGGTGCCGACCGGATAGATCCCGATGAGGTTGATGAACGCCTTCACGACCACGGTGTCATAGCCGCGCCGCGGATTCTCCCACATCTCCTTGAGCACCTGGTCGGGCTGAATCGGGACGGTCTGGTACGCGCGCCGGCTCGTCGCGGCGTCGAAGCCGTCGGCGACCGCCACGATCTTCGAGAAGATCGACATCTCGCGCGGCCGGATCGACTTGGGATACCCGGTCAGGTCGGTCTTCATGTGATGCTCGTAGGCCACGATCATCCCCCGGTACGGAATCTCGCCGTAGCCGCGGATCCCGAACAGCGTGAGCACGCCGAGCCAGGGGTGGGCCGTCATGATGCGCCACTCTTCGTCGGACAGGCCGCCCACCTTGTTCAGCACGTCGAGCGGCACGCGCGACTTGCCGACGTCGTGGAACAGCGCCGCCATGCCGAGGTCGTACAACTGCAGCTTCCCGAACCCCAGCTTCCTGCCCGAGCGCCACGGAGAAAATGCAGACGTTCACCGAGTGGGTGAACGTGTACTCGTCGTAGTCGCGCAGCGTCGTCAGGCCGACCAGCGACGCCTCGTTGTTCAACACCTGATCGACGATCGCCTGCACCGCCCGCTTGACCTTCTTCACGTTGGCGGTGCGGCCCAGGCGCACGCTGTTGATGACTTCCTTGGTCACCGCCACCGACTGCGCATAGGTGCGCTTCGCCGCTTCCTTTTGCCGCTCGGCGTCCTGCACGTCCTCGTCGCTCTCGACCCGCGGCTCGACGCTGATGAATGTGACGCCGCCATCACTCATCTTCTGGCGTGATCTCGCCGAGTTTGTCCGGCGTGACCTCGCGGGCGGCGTAGGACAGCAGCAGCGACACGAAGATCTGGAGCTGCCGGCGATCGACGCCTTCGTCGATGCGGATGCCGCCGATGCCGCACTGCTTGAAAACGCCGAGGATGTGCGAGAACGACGCGTAGTTATCGAGGTCGAGCCGAAGGCGTGTGGAGTTCACGAAGATGAACTCGCCCTGCATGCGCAACTCGATCTCGCGCTCCACGTCGAGCAGGTGGTTGGTCGTGGTGAGGAGCTCGTCCAACGCCTTCTGGACCTGCGCGTTCTCGATCGGGTAGAGCTTCAGCGAACGAAACGCCGTGTAGAGCACGACGAGAAAGTCCCGGCCCGCGTGGCGCAGGAATCCGTCCGTGGTTTGGACGGTCTCGACCATCGTGGAGCGGCGGGCGCCGGGCTCGGTCACGCTCCCACCTCACGCAGCGCGCGGGTCACGGCGTTCCTCACCAGCGGCTCCTTGTCCTGCATGGCGGCGTCCAGAGCTGCCGCGTGCCTCCGGCGTGCGGATCTTGCCCAGCGCCATCGCGGCGCAGGCGCGCGTCTCCGGGTCTTCCTTCCGCGCGAACACCCCCTTGGCCACCAGCACTTTGGCGAGCGCCGCCGACGCCCTTCGCGCCGGCGAGCGTGCCGTACGCTTCGTAGAACGCCATCTTCTCGGTGAGGTCCGCCGCCTTGAGCTGGGGGCTCGTGAGCGCGGCCTCCACCCGGGCGAGCGCATTGCGGTGCCCACGCGACGCGAGAAATTTCACCGCCGCAATTCGCACGTCCCGGTCGGCATCGTCCACACCTTCTCGAGCAACCGCAAGGCGCGTCGGTGTGGCGACCTGGAGCAGGGCGTCGACGACCGCCAGCTTCACCGTACGGTCGCCGTTCTCGAGCAACGGACCCATCGCCTCCACCGCGCCGGGCAGCTGAGCCGTCCCGCCAGCCGCACCATTTCGAGCTGCGCGCCCGGGTCGTCACCCCCAGCACCTTGAGCACTTCGCCGGCGTGCTCCTGCGCCAGGCGCGAGGCCGATCCATTGACCAGATCTCGCACCCGCTCGTTGGTGAGCCTCGGGATCCATCCCATCAGGGTCGCCAGCGCTTCCGGCCGCATCTCGCTGAACATGTCGGTCAGCTCTTCCTCGGTCGGATGCACCGTCGCCTCGTCCAGCGACTGCAGCAGCTGCGACAGGGCTTCGACCCTGGGAGAGCCGGCCGGGGAGGCCGACGAGGATGGCGCGCTGCTCGGGAATCAGCTCGCGCGCCCGCTCCAGGACCACCCGCGTCTCCCGCAGGATGTAGGACACCGACCGAAAATCGGCCGCGCCCAGCAGGTAGGGGATGAAGTTTTCGACGATCCCGATCAGCTCGGCGCGCACCGTGCCGTAGGTTTGCAGCTCCAGCAGGTCGAACAGCATCGCCAGCACGTTGCGCCGGAGATCCTGTCCGTACTCGCGCTCCGCCTCCTTGCGCAGATACTCAACTTCGCGGTCCTCGAGGAAGTACAAGGTTGTGTCGAAGTCCTCCATCGACACGATCCCTTCCCGCCGCGGCGGGGCATCTTCTGCGACGGCGCGTCCGGATTGCGGCCGGCGGCGCGGAAGGGATAGTCTCCCGCCTCGATCGGGACCGCGTTCTCGGTGACGAGCTCGCGGAACGTATAGGAGATGAACTGGAAGTCCTCCGCCCACAGCAGCGTCAGGAGGTCGTCGGCGGCGTCGGAGGTCACGTTCTTCGACTTGTGCAGCACCGCGAGGAGACGGACGATCTCGGTCGTCCTCCACGCCCGGGCGCAACGAGATCGACCGGATGCCGTCCTTGTACAGCGTCCAGGCCACACTCTCGCCGCGCTGGTCCTGTCTGTAGACGACGCGTTTCTTCCCATTGCAGCGCAGTCTCCCCGACGTCCAGATTCAGGATGTCGACCGACTGCCAGATCTTGCGAAAGCTCGCCCGGATATTCTCGACGGCGCGCTGATAGACGGGATTGTTCGGGAGGTACAACTGGGTAGCGCGCAGACCCTTGACGAGGACCTGCAGCAGGTCCTCGACGTGCGATGGCTGCAGCGCCAGCTCTGCGATCGGCGCGCCGGTCAGATCGTGGCCCCGGAGAGTTCGGCCACCATCGCGACGTCCTTGTCGCCGCGGCCGCTCAGGTTGATGATCACAATATCGCCCTCACTCCAATGGGCCCGGCGGCCCAGACCCACGCCACGGCGTGCGCGCTTTCGAGCGCCGGCAGGATGCCCTCGAGCCGCGAAAGCGCCGCGAACGCATCGAGGGCCGCCCGGTCTGTCACCGCCTCATACAATACGCGCCCGGCGTCTTTGAGAAAGCGTGCTCGGGCCCTACGCCCGGGTAGTCGAGGCCCGCCGATACGCTGTGGGCCGGCTGCACCTGCCCGTCCGCATCCTGCAGCAGGTAGCTCAAGCTCCCGTGGAAGACGCCGGGCTTGCCCAGGCTGAGCGATGCCGCGTGCCGCGTGGTCCCAATTCCCTCTCCTGCAGCCTCGACGCCGACCAGCTCGACCTCGCGATCGTCCACGAAGGCGCTGAAAATGCCCATGGCGTTTGATCCACCGCCGACACACGCGACCACCGTCGTCGGGAGGCGGCCGAACCGCTCCAGCACCTGCTGCGCGCCTCGCGTCCGATCACCGCCTGAAAGTCCCGCACGATGCGAGGAAACGGATCGGGCCCCACGACCGATCCGATGATGTAGTGCGTGCCGGTGACATTCGTCACCCAGTCGCGCAGTGCCTCGTTCGTTGCGTCCTTCAGCGTGCGGGTTCCGGACCCGACGGGCACCACCTTCGCACCCATCAGCTCCATGCGGTACACATTGAGCCGCTGCCGGCGCATGTCCTCTTCGCCCATGTACACCACGCACTCGAGCCCGAACCGCGCGCACACGGTGGCGGTGGCGACGCCGTGCTGGCCGGCCCCGGTCTCGGCGATGATGCGGCGTTTCCCCATGCGACGGGCCAGCAGCGCCTGGCCCAGGGTGTTGTTGATCTTGTGGGCGCCGGTGTGGTTCAGATCTTCCCGTTTGAGCGCCACTCGAACCCCGGATCCCACCGCGGCCGAAAGTCGCGGCGTGTCCGTGAGCGGCGTGGGCCGGCCGACAAAATCGCGCAGCAGGCCGTCGAGCTCGGCCGAAAAGGCGGGGTCGGCTTGGGCCGCGGCGTATACGCTGGCGAGCTCCTCGAGCGCCGCCATCAGCGTCTCGGGCACGTAGCGGCCTCCATATGGACCGAACCGGCCATCCGCCGCATGGGCCGCCGGGAGAGGAACGCTCACGCTGTGATCCTTCCTGTTAGAGTCAGGCACTCACCACGCCACGCCGCGCGCGCCGCGGCACTCCACATAGACCGCGAACGGCCGCGGCCGGGTCCGCGGTACGCGCCACCGCCGTCCCGACGAGCACCAGGTCCGCTCCCGCGGCGGCGAACCGCTCGACGTCCGCGCGCCGCTCGATCCCGCTTTCCGCCACCGCAGCGATGCCGGGCGGCACCCGCGCGATGAGGCGCTCAGCCGCCGCGTGATCCACGGCAAATGTCGCGAGATCCCGGCTGTTCACGCCCAGCGCCGTCGGTTCGGCCGCCACGGCCGCGTCCAGCTCGACCGCGGTGTGCGCCTCGACCAGCACGCCCAGGCTCAGATCGCGGGCCGTGCGGGCGAGCTCCCGCAGGCGTCGCGCGTCCATCGCCCGTACGATGAGGAGGATCGCGCTCGCGCCCGCCCCGCGCGCTTCGAGCAGCTGCAGCTCATCGAGAATAAAGTCCTTGCGCAGCACCGGACAAGAAACCTCCCGGGCCACCCGCTCCAGATCCTCGAGCGAGCCTCCGAAATGCGCCTCGTCGGTCAAAACGGAGATCGCTACGGCCCCGCCGAGCGCATAGGCGGCCGCGTGCGCGACCGGGTCCAGATGCTCCGCGATGGCGCCCGCCGAAGGCGAACGGCGCTTCACCTCAGCAATGACCCCGACGGTGGATCCGCCCAGCGCCGCGGCAAACGAGCGGGGCGCGGGCGCTCGGTGCCGCGCGGCGCTCGATCTCCCGGGTGTGTGGCCGGAGCGCCGCCACTCGGGTTCGAGTCGCCGCCAGGATGGTGTCGAGGGTAGTCTGGGGCATGCTTGCGTTCGGGCTATTTTCGGGTAGATTAACTTCGGTTTCTTTTCGGGAGAATAGGTGCCCTTAACACGTCGCCAGCGCGAAATCTTCGACTTTGTCGCCCAGCATATCGAGGGCAAGGGGTACGCCCCGAGCTTCGAAGAAATCGCCCAGCAGTTCGGCTTTCAGTCGCTCGCGACGGTCCACGAGCACCTCACCAATCTCGAGCGGAAGGGATTCATCCGCCGGGCTCACAACGAAAGCCGGGCGATCGAGATCGTGCCCCCAAGGGCCAAACCGGGGCCACCGAGCTGCCGCTGCTCGGCCTCGTGGCGGCGGGCGAACCGATCGAGACCATCGTCGGCGACGACACGATCGCGGTCCCGGACGAGCTGATCCCGCGCCGCGGGCGCAGCTACGTGCTTAAGGTCCGCGGCACCTCGATGATCGACGAGCAAATCCGTGATGGCGACTTCATCATCGTGCACGAACGTAACCAGGCCGACAACGGGCAGATGGTGGTCGCCCTGGTTCACGCGCAACAGCGCCACGGTGAAGAAGTTCTTCCGCGAGCCCGGTGGTTGGATTCGGCTTCAGCCGGCGAACCCGACCATGGCCCCGCTGCGTGTGAACGAGCGCGACATCATCGTGCAGGGGATCGTGGTCGGCGTCATTCGGAAGTGCTAGGGCTGGCCCGGCGCAACCGCTCGAGCGCGGCCAGCCCGGCGCCCGATGCCAGCGCAGCGGCGGCCCGCGTCACACCCGCGGCATAGGTCGCAGCGAGCCCCGCCACGTACAGCGCCGCCCCGGCGTTCAGCAGGGCCGCCGCACGGCTCCGGCCGCGTCACCATCACCCGCCCCACCCAGCAACCGCTCGATGCGCGCGGCGTTCTCCGCCGGCGCTCCGCCGCCGCAACACCGAGAGATCCGCGACCGCGACCCGTGCGCGGCCGGGTCGATTTCCCAGCGTCGTGACGGCGCTACTCCCGCACCTCCCAGACATCCGTCACGCCCTGGGGCGAAATCTCGTCCATCCCGACCCGGCCGTGCACGACCATCGCGTGCTCCGCGCCCAGCCGCGCGAGCGCGTCCGCCATCAGCGACGGCGCGCTCCCGGTCGGCCACGCCCAGCACCTGGCGCCGCGCGCCCGCGGGGTTGGCGAGCGGGCCGATCATGTTCATGACCGAGGTCGATCCCGAGCTCACCGCGCACCGGACCCACATGCCGCATCGCGGGATGGAACGTCGGGCGCGAACAGAAATGTGATGCAGGCGTCGCGCAGCACCCGCGCCGCGGCCGCGGCATCCAGGCGTGATCGTCACGCCCAGCGCCTCGAGGACATCCGCCGAGCCGCACTTCGACGTGAAGGACCGGTTGCCGTGCTTGGCAACGCTTGCTCCGGCACCCGCGGCGATCGAGCGCGGCGGCCGTCGAGATGTTGAAGGTTCGCGACGGTGCCACCCCGGTGCCGCAGGTGTCGACCAGGTGCGTCACATCGGCCTCGACCCGCACCATGGCGTCGCGCAGCGCGCGCGCGGCGCCGGCAACCTCTTCCGCTGTCTCTCCCTTGACCCGCAGGCCGATCGAGCAGCGCCGCGATCTGCGCAGGCGTCGCCTCGCCGCGCATCACCACGTTGAACACCTCGGCGGCGAGGCGCTCGCTGAGCGACTGGCGGTTGGCGAGGGCGGAAATCGCTTGCTGGAGCGGCGGGGACGTGTCGGGCATCAGAGTTGGTGGCTTGGCAAAAGGTACCCGTTTTTCCTATCTTTCGCCCGTGACGAGCCGGCCCTGCCTCGCCGTAATCCACTACGACGGGGTCCAGTTCGTCGGGTGGCAGCGCCAGCCGGCAGGGCGCACGGTGCAGGCCGAGTTCGAGACCGTACTCGAACGACTGATGGGCCGGCATACGACGGTCACCGGTGCGGGGCGCACCGACACCGGGGTCCACGCACTCGGTCAGGGCGTCGGATTCCTGGCGGACGAGCGCTGGGGTGATGATCCGCGCGGTCTGCGACGGGCGCTCAACGCCCTCTTGCCGCGCGACATCTGGGTGGAGCAGGTGCACACAATGCGACCGGGGTTTGACGCGCGACGCAGCGCCGTGGCGCGCCGCTACCGGTACCTGGTCGGCACAGACGACGGCGCTCAGTCGCCGTTTCGGCGCCCGTACGAGTGGGCGCTGGGCCGCCCGCTGGACTCACCGCTGCTCGCCGCCGCCGCGGGACTGGCGATCGGCGAGCACGATTTCCGTGGCCTCGCCTCCCAGGGCGGAGCGCCGAAGCCGCACTACCGTTGCCGCGTGGCGCTCGCCGAATGGGCGCCACGAGCGGACGAAGCGGGGATGGAGTTCACGATCGAAGCCGACCGGTTCCTGCACCACATGGTGCGCTTCCTCGTGGGAGCGATGATCGACATCGCGCTGCACCGGCGCCCGCTGTCCGACTTCTCAGCACTGCTTGCCGCAACCGACAACCAGGCGGCCAGTCCGCCCGCTCCGCCACAGGGGCTCTACCTGATGGCCGTCCGCTACCCTCCCGACCTCTACGCCGGGGCGCAATCGATGCAGGCACCCGGTTGACCTACCAGTCCCCGCTGGGCCAGCGCTATGCCTCCCCGGCCATGCAGGTGTTGTGGGGGGACCGGAAACGAATCGGGCTGTGGCGCCGGCTCTGGCTGGCGCTGATGGAAGCGGAGCAGGAGCTCGGGCTCACCATCCCTCCGGCGGCCCTGGCGGAAGTGCGGGCGCACCTGGACGACGCCGACCTGGATCGCGCGGCGGAGCACGAGAAGCGCCTGCGTCACGACGTGATGGCGCACATCCACCACTTCGGCGAGCAAGCACCCGCCGCCCGCCCGTTCCTTCACCTCGGCGCGACGAGCGCCTACGTCACCGACAACGCCGACCAGCTGGTGATGCGCGAAGCGCTGACGCTGCTGCTCGGCCGGCTTGCCGCCGTGCTCGTCGCACTCGGGAAGGTCGCGCGCCGCCATCGCGCCGTTCCCTGCCTCGCCTACACGCACTTCCAGCCCGCCCAGCTCACGACGGTCGGCAAGCGGGTGATCCTGTGGATCAGGATTTTCTGCTCGACGCGGAGGAGTTGTTGCACCGGCTCGAGGCGTTCCAGTTCCGCGGCGTCAAGGGAACGACGGGTACCCAGGCCAGCTTCCTCGAGCTGTTCGGCGAGAACGACGAGAAGGTGCGGGAACTGGATGCGCGCGTGGCTCGCAAGATGGGATTCGGGAAGGTGTTCCCGGTCACCGGCCAGACGTACACCCGCAAGCTCGACGCCCAGGTGCTCGCGGCCCTGGCCGGGATCGCGGCGACCGCCGCGAAGTTCGCGACCGATCTGCGCCTGCTGCAACACGAGGGAGAGATACTGGAGCCGTTCGAGTCCGAGCAGGTGGGCTCGAGCGCCATGCCGTTCAAGCGCAACCCGATGCGCGCCGAGCGCATCACGGGCCTCGCACGCTTCGTCATCGAGCTCGAGGGAACGGCTGGCATACCGCCGCGGAGCAGTGGCTCGAGCGCACGCTGGACGACAGCGCGAACCGGCGACTCACGATCCCCGAAGCGTTCCTGGCAACGGACGCCATTCTGGTGCTGGCGACCAACGTCGCCGCCGGACTCGAAGTGCGTGAAACCGCGATCGCACGACACGTGGCGGCGCAGTTGCCGTTCCTCGTCACGGAGCGCCTGCTCATGCGGGGCGTGAAGGCGGGCGGCGATCGCCAGCGGCTGCACGAGGTGATCCGCGTGCACAGCCTGGCAGCCGTCGAGCAGGGCACGACCGATCAGCTGCTGGCGCGGCTCGGCGGAGATCCGGCGTTCAAGACGCTCAAGGTGGCGATCCTGCCGGAGGAGATGGACCCGGCGCGCTATGTAGGCCGGGCACCCCGCCAGGTGGATGAGTTTCTCGAGCAGGTCCTGCCGCCCGTCCTGCGTCGCATTGAGGCCGTGGCGCCGAGCGCGATTGCGGCGGAGGTCAGCGTATGACCGCTCCCCTCGTCGCCAGCGCCCTGCCCCTCCCGCTGCTGCGGCGCGGCAAGGTCCGCGAGGTCTACGAAGTGGACGCGCAGACCTTGCTCCTCGTGGCGAGCGACCGGGTGAGCGCGTTCGACGTCGTCATGCGGGAGCCGGTGGCGCACAAGGGCGCGGTGCTCACCCAGCTGAGCGCCTTCTGGTTCGAACGCCTGGCCTCGGTAATGCCGAACCATCTCATCACCGCCGACCCCGATGAAATCACGCGACGCGTGCCCGCCGTGGCGCGCGCGCGCGCCATGCTGACCGGCCGGGCCATGCTCGCGCGGCGCACGACGCCCGTTCCGTTCGAATGCGTGGTTCGGGGATACATCACGGGCTCGGCGTGGGCTGAGTACGAGCGGTCGGGGACTCTGGCCGGTGAGCGGCTGGCTCCCGGCCTGACCGAGAGCGCGCGGCTCGAGCCGGCGATTTTCTCTCCTGCGACCAAGGCCGAAACGGGCCACGACGAGAACGTCACCTTCGCGCACGTCGCGCAAGCGCTGGGGCGCCCGCTTGGCCGAGCGGCTCCGCCAGGCGAGCCTCGCACTGTACGAGGCGGGGCGCGCCTACGCCGGTCCGCGGGGCATCATCATCGCCGATACCAAGTTCGAGTTCGGCACCACTGCGGATGGGACGCTGCTCGTGATCGACGAGATCCTCACGCCCGATTCGTCCCGCTTCTGGCCGGCCGACCGCTACCAGCCGGGACGGAGCCAGCCCAGTTTCGACAAGCAGCCGTTGCGGGACTATCTGGCGGGCGTCAAGCGCCGGGGACTGGAACGGCGACGCGCCGCCGCCGCCGCTCCCCGCCGAGGTCGTCGAGGCCACGAGCGCGCGCTATCTCGACGCCTATCGCCTGATCACAGGACGCGACCTGAGTGAACGCGCGCGGTGAGGCATGGCCCCGGAAGGCTGGCCGTTCATCCTGCGTGGGATGGGCGCTCGCGGGCGTGGGCGGCTGGGCCGTGGCGCGCCACGGGCCGTGGCTGTGGTCGCGGAGGTACCCCTGCTCGCGATCGCGATATGGCTCCTCGTGTTCTTCCGCGATCCCCTGCTCGCCGGCCCGCGGGGCACCGGGCTGGTCGTCGCCCCGGCCGACGGCAGGATCGTGGAGGTCGCGTCGGTGCATGAGCCGATGTACCTGAAAGCGGAGGCGCACGCGCATCTCGATCTTCATGAACGTGTTTGACGTCCACGTGAACCGCTATCCGGTCTCGGGACAGGTCGAGCTGACGCACTACAACGCCGGCCTGTTTCTGCACGCCGCGTCCGAAAAGGCCAGCCTGGAAAATGAGCAATCGTCGGTCGGTATCCGCGGTGCGCACGGTCCGCTGCTGGTGCGCCAGATCGCCGGGCTCATCGCGCGCCGCATCGTCACCGACAGCCGGGTAGGCGACCGCGCCACGCAGGAGCCCGCGCTGGGGATGATCCGGTTTCGGCTCGCGGGTGGACGTGTTCCTGCCCCACGCCGGCCACCCCACCGTCCGCGTCGCCGTCGGCGACCGGGTGCGGGTCGGGGCCTCGGTGCTGGCGGAGTACGCCGAGTGAAGGGCCGCGGCTGCCGCGTCCGAACATGCGCCGCGTGGTGGTGGTGGTGCCGAGCCTGTTCACGCTCTTCAATCTGTTTTTCGGGATCTGGTCGATGGTGCTGGCGACCCGGGGCGAGTTCTACCGCGCGGGGTGGTACATCGTCTTCGCCGGCATCCTGGACACGCTGGACGGCCGGCTCGCCCGCATGTCGAACACGGGATCGAAGTTCGGCGAGGAGCTGGACAGCCTCGTGGACATCGTGAGCTTCGGCGTGGCACCGGCGTTCCTGATGTACATGCTGGCGTTCGGCAGCGCCGGGCAGGCCGAGTGGATCTTCTGTTACTTTTATGTCATGGCCGTCGCAATCCGGCTGGCGCGCTTCAACGTCGTTCAGGCTGGACGGCCCGAAGCACGCGTTCATCGGGCTGCCGTCGCCGGCCGCCGGCATGACGCTCGCCACCTACTACCCGTTCACACAGAGCGACCTGTACCAGAACGCGCTCCGCGGCCTCCCCTGGCACCACCTGTTGCAGCTGCTGATGATCCTCCTGGCCATCCTCATGGTGAGCAACGTCCAGTACGCGGCGCTGCCCCACACGAGCACCCGCTCGCTGCGGGGGTTCCTGGGGTTGGCGACGATCCTGGCGATCGTGGCCTTCGGCATCCTGGAGCACGATGTCTTCTCCCTTTCCGTTGGGAATCGCGTACATGGGATACGGGGTGTTGCGGGCCGTGTTTCTTGGACTCCTGAGCGAGTCGGACGACGACGAGGACGACGACGAGATCACGGGACCGATCATGATCGCCGACGGCGACGACGAGAGGAACGCGACGTGCCCCGCGGCGGAGCGGTGCGATGACCGCCTATCGCGTGGAGATCCGCGTGATGCCCCGCGCGGCGCTGCTCGATCCCCAGGGGCAAGCCGTCGAGCACGCGCTGCACGCGCTCGGATTCGCGGGACTTACGCGGGTCCGCGTGGGCAAGCATCTCGTGCTCGACCTGGATGCGCCGAGCAGCGAAGCCGCCGCGGCACAGGCGCGTGTCATGTGCGACCGGCTGCTCGCCAACCCGGTCACCGAAGATTTCGAAGTTGCCGTGAGGGCCGGCTGATGCGCCGCGTCGCGGTGGTGGTCTTCCCCGGCTCGAACTGCGACGTCGACACGATCGCCGCCGCGCGCGCCGCCGGGTCGGATGCCTATCCGGTCTGGCACCGGGAGACCGACCTGCGCCAGGCCGATATCGTGATCCTTCCGGGCGGATTCAGCTATGGCGACTACCTCCGCTCCGGCGCTATCGCCCGGTTCTCACCCGTCATGCCGTCGGTGAATGCCCATGCGCGAGCAGGCGGCGCGGTTCTGGGCATCTGCAACGGTTTCCAAACGCTGTGTGAAGCCGGGTTGCTCCCCGGGGCGCTGATGCGCAACGCGCGGCTCCGTTTTCTCTCGCGCCCGGTGTGGGTGCGCGTCGACGCGGTGGACACACCCTTCACCACTCTGTACGACCAGGGCGAGGTCCTCGAAATCCCGATCGCGCACGGCGACGGCCGGTTTGTGGCGGACCCGCGCACCACCGCTGAGCTCGAGGCGCAGGACCAGGTCGTCTGGCGCTACGTGCGCGACAACCCCAACGGGTCGACCAGCGATATCGCCGGCATCTGCAATGCCGGCCGCAACGTGGTAGGGATCATGCCACACCCGGAGCGCCGCACGGCTCTGGCTCTTGGCGGCGATGACGGAGCCCGTGTCTTTCAATCGATGGAGGCTGGCAATGCGACGCAGCACGCTGTGGATGTGCGCGCTGTTGGTGACCACCACCTTCGGGTGTGACAGGGTCAAGCCGCTGACCGCGAAGGTCAAGCAGCAGGCGGCGACGGTCGGCACCACCGTGAAGGCCAAGATCGACCAGCTACGCGGGCGCTTCTTCCACAAGAAGCCGCCGGCGGCGCCTGTCGCCGCCGCACCGGCTGCACCGGCTGCACCGGCACCGGAGGCGCCGCCCCCAGCGCCCGCTCCGGCACCCCCGCCCGAGCCCGCGCAACAGGTCGCCGTCGCCTATCCGCCGCGCGCTCAGGACGTCCCCTACTTTCTCTCAGGATACCGGGACCGTCTATCCGGGCATGGCTGAGCGGGACGTCTACTCGCTCTGGGGCAAGCCCGCCGCCGTCCGCACCCTGCGCGATTTCACCTATCTCTTCTTCCAAAACGGCTGCGAGCACAGCTGCGGCACCATGGACGTCGTGACGCTGCAAAACGGCCAGGTGACTGACGCCATCGTACGCTGGCCTGGTCACGGCTACGGCGGTCAATCCAGCTCCCCGAGTGGCGGCAGAGCATCGACGGTGCAGATGGGGGACACCCCTCCAGATCACGCCGGACACCGGGCACCCGGACACCGTGCCGATGCTTCCCGACACCGTGCCGATGGAACCGGACACGGTGCAGACCGCGCCGTAGTGGCTCGCCGGAAGCCCCCACCCCATTTCCGGGCGACCCGGCGATCACGCCGGCCCTGGTGCGCGAGCACAACCTCACCGACGAGGAGTACCGCCGCATCGAGGCGATGCTGGGCCGGACGCCCACCTTCGCCGAGTTGGGAATCGTCTCCGCGCTGTGGAGCGAGCACTGCTCGTACAAACACTCAAGTCCGTCTTGCGGGAGTTCCCCACCACCGGGCCGCAGGTTGTGCAGGGTCCGGGGAGAACGCGGGGTGCTTCGCCTGCCCGAGGGATGGGCGGTCGCATTCAAGATCGAGTCGCACAACCACCCGTCCGCCGTCGAGCCGTATCAGGGGGCCGCGACCGGGGTCGGTGGAATCCTGCGCGACGTCTTCACGATGGGCGCCCGGCCGATCGCTCTCCTGAACAGCCTGCGCTTTGGACCGCTCACCGAGCCCCGCAACCGCTATCTGTTTACCGGCGTGGTGCGCGGCATCGGGGACTACGGCAACTGCATCGGGGTCCCGACGGTAGGCGGCGAGGTGGATTTCGGATCGAGCTACGTCGGTAATCCACTCATCAACGCCATGTGCGTCGGCTTGGTGCGCGAGAACGACGTCACCACCGCCGCCGCCCACGGTGTGGGAAACGTGCTGCTGGTGGTGGGCGCACGGACCGGACGGGACGGGATCCACGGCGCCTCGTTTGCGTCCGAGGAGCTGACGCGGGAGAGCGAGCAGCGGCGGCCGCAGGTGCAGGTCGGGGATCCGTTCACGGAGAAGCTGCTGATGGAAGCGAGCCTCGAGCTGATCGCCTCCGGGGATATCGTCGCCATCCAGGACATGGGGGCCGCCGGGCTCACGTCGTCATCCGCCGAGATGGCGGCGCGTGGCGGTGTGGGCGTGGAGATCGACGTGTCGCTCGTGCCGCTGCGTGAGGCGGGGATGACACCATACGAAATCCTGCTGTCGGAATCCCAGGAACGAATGCTCGTGGTGGCGAAGCCCGACCGCGCTGTGACGTCGAGCGCGCTCGTACCGCCTCCGCCGGGAGCTGAGCAATGGCCGTAACTGAACGAAGTACAC
>ERZ1370068.2842-contig-1972_pt1 | contig 20022 bp, 22 predicted proteins | sample MGYA00561227_ERZ1370068 | MGnify/ENA primary metagenome ERZ1370068 (study PRJEB38410, sample SAMEA6850437) | metagenome | study: Metagenomic assessment of the ecological functions of the soil: analysis of the soil microbiota associated with the...
ATTGTACTTCGTTCAGTTACGTATTGCTATCGACTTCGACGAGCTGCCGACGCACTTCGATCCGTACATCAAGGGCATGGTCCGCGGGCGGACCGTGGTGCGGATCGCGACCGGTTACCTGGGCACCCCCATGCCGTACGCGTGGCAGGGCCGCCATGCGCCGCCCACGCCCGACCCGATGTCGCGCTTCCACAGCGAAGTGCACCGCCGGTCGATCGCCGACCGCGAGGGCTTCTGGCGCGGACAAGCCGCCGCGCTCGTGGACTGGCACACGCCGTTCACGTCGGTGCTCGACTACTCGAAGCCGCCGTTCGCGAAATGGTTCGTCGGCGGGCGCACCAACCTCTGCCACAACGCGGTCGACCGCCATCTCGCGACGCGCGGCGCAGAAGGCGCTCGATCTACATCTCGACCGAGACCGGCGAGGAAGCGCAGCTACACGTATCGCCGAGCTCCACGCCGAAGTGAACCGCTTCGCGGCCGTGCTGCAAGCGCGCAGGGCGTGGGTCGCGGCGACCGCGTGCTGATCTACATGCCGATGATCGCCGAGGCCGGTGTTCGCGATGCTCGCGTGCGCGCGGATCGGCGCGATCCACTCGGTGGTGTTCGGCGGCTTCGCCGCGGCGAGCCTCGCGACGCGGATCGACGACGCGACGCCGAAGCGTGATGGTCACGTCCGACGCCGGCATGCGCGGCGGCAAGCCGGTTCCGTACAAGCACCTGGTCGACGAAGCGCATGCGGCTCGCCAGCGCACCCGCCGCGAAGGTCATCATCGTCGACCGCGGGCTCGACAAGGCGATGACCGTCGTCGCCGGCCGCGACCTCGATTACGCCGAGCTGCGCGCGCGGCATCCTGGATGCGCAGACGTGCCCTGCGAATGGCTCGAATCGTCCGAGCCGTCGTACATCCTCTACACGTCGGGCACGACGGGCAAGCCCAAAGGCGTGCAGCGCGACACCGGCGGCTATGCCGTCGCGCTCGGCGTCGTCGATGCGGCGCATCTTCTGCGTCGAGCCCGGCGAGACGATGTTCACGACGAGCGACATCGGCTGGGTCGTCGGCCATTCGTACATCGTCTACGCGCCGCTCATCAACGGCTCGACGACGATCATGTACGAGGGCCTGCCGATCCGTCCCGACCCCGGCGATCTGGTGGAAGATCGTCGCCGAGAACGAACGTGAAGCACGATGTTCAGCTCGCCCACCGCGATCCGCGTGCTGAAGAAGCAGGATCCCGCGTACATGAAGCAGCACGACCTGTCGGCGCTCAAGTACCTGTTCCTCGCCGGCGAGCCGCTCGACGAGCCGACCGCGCGCTGGGCGGCCGATGCGCTCGGCGTCGCGATCGTCGACAACTACTGGCAGACCGAGACCGGCTGGCCGATCCTCTCGGCGCAGCCCGGCGTCGAGGACACGCCGCGCAAGTTCGGCAGCCCGTCGTTTCCCGTGTACGGCTACGACGTGCGGCTGCTGCGCGAGGGCAGCGGCGAGGAAGCCGGCGCCGACGAGAAGGCGGTGCTGACGATCATGCCGCCGCTGCCGCCCGGCTGCATGACGACGGTCTGGGGCGACGACGCGCGCTTCGTGCAAGACCTATTTCTCGACCTTCGGCGACAAGCTCGGCGTACTCGACGTTCGACTGGGCGCACGCGCGACGCGGACGGCTACTACTTCGTGCTCGGCCGCACCGACGACGTGATCAACGTCGCCGGCCACCGGCTCGGCACGCGCGAGATCGAGGAGGCGGTGCAGGCGCACTCCAGGCATCGCCGAGGTCGCGGTCGTCGGCGTCGCCGATTCGCTGAAGGGCCAGATGCCGGTCGCCTTCGCGGTCGTGAAGGACCCGTCGAAGGTCGCGACGCCCGGAAGGCGCCGCGGCGCATGCGCGAAGGAGGTGATGGACACCGTCGACCGCGAGCTCGGCGCGATCGCGCGGCCGGGCGCGGTGCACTTCGTCACGCTGCTGCCGAAGACCCGCTCGGGCAAGCTGCTGCGGCGCTCGATCCAGGCGCTCGCCGAGGGCCGCGACCCCGGCGACCTGACGACGATCGAGGATCCGCGGCGCGCTGGAGCAGATCCGCGCGGCCCTGACGGCGATGCGCCGCGGCCGAGGCGAGACTCCAGAGCGCCGTGCGACGCTAGTCATGGTCGGCGGGACGGCGTTGGCCGCGCGATCATCCGGTCCGAGCGCCATGCTCCATGCTCTCGCCCTGCCCTCCGCCGAGCGCGGCCGCGCGACCCCGCGCGCGACCGCCGCATGCCGCTCGCGGTCGTCATGCGCGGGGACGCCGTCGACGCCGTGCACTATGGGCTCGGTCGCCGTCGTCGATCGCGACGGCCGCCTGCTCTTACGCCGCCGGCGATCCCGAACTTCCTCACGATGACGCGCAGCGCGCTGAAGCCGTTCCAGGCGATGCCGTTCGTCGCGGGCGGCGGCGTCGAGCGCTTCGGCTATTCACGGCCCGCAGGTCGCGCTGCTCTGCGCGAGCCATTCCGGCGAGCCGCGGCACGTCGACGCCGTCGCGGCGACATGCTCGCCGCGGCCGGCAACACCGCCGGCGGACTCTGCAGTGCGGCACGCACGCGCCGGGCTTCTACGACGTTCGCGGCGAATTGCCGCCGCCGCCGCCGTACTCGCCGCTCGCGCACAACTGCTCCGGCAAGCACAGCGGCATGCTCGCGTACTGCGTGCAGTGCGGACTGCCGAAGGAGAGCTACCTTGCGCTTCGACCATCCGCTGCAGCAGGCGATCCGCGCGCGCGGTCGCGCACTTCACGGCGACGCCGGAGACTACGCTCGTCGCAGGGATCGACGGCTGCTCGGCGCCGAACTACGCGGTGCCGCTCGCGCGGCTCGCGCTGCGCGTTCGCGCGGCTCGCCGCGCGACCAGCGACGACGCGAGTCTATGGACGCGGCGCCCGCAGATGCTTGCCGGACGCGATGACCGCGCATCCCGAAATGGTCTCGGGCGAACGCCGCAGCGATCTGGCGCTGATGCGTGCCGGGCGCGGCGACTGGGTGACCAAGATCGGCGCCGAGGGCGTGCAGGCGATCGGCGTGCGCAGCCGAGGGCATCGGCATCGCGATCAAGGTGGCCGACGGCAGCGAAGCGCGCGCTGCAGCCGGTCGACCGTCGCGGTCCTGGACGCAGCTGGGCTGCTCGACGACGCACAGCGCGCGCGAGCCTGGCGCACTGGCGCGAGCCGCTCGTGCGCAACTACCGGGGAATCGTCGACCGGACAGCGTCCGTCCGGCTCGGTTGTCCTGGACAAAGCCGTGCCGGCTGACGGCTCACGTGCGCCGCAATAACCCTACGCGCGCGACTGAACTTACCGGCCGGTAGCGGTCTGTCGATGCAAGCGCGCGCCGCGGCGCTCCGGATGACTCGCAGGGCAGTTCCCGCGGTGCCCGGTAAGCTTGAGGCCGGACGCCGCACCTGCCGTTCGGCGGGCATAACAACGAACGACTCAGGGATTGGATGGGTGATCGCGAGGTCGATCAGCAGCTCGTCGAGCGCGCGCAGCAGTGGTGACAAGCGGGCTTACGAGCTGCTGGTGCTGAAGTACCAGCGCAAGCTCGGGCGGCTCCTGTCGCGGCTGGTGCGCGACCCGGCGGAGGTCGAGGACGTGACGCAGGAAGCATTCATCAAGGCGTACCGGGCGCTGCCGAGCTTTCGGGGCGACAGCGCGTTCTACACGTGGCTCTACCGGATCGGGATCAACACGGCGAAGAACTACCTGGTGGCGCTCGGCCGGCGGGCGCCGACGTCGACCGGGTTCGACAACGAGGAAGCCGAGAGTTTCGAGGATGCCGATCAGCTGCGCGACTCGAACACGCCGGAAGGCGAGCTGCGACGGCAAGGAAATCGCGGCGGTGGTGAATCGCGCGATGGACGCGCTGCCCGAGGACCTCCGCACCGCGATCACGCTGCGCGAGATCGAGGGCTTGAGCTACGAGGAGATTGCGAGCGTGATGAATTGTCCCGATCGGCACCGGTGCGCTCCCGGATCTTCCGGGCGCGCGAGGCGATCGCAACGGAACTGCGGCCGTTGCTGGGCACCGAAGAAGGACCGGAGATGGTGATGCCAGAACAGCATTTCGCGCCTGATGGACGGTGACCTCGACGACGCGGAGGTCGAGATCGCGTGCGGCCGAGCTGCAAGCGGCCCGACGCGGCTCGCGACACTGGGTGTGCTACCACGTGATCGGCGACGCGCTGCGCGGCGGCGCGGCGTCCGACGCCGGCTTCGCCGACCGCTTCGCGGCGCGCCTCGCCGCCGAGCCCACGGTGCTCGCGCCCGAGCGCGCGTGCACAGCCGTCACAGGCTGCCGATCGCCTGGGCCGTCGCCGCTACGATCGCGGCCGTCAGCGTCGTCGGCTGGGTCGCCGTCACGCATGCTCGATCGCGCAGCCCACGGCCATCGCCAAGGCACGCGAGGCCGGCGACGGTGCGCGCCGCGCAGCGTCCGGCCGCCGGCCGTTCCGCGCGACTACCTGCTCGCGCACCGCGAGTATTCGCCGACGACCCAGATCCAGGGCGATCGGTCCCGGCCTGCGCACCGCGGCCGCGGTCGGCGCCGATGCTCGTCCGTAGCGTCACCGCGATCGACTGCGAACCGAAATGACTGCGTGATCGGCCGCGCCACGTGCGGGCTGCGGCGCGTCAGCCCGCTGGCGCCGGGCGGCGCGTGTCCGTCGCGGCGGCATCGCCTGCCGCCGTCGCCGCTCGCCGCCGCCGCAGGATGCGACCGCGCTGGCTGAGCCGCGCCGCCGCGGCGGCCGCGCATGCTCGAACTACACCGGCACGCATCGTCTATCAGCACGGCGGCCGCGTCGAGACGTCGCGGCTCGTGCACCTGAACGACAGGCGGCAAGCGAATTCGAGAAGCTCGTCAACCTCGAGGGTCCTGCGCGCGAGGTGATCCGCAGCAACGGCGAGGTGCGCTGCTACTATCCTGACGCCAAGGTCGTCTCGCATCGAGCCGCGGACGTTCCGCAATGCGTTCCCGTCGCTGTCGCCGCAGCAGCAGACGGCGCTGACCGAGTTCTACGAGTTCCGCATGGCCGGAGCGTCGATCGCGTCGCGGGCATCGAAGCGCAGGCCTGGGTGTTCGAGCCCAAGGACGGCCTGCGCTACGGACACAAGTTCTGGTTCGACGCCGCGTACCGGGCCTCCTGCATCAAGGCGCGGATCTCGAACGAGCGCAACGAGGCCATCGAGCAGTTCGCGTTCACCGAGATCGCGATCGGCGGCAAGATCGATCGCGAGATGGTGAGCCCGACCTGGCCGCTCGCGCCGCCGGGCTGGCAGGTCCGCCAATCCGGCCCGGGCGAGCCCGACGCGAAGGACACGGGCTGGACCGTCACGCGGGCGCCGCCCGGATTCTCGCGAAGATCGCCGACGGCTACCGCACGCTGCGCGGCAAGCGCGCGCCGCGTCGCCCATCTCGTCTATTCGGACGGCCTCGTCGCCGTCTCCGGTGTTCGTCGAGCCGGTCGGCGCCGCGTCGCATCCCTTCGGCATCTCCCGCAGCAGGGCGGCATCAACGTCGTCATCCGGCAGCAGGACGATAATCGTCGTCACCGTGCTGGGCGAGGCGCCCGTCGACCACGATCCGCCAGATCGCGCATTCCGTGCGCGCGCCGCTGACGCACCTCTCGCTGTTTCCATGTGCTGAGCCAAGAGGCAGACTTACCATGATGCACGCTACCGTTTCCTTCGCCGCCGCGATCGTCTTCGCGGCACTTGCCGCCATGCCTGCGGCCGTCGACGGCCGCAGGTGCCGGCAGAGCCGCTCGCCGGACCTTCCCGATTTCACCGAGCTCTACGACAAGCAGGCGCCCGCCGTCGTCAGCATCGACGTCACGCAGAAGGTGCGGCGATCGCGCGGGCCTGAGTTGTCCGAGGACGATCCGTTCTACGAGTTCTTCCGCCGCTTCGGGCAGATCCCGCGTCGCGGCGCGGCGCGCCCGACCGCGAGTTCGACCAGCAGTCGGTCGGCTCGGGATTCATCATTTCGAGCGACGGCTACCTCATCACCGAACGCGCACGTCGTCGACGGCGCGGACGAAGTCAACGTCAAGCTCACCGACAAGCGCGAGTTCAAGGCCAAGGTCATCGGCGCCGACAAGCGCACCGGACGTGGCGCTCCTCAAGATCGAGGCCAAGGACCTGCCCAAGGTCACGATCGGCGACCCGGAGAAGCTCAAGGTCGGCGAATGGGTCGTCGCGATCGGCAAGCCGTTCGGCCTCGAGAACACGATGACGGCCGGCATCGTCAGCGCGAAGGGCCGCGACCTGCCGCAGGAGAACCTGGTCCCGTTCATCCAGACCGATGCCGCGGTGAACCCGGGCAATTCCGGGCGGGCCGCTGTTCAACCTCAGAGGTGAGGTGGTCGGCATCAACTCGCTGATCTTCTCGCGCACCGGCGGCTACATGGGGCTGTCGTTCGCGATCCCGATCGATCATCGCGATGAATTCCGTCGCGCAGCTGAAGGAGAAGGGCCGCGTGACGCGCGGACGGATCGGCGTCCAGATCACCGGAAGTGACGCAGGAGACCGCCGAGTCGTTCGGGCTTGCCGAAGCCGGCGGGCGCGCTCGTCAATTCGGTGGAGAAGGGCGGCCCGGCCGGAAAAGGCCGGCGTCGAAGCGGGCGACATCATCCTGAAGGCGGACGGTCGCGAGACGTGCGCACGTCGAGCGAGCTGCCGCGGATCATCACGATGGTCAAGCCCGGGAACGAAGGTCACGCTCACGCGTCTGGCGCAAGGGCGCGCAGAAGGAGCTCGCCGTCACCGTCGCGGAGATCAAGGACGATCGCGCCGACGCCACGCCGTCGCGCAAGAGCAGGTCCGCGCCGAAGGAGAAGGCCAAGCCGAATCGCCTGGGTCTCGCGCTGACCGATCTTACCGACGAGCAGAAGAAGGAGCTCGACGGACAAGAGCGGCGTGCTGATCGAGGACGTCACCGGCTCCGGTGCGCGGCAACGTGCAGCCGGGCGACGTGATCCTCGCGATCGTGAGCCGCGGCCAGACGACCGAGGCGAAGAACGCCGAACAGGTGAACGGCCTGCTGGCGAAGCTCGAGAAGGGCGCCTCGGTGACGTTCCGCCTGCGGCGCGGCGAGCAGGAGTTCTTCTCGACGCTCAAGATCAACAACGGCGACTAAGAGCGGAGATGACGCTGACCTGCTGCTGACGCGCGCCTACTGCCACCTCTGCGATGAGATGCTCGCCGCCGTCACGCCGCTGGCGGCCGCGCAGGCGCCGACCCTCGCCGTGGTCGACGTCGACGCCAACCCGCGCGCTCGAACGACGCCTACGGCGATCGGGTGCCGGTGCTGTTCGCCGGCGAACCCACGGACGGCCGCGAGTTGTGCCATGGCCGGCTCGATCGCAAGCAGGTCGAGTCGCATTGCAGGTGCCGACGCGCCGCGCGGGCCAGAGGTCGCGCCCGAAGCGAAAATCCGCTAAAATTCAACATGATTCGTGCGAGCAGGGGCACTATTCCGGTGCCCCTTTGTTTTGGCGCGCCCGTGACCGCCCCCGATCCCACGCCCAGTAGACCGTGCATCTGATCCGCAACTTTTCGATCATCGCCCATATCGACCACGGCAAATCGACGCTGGCCGACCGGTTCATCCAGCGCTGCGGCGGCCTCGCCGAGCGCGAGATGGAGGAGCAGGTGCTCGACTCGATGGACCTCGAGCGCGAGCGCGGGATCACGATCAAGGCGCAGACCGCCGCGCTCACCTACAAGGCGCGCGACGGCCAGACCTACAACCTCAACCTGATCGACACGCCGGGCCACGTCGACTTCGCCTACGAGGTTTCGCGCTCGCTCGCGGCGTGCGAGGGCGCGCTGCTGGTCGTCGACGCTTCGCAGGGCGTCGAGGCGCAGACGGTCGCGAACTGCTACACCGCGATCGAGCAGGGCGTGACGGTCGTGCCGGTGCTGAACAAGATCGACCTGCCGTCCGCCGAGCCCGATCGCGTGATCGAGGAGATCGAGGACATCATCGGCATCCCGGCGCACGATGCGCTGCGCGTGCAGCGCGAAGACCGGCGAGGGCGTCGACGACGTCCTCGAGGCGGTCATCGCGCGCATCCCGGCGCCCAAGGGCGATCGCGGAGCTGCCGCTGCAGGCGCTCATCATCGATTCGTGGTTCGACAACTACGTCGGCGTGGTGATGCTGGTGCGCGTGATGCAGGGGACGCTGAAGCCGCGCGACAAGATCCTGCTGATGGCCGCCGGCGCCGACCTACAACTGCGAGCAGGTCGGCGTGTTCACGCCGAAGTCGGTGGCGCGCGACTCGCTCGTCGGCGGGCGAGGTCGGCTTCATCATCGCCGGCATCAAGGAGATCCACGCGGCGAAGGTCGGCGATACGGTCACGCTCGCGACGCAAGCCCGCGGCGGCGCCGCTGCCCGGGTTCAAGGACGTGAAGCCGCAGGTGTTCGCCGGCCTCTATCCCGTCGAATCGAACCAGTACGAGGCGCTGCGCGACGCGCTCGACAAAGCTCAAGCTCAACGACGCGTCGCTGCACTACGAGCCCGAGGTCTCGCAGGCGCTGGGCTTCGGCTTCCGCTGCGGCTTCCTCGGTCTCCTGCACATGGACATCGTGCAGGAGCGGCTCGAGCGCGAGTACGACATGGACCTGATCACGACGGCGCCGACGGTCGATCTACCAGATGCCTGTCGCGCGACGGCACGCGTCGTCGAGATCGAGAATCCGTCGAAGCTGCCGGACCTGTCGCGCGTCGAGGAGATCCGCGAGCCGATCATCACGACGACGATCCTGATGCCGCAGGAATACGTCGGCCCGGTGATCACGCTCGTGCACCGAGCGGCGCGGCGTGCAGAAGAACATGCAGTACCTCGGCCGGCAGGTGATGCTGACCTACGAGCTGCCGCTGGCCGAAGTGGTCGATGGATTTCTTCGACCGGCTGAAGTCGGTGTCGCGCGGCTACGCGTCGCTGGACTACGAGTTCAAGGAGTTTCGCGCCGGCCGACGTCGTCAAGCTCGACATCCTGATCAACGGCGAGCGCGTCGATGCGCTGTCGGTGATGGTGCATCGCTCGGTCGCGCATCTATCGCGGCCGCGAGGTCGTCGCCAAGATGCGCAAGCTCATCCCGCGCCAGATGTTCGACGTCGCCGTGCAGGCGTCGATCGGCGCGCAGATCATCGCCCGCGAGACGATCAAGGCGATGCGCAAGAACGTGCTGGCCAAGTGCTACGGCGGCGACATCACGCGCAAGCAGAAGCTCCTCGAGAAGCAGAAGGCGGGCAAGAAGCGGATGAAGGCCGTCGGCAGCGTCGAGATCCCGCAGGAGGCGTTCCTCGCGATCCTTTCGGTCGGCGACAAATGACCGGCGACAGCGGCGCCGGATCGCACGCGCGGACGGCGCGTGCCGATGCGCTCGCTGCACGCGCGATGGGACAATCAACAAGAACGGCATCGACAATGACAATGAACTTTCCGCTCATCCTGTTTCTCGCCACGCGTCGCTCACCGGCGCGCGTCGCGCTGGCCGACCGGCTGTTCCTCGCGCGAAGCCGCGCCGCCGGACGCGCGCGAGCCGTGGTGGATCGAGTATCCGAAGAGCTTCTTCCCGGTGCTGCTGATCGTCTTCCTGCTGCGGCTCGTTCGTGGCGGAGCCGTTCAAGATCCCCTCGTCGTCGATGCGGCCGACGCTCGACGTCGGGCGACTTCATCCTGGTCAACAAGTTCGCCTACGGCTTGCGGCTGCCGATCCTCGAGCAGAAGATCGTGCCGATCGCCGACCCGCAGCGCGGAGACGTCGTCGTGTTCCGCTATCCCGCTCAACCCGTCGCAGGACTTCATCAAGCGCGTGATCGGCTGCCCGGGCGACACCGTCGTCTACAAGAACAAGCAGTTGACGGTCAACGGCAAGCCCTGGACGCAGCAACCGACCGGCACGTACAGCTACCTCGAAGGGCTGCGGTTCGAGACGATGGATCAATTCTCGGAGGTCGTGCCGAGACGACTGGCGCAAGAAGGACCACGCCGTCGCCGTCGACCCGCATGCTGCCGGCAGTGAGCCCCGGCCAGGTCCGTCCGTTCGCCGGACGGGACAACTGCGACTACAATCCCGACGGCAGCGGCTTTACGCTGCAAGGTTCCGGCAGGGCATTACTTCGTGATGGGCGACAATCGTGACCGCAGCGACGACAGCCGCTACTGGGGATTCGTGCCGGACGACCATCTGCGCGGGCGGGCGTTCTTCATCTGGTTCAACTGGGACGACATCTCTTCGTCTCGCGTTCAAGCGCGTCGGCAGCGGCATTCGATAGGGAGGGCGGCAATGCAGATGCGAACGCGGCAACGCGGATTGTCGATGATTGGTTTCTGTTCGTCGCAGTGGTCGTCGTCGTCTGCGTCATGGTCGGCTTTCGCGTCATGCCGGCATACATCGAATACTACTCCGTGCAGAAGGCGCTGGAACAGGCGCTCGCCGACGCCAAGGATCTCAACTCCGAGCGCCGAGATCCGGAACGCGTTCCAGAAGCGCGCGGACGCCGGGTACATCGAATCCGTGCAGGGCAGGGACGTCGAGATCTCCAAGACCAAGAACGAGGTGACGGCCAGCGCGAGCTGGAACGCGCAAGCTCCCGCTGGTCGCCAACGTCAGCCTGTTCCTCGAGTTCGAGGCTTCGGCGACGAAGTAGCGACGTCTCCGGCCGCATGATCGCCTGTCGTCAAGCGCGAGCGGCGTCGATAGCGCGAGCGGCGGGAGAATGCCGTCCCCGCCTTCTGTCGACCGCGTCGGCCACGCGTTTCGCCGACCTCCGAGCTCCTGCTGCAGGCGCTTACCCACCGCAGCCACGGCGCGACCCACAACGAGCGGCTCGGAGTTCGTCGGCGATGCCGTGCTGAACTGCGTCGTCGCTGCCGTGCTGTTCCGAGCGCTTTCCGACATTCCGGAAGGCGAGCTCAGCGCTCGTCCGTGCAAGCCTCGTCAATCGCGACACGCTCGCCCGGCTGGCGCGCGGCCTGGCGCTGGGCGCGGAGGTCCTGCTCGGAAGCGGCGAGGTGAGGAGCGGCGGGCGACGACCGGCCGTCAATCCTCGAAAACACGCTCGAGGTCGATCTTCGGCGCCGTCTTCATCGACGCCGGCTTCGAGGCGTCGCGGCATCGTGATCGAGCGGATCTATGCGACGGAGTTCGCCAACCTCGATCCCGGCGACGCTGTGGCAAGGATCCCAAGACGCGATTGCAGGAATGGCTGCAGGCACGCCGCATCGCAGTCCCGGAATACGTGGTGACGGGCATCGTCGGCGAAGCACACGCGCAGACTTTCACGATCGAATGCAGAATCCCCGCGCTGGCCGTCGCGACGACCGGCACCGGCACGAGCCGACGCGCGGCGGAGCAGGTGCGCCGCCGCGCTCGGCGTATTCGCGAGTCGCGGCGGCTTCGAGCGGCGCGCCCGGTGGCTGACGTTCCGATGGCCGGCGACTTTCGCTGCGGCTACGTCGCGATCGCCGGGCGCCCCAACGTCGGCAAGTCGACGCTGCTCAACCGCCTCGTGGGCGAGCGGATCAGCATCACGTCGAAAAAGGCGCAGACGACGCGCCATCGCGTGACCGGTATCGTGCACGACCGCGGACGCGCAGATCGTGTTCGTCGACACGCCGGGGTTCCAGACCGCCAGCCGGCTCGCGCCTCAACGACCGGATGAACCGCGCCGTCACGCAATGCCTGGCCGACGTCGACGCGATCGCTCGTGGTCATCGAGGCCGGGCGCACCGACCGACGCCGACCGCGCGGTGATTCGCCTGCTGCCCAAGGGCGCGCGCGGCGCTCGTCGCGCTCAACAAGGCTCGATCGGCTCCAGCGCGTCACGACGCGCTGCTGCCGCAGATGGCCGAGCTGGCCGCGCTCTTCCCTTCGCCGCCATCGTCCCGGTGAGCGCGGAGAAGGCGCGCGTGTTCGACGCGCTGCTCGCCGGAAGTCCGGGCATTGCTGCCGGTTGGCGCCGCGATCTTCGCCGCGGACGAGATCACGGATCGCGACGAGCGCTTCCTCGCGGCCGAGTTCGTGCGCGAGAAGATCTTTCGGCTGCTGGGCGAGGAGGTGCCGTATGCGACCACGGTCGACGATCGAACGGCTACGAGCACGAGGGCGAGCTTGCGGCGGATCCAACGCCACGATCCACGTCGACCGCGAAAATCAGCGAGCGATCCTGTTCGGCGCGGGCGGGAGCCAAGATGAAGGAGATCGCCTTCAGCCGCCCGCGCCGACATGGAGCGGCTGTTCGGCGGGCAAGGTCTACCTCGAGGTCTTGCGTGCGCGTGGCGCGCGGCTGGGCCGACGACGACGCGCAGCTCAAGCGCTTCGGATACTGGGAGGCCGCGGACGACATCATGGCCACCCGCACCCAGCCGCTGCGCCGCGACGACCAGCCGGCATTCGTGCTGCACAACGTTTGCGTATCGCGAGACGAGCGTGATCGTCGAGGCCTTCACCGCCGAATTACGGCCGGGTCGCGATGGTGGCGCGCGAGCGCGCGGCGTCCGCGCTCGGAATTGCGTGGGGCTCTTGCAGGGCTTCCAGCCGCTGCTCGCTGTCGTGGTCGGGTCAACAGGAGCTCAAGACGCTGCTTCATGCGGAATGGCGGGGCGGGCCGCGCAAGAATCGGCGGTCTGGCGCTCGTCTGCGGCTTCTACTTGAACGAGCTGCTGCTCAAGCTCCTGCCGCGGGAAGATCCGCATCCGCGCCTCTTCGCTCGACTACGAGTCGGCGCTGGCCGACCTCGCCGCGGGCGACTGAAGAGGCGCCGGTATTGCGGCGCTTCGAGATTCTGCTGCTGGCCGAGCTCGGCTACGCACTGCCGCTCGTGCGCGAAGCGGACACCGGCGGCCTGATCGACCCCGCCGCCCGTTACCATTACGCCTTTCGACCGAGGCGCGGCGGCGCGCGCCGGACCGATCCGGGGGCGATGGCCTGGTCGTGCGCGGCGCGACGCTCCTGGCGCTGGCCGGACGGCCGCTACGCGGACGCCGAGACCGCTGCCGAGGCGAAGCGGCTGATGCGCGGAAGTTCTCGATCATTACCTCGAGCAACGCGGCGTCGAGAGCCGCCGCGTCGTCCAGGAGCTGCAGGCGCTCGACGTGCGCCTCGGAACAGGAGAACGACCCCACTGACTAAGTGCGGTGCGTGGCGGGTGGATCCCGCACGTTCGGCACAGCGCCGTCGAGCATTCCCGGTTCACGCTTGGCTGTCGGGTCTTATCTTTGCGCCAGCGACGCCTCTCCTCCTTCGCGCAGTCACCGCGCGCGGATCGGTCCCGCGCCGTGGCGATCTGGCCGACGCGGTCGCCCGCCGGCTCCCACCCGATCGCGCACCTCTTGTGGGAGATCGATTCCGGAAAGGAATTGGGCAGATCTCTCGCCACAACGACGACGTTGCAGGCCTCCTTGGCGATCGTGCCGGCGCTATCGAGGACTTCAAGGCGTTCATCGCGTGTCGGCGCGGGAGGGCGCAACTGGAATCGCCGCTCGTCGCCAAGCGCGAAGAGTGGCTTGCAGTAGCCTGATAGCGCCTGCAATCCGTTCGACGGCCGACGCGTCGCTGCGCTTCCGCAGCCAGCGAACAGTAGAGGAAGGCCGCGGGACTCGCTTCGTCTTGCGATACGAAGGCTCTCCACCCCGCTCGCGGTACCATTGCCCTCGTGGATCGCGAGCGGAGACGGACGCGGTCCGCTACCGGCGCGCCTCGCCGGCGCTGCGGGGGTGCGACGCCAAGCTCGCGTTGCCCGACGGAAACCAGAGGAGAGCCACTGCCGTGATTGAACTGGGGCGTCAACATCGACCACGCCGCTCACGCTGCGGCAGGCGCGGCGCACCTACGAGCCCGACCCGGTTTGGGCGGCCGTCGAGGCGCACCTGGGCGGAGCCGACGGCATCACCGTCCACCTGCGCGAGGATCGTCGCCACATCCAGGACCGAGGACGTGCGCGGCCGCGCGAGCTCGTGCCACATCAAGCTCAACCTGAGATGGCGGCTGACCGGACGAGATGATCGGCGATCGCCTGCGCGGTCGAAGCCCGAGATGGCGATGCTGGTGCCCGAGGGGCGCGCGAGGAGATCACGACCGAAGGCGGCCTCGACGTGGCCGGCCTGCGAGCGACGCTCAGCGGGGTCGTGAAAAGGCTTGCCGACGCGGGGCATCCGGGTGAGCGTGTTCATCGACGCCGAGCTGCAGCAGGTCGAGGCCGCCGGGCGCGCATCGGCGCCAAGGTCTGCGAGATTCATACGGGCCCCCATGCGCATGCGTTCCACGCGAAGGGACCGCGATCCCGAAAGCGCCCCGCGTGGTCGAGGAGCTCGCCAGGATCCGTGCCGCGGGCAATGCTATCCGACAGGCCGGCATGCGGTTCCAACGCGGGCCACGCACTCAACTACTCAACGTGCAGCCCGTCGCGGCGCTGACCGGCGTGCGCGAGCCCACATATCGGGCACGCGATCGTTTCGCGCGCGGTCTTCGTCGGAATGCGCGAGGCGGTCCGGCAAATGAAAGCGTTGTTGCGCGAGGCGGCCCAATGAGGGACGGGCATTCGCTGCCGCATCGTCGCGAATCCGCGGATGGGGCCCGCACCTGCCGTGACGACAGCGGCATGACCCCGTTGGCAAGCGGCCCGTCTTCCTCGGCGCGAAGGTTGAGCTCTGTCCGCCGACCGCGAGCGCCTCGTCCATCCGCTCGTCGGCGGCGCGATCCTGTTCGCGCGCGAATTTCGAGTCGCCGCCGCAAGTGAAGGGCGTTGACGGCGCAGATCCGCGCATTGCGCACATCTGCAGCTCCTCATCGCCGTCGATCACGAAGGGGGCCGCGTGCAGCGGTTCCGCGAAGGCTTCAGCGCGATACCGCCGATGCGAACGCTCGGGCGAGCTTCTGGGACCGCGACTGTCGCAGCGCTGCCCGCGAGGCCGCGCGCATCGGCCGCACCATCGCCGGTGAGCCCCGGCGCGCACGGCGTCACTTCAGCTTTACGCCGGTCCTCGATCGTCGATCACGGCGCGAGCGCAGTGATCGGCGATCGCGCGTTTCATCGAATCCAACGCGACGCGATCTCGCCTCGGCGTTTGCGACGGGCTTGCGCGCGGCGGCATGGCCGCCGTCGGCAAGCATTTTCCGGGGCATTGGCCACGTCGCTGCGGGACTCGCACACGGAGTTGCCGGTCGACGACCGCCCGTCTCGCGGGCATCGTCGCCGACGATCTGGTGCTCCTTCGGGGCTCCCATCGCTCAGCGGTCTCGAGCGCGATCGGTGCCGGGCGCAGGCTGCTTCGTCTATTCCCGCCGCCGGACAAGGATCCCGCCGGGCTTTCGCAGAAATGGCTGCGCGAGATCCTGCGCGGGCGGCTCGGCTTCGACGGCCTCATCTTTTCCGACGATCCGCGGCATGGCGGGCGCGCAGGGCGTCGGCGATCTCGTTGCCCGGGGCGGGACGCGTCGGCTGCGGCGGGGTGCGAGATGGTGCTCGCCTGCAACGATTTCGCGGCCGCGGATCATCGCTGCTCGAAACGTGGCGCCCCGTCCCCGGATTGCAGGGACCCCGCGCGCGCTGCGCCGCCAAGATGGAATTGCGCCCCCGGGGTCGTAGGGGAAGCGTAAGGCGCCACTGCGGGCCGCGGCGGAAGGTCCGTCTACACCGAGCAAATTTTGCCCGTTACATGGCAAGTGAGACTCTTGTAAGGAAAGGAACGCGCTTCCTGGCGATCAAGCTCGTGGCCACTGGCGATGGCCACTTACCCTGTGCTGGCGCAAGTCTCGCAGAGCAGACCCTGAAATCCATCTCGCACACCCGACAAAGTCGACACGCGCATCGGTCCGCTTTTTTCAAGGACGGCGCGCCGAGCAAGGCAACCCTGAGAAGGTCTACGACAACCTCGACTTCACGCACGCCTTCGAGGCGTTCGTGAACACCATGCAGGGCGTGAACGCCGCAGGCGATCTACAAGGGCTTCTGCCGACATCGGGGTCAAGGACAACGAGATCTCTGATCTTCTCCGACGTTGATGGACGCCAAGTCGCTGTTCCTCACCGCGAATGCGGACACCGTCTATTTCGTCGGCGGGCTCGACCTCAGCAAAGGGCCGATGGTGCTGGAGACGCCGCCCAAGGCGCTCGGGCACGATCGACGACGCGTGGTGGCGCTGGGTCATCGACTTCGGCGCGCCCGGTCCCGACCGGGGCGAAGGCGGCAAATACCTGATCCTGCCGCCCGGCTACGACGGCCCGGTGCCCGAAGGCGGGTTCTATGTCGCGCGCTCGAGGACGGCGCGCGTGCTCATCCTCGGCCGCATGTTCATGGAGAAGGACGATCCTGAAGCCGGCCGTCGACCTGATCCGCAAGTTCACGAAGATCTACCCGTACGCAGCCGGCGGCGTGGGCACCAGCATCGCCGAGTTCCTCGGCGGCAAGACGCCAGCTCGGCCGCATCGTCGCCGCCGCCGCCGACTGGTGTTCCACGAAGGCAGCGGCAAGGTGATGAACACGATTCCGCCCAACGACTTCAGCTACTACGAGATGCTGAACGACGTCGTGCAGCGCGAACCCGGCCACCGCGCTCGATCCCGAGCTGATGGGCCCGCTCGCTGCCATCGGCATCGTCAAGGGCAAGCCGTTCGCGCCCGATGCGCGGATGAAGAAGATCCTCACCGAAGCGCTCGCGGTCGCCAACGCCACGTCGCGCAGCCTGCTGCATGAATCCGCGCGCATGCGGACTGGTACTACTACCCGGACTCGGCCTGGATGAACTTCCTGTTCGTCAGTCGGCCCCGAGTTCGAGACGCCGATCCCGATGATCACGCGCGAGGGCGTCAAGCCGTTCCCGCCCACCGGCTACCGCACGCTCGACGCGCGGATCGGCGTTCTTCTACGGCGTCACCGGCATCACGCCGGCGATGGCCATGCGCCTGCCCGGCATCGGCTCGCAGTACCTCTTCGCCATGCTCGATTCGAACAAGGAGTACTTCGACGGCGCCAAGACCTACAAGGTGACGCTGCCGAAGGGCATTCCGGAGGCGAATTTCTGGTCGTTCACGCTGTACGACAACCAGACGCGCTCGATGCTCGACACGCCGCAGCGCTACCCGCGCGCCGGCAGCCAGAGCTATCCGTCGCCCGCCGCCGAAGCGGACGCCGACGGCTCGACGACGGTGTACTTCGGTCCGACGCAGCCCGGCGGGGTCAAGCGGGGCAACTGGATCCAGACGATGCCCGAGCAAGGGCTGGTTCACGATCCTGCGCCTCTACAGCCCGCTCGAACCGTTCTTCGACAAGGCGTGGCGGCCGAGCGAGATCGAATTGGTGAAATGACGCAAACTTGTCGCCGAGCCACAACAGGTTCGGCAGAGCGCGCTAGCCAACGCCCAGCCGACGCCACGTCCAAACCTCCGCCCCGGGCGAAGCGCCCCTGGACAGGTGCACTCGGTAGCGCACCGCCGGCGCGCTCCGCGCCGAACGCATCGCGTCGGCCGCGCGCGTGTCCCCCAGGACGGCACAATTTCCGGGCACCTGCACATATGCCAAAGCTGAACTCGCCACCGCAGAGTCGACGACAGAGCGGGCGGGCCCGGGTTTTGCTTGTCGATCAGCGCGGCTCACGGCCGGAGAATGCCGCAGCGCGCTTCCCGCCAGACGCATTGCCCGCCCTTGGACGAATCCTCTCGCCCATGACGGTCCGCATACCGCCTTCAGCCTGGCCCATATGGCAGCATGCGCCGCGCGAGCGTCGACTACGTCGCGCAGGGCAGGTGCGGGAACAGCGGCGGCCTCGCGGGAAACGGGACCTATGGCGGAATCGCCGAACGACGGCCGAGCAACATTCCGCTTGCGCACGCGCGCCTTTCTGTCCCACCCTGCACCGCCGCCTTGAAATGGCAGCGCTACCGGCCGAAGTCCGGCAGGGCGATGTAGCCATCATGCCATCGCTCCGCGCTCTCCGTCTACGGCAAAAATGCATTCCTCGCCGGCGCGGCGCCGTGCCCGTCTTCAATCGACATCCGTCCCGACACGCCTGCAATCTCGACGAACGCCTGATTGAAGCCGCTGTCACGCCGCGGACGCGGTGATCGTCCCGGTGCATTACGCCGGGGTTGCCTGCGAGATGGAGGCGATCGGTGCCATCGCGCGTCAGCATCGATTGCTCGTCGTGGAAGACGCGGCGCAGGCGATTCTGTCGCCCTGGCGAAACCGCCCACTGGGCGGCATCGGCAACCTCGGCGCGATTTCGTTTCACGAGAGACCGAGAATGTGACCTGCGGCGAAGGTGGGCGCTGCTCGTCAACGATACCCGGTTCGTCGAGCGCGCCGAGATCGCTCGTGAAAAGGGCACAGATCGAAGCCGGTTCCGGCGAGCGAGGTCGATCGCTACGCTGGCGCGGCGACCTCGGTCGCCGTATTGCCCGAGCGGGATCGAGGCTGCGTTTCTCGTGGCGCAGATGGAGGAGGCGCCACCATCCTCGCGCGGCGCCTTGCCCTGTGGAACGTTTACCACGCCGGACTCCGCGTGCGAGGCGAGCGGAGACTGCGCCGGCCGTGCGTGCCGCCCGATTGCACGCACAATGCGCACCAGTACCACATACTGTTGCGCGAGCGCGGCTGAGCGCGAACGGACAACGGCAGCTGCAGCGATGCAGGCGTCGACGCAGCCTTCATTTCGTGCCGCTTCACTCGTCGCCGATGGGTCGCGCGCCGCGCGCGGGTGGCAGGCACCATGGCCCACACGGACGACCTTCCGCGCGCTTCGCTGCGCCTGCCCGCCCTCGTGGGCCGGCCTGGAGGACCAGATCGGCTACGTTCTGGAGCATGTCGTCGCAGCGGTGGAGGCGTGAGCGCCGGTTCCGACCTTCGGTTCCCCGTCATCCACTCCATCGACCTCTGCTCGACGCACGCTGGCGTGGCTGCATACGCTGGTCGCATCGTTGCCGGAATTCCGGGGTCGAGAGTCACGTTGTCCTGCGCGAACGGCCGAGAGCCTCAGGCGAACTTCCGGCTGAGCGCCTCGATTGCTTTGCGGCGAGCGGTGCGCCACTCCCCACGGCGTTACGGCTCGCGGCCTCGGAGCTGGCGCTATCAGCTGCCGCGAAAGCGCACCATTTACCGGCCGGGACTGCGGGCGTGACACTGCTGCCAGCGTCGTTGTCCACTCGCATTTTGGAACCCAAGGCTGGCTCGATCGAGCGGACGTTCGCGCCATCCGCGGCATCCATGCCAGTATCGGTTTTTATGGGCTACGACCTGGGCCGGATGCCGCAGATCGATCCCGTCGGAGTGCCCTGCGTATCGGCAGTTGTTCGCGAAGGTCGACCGCGTGTGCCGTGCGGAGGTCCACGCATGATCGAGCGATTGATCGCGCTGGGTTGTGCCGGCGTCGAAAGGCCCGCTTTGCAATCATCTCGGTGTCGATGTCGCCACTCTCACTGCCGTTCCTGGTCCCGGACGTGGCAGCCAGGCGAGCCATTGACAGCGTGCTGCTCGCGAGCGCGTTTGCCGAGAAAGAAGAGGCACTCCCTACGCGATCGAGGCCCTCGCGAGGGTGCGTCAGCACATCCCGCTGCAGGTCTCGCCGGTCGGCGATGCAAACGCCGCGGGGGCACCACCAGCGGGAAAAGCGGAAGATCCTCGGATGCGGCTCGCCCGCTGCGGAATGGCGACATGATCGCGATCTTCTGCTGCGTGGGTTCATTTCGCAGGCGGAGCTTCTCGACCCTCGCGTATCGACATCACCTGTACGTCGTTCGCGCGGCATGGCAGCCGCCGACGGGGACAGCGAAGGGGCGGGGCGCCCATGACGCTTGCCGCCGTTCGCGGCCACTGGAATGCCCATCGTCAGCGGACTCAGCATCGCGACATCCCCGGATGTCGTCCAGCATGTGAGGTATCCGGAAGGCTCGGGCGGAGGAACGCGATGTCGCCATGGCTTTTGCGGCTGCATCCGAGTGGTTCGCTGCGAATAGCAACACGTAACCGAACGGGCATAC
>ERZ1370068.2791-contig-1920_pt1 | contig 20006 bp, 22 predicted proteins | sample MGYA00561227_ERZ1370068 | MGnify/ENA primary metagenome ERZ1370068 (study PRJEB38410, sample SAMEA6850437) | metagenome | study: Metagenomic assessment of the ecological functions of the soil: analysis of the soil microbiota associated with the...
CGCCTTGACCGTCAACTTCGATCGGTGCAAGATCACTCCGACGAGTCCGAACACATATTCGATAGCTGTCGCAGCCGGAAGTCACCATGGCCGTCAAATGACGAGGGACCGAGAACAGCGACGGACCCTCGTTGAAGACCAGGGTCGACCGCTCGTACGGCGGCGTGACGTAGATCGAAAGGGAGACGAGGGCATGAACAAATTGTTGGTCATCGTGGCGATGATCGTCGGGCTGCTTGGCGGCGTGGGGACTCCTGCGAATGCGGCGCCCATCGGGCCCTTCTGCTTCTCCCCCTTCCTTTTACTGACCAATTTGTCTTCTTCTTCGACTCCAACGGCGGAAACCAATTCATCGGTACAGGGCGGAATCTGTCGACCGGCGCCGCCATGTCGGTCACTGTTTTCGTGACCGGGACGACTAGCGGTGTTGAGTTTTGTATCCACGATTCCACCCACGGGAACGGGCCATACGTTCACGGGGAGCTGCGAGCATCAGCACCCTCACCGGAAGCGGCCCAGGTCGTTGCGAGGCCGTGAATACGGCCGCGGGCTGCGGGACCGGGACCAGCTTTACCCTGACGCCAATCGCTTGCCCGCAGGGCGCGAGCTCAGACGCGAGCCCGCAGGCGGAGCATATCCATCAGCCCGATGGACCGCTCATGGACGGTTCAAGGTAATCGACTGTTGACGCGCGGTCTCACGCCGCGCCGGGCGTGATCATCGTCTTCACGCCATGTCCCGCCGCGGCGTGGGCAAAGCCCTCCTCGATGCGATCCAGGGAGAACTGCGCGGTCACGAGGCGCTTGACGGCGAGCGCGGGCATCAGGCGCAGGGCGCGGCGGAACGCGGTGCCGCGGCCGAAGGCGCCGTGGATGCGCACCTCGCGGAAGTGCACGTCCCAGAGGTCGAGCGGCAGCGTGGCGCTCTTGGGGCTGACGCCGACGAGCTGGACCACGCCCCGCGGGCGGACCAGGGTGAGCGACTCGGTGACCAGCGCGGGCTTGCCGACGGCCTCGCACACGACGTCGGCGCCGCGACCCGCGTGTCGAGGCCATCACGCGCTCGCGCAGATCCTCGCGCGTGGGATCGATGACGACCGAGGCGCCGAGGCGGCGGGCCATGGCGCGCCGCTCCTCGATGGGATCGGAGAGCCAGAGGCGCCGTGCGCCGCGCCGCCGCGCGAGCACCATCGTGAGGAGCCCCATGATGCCGCCGCCGATCACGAGCACGCTGGCGCCGCGCGGCATCGGGTACATCTCGAGCCCGGACAGGCAGCACGCGGCCGGCTCGGTGAGCGCCGCCGTGACGGGGTCGAGGCCGCGGGGCAGGGGATGCAGCGCCGCGACGGGCAGCGCCACGCGCTCGGCGAAGCCGCCCACGCGCATGGCGCGCGCGCATTGCGAGATCCGGCCCTCGGCGCATTCCGCGCACTTGCCGCACCCGTAGGACGGCTCGCAGGCGACGGCCTTGCCCACCAGGCGGCGGCTGACGCCCCGTCCAACGTCCTGCACGACGCCCGTGTACTCGTGGCCGAGCACCAGCGGCGGCGTCCACGGGAAGAGCCCCTGCGTCGCATGGACATCGGTGCCGCAGATGCCGGCGGCGCGGACGGCGACCAGCGCCTGGCCCGGCCCGGGGCGGGCTCGGGCGCCTCGTCGAGGGTGAAGCGGCTACCGCCCCGCCACGTCGCGACTTTCACGGTCGCCCCGCGCCGCTCGCCTCTTCAGGCACCGGACAGCACCGCGTCCGGACGGGCGACGTAGTCGGCGAAGCCGATCCCGGTGATGCGCTCGAAGGCCTCGACGTAGCGCGCCCGCGTCCCCGCGACGACGTCGGGGGCAGCGCGGGACCCGGATAGGTCTTGTTCCAGCCCGTCTGCTCGCAGAAATCGCGCACGAACTGCTTGTCGAAGGACGGCTGGGGACCGCCGGGCGCGTACTGGTCGGCCGGCCAGAACCGCGACGAGTCGGGCGTGAGGGCCTCGTCGCCCAGGACGAGCCGCCCGTCCGCGTCGGCGCCGAACTCGAACTTCGTGTCGGCGATGATGATGCCGCGCTCGAGCGCGTGCCGCGCGGCGAAGCGGTAGAGCGCGATCGAGAGGCGCTCGGCGGCGGCGAGGGTCTCGGCGCCCACGAGCCGCGCGGCTTCCTCGCGCGTGATGTTCTCGTCGTGACCGGCCTGCGCCTTGGTGGCCGGGGTGAAGATCGGCGCCGGCAGCCGATCGGACTCGACGAGCCCGGCGGCGAGCCGGTGCCCGCAGACCTCGCCCGTGGTCCGGTAGTCTTTCCAGCCGGAGCCCGCGAGGTAGCCGCGCACCACGCACTCGATCGGCAGCATGGTGAGCCGCCGGCACTCCGTCGAGCGCCCGTCCGGCCGGAGCGCGAGGAGGTGGTTCGGGCAGATCGAGCGGGTGCGGGCGAACCAGAACGCGGCGAGGCCGGTCAGCACGCGCCCCTTGTCGGGGATCTCGGTCGGCAGCACGACGTCGAACGTGGAGATGCGGTCGGAGGCCACGAGCAGCAGGCGGTCGTCGCCGAGCGCGTACAGCTCGCGCACCTTGCCGCTTCCGAGATGCACCGTGTCCGTGTCGGGCATGGATCGGGCCCTCCTCGTCGGCCCGCGCTCAAGATAGGACACGGCGGTCGCCCGATCAAGCCGCAAGGGGCCTGGCGTGAGGGAAAAACTTCCCATCGCCGAGCACTGGTCCTCCGGGGGCGCTGTGCGCGAGTCTCAGGCTTGCGAAGCGCAGCCGTCCCGGGTCTAATGGCGGTGTCGGCAGCGCCATCAGCTTCACCACGAACGACTTCGCAGTCACCCCGAGGAACATGCCATGGCTGAGCTAAACACTGGACTTGCCGCCATCTTGCGCCGCCACGAGGCGCGCCTCCTCGCCGACTGGATGAGCGAGCTGGCCAAGGCCGGACGGAGCGGCGCGATCGACAAGGCCGAGCTGGAAGAGCAGGCCCGGACTTTCGTGAGGCTGCTGACCGAGGCCGCGCAGGCCGATGCGGGCGCGGACATCGGGGGCTCCGTCTGGGGGCCGCTCCGGGAGATGCTGGCGGGCGTGTCGGCCTCACGCGCGCGCCAGGGCTTCACGCCGACGGAGACGGCGACCTTTGTCTTCTCGTTCAAGCAGCCGCTGTTCGCGGTCCTCCGCGAGGCGTACAAGCAAGACGCCGAGGGCCTCGCGCGCGAGATGTGGGTCGGCACCACGCTCCTCGACAAGCTGGGGCTCTTCACCGCGGAGACGTTCCAGAAGAGCCGCGAGGGGGTGATCATGCGCCAGCAGCGGGATCTGCTCGAGCTGTCGACCCCCGTGGTCGCGCTCTGGGACGGAATCCTGGCGCTGCCCCTCATCGGCACGCTCGACAGCGAGCGCACGCAGGTGGTGATGGAGAGCCTGCTCGAGCGGATCGTCGAGACCGGCGCGTCCATCGCCATCATCGACATCACGGGTGTGCCCACCGTGGACACCCTGGTCGCGCAGCACCTGCTCAAGACCGTCGGCGCCGCGCGGCTCATGGGCGCCGAGTGCATCATCAGCGGCATCCGGCCGCAGATCGCCCAGACCATCGTCCATCTCGGCGTCGACCTGGGGGACGTCGTGACCAAGGCGACCCTGGCCTCGGCACTGGTGGTGGCGCTCGAGCGCCTGGGCGCCAGCATCGTCCGTTCGACGCCCCGTGGCTGACGACAGACCGGCGGGCGACCGCATCCCCATCCTCAAGATGGGGAGTTCCTGCTCGTGACGATCCAGGTCGAGATGCACGACCGCCTGGTGATGACGCTTCAGGACGAGCTCACCCACTCGATCGTCAAGCACCGCGCGCGCGGCGTGCTCATCGACATCTCCGCGCTCGAGATCGTGGACTCGTTCATCGGCCGCGCGCTCGGGGACATCGCGAGCATGGCGCGGATCCTCGACGCCGAAACCGTCGTGGTCGGCATGCGGCCGGCCGTCGCGATCACCCTGGTGGAGCTGGGGCTGAGCCTTCCCGGGGTGCGGACGGCGCTCAATGCCGAGCGCGGGATGGCGCTGATCCGCCAGTCTCTGGGCGCATCCGGGAGGCATGGACGGTGGCGGTCCTTCGTGAGGAGACGCTGGCGATCCAATCCGATGCCGACGTCGTCCGCGTGCGGCAGATGACGCGCGAGCTGGCGGTCGCGCTGGGGTTCCGGCTGGTCGACCAGACCAAGATCGTGACGGCCGCCAGCGAGCTGGCGCGCAATACCTTCGTCCACGGAGGCGGGGGCGCGGTGCTGCTGGAGGCGTTGACGACGGCGCGCGCCGCGGGCTCCGGCTGACGTTCACCGACAAGGGGCCGGGCATCGCCGACGTGGCGCGGGCCCTGGCGGACGGCTACACGACCGGCTCCGGCCTCGGCCTCGGCCTCGGCGGAGCCAAGCGGCTGTCCAACGAGTTCGAGATCTCCTCCGCGCCCGGGCAGGGCACGCGGGTGCGCATCGCCCGCTGGGTGTGACTGGGATGCAGGATCCGCTTCTCTGCCCGATCGGCGACCGCAGTCAGGTCGGAGAGGCGCGCCGCCGCGTCGTGGAGCTGGCCGCGCGGGTCGGGCTCGGTGAGGTGCCGCGGGAGAAGCTGGCACTCCTCGTCAACGAGCTGGGGACGAACCTCGTCAAGCACGCGGGTGGCGGTGAGCTGATCGTGCGGGCGCTGCCGGGTCGGCCGGCGCTCGAGATCCTGGCACTCGACAAGGGTGGCGGCATGGCGAGCGTCGAGGAGAGCTTTCGCGACGGCCACTCGACCAGCGGCAGCGCGGGAACCGGCCTCGGCGCGGTGCGGCGCCTCGCGTCCTTCGTCGACGTCTACTCGAGCCGCCCGGGCGGCACGGCGATCGTCGCCCACGTCGCGGCGCCCGAGGCCTCGGCCCCGGCAGCCCGGCGCTGGGAAGTCGGCGCGGTGTGCGTGCCCAAGTCCGGCGAGGAGGTCTGCGGGGATGGCTGGGCGGCGGCGGACACGGCGGACGGCTATCGCCTGATGATGGCGGACGGCCTGGGGCATGGGCTCGGCGCGGCCGAGGCGGCCCGCGCCGCCGTGCGGTGCTTCGAGCGGGACCCGACCCTCGGCCCGGCCGCGCAGGTGTCGGCGATCCATCAGGCCCTCCGCGGCACCCGCGGCGCGGCGGTCGCGGTGGTGAGCATCGACCGGCGCGCCGGCGTGGCGATCTTCGCGGGCGTCGGCAATATCGCCGGCTCGATCATCGCGAATCGCGGCTCCCGGCAGCTCGTGTCCCTCAACGGCACCGCCGGTCACACCTTGCACAAGATCACTGAGTTCAGCTATCCCTGGACCGATGACGCGCTCCTCCTCGTGCACACCGACGGGCTCGTCAGCCGCTGGGATCTCGACCGCTACCCCGGGCTCGTGCAGCGGCACCCGTCGCTCGTGGCCGGCGTCCTCTTCCGCGACTTCAACCGGGGCCGCGACGACGTGACCGTCGTCGCCGCGCGCGGGCGGGCCGCATGAGCGTCGCTCTCCTGTCCATGGCCATCCGCTACGAGCAGGACGTGGTCGCCGTCCGCCAGAAAGCGCGCCAGGTCGCGGCGGCCGTCGGCTTCGACGGGCAGGACCAGACGCGGATCGCCACGGCCATCTCGGAGCTGGCGCGCAACGCCTTCATGTACGCGCGCGGCGGCGCGGTCGAGTTCCTCGTCGAGGGGCAGCGCGCGCCGCAGCTCCTGGTGATCCGCGTGAGTGATCGCGGCCCGGGCATCGCCGACGTGGACGCCGTCCTCTCGGGGCGGTACCGGTCGCAGACGGGCATGGGGCTGGGCATGGCGGGCGCACGGCGCCTGGTCGACCGGTTCGAGGTGACGTCCTCGATCGGCCAGGGGACGACCGTGATGGTCGGCAAGCTGTTCTCGCGACGGGCGCCCGAGCTCGACGCCGCCGCGCTGCGGGCGCTCGCGCGCACGCTGGCCCAGGCCGCGCCACAGAGCCCGATCGAGGAGATCCGCCAGCAGAACCAGGAGCTGATCGGCGCGCTCGAGCAGCTCCGCCAGCGCCAGGAGGACCTGTCCCGCCTCAACGCCGAGCTCGAGGACACCAACCGCGGCGTGGTCGCGCTCTACGCCGAGCTCGACGAGAAGGCGGATACGCTGCGGCGCGCCGACGAGATCAAGTCGCGCTTTCTGTCGAACATGAGCCACGAGTTCCGCACGCCGCTGAACTCGATGCGGGCGCTGTCGGCGCTCCTGCTCGACGACCGCGACAGCCCGCTCACCGCGGAGCAGCGCCGGCAGGTGGGCTATATCCGCCAGGCCGCCGACGATCTGTCCGAGCTGGTGAACGACCTGCTCGATCTCGCGGCGGTGGAGGCGGGCAAGACGGTCGTGCGGCCGGCGGAGTTCGATCTCAGGAACCTCTTCGCCGCCCTGCGCGGCATGCTGCGCCCGCTGCTCGTGAACGAGTCGGTGGCCCTCGTGTTCGAGGAGCCGGAAGGCGTGCCGCTCCTGCGCACGGACGAGGGCAAGGTGTCGCAGATCCTGCGCAACTTCCTCTCGAACGCGCTCAAGTTCACCGAGCGCGGCGAGATCCGGGTGACCGCCCGCCTGGCGCCCGACGGCGCATCGGTGGTCTGCTCCGTCGCCGACACGGGGATCGGCATCGCGGCCGAGGACCAGGAGCGCATCTTCGAGGAGTTCACCCAGCTCGACAATCCGGTGCAGAAGCGCGTGCGCGGCACCGGCCTCGGGCTGCCTCTCGTGCGCAAGCTCGCCGCCTTGCTGGGCGGCCACGTGTCGGTCGAGAGCACGCTCGGCGTCGGCTCGACCTTCACGGCCACGATTCCCCTCGTCTACGCGGGAGCGGAGGCGCAGGCGCCGACGAGCGAGGGGCCCGTTCTGGATCCCGCGCGCATCCCCGTGCTCGTCGTCGATACGCGGCGATCACCGCGGATCTTGCTCATCGACGACGACGAGATCTACCGCTATCTCGTGCGGACCCGGCTCGCGGAGGCGCGCTTCGCCGTGCAGGAGGCGGCGGGCGGGGCGGAGGGCCTTCTGCAGGCGCGCGCGCAGCGCCCGGACGCCATCGTTCTCGACCTGGTCATGCCCGAGATGAGCGGCTTCGAGGTGCTCGCACGGCTCAAGCAGGATCCGCTGACCGCGGACATCCCGGTCGTCGTGCTGACGTCGAAGACCCTCAGCAGCGAGGAGCAGCGGATGCTCGCCCCCACGCGGCGCGCATCGTCTCGAAGCAGACGCTGTCGCGGTCGGACAGCGCGGATCGAGCTCCTCGAGGCGCTATCGGCGGCGGGCCTCCAGCGGGAGCCAGCGCATGGCTGAGTCGCGGGGCCGCATCCTGAATGTCGACGACTACGTCCCCGCGCGATACGCGCGCAGCCAGGTGCTGCGCCGCGCGGGCTACGAGGTGATCGAGGCGGGGACCGGCGCCGAGGCGCTCCGCATCGTCGCCGAGGAGCGCCCCGACCTGGTGCTGCTCGACATCAACCTGCCGGACTTGAGCGGCTTCGAGGTCTGTCGCCGGATCCGGGAGCAGCTCGGCACACTCGCGCTGCCCGTCGTGCACGTCTCGTCCACCTTCGTGAACGAACGCGCCCAGGAGCTGGCCTTCGAGGGAGGGTCCGACGCCTACCTGACCGAGCCGGTGGAGGCCCCCGTCCTGCTCGCGACGGTCCATGCGCTGCTCCGGCTGCACCGGGCCGAGGAGGGACTGCGCGCGGCGGGCCGGCGGTGGCAGGCGACCTTCGACGCGATCGGGAGCGGGGTGTGCCTGCTCACCGCCAACGGCGCCGTCGTGCAGTGCAATGCGGCGTTCGCCAAGCTCTGCGGCAAGGCCGCGGCGGATCTGCCCGGCACCCCTGGGCGGCGCTGTGGCTCACCGACGCGCCCTCGGGGGACGAATCCTCGCTGACGCGGCTGCCGCGGGGCAAGACTCGCGAGACCATCGAGCTGGCGCGCGACGGGCACTGGTTCCGGCTGCTCGTCGATCCCGTGCTCGAGGCCGACGCCGTCGCGGGCTTCGTGTGCATCGCCACCGACATCACCGTGGAGCGGCAGGTCGCCGAAGCCCGGGCCGCTTTGCTGGCGCGGGAGCAGATGGCGCGCGAGGACGCGGAGGCGGCCAACCGCGCCAAGGACGAATTCCTCGCCATGCTCGGCCACGAGCTGCGCAACCCCTCGACGTCATCGCCAGCGCGGTGACCGTCCTCGACGAGATCAGCTCCAAGGACCTGCCCGCGGTGCGGACGCGCGCGGTGATCCACCGGCAGGTCCGTCAGCTCGCGCGCCTCGTCGACGACCTCCTGGACGTCGGCCGCGTGAGCACGGGGAAGATCGTCCTGGAGCGCACGCCCGTGGACATCGCCGACGCGGTGCGGCGCTGCGTGGATACGCTGGCGGGCGCGGGACAAACCGACCGCCATCAGCTCGACGTGAGCGCGGAAGCGACCTGGGTGGAGGGCGACCAGTCACGCATCGAGCAGATCGTCATGAACCTGCTCTGGAACGCGATCAAGTACACGCCGGCCGGCGGGAGCATCTCGATCGCTGTCGACGGCGACGGCCAGACGGCGCGCGTCAAGGTCACCGACACCGGCATGGGCATCCCTCCCACTTGCTCGAGCGCATCTTCGAGCTGTTCGTCCAGGGGAGCGCACGCTCGATCGCGCGGAGGGCGGCCTCGGCATCGGCCTGACCCTCGTCCGGCGCCTGGTGGAATTGCACGGAGGACGGATCGCAGCAACGAGCCCCGGCCCGGGTCAGGGCAGTACCTTCGTGGTCGAGCTGCCGCAGATCCCCGCGCCGACGACGAGCAGCACGGCGGTCGAGGCCCCGCGGGCATTGGGGGCCCGGCGAATTCTCATCGTGGAGGACAACCCCGACAGCCGAGAGATGCTGCGGTTTCTCCTCGAGCTGACCGGGCACGAGGTGCACGAGGCAAGCGACGGACCGGGGGCCTCGAGGCGCTGAGCCGACTGCACCCGGACGTCGCGCTGGTCGACGTCGGCCTCCCCGGGTTCGACGGCTATGAGCTCGCCCGGCGAGCGCGCGAGGCCGGTCATACGGCGCGGCTTATCGCGCTCACCGGCTACGGCCTTCCCGAAGACCACCGGCGGTCCCGCGAGGCCGGATTCGACGCGCACCTGGTGAAGCCGGTTGAGCCTGCCCAACTCTCCGCGGTCCTCGCAGGTGCTAGAGCGATGATAAGGGCCCATCTGCTTCGTTGGCGCCCTCGGCCGCACGCTCAACGTACAGAGACTACGCCTCGCGTGCGGCCTTCGGGCGCCGCCTCGCAGCTGGACCCTTCTCATCGCTCTAGCCGCGCTTCTCCCACGGGCTGCTAGGGCTGCCCCCGGGCGCGCGTCAGGCCGAGGCCATGAGCCGGTCGGCCCAGGGCGGACGAATCCCGAGACGATCCATGACCTCGATGACCCGACGCGGGCTCCCGAGATCCGTCCAGGCGAGCTTCGGCAGCCGAGCCACGGCAAGCGAGTCTGGGCATGCCTCGAGGACGGAGCGGGAGAAGTTGGCCTTCGGCATGCGCTCGTATGCGTGCTGGAGTGCCCGCGCGTGATCCCCGATCTCGGCAGATGGCGCGGCTTCGGCGAGCGCGTCGATGATCTCGGGGTGCCCCGGCGCCCCGCCTTCAAGAGGGCTTCCGCCTTGCCGATCACCACGGAGGTATTCCACAGATGGCCGGCGCGGAGGCACCTCTCGGCGCGCGCGAGCGACGGCTTCTCCCAGAACTGGCGCACGGCCCGGATGGGGCCGGTGGTCATGTCGCCGAGCTGCTCCCCGGGCTCGATCCATCCGTACTCGACTTCGGGCTCGGTGGCCTGAGCGCCGAGAAGCACGATGCGATCCGGGTGCGCATCGATCCACGTCCCCACCTCCGCGACATGGGCTATGAACGGGTGGCCGCTGGGGATGTAGTGGTCCGAGGGGAAGATGGCGACCGTTGCTGCGGGATCCCTCCGGGCGATCTCAGAGGTCGGCGCCAGGATGGCCGCGGCCGTCCCGCGGTCCGCGGGCTGAGCGAAGATGTGAGGATGCGGGTCCCGAGTGAACTCCTCCGCGGTGTACGCGGCGTGCTGTTCCATTGTGACGACGATCGTCCGGTCGACGGCAAAGCCAATTCCCACCCGGTCCAGGGTTTGGCCGAGCAGCGTGCGGCCGCCGAAGATCGGCACGTACTGCTTCGGCCGCTCATCGCCGAGGGCGGAGCGGACCAGGGACCGAAGACGCACGCCCTCTCCCCGGCCAGCACGACGGCCCAGAAGTCCGTCCGCCGGCGTCCCGGCGTCGAGGTGCGCTGCGTCGCCAAGGTGCCCTCCTCCCGGGAATCGCCGTCGTCTTGCTCATGGCTGCTCTCCGATCTGGCGTGTGGTGGACGCGGGACGTGCCGTCCGCGCCGGGTGGAGGCAACTCGGATGCCAGGCGTCGGCTATTGCGATGAGCGCGTCGCGACCGCGGATCTGCGCGGTTGGGGCCTATCACTGGCCGGCGCGCTGAATTTTTTCCGCGTCGGCCCTTCCCGGATGTCAGGATGCTGACAGGAGCCCATCGTCGTCGCGATGGTCGAGGCGCATGAGCGCCGCGAACAGGCGGGACGCGATCATCATCGGCGGGGGCACAATGGGCTCGTCGCCGCCTGCTATCTCGCGCGGGCCGGGCTCTCCGTGCTCGTGCTCGAGCGGCGATATCTGGTGGGCGGCGCCTGCGTCACCGAGGAGACCTTCCCCGGCTTCAAGGTCTCGACCGCCGCCTACGTGAACAGCCTCTTCCGCAAGGAGATCGTGCGCGACCTGGACCTCGGCCGGCACGGCTTCGAGGTGCTGCCGCGCAGCCCCTCGTCGTTCACGCCCTACCCCGACGGGCGCTCGCTCATGCTCGGGCCGGATCCGCGCCTCAACGAGCGAGAGATCGGGAAGTTCAGCGCGCGAGACGCGGCGCGTTACCCCGAGTACGAGGCCATGCTCGAGCGGGTCGCCGCGCTGGTCGAGCCGACGATCACGATGACGGCGCCGGATCTGCAGCGGCCCGGCCTCCGCGGGCTCCTGCGCCTGCTCGCGCTCGGGCGGTCATTTCGCCGGCTCGGGTCGGCGGCGTCGGAGGCCGTGGAGGTGCTGACCGGCGCCGCCCGGGACATTCTCGACCGGTGGTTCGAGTCGACCGAGCTCAAGTCGCACGCTGGCCACCGACGCCATCATCGGCGCGATGGCGAGCCCCGCGATGCCGGGCACCGCCTACGTGCTGTTTCACCACGTCATGGGGGAGACCGACGGGCGGCGCGGCGTCTGGGGGTACGTGCGCGGCGGCATGGGCGGGCTCACCCAGGCGCTCGCGCGCGCGGCGGCCGGCCTCGGCGTCGAGATCCGGTGCGAGGCCGAGGTGGCCCGCGTCCTCGTCCGGGACGGCCGCGCCGCCGGGGTGGTCCTCGCCAATGGCGAGGAGCTACGGGCGCCGCTCGTGGTCAGCAATGCCGACGCCCACGTCACGTTCACGCGGCTCGTCGAGGCGCGCGAGCTGCCCGCCGAGTTCCTGGCCGCCGTCGGGCGGATCAGCTACGCGAGCGCCTCGCTGAAGATCAACGTCGCGCTCGCCGAGCTGCCGGACTTTCGCGCCTTGCCCGGGACCCGGCCCGGGCCCCAGCACCGGGGCACGATCCACATCTGTCCCGACCTCGACTATATCGAGCGCGCGTTCGACGACGCCAAGTACGGCCGGCCCTCCGCGCGCCCGGTGCTCGAGTGCACCATTCCCTCGGTGGTGGACGACACGGTGGCGCCGGCGGGCCGGCACCTCATGTCGATCTTCGTGCAGTACGCGCCGTATGCGCTCGGCGAGGGCCACTGGGATCAGCTCCGCGAGCCGTTCGCCGACCGGTGCTTCGCGCTGCTCGACGAGTACGCGCCCAACTTCAGCCGCTCGGTGCTCGCCCGCCAGGTGCTGACCCCGCTCGACATCGAGCGCACGTTCAACCTCACCGGCGGCAATATCTTTCAGGGCGCGATGACGCCGAGCCAGCTCTTCTCCTTCCGGCCCGTGCCCGGCCATGCCGACTACCGGACGCCCGTCCGCGGCCTCTATCTCTGCGGCGCGGCCACGCATCCGGGCGGCGGCGTCATGGGCGCCCCCGGCTACAATGCCGCGCGCAGAGATCCTGCGCGACCGCCGCCGACCCTGGGGCGCGGCTAGAGCGATGATAAGGGCCCATCTGCTGCGGTACGGCGCCCTCGACCGCCGTGCCACGCAACGCGCGAGACAATCGGGCCGACGAACTTTCGTCTGCGGGGCCCAGACATGGCCCCGCACTCCCCTAGCGAGTACGCCTCGCGTGCGGCCATCGGGCGCCGCCTCGCAGCTGGACCCTTCTCATCGCTCTAGCCGGGTTTCTCCGACAGGCTCCTAACCTAGCCGCCCCTCGAGCGTGCTGGCCTCCTCAGCCCAGCGCAGGGCAGCCCGGTGCCGCTGGGCACGCGGTGTCGACCGGACCGTGGCCTCGGGGGACCGGGTTGAGGTAAGGTGCTTGGGATGGACGGCGTGGAGCCGCTGGTGGCGCGCGCGTGGGCCGCGCGGAGGTCGAGTCCGCCTGAGGATGCTCGTCGCCTTCATCCCCCTCGTGGTCCTCGCCGCCGCGCCGATCCCAGCGTTGGAGCCGCGCGCCGAGCGTCCCGTCTACAGCGTCGGCGAGCAGTGGCTCCTGAAGGACGGCGTCTACGAGCTGACCAAGATCGAGAAGAACCTCTACGTCTGGGCCTCGAGCCCCGGACGACAGATCCGCCTGACGAAGGACCTCGCCCTCGTCTCGGTGCTGAAGGATCGGGTCTGGGAGTGGGACGTCACGCCGGTGCCCGAGATCGCCTGGCCCTCGAGGTCGGCAAGTGGGGGCTGATGCATCGGGCGACGCTCCGGATGCGCTCGCAGTCAGAGCGGCATTCCCGTTCGCCTGAGCTGGCAGGTGAAAGCCTACGAAGACGTCCGCGTGGTCGGCGGACTCTTCAAAGCCTTCCAGATCGTGTACACCGCGAATGTCGACACCGGCGACCCGTTCCGGGGCGGCGGACTGCAGGTGCCCGGCGCGCAATCGTGGCAGGTCACGGCGTGGTATGCCCCGAGGTCCGGCGCATCGTCAAGATCCAGTCGACGTCCATCGACGCGCTCAACTTCGAGGTCATCAGCCTCGAGCACCCGCCCACCGTCGCCGCGCCCGCCCCGCCACCGGCTGCAGCGGTTCCGGCGACACCGCCGCCGGCCGCCGTGCCTGCGCGCCCTGCAGGTCCCGCCGCCCGGCCGCCCGCCACGCCGCCGGCGCCCGCGCCTGCCGTCCCGGGCAGCACCGCCCTCGAGGTCACGATCTCCTCGCCGAAGGACCAGCAGCGCGTGAGCCAGCAGACCCTCGCCCTCGCCGCGGTCGCGTCGGGGGCAAGGGGGTGAGCCGCGTCGTGGTCACGCTGAACGGCGTGGTGGTGGCGCGGCTGGAGGAGCGCGCGCCCCAGCGGGCCATGCCCGTCAACGTGGCGCTCAAGCTCGAGGAGGGGCAGAACGTCGTCGTCGTGACGGCCATCGATGCCGATGGCGTCACGCAGCAAGAGATGCGCGCGGTCGTCTATGACAAGGTTACGCCGCTCGCGATCCAGTTCCGCCATCCCGAGGAGCGGGCCCGCGTGACGGACGAGGCAAGCGTGGCCGCCGCCGTGGCGACGTCGAGCCAGGGCGTGACCGAGGTGAGCGTCATCCTGAACGGCACCCAGGTCTTCCAGCAGCGCGAGCGGAGCCCGATGAAGTCGGTCGCGATCGCCGCGCCCATCAAGCTGCGGGAAGGCGCCAATACCATCGTGGTGCGCGCGACGTCCGCCGACGGCCTCGTCCAGCAGGAGGTGCGCACGGTCACCTACGAGCGGCCCACGGCGCCACCCGAGGGCCCGACGCCGCCCCGGCTCGGGACGAGCCGCGACCGGTGGGCCGTCGTCATCGGCGTGGGCCGCTATGCCAGCCCTGACATCCCGTCGCTGCGCTATAGCGTCGCCGACGCCGAGGCGTTCGCGCAGCTCCTGATCGAGCGAGCCGGGTTCAAGAAAGAGAACGTGCTGCTGCTCACGGACAAGACCGAGAAGAAGCCGACGCTGCGCGACATGAAATGGGCGCTCGGCACCTTCCTGGCGCGCTCGGCCAAGAAGGAAGACCTCGTGGTCATCTTCTACGCGGGGCATGGCGCGCCCGAGATCGACCCGCGGGGATCAGAGCCCGACGGCCTCGCGAAGTACCTGGTGCCGAGCGACGCGGATCCGAATGACCTCTACGCGACGGCCCTTCCCATGGACGAGCTCCAGATCATCTTCGACCGGATCGAGGCCGAGCGGGTCGTGGTGTTCCTCGACGCCTGCTACAGCGGTGCCGCCGGCGGGCGCACCTTCGCCTCCAAGCGCACGCGCGCGCTGCGCGTGGACGACGTCTTCCTCGACCGGCTCGCGCGCTCGCGAGGGCGCGCCATCATCACGGCGTCCCGCGCCTCCGAAGTATCGCTCGAGCTGCCCGAGCTGGGCCACGGTCTCTTCACGCACTATCTCCTGCAAGGGCTCAGAGGCACGGCGGATCTCGACCGCGACGGCGATCGTGACGCTCCAGGAGCTGTACACCTACCTCGAGCAACAGGTCACGCAGAAGTCGCGCAGCGTCGGTGGCAACCAGCACCCGGTCATGAAGGGGGAGATGGAGGGCCTCCTGCCCCTCGTGAAAGTGGGCGGCCGATGAAGCTCTCACCCGGGGTACTCGCCGCCATCCTCGTCCTGTCACTCTCCGTGTGGACCTTCTTCTACGTGAGCCCGGGGGCGCCTCTGAACGCGTCCGAGACTGCCGTGGTGGTCGGCGTGTGTGCTGGCGCCGTGCTCGTCGCACGCTGGGTGTGGGGCCGGGTGCGCGGGTCGCGGCGGGGCGATGGCCCGGCCGCGTAGCGCTCGCTGCGCGCTCCGGTGGGTCATCGCTTCGCCGGCGCTCCGTGGGAGTCCCGCTCGCCGCATTCCTGGCCGTCGCGTTCCTCCTCGCGGCAAGCCTGATCACGGCATTGCAGGTGGCACTCGCCGCCGATCCACCCATCGTCGCATGCAGCGCCGAGTCGCCCAGCGTCGAGCCCGGGGGGCGGTCACTGTGAACGCGTGGGCCGCCGACTCGGCGGGCCGGTCGCTGCGCTATGCCTGGGAGGCACCGGTCGGGCATCTCGAAAGCCGGGGGCGCCAGGCCCGCTGGGACCTCGCCGGCTTGCGGCCGGGCGTCTACGCGACCGTCGTGCGCGTGAGCGATGGATCCGGCAGCGCCGCCGAGTGCGTCGTGCGAGTGCTCGTCCGACAGGACACCGGGCCGCGGAGCCCCGGGCCTGCCAGGGAAACGGGCTCGGCTTTGCTCGGACCGGGCGCGCGCGAAGTCGAAGGCTATGGACTCTATAGTTATCTTCTTCTCGGTGCCCCGCCCGGTGCGGGAGTCCGCGAGCGCTATGTGAAATCGATCGAGGCCTTCTGGACCGTGGTGCCGGACGTCAGGGCGCTCGAGGAGTACGTGCCGCGCTCCGACCTGAACGTGGCCTACGTGCCCGTGAAGGCCGCGCCCGGGACGAGCGTGACCGCCGAGTGGATCCTCGACAACTACGACTACGCTCGCGCCCGCAGCCTGCTGCGCCATCTGCCCGGCGCGAACCGCGACGGGCCCTACCTGGTCTCGGCGCTCAGCCGCTCGCAGGCGGCGGTGGCAGCCAGTACTTGTTCCAGGACCTCTCGAGCGTGCCGCCCCACCTGGCAGCGTCGTGGGTGAAAGAGTTCCTCAACCAGGCCGCTCAGGAGCGCTTCTGGGACGAGCGCACCGGCGCGCGCCTCGCTCTCAAGCTACGCGTGACCGTCAGCGTCCTCGGCGAGGGCCTCCCGGAGGTCCGGAAAGCCCTCGACGGCTGGATCTCCTGGGCCCGCTAGAGCGATGATAAGGGCCCATCTGCTTCGTTGGCGCCCTCGGCAGCCGGCTCAACGTACAGAAAGTACGCCTCGCCGGCTGCCATCGGGCGCCGCCTCGCAGCTGACCCTTCTCATCGCTCTAGCCGCGTTTCTCCGACGGGCTCCGAGGCGGCTACAATGCCGTGCGCGAGATCTTGCGCGACCGCCGGCCCTGGGGGCGATGACGACGCGCGTGGATCGCACCCGCGATGCGAGCCTAAAGATCCGTCACGGGAACGCGAAAGACGCCGAAGCGAGCCCGACGATCGAATCTTCGGGGATGGTGCCTCCAGCCAGCGCGCCCGCGTTCACCACCGCAAGGAAGAACAGCCACGTGCCACGCGGCTCGCTGCCCGTCCACTTATGGGAGTAGAAGTCCGGCACGGTCACGGAGAAGGGCGCTTCCAGAGGCACCCCGCCGCCAGGGGCGGAATCGACGCGAGATTGCTCGGGCTGCTGACAACGGTGCCGGCGCTCGTGAGGAAATGGATCGAGTTGTCGGGGCTCAGGAAACCCGCGTAGACGTCGACGTTCCCCGAGAGACCAGGGTTGGTGAGCCCGACCGTGACGTCCAGCGTTTGCTCCACGGCAAATATCGTCTGGTTCGCGCTGGTGATAGGGGTCAATGGAGGGCCGGAGACCTGGAGGCGCGCGACCATGAACTCCGTCTGGGGCCACGTGCCGTTCGGCGGCTCCCGGCTGTAGAACAGCCACGGCTGGCCGCCGCCCACGTTGGCGTCCTCGAGCTCGCCGATGAGGCTCGGATACCGGACTTCAGCGAACGGAGGGGCCTCGCTCAGCGTCGCGACCGGCGGCTGCGACCAATCCAGCAGGTTGTGCGAGACGCGGAGCTGTATCTGCCCTGCCGCGACGGTCGCGAGAATGACCTGGCGCGTGGCGCTGTCGTAGAGCGCCGACGGTGAGAACGCGCCCTTCAGCAGCTGGCGTATAGGGGCCCGCGTTGTTCGTGGGGAGGGTGCCGCTGGGGTCCGGCGGTGCCGCCGGCACTCCGAAACCGCCGTTGTAGTACTTCCGGAACAGCCCGCTCAGCGTGACGCCGTCGAGGTTGAACGCCGCCTCGATGACGTCGGACAGCAGTGCGCGCGCGACGGCGAGGCAGGCCTTGCCCGGCGCGCAGGGATCAGCGGCGCCCAGATCCTCCTGATTGTCGACGTAGAAGACGTAGATGTACGTCTGGCTGGGATTGGCCGTGCGGGGATCGACTGCGTTGCCGGCGGCGTCGCCGAGAACGAACGGACCATTGCCGATCGGAACGTTTCCCCAGGTACGGCGCGGTGTGGAACGTGGCCCGGCTGATGTGGGACTGGATGATCAGGCCGAGCTTCTGGAAGGTGGCGCCGTCGTCGGCGGAGAAGGCCATGCCCAGCGTGCCGTAGAAGCAGAGGGTCGTTCCGGACGCGCAGGGGCCGTCGTCGTACCATTGGACCTCGGCGTGGTAGACGAGCAGGACACCGCGCTGGCCATCAGGGTGGGTGACCCGCATCGCTGGGCCGCCCCCGACGTAGTTCCGGTCGAAGGACCCGACGATCCCGGTCTCGACGGGTGGACCACTCGGGTGCAGCAGCGCGGTGCAACCGGTGGTGAAGGCGGGAGGCGACGTGGTCAGGTCGGCCGTGAACGCGTACACGCCCTGCACTCCGGGCGTTCCGGGACACGGCCGCGGTGTTCAGGCTCTGGCCTGACCCGAAGAACCGGTACTGGCTCGGGCTTTCCTTCACGCCGCCCATCACGCCGTCGACGGGGCCGAATTGGAAGCCGAGCTGTGTGCGGGCGCCCAGCGGCAGGACGACGACGGCGGGCTCGATGGTGATGTTCGTCGGGACCGCGGCCGCCTCGGAGTTCCCAGCGATGCCGAACATGACGGCCGCGGCGAGACCGAGCACGCCACGACTGCTGATGAAGTCGAGCCGAACAGGAATCCTCATTGTCTCCTCCTGCGATCGCTCTGAATCGGCCACGCCGGATTGGCTGTCTGCTATCGGTGACGCCCTGACGTTGACTACGACAGGGTAGGTTAAGACACCCGTGACTTCCTAAGATCAGACGAAGTGCGGCAGCGAGTGCGAACAATCCTGGGCAGTCGCCATCGACTGGTCTCTCTAACCCGGCGGAAACGCTCAGTCTCTGGCTGGCACGCGCGATGCCTCACTGCGGGATGGGGCGGTGCGCTCATACTCATCGCCCCGGGTGGTACCAACGACAGCGCGGAGGCGAGCATGGGCGTTCTGAGCTTCGTCAAGAAGCAGTTCATCGACATCCTGCAGTGGACGGAGGCCGGCGACGATGTCCTCGCCTGGCGCTTCCCCACGGCTGACTTCGAGATCCAGCAGGGCGGCCAGCTCGTCGTCCGCGAGACGCAGATGGCCCTGTTCGTCGACGAGGGGCGCGTCGCCGATCTCTTCAGCCCGGGGACCCACACGATCCGCACCCGGAACCTCCCGTCCTGACGGACCTGCGCAACTGGGACAAGCTCTTCGAGTCGCCGTTCAAGAGCGATGTGTACTTCTTCTCGACCCGGCTCAGGCTCAACCAGACGTGGGGCACCGCCAACCCGCTCACCATCCGCGACCGCGAGTTCGGCGCGGTGCGCCTGCGGGGCTTCGGCGCCTACGGCTATCGCATCGCCGACCCGCGCGTCTTCTTTGCCAACGTCTCCGGGACGCGCGACGTGTACGCGGTGGCGGATCTGGAAGGCCAGCTCCGCAGCACGATCATCTCGGCCTTGACGGATCACCTCGGCGAGAGCCAGGTGCCCTTCCTCGACATGGCGGCCAATCAGGACGAGCTGGCGCGCGCGGTGATGCAGAAGGCGCGCCCGCCGTTCGCCGAGCTGGGGCTCTCGCTCGAGGTGTTCCAGATTCAGAACCTGTCGCTGCCCGACGAGCTCCAGAAGCGCCTCGACGAGCGCATCGGGATGGGCATCGTCGGCGACCTGTCTCGCTACACGCAGTTCCAGGTGGCGCAGTCCATTCCGACCGCGGCGGTCGGCGCCTGGCGGAGCGGCCGGCGCCGGCGTCGGGTTGGGCGCGGGCATCGCGATGGGGCAGGCCATGAGCCAGGTGATCGGCCAGCCGCCCCATCCCCCTGCCGCTGGCAGCGCGCCGGGCTCCACTGCCCCGACGCCAGCGCCCTCCGCGCCGGGGCACGGCACCGTGTGCGCCCGGTGCGAGACACCGCTGGACCGCCCCGGCAAGTTCTGCCCGGAATGCGGCGCCCCGCTCGCGTAGCGTCCCGCAATCGTCGAATGAACTGCCCGGGCTGCAGCCAGCCGATGTCCCAGCAGGACTTCGAGCGGAACTATGCCAAGCTCGTCACGCTCGACATCTGCAACCCCTGCGCCTCGCTCTGGTTCGACGGGCTCGAGAGCCTGGCTCTGACCCCCGGCGCGGTGCTGCGCCTGTTCGTCGTGATCAACGACAACAAGCCGGCACAGCGCAACCCGGTGGGCGATCGCCTGTTCTGCCCGCGCTGCCGCCAGCGCCTGCTCCTCACCATGGACATGCAGCGGGCCACGCGATTTCGCTACTGGCGCTGCCCCGGCGAGCACGGCCACTTCATCACGTTCTTCGAGTTCCTGAGGGAGAAGAACTTCGTGCGCCCGCTGAGCGCGGCCGAGGTCGAGCAGCTCAAGCAAAGCGTCCGGACCGTCACCTGCTCGAGCTGCGGCGCGCACGGTCGACCTCAACTCGGGATCCGCCTGCCCGTACTGCCGTGCGCCGGTGTCGATGCTCGACCCCAAGCAGATGGACACCGTGGTGCAGCAGCTCAAGCGGGAGGACGCCAAGCGCCAGGAGGCCAACAAGGGGGCGATCGACCCAGCGCTGGCGGTGCGCCTCATGGAGGACCGTACGAGGGTCGAGCGCAGCTTCGCCCAGTTCGGCGGCGATCCGTCGAGCTTCAACCTCTCCGGCCCCGGCGATCTGGTCGAGGCGGGCATGGCCGCCCTCGTCGCCCTCCTCAAGGGCGACTGATCCCGGCGAGGAGGGCCGGCTTGTCCCTGGACAACGTGTCCGAGCTCCTGTA
>ERZ1370068.7319-contig-6244_pt1 | contig 20006 bp, 26 predicted proteins | sample MGYA00561227_ERZ1370068 | MGnify/ENA primary metagenome ERZ1370068 (study PRJEB38410, sample SAMEA6850437) | metagenome | study: Metagenomic assessment of the ecological functions of the soil: analysis of the soil microbiota associated with the...
AGGTTACGTATTGCTGCCTTGCGCGCGCCCGCAACCTGCCCGAGGCGAACCGCGCCTTCCGCGAGCGCGGCGAGCAGCCGCTGCCGTACCTCCTCGTCGTGATCGACGAGCTCGCCGACCTGATGATGATCTCGCCGCAGGCGGTCGAGGACGCCGATCATCCGCCTCGCGCAGAAGTCGCGCGCGGTCGGCATCCACCTCGTGCTCGCCACGCAGCGCCCGTCGGTCGACGTGATCACCGGGATGATCAAGGCGAACGTGCCGTCGCGGATCGCGTTCGCCGTCTCGAGCCAGACCGACTCGCGCGTGATCCTCGACCAGGGCGGCGCCGAGAGCCTGCTCGGCCAGGGCGACATGCTCTTCAAGCCGCTCGGCACCTCGCGACTCCAGCGCGTCCAGGGCGCGTACGTCGGCGAGGAGGAGATCGCGCTGATCGTCGAGCAGTGCCGCGCCCAGCGCGAGCAGGAGCTCGACCGAGTCGCTCCTCGAGGCCCCGGAGCCGCCGCCCGAGGAGGCCGACGGCGACGACGGCGAGTTCGACCCGGACGAGGATCCGCTGCTCGACCGCGCGATCGAGGTCGTCGTCCAGGCCCAGACCGCCTCCGTCGTCGCTCCTCCAGCGCCGCCTGCGGGTCGGCTACACGCGCGCCGGCCGCCTGATCGACATGCTCGAGCGGCGCGGGATCATCTCCGGCTACGAGGGCTCGAAGCCGCGACGGGTGCTCGTCGACGAGGCGCAGCTCGACCGCGGTCGGCGGCTAGCCCGGCTGGTCAGTCCGCGCTCCGCGACTCGTTTAGCATCGCTCTCCCAGACCAAGACCGGAGGGCAAGGAGGAACTGTGGTAGCGTAGCAAATGGACCTGGCCGCTCATTGCGGCTCTGGCACTCGTCGTCGCGCTCGGTGCGGCGCAGCTGCGGCGGCGGACAACGACAACGAGAGCTCCAGCGGACCACGACCAGCTCGAGCGATCACAGCGACGTGCTCGCGGCTCTCATCAGCGACATCGGCAAGTTCAACGACCGGTCGTTCAACCAGTCCCAGCTCGAGGGCCTGAACCGGGCGAAGAGCGAGCTCGGCGTCCAGACGGACCCGCTGCAGTCGAACCAGGTGAGCGACTACATCCCGAACCTGACCAGCGCCGTCCGCAAGAACGCGGACATCATCATCTCGGCGGGCTTCCTGCTCGCGGACGCGACGAACGAAGATCGCCAACAAGTTCCCTGACACGCACTTCGCGATCACCGACTACTCCGGTCAGCCGTCCTCGCCGTTCAAGAAGCAACCCGAACGTCGAGGGCCTGACCTACGCAGCCAACGAGTCAGGCTGCCTCGTCGGCGACCTCGCCGCGAACATGGTCAAGAAGCAGGGCGGCAAGCAGGTGATCGGCGCGGTCGGCGGCCTCAAGATCCCGCCGGTCGACATCTGGATCGCCGGCTACAAGTACTGCGCGAAGCTGGCGAACCCGAACATCAAGCGTCCTGATCGGCTACTCGCAGGACTTCGTCGCGGCCGACAAGTGCAAGACGGTCGCCCAGAACCAGATCTCGCAGGGCGCCCAGGTGCTCTTCCAGGTCGCCGGCGGCTGCGGGCTCGGCACGCTGAGCGCCGCCGACGCAGGCCGGCATCTGGGGCATCGGCGTCGACAAGGACCAGTACAACGACGCGAAGCGCGTCCTGACGAGCGGCGTCAAGCGCGTCGACACCGGCGTCTTCGACACCATCAAGCAGGTCGCGGACGGCAAGTTCCAAGGGCGGAACTGACCTCAACTTCGACCTCGCGAACGGCGGCATGGACGTCGGGAAGATCAACCCGGCCGTCCCGCAGGACCTGATCGACAAGATGAACGAGCTCAAGCAGGAGATCATCGACGGGAAGCGTGAAGCGGTCCCGGCGGCGCTGTAAGCGACAGCCTCCGCCTCGCGGCTCCCTAGAATCGCGCCAGTGGAGGCGGCACCAGTCCTCGAGATGCGGGGAATCACCAAGCGGTTCCCCGGCATCGTCGCCAACGATCGCGTGAACTTCGACCTCGGCGACGGCGAGGTTCACGCGCTCCTCGGCGAGAACGGCGCGGGCAAGTCGACGCTGATGAACGTCCTCTACGGCCTGCTACCAGCCGGACGAGGGCGAGATCAGGCTCAAGGGCGAGCCGGTCACGTTCTGCGTCCGCGAAGGACGCGATCCGGCGCGGGATCGGGATGGTGCACCAGCACTTCATGCTGATCCCGGTGATGACGGTCGCCGAGAACATCGTGCTCGCCGACGAGCCGACGCGCGAGGGCGTGTTCTTCGACCGGCGAGGCGGCCGAGCAGCGCGTGCCGCGAGCCTCGCAGCCGTATCAGCTTCGCGATCGACCCGCACGGCGCAGGTCGCAGAACATCAGCGTCGGCCAGCAGCAGCGGGTCGAGATCCTGAAGGCGCTCTACCGCGCGCGCGGACGATCCTGATCCTCGACGAGCCGACGGCGGTCCTGACGCCGCAGGAGGCGGGCGAGCTCTTCGCGATCCTGCGCGCGCTCAGGCGCGAGGGCAAGTCCGATCATCTTCATCACGCCACAAGCTGAACGAGGTGCTCGAGATCGCCGACCGGATCACGGTCCTGCGGCGCGGCAAGACGATCGACACGGTCCCGCGCGAAGGCGCGACGGAAGCGGGCGCTCGCGCGGATGATGGTCGGGCGCGAGGTGCTGCTGCGCGTCGAGAAGCCGCCTGCGAGCCCGGCGGGCGACGTGCTGCTCGAGGTCGAGGACCTCCACGTGCTGCGACGACCGCGGGCATCGAGGCCGTCAGCGGCGTCTCGCTCGCGGTGCGCGCGGGCGAGATCGTCGGCATCGCGGGCGTCGACGGCAACGGCCAGAGCGAGCTGATCGACGCGATCACGGGCCTCCGCAAGCGGTCGAGAGCGGGCGCGTCGTCATCGCCGGCCGCGAGGTCGAGCGGCCGAGCGCGCGCCGGATGCTCGACGCCGGCCTCGGCCACATCCCGGAGGACCGGCAGCGCCGCGGGCTCGTCCTCGAGTTCACGATCGCCGAGAACATCGCAGCTCCACGACTACGACCGAGCCGCCGGATGGCGCGCTTCGGCTGGCTCTTCCCGAGGCGGCTCATCGAGCTGCGCGCGGCGCCTGATCGACGAGTTCGACGTCCGCGGCGGCGGCGCCGCAGACGCAGCGCGTCGGCGCTCTCCGGCGGGAACCAGCAGAAGGTCGTCGCCGCGCGCGAGATCTCGCGCGACCCGAAGGTGCTGATCGCGGCCCAGCCGACCGCGCGGGCTCGACGTGGGCGCGATCGAGTACCTGCACCGCCGGCTCGTCGAGGAGCGGCGACGAGGGGCGCGCGATCCTGCTCGTCTCGCTCGAGCTCGACGAGGTCCTGTCGCTCTCCGACCGGATCCTCGTCATCTACGAGGGCGAGATCGTCGGCGAGCACGGCGACCGGACGTGAGCGAGGAGGAGATCGGGCTCGAGATGCTCGGCGGCCGAACGCGAGGACGCCGCGTGAGCGAGGCGCCGCGCTCCTGCCGCCGAAGCCGCCCGAGCCTGACACGCCGCCGACCACGGTCGCGGCGCGGCTCGACCTCGCTGCAGCCGCGCGGGCGGGATCGTCGGTCCCGGTCGCTGACCGCGGTCGCTCGCGTTCCGCGATCGGCGGCCTCGTCGTCCTCGCCACGGGCCACAACCCGCTCGTCGCCTACCGCGACATCCTCAACGGCGCCGGGCTCAACTGGCTCTTCGCACCCGTGGGACGTCGACACCGCGCACACAGCGCGCCTACAACCTCACGCCAGACGCTCCTCCAGACGACGACGCTCGATCCTGACGGGCCTCGCGGTCGCGTTCGCCTTCCGCTGCGGGATGTTCAACATCGGCGGCCAGGGCCAGTACTTCATCGGGCTCTTCGTCGCGAGCTGGATCGGGACGAGCTTCGTCAACATGTCACGCTGCCGCTCACATCCTGCTCGGATCGTGCGCGGCCGACGCTCGCCGGCGCCGTCTGGGCCGCGATCGCCGGCTTCCTGAAGGCCGCCGTCGGCGCCCACGAGGTGATCACGACGATCATGCTCAACTGGATCGCGTATCTGGATCGGGAGCTACCTCTTCCAGCAGGGCGGCCCGCTCCAGGGCGCCGAGAACAAGCCGCTCGACATCCCGATCTCGGCCGACATCGCGCACAGTGCGAAGCTGCCCGTGTTCTGGGGCGACCCGGAGCTCCAGGGCCTGCACATCGGCTTCTTCGTCGCGATCGCGGCGCTCGATCGTCTTCTGGGCGATCCTCAACCGGACGACGCTCGGCTACGAGGTGCGGGCGGTCGGCTTCAACCCCGACGCGGCCGCGTACGGCGGGATCAAGCGTGCGGACGAACTACGATCCGCGCGATGGCGATCTCCGGGGCCTTCGCGGGTCTCGCGGGCGGCCTCGACATGCTCGGCTACCTCTTCCACGTCGGGACGTCGGACGTCCAGGCCTCGAGCATCGGGTTCCTCGGGATCGCGGTCGCGCTGCTCGGCCGCAACACCGCGGTCGGCGTCGGCGCTCGCCGCGCTCCTCTTCGGCGCGCTCCTCTTCGGGACGACGCACGGGCTCCAGTCGAACGTGATCGACCCGAGCCTCGCCGGCCACCTGACCGAGCTGATCCAGGGGCTCGTCGTGCTCTTCGTCGGCGCCGACCTCCTGATCATCGCCGTCTGGCGCGCGGCGCGGGCGCTGCGCAAGCGGCCGCGAAGCGAGCCCGCGGCGGAGGCGGCCTCGTGAGCACGTACGTCGGACGACCCGACGCGGCGCGCTCGTGCGCCCGAAGGCGGTCGCCGCGTACGGCTTCGCGCTCGGCGCGGTCGCGCTGCTGGCCGCGATCCCGCCGATCACGGCCCGGTCGCCGATCTGGCCCGCGCTCGTCGGGATCCTGGCCGCGTTCGCGGGCGTCTTCGCCGCGAGCCGCGGCGCCCGGCGCGCTGGGCTGGGGCGCGGTCGTCGTCGGGCTCCTCGGGATCGGCCTCGGCGTGCTCGCGACCCGCTCGAGCACGGCGGACCTGAACTCAGGTCTTCACCGCCGAGCCTGATCGCCTCGATGCTCGTCTTCGCGACGCCGCTGACCTTCGCCGCGATCGGCGGCATGTTCTCGGAGCGCCGCGGGTCGTGAACATCGGCCTCGAGGGGATGATGCTGATGGGCGCGTTCTGGGCGATCTAGGGCGCCGACAAGACGGGCAGCTGGGTCGGCGGGCTCGTCGATCGGGATCATCTCCGGCGGCCTGCTCGCGCTCGTGCACGCGTTCTTCGCGATCCACCTGCGCGCCGACCAGATCGTGAGCGGCGTGGCGGTCAACTTCCTCGCGCTCGGGATCACCGGCTACTTCTTCGTCCAGCTCTACCACGGCAACAACGTCCCGACCGGCATCTCGCAGATCCCGGACGTGAACCTGACGAGCAACAGCAACCACGGTTCTTCTCGGACCGGCCATCGGGCACCTGAACCTGATGATCTGGGCTAGCGATGGCTGCTCGTCGTCGTCTCGTACTTCGTCATGTTCAGGACGCCGCTCGGCCTGCGCATCCGCGCCTGCGGCGAGCATCCGCGCGCGGCCGACACCGTCGGCATCAACGTCTACGCGCTCCGCTACGTCTCGGTCATCCTCTCCGGGATGCTCGCCGGCGCTGGCGGCGCGTACCTGACCGTCGGCTTCGCTGCGGCACGTTACAACGAGAACGTGACGGCCGGCCGCGGCTTCATCGCGCTCGCGGCGCTCATCTTCGGCAACTGGCGGCCCTTCGGCGCATTCTGACGCGGCGCTCCTGTTCGGCTTCTCGACCGCGATCGCCTTCCGCCTGCCCGTCTACTCGGACACCGCCGCGACGCCTGTTCCAGGCGCTGCCCTACGTGATCACGCTGATCGCCGTCGCAGGCGTGATCGGCCGATCGACTCCGCCCGCAGCCGTTGGCCGCCCGTACGTCAAGCAGTAACAACGGGCCCCGGCCGCGCAACCGCGTGGCCGTCGTGTCGCTCCTGGTGGGCCTTCTCGCGCGTCGCCGCGATCCCGGTCGGCATTCTGATCACGAACTACCGGAACGACTTGCGGCTCATCCATGCGCGGCTACGCCGTCCCGGTCGCCGCCGTCCTCGGCTTCGTCGCGATCCGGCTCGCGCGCCGGGCGCGCCGGCGGCTGCGAGCGGACGGTCGGGCGCGCGGAGGTGCGCGCCGGCCCGCCTCGGGCGCATCCTCGGCTGGCTCGGGCTCTATTTCGCGCTCATCGGGGCGATCGCGCTCGCGTTTACTACGTGGACTACCACGTCTTGTCGTAGACTCAGCTCGCCGGTGTTCGAGATCGGCAACAGCCTCCGCGAGGCTCGTCTCCGGCAGGGTCTCGACTTCTCCGAGATCGAGCAGTCGACGAAGATCCGCGGCAAGTACCTCCGCGCGCCCGGAAGACGAGCAGTTCGAAGTCCTGCCCGCGCAGACGTACGTCAAGGGCTTCCTCCGCTCGTACGCGCGACTACCTCGGCCTGGACGGTCAGCTCTACGTCGACGAGTTCAACTCGCGCTACGTGCGCGGCGAGCTCGAGGAAGAGGAGGAGCAGCGCCCGCTCAAGCCGCGCGTCGCACGGCCTGGAGCCGCGGCGGGGCGTTCCAGAACAAGGCGGTCTTGATCACGCTGGTCGCGATCGCAGGGCTCACGATCTTCGTCTTCGTGGCGCTGGATGTCGGGCGGGCTCCGGCGACCAGAACACGGTGCTCTCGGTCAACACGCGCCGAAGGCGAAGAGCGCCGCCGAAGCCGATCGGCCAAGCTCGTCGCCGTCGCGGCGTCAAGGGCGGCGCGTACGTCGTCGTCTACCGCGGACGCGCACCGGGAAGCCGATCTACGAAGGCACGCTCGAGAGCGGTAGCGGCCACCGGTTCGTCGGCCACCATCTGTGGGTCTACGTGTTCGCACCCGGCGAACCTGAGGCTGAAGTTGGACCGCCGCTGCGCGCGTCGTGCCCGGTGCGGGGACAGGCCCACGGCGATGGCTCGAGTGACGCCCCAGCGAGTCCAGCTCGCGACCGCGCTCCGCTTGAAGCCCCGCACAGAGGTCCTGGTCACAGGCAGCGAGCTGATCCGCGGTAGCCGGCGGGACTCGAACGGGCCGTTCCTCGGCCGAGGAGCTGACGCTGGCTCGGGCTCGAAGCCGTCGTCGATCAGGATCGTCGGCGACGACCCAGGCGGAGCTGGAGCCACCGCGATCCGCGACGGGCTGGAGGCCGACCTGCTCGTCGTTGTCCGGGGGCTCGGGCCGACGCACGACGACCGCACGGTCGAGCTGCTCGCGCGCGCGGCTGGGCTCGATGCGCGTCAGTGGTGCCGGAGCTCGAACAGGAGATCGACGAGGTGTCTCGAGGCGGATCGCGGAACGGCCAGGGCGGCCGCACGCGGGAGTTCGAGAGAAGGCGTTCGCAAGCAGGCGACGGTGCCGCGCGGGTGGACGCGTGATCGGGATCGCCGGTACCGCTCCGGGACTCGTCGTCGAGACGAGCGGCGCGGTTGCCGTCGTCCTGCCCGGCCGCCGCCCGAGTTGCGCAGGCTCTGGCAGGCTGCGCTCGAGGACGAGCCGTGTCCGCGGAGTGCTGGCGCGCGCCGAGGCGCCCTGAGCGGCGCGTGTTGCGCTTGTACGGCGTCAGCGAGTCGGCAATCGCGCGGGCGCTCGCCGAGGCCGGGGGAGAGCCGGAGGGCGTGCAGGCGACGATCTGCGCGCACGCGGGGAGATCCGGGTCGAGCTCTTCGGCGAGGGCGAGGAGCTGGCGGAGAGCTTGCGGAGCGCTGCTCGGCGGCTCGATCTTCGCGCGAGGACGACCGCCCGATCGAGGAGCTCGTGCTCGACCTGCGCCGCGAGCGCGGGATGTCGCTGGCCGCTGCGGAGTCGTGCACCGGCGGGCTGGTCGCAGCGCGGCTGACGTCGGTGCCCGGCTCGAGCGACGTCTTCCGCGGCGCGCGTCGTGGCGTACGACAACGAGGTGAAGCACGCGCAGCTCGGGGTGAGCGAGGACGCGCTCGCGGCGCACGGCGCCGTCTCGGCCGAGACCGCGGCGGCGATGGCGCTCGGCGCACGGGAGTCGGCTCGGGCGCTGACGTAGCCGTGTCCGTGACCGGCATCGCGGGCCCCGGCGGAGGGACGCCCGAGAAGCCGGTCGGGCTCGTGTTCCTGAACGCGTCAGGCCCCGGAGCGGAGCTGGAGCGCGAGTTCGAATCTGCCCGGCGACCGTGAAGCGGTACGCCGCCGTGCGACGTGGCCGCGGCGCTGCATCTGCTGCGTGAGCTTCTGACACAGATCCGGCACGACAGGTTCGGCATGAGCTCGTCCGGTACGCGTCGGTGCCGATGAGCGTCTGCGCCTCTTCTCTCGGCTTCCGCCTGCCCGACGCGGCCGCTCGGGCCGTCGCCGCGTGGCAACGCGAGCAGCTGGCCGTGGAACGCGTCCGGATCGTTCCCGCCGAGAACCTGCACGTCACGATCGCCTTCCTCGGCTCGCGGCCGGCGGGCGAGATCGACGGCCGTCGCCGGCGTCTCTGCGGGAGGCCGTCGACGGTGTCGCCAGGCCCGTCCTCACACCGACGCGGTACCGCGAGACGCGGATCGTCGGGATGCTCGTGCTCGACGACGAGCAGGGGCGTGCGACCGCGGATCGCCGAGCGACGCTGCACGGTCGGCTCGAGAGGCTCGGCGTCTACGAACCGGAGGCGCGCGAAATGGCTTCCGCACCTCACGGTCGTCCGCTTTCGCGAGCGTCCTCGGCTCGAGCCCTCGATCCCGAGATCTGGGGCCGGTGACGATGTCCGACGCTGCTGTTTACATGTCCCGGCTGCGGCCTGACGGGGCGCAGTACGAAGTCTTGGAGTCGGTTCCGCCTAGGAGAGGTGGATGAAGGTTGGATCGCGAGGAGCTACTCGACAACCGCACTCGGTCAGATCGAGCGCCAGTTCGGCAAGGGCGTCGGTCATGAAGATGAACGACCAGCGCGCATGTCTCGATCGGCGCGATCTCGACCGGGCTCGCTCGCGCTCGACCTCGCGCTCGGCATCGGCGGACTGCCGCGCGGCCGCATCGTCGAGATCTTCGGCCCGGAGTCGTCCGGCAAGACGACGCTCGTCTACCACGTGATCGCCGAGGCGCAGCGCCGCGGCGGCATCTGCGCGTTCATCGACGCGGAGCACGCGATGGACCCGCAGTACGCGAAGCAGGATCGGCGTCAACATCGACGACCTGCTCGTCTCGCAGCCCGACACGCGGCGAGCAGGCGCTCGAGATCGCCGAGCTGCTCGATCCGCTCCGGCGCGCTCGACGTCGTCGCCGATCGACTCGGTCGCGGCGCTGACGCCGAAGGCCGAGATCGAGGGCGAGATGGGCGACAGCCACGTCGGCCTGCAGGCGCGGCTGATGAGCCAGGCGCTGCGCAAGCTCGCCGGCACGCTCAACCGCACCGACACGATCTGCCTCTTCACGAACCAGCTGCGCGAGAAGATCGGCGTCATGTTCGGCTCGCCGGAGACGACGCCTGGCGGCCGCGCGCTGAAGTTCTACTCGTCGGTACGGCCTCGACATCCGCCGCATCGAGACGCTGAAGGAAGGCGTCGAGGCGATCGGCAACCGCGTTCGCGTCAAGGTCGTCAAGAACAAGGTCGCGCCGCCGTTCAAGCAGGCCGAGTTCGACATCATCTACGGCTCGGGCATCTCCTGGGAGAGGCACCGTGCTCGACGCCGGCATCGAGCGGAAGGTCGTCCAGAAGTCGGGTTCCTACTTCAGCTTCGGCGACGAGCGGCTCGGGCAGGGGCGCCAGAACGCCGACTGCCTTCCTGCGCGAGCATCCCGACGCGGCGCGAGCAGATCGTCCAGCGGATCAGTGCGCGAGCTCGGCGAAGGCGCAGCTCGCTTCTGCGCGGTTGCTTCCGGCCGCGGCCGCTGAGAACGGCGGCCGCACGGCAAGGGAGGAGGCCGAGGCTGCCGTCGAAGAGGTTTCCGCGCAAAGCGTTAGCTCATCCTCCGGGCTGCGTTCGACGCGGACGCGTCGAGGTCGATGCTCGACGGAGAGTCGTGGCGCACGCTGCCCGCCGAGGCGTCGTCCGCGGCCGGGCTCGACGTCGGAGTCGGCTCGACCGGGCGCACGCCCGCCGGGCGCGCGCGAGCTGCGGCGGCACGAGGCGATGGAGCGCGCTGCCTGCGCGCTCCGGCTCGCGACTTCTCGCGCCGCCGAGCTCGACGCGCGGCTGGATCACGGCGCAACGTCGCGCCTGCGGCCCGGAGCGGAGACGATCGGAGCGGCTGACCGATGCGGGCGCGGTCGACGACGAGCGGTTGGCGCGATTCCGCGCGCCTGGAGCTCGCAGACCGTGGCGCCGGCGACTCGCTGGTCCGCCACGACCGCGAGACGCGCGGCATCGCCGCGGAGGCGGTCGACGTGGCGATCGAGTCGCTTCGAGCCCGAGCGCGTCCGGGCGGCCCGGCTCTGCGCCAGGCGAGGGGCCGGACCGCAAGATGCCCGCTATCTGGCGCGCAAGGGCTTCTCGGACGACGCGATCGAGACCTCGTGCGCGGAGGCCGTTGCAGAGCACGACCGTCCGGTTGTACGATGACAGGACAACAACACGACGTTTTGCCTGCACACGCGCAGTTTCCGAATAGTTCACCTAGTACGACCACGAGCCAAGCACCTTGATTCCCGCAAAGAGACGCCGCAGAAAGAGACTCCGCCGGGACCGGCTGAGCCCAGTTCGCCGCGATCCGCTCGGGCCGCACCCATTCGGAGATTGAGCCGCGCGGGCTTCGACCCGGAGGAGCGTCCATGCTCGTTCTGCGGCAGTTCTGATCAGCGTCCTGATCACCAGGCGTGATCGTCGTCCTCGGCCTGCAGCTGTTCGGCGGCACGAGCGTCCGGAGGCGCGCACGAGGCCGAGACGATCAGGCGGGAGGCGCAGATCGAGGCCCGCGAAGCACGCCGTCCGCGTCCGGGCCGAGGTCGAGCGCGAGGTCGCGGAGCAGCGCGCGAGGATCAGCGAAGATCGAGGAGCGTGTGCTCGCCCGCGAGGACGAGGTGGAGCCCGCCAGAAGCTGGAGCTCTACACGCCGCGAGCAGGGCATCGCGGATCGCGAGGTGCACGTCCGCGAGCTCCAGGACGACCTCAAAGAGGCGAAGCAGCGCGAGCTCGCCGAGCTCGAGCGCGTCGCCGGGATGACCGTGAACGAGGCGAAGGCGCGCCTCCTCGAGCAATCCGGAGGAGCTCGTCCGCCACGACCTCGCACGCCGGGTGCGCCAGCTCGACGAAGAGGCTCGGTCCGAGGCGAAGCGACGCGCCAGGAACCTCGTCGCCGACGCGCTCCAGCGCGTTGCCGCGAGCCATGCAGCGGAGACGACGTCATCGCTGATCGAGCTCCCGTCCGACGACATGAAGGGGCGGATCATCGGCCGCGAAGGACGCAACATCCGCACGCCTCGAGCACCTGACCGGGCGTCGACGTTGATCGTCGACGACACGCCCCAGGCGGTCGTGCTCGTCGTTCGACCCGATCCGCCGCGAGATCGCGAAGCATCACGCTGCTCGAAGCTGATCGAGGACGGCCGGATCCAGCCGGCCCGCATCGAGGAGATGTACTACCAGTCGAAGGCCGAGATCGAGGAGCATCATCCGTCCAGGCCGGCGAGCAGGCGGTCTTCGAGGCCAACTGCGGCGAGTTCCACGAGGAGATCGTCAAGCTGCTCGGCCGTCTCAACTACCGGACGAGCTACGGGCAGAACGTCCTCAAGCACACCCTCGAGGTCGTGCACCTGGCCGGCGATGATGGCGACCGAGCTCGATGCGAACGTGCAAGACGGCGAAGCGCGCCGCGATCCTGCACGACATCGGCAAGGCGGTCACGCACGAGATCGAGGGCTCCCACGCGGCGATCTCGACCCAGTACGCGACGCGCTACGGCGAGTCGCCGGGCGTGATCCACGCCGTCGAGGCGCACCACTACGAGGTGCAGCCGCAGACGGTCGAGGCCGTGCTGCTGATCGCAGCGCGACGCGATCTCGGCGCCGCGCCCCGGAGCGCGCGGAGACAGCCTCGAGAACTACATCAAGCGGCTCGAGGCGCTCGAGGAGCTCGCCATCGAAGCGGAACGGCGTCGAGAAGGTCTATGCGCTCCAGGCCGGCCGCGAGATCCGGCGTCATCGTCAAGCCCGGGCGAGATCGACGACGACCAGGCCGCGCTGCCTGTCGCACGAGATCGCCCGCGAGATCGAGCACGAGCTCGAGTACCCGGGCCAGATCAAGGTCACCGTCATTCGCGAATCGCGGGCGACCGAATTCGCGAAATAGCTCGCTAGGCTGTCCGAGCGTGAAGCGCTACCACGTCACCACGTTCGGCTGCCAGATGAACGCCCACGACTCCGAGCGGATCAAGGGCATGCTCGAGGAGCTCGGCCTCGGCGAGGCCGTCTCGCAGGAGGAGGCGGACGTGCTCGTCTTCAACACCTGCACGATCCGCGAGAAGCCGGACCAGCGCTTCGCCGCCCACCTCGGCAACGCGCAAGATGCTCAAGCTCGCCGATCCCGAGAACGCGTGATCGCCGTCGGCGGCTGCTACGCCGAGGCGCAGCGGGAGCGGTCTTCGACGCTCTACCCGTACGTCGACGTCGCCTTCGGCCCGGGCTCGATCCCGCATCTCGCGCGAGCTGGCTCGGCGCCGGCGGCGACGGCGTCGCGCGGCTGATTTCGGGATCGACGAGAGCGCGCGTTCGCCGGCAGTCGCTGCCGCTGCACCGCGAGCGCGCGGTTCCAGGCCTGGCTGCAGGTCTCGATGGGCTGCAACTCGGTCTGCTCGTACTGCATCGTGCCGTCGGTCGCGCGGCCGCGAGGTCAGCCGCCGCCCCGGCGAGATCCTGGCGCGAGGTCGACGGGCTCGCCGGCGAGGGCGTCCGCGAGGTCACGCTGCTCGGCCAGAACGTCAACTCCTACGGCCGCGATCTGTCGGCGAGTCCGACTTCGCCGAGCTGCTGCGCGCCGTCGACGCGGTCGACGGGATCGAGCGCATCCGCTTCACGAGCCCGCATCCGAAGGACTTCGCGCGCGGACGTGATCGCGCGCGATGGCGGAGTGCGACGCGGTCTGCGAGCACGCGCACCTGCCGCTGCAGTCGGGCTCGACCCGCGTCCTGAAGGCGATGCGGCGCACGTACGCCGCGAGCGCTACCTGCGGCTCGTCGCGCGACTCCGCGCGCGCGATCCCGACCTGCGCGCTGACGACCGACATCATCGTCGGCTTCCCGGCGAGACCGAGCGACGACTTCGCGCGAGACGCTCGAGGTCGTGCGAGGAGGTCGGCTACGACGGCGCGCTTCACGTTCGTCTACTCGCCGCGGCAGGGAACCGAGGCGGCGACGATGCCCGACCAGGTGCCCGACGAGGTGAAGCGGGAGCGGATCGAGCGGCTGGTCGAGCTCGTCCAGCAGCGTCGCGGTCGAGCGCAACGCGTAGCGGGTCGGCCGCGTCGAGGAGGTGCTCGTCGAAGGCCCGAGCCGGACGGATCCCTCGGTGCTGCGCGGGCGCACGCGCCGCAACACGACCGTCAATTTCGCGGGGACGAGCGCTCCGGGCAGCCTCGTCGAGGTCCGCATCGAAGACGCAACCTCGACGACGCTTCGAGGCGTCGAGCTGGCAGCCGTTGCAGCGTAGTCGCGACCTCCTCTGGGACGGCTGCTCAACGTCCGCGACCTCGGCGGCCATCCGACCGAGGACGGCGGCGACGACGCGGTACGACCTGATCATCCGGGCCGACAGCGTCCGCCAGCTGAGCGACCAAGGCTGGGCGGCGCTCGTCGACTACGGCGTCAAGACGATCGTCGACCTGCGGACGAACGACGAGCTCGCGGCCGACCCGCCGCGCCGAGCTTCCCGCCGGAGGTCCTGCACATCCCGTTCTTCGAGACCGACACGGACGACTGGAACGAGGTCGAGGCCCGGCTCGACGCGGCCGCCCGGTCGGCGCCGGACGTCCGACGGCGACGCGCGAGGTCTATCTCATCTTCCTCGAGCACTTCGGCTACAACGTGGCCGCCGCGATTCGCGCGGTCGCGGATGCGCCTGAGGGCGGCGTCGTCATCCACTGCGCGGGTGGCAGAGGATCGCACCGGGCTGCTGACGGCTCTCCTGCTGCACGTGGCCGGTGTCGGCATCGAGGAGATCGCGGCGGACTACGCGCTCAGCGAAGACCGTCTGCGCCCACGGCACGAGCAGTGGTTCGCGGAAGCGGAGAGCGAGGAGGAGCTCGAGCGCCTGAAGCGGATGTCGCAGACCCCGGCCGAGTCGATCGAAGGAGTCTTCGAGGAGCTCGAGCGCCGCTACGGCAGCGTCGAGGGCTACCTGCGCTGACGTGGGCCTGACCGAGGACGAGCTCGACCGCGCCCGAGCGCGGCTGCGTGACTGACACCGTTCTCGCGATCTTCGGTCCGACCGCGTCGGGCAAGACAGCTATCGCCCAGGCCGTCGCGGAGCGCGCTCCCGGCGGAGCTCGTCTCCGCCGACTCGATGCAGGTCTACCGCGGCCTGCCGATCCTCACGAACCAGGTCTCCCGCTCGGCTGGTCGGGATCTGGCGCTCGACCACGCGGCCTCGGTCGCCGAGTATCAGCGGCTCGCACACGCTGCGATCGACGAGATCCTCGAGTCGGGACGCACGCCGATCGTCGTCGGCGGGACGGGCCTCTATCTCCGGGCAGCCCTGTCCAGACCTGTCGCTTCCACCTGCACCGGAGCCGGGCGAGCGCGAGCGCCTCGAACAGCTCTACGACGAGGAAGGCGCTGAAAGCGCGCACCGCCGACTCGCCGAGCTCGACCTCGAAGCGGCAGCAGCCGTCCATCCGAACGACCGCCGGCGCGTCGTCCGCAGCCTCGAGCTCGCGGGGCGGTCGCGCGAGCGCGAACCGCCTCTGGACCGACGATACGCGCCACCCGACGCTCGTCTTCGGGCTCGACGTCCCGAAAGGGGAGCTCGACAGGCGGATCGCCGAGCGGACGAGAGCGCATGTTCGAAGCAGGCGTCCGCGCGGAGGCGGAGCGCGCCTCGCCGGCCCGGTCTCGTCGACGGCGGCCTACGCACACGGCCTGTCCGACATCGCGGAACACCCGGACGACGACGACGCGATCGAGGCGCTGACGGCCCGCACCAGACGCTACGCCGCGTACCAGCGCAAATGGATGCGACGCATACCCGGCCTTGTTAGCCTGCTCGCCGATCGCCCTCCGGGCGAGGTCGCGGATGCAATTCTCGAAGTGGCACGGGCTCGGCAACGATTACCTGCTGGTCGAGCGGGCTGAGCTTGCCTTGCCGCTGACGCCCGAGCGCGTGCAGAAGATCTGCGACTACCACTTCGGTGTCGGCTCCGACGGGATCGTCGAGGTCGCTGTCGACGAACGGCGCACTCGGCGGAGGTCGTGATCTGGAACCCGGACGGATCGACCGCCGAGCTGTCCGGAAACGGCACGAGAATCGCCGCCCGCTGGCTGGCACGCCGCGACGGTCTCGACCGCGTCCGGATCAGCGTCGGCCCCGTGACGTCGTCGGCGACGATGCGCGACGGGAAGCAGGTCGAGACCGAGATGGGCAAGGTCGAGGTGGGGGAGACGGAGCCGCTGCACGTCGACGGCAGGCAGTACGAGATGGTGCCGGTCGCGGTCGGCAACCCGCACGCGGTCATCCGGCACGCGCCCGACCACGACGAGTTCCTCCGGCTCGGGCCGGCGGTCGAGAACCACGAGCGGTTTCCGCAGCGGACGAACGTCCAGTTCGCCGCGAGTCGACGGCCCGCACGACATGACCGCGGCGCGTCTGGGAGCGAGGTGCGGGGAGACCCTGTCCTCCGGCACGAGCGCCGTTGCGGTGGCGAGCGCGGCCGTCCACCACGGCTGGTGCGAGAGCCCCGTGACGGTCCATCTCCAGGGGGCGACCTCCTGGTCGAAGTCGATGCGGACTTCAACGCGCGCCTGACCGGGCCGGCCGAGGAGATCTGCACGGTCGAGCTGTCCGAGGAGTTCGAGCTGTGAAGTTCGCCAAAGCGACTCGACGCAGTCCCGCCGCTACCTCTTCGCCGAGCTCGAGCGGAAGGTGACCGAGGCCGAGAAGGCCGGCGTCGACGTCATCAGCCTTGGCATCGGCGACCCCGACCTTCCGACGCCGCCCGCGGTCATCGATGCGCTGGCGGAAGCCGCGCGCGACCCGCGGACGCACCAGTACCCGACGAACCACGGCACCGAGGAGTTCCGGGCCGCGGCGGCGGGCTTCTACCGCGACCGCTTCGGCGTCGAGCTCGATCCGGGCGGCGAGCTGATCCCGGTGCTCGGCGGCAAGGAAGGCGTCGGCCACATCGCGCTCGCGCTGCCTCGACCCGGGCGACGTCTGTCTGGCGCCTGACCCGGGCTACCCGCCGTACACCTCAGGCCCGGTGTTCGCGGGTGCGACCGTCCACTACCTGCCGCTGCGCGAGGAGAACGGCTTCCTGCCCGACCTCGACGGCGCCCCGGACGCCAAGCTGCTCTACCCTCAACTACCCGAACAACCCGACGGGCGCGACCGCGGAGCTCGATTTCTTCGAGCACGCAATCCAGATCGCTCCGCGAGCGCGACCTGATCGTCGTGCACGACAACGCGTACTCCGAGGTCGCGTTCGACGGCTATCGGCCGCCGAGCTTCCCCGAAGCCGACGGCGCGAAGGAGGTCGGCGTCGAGATCTTCTCGCTCTCCAAGGGCTGGAACATGACCGGCTGGCGCGCGGGCCTCGTTGCCGGCAACCCGGAGATCGTCGAGCGCTACCGGCAGCTGAAGACGAACCTCGATTCGGGGATGTCCGAAGCCGTCCAGCACGCGGCTGCGGTCGCGCTGACCACCGAGCGGGAGTTCCCGCGGGAGATCTCAGAGGTGTACGCGCGGCGTCGCGACCTGCTCGCAAAAGGGCTGCGTGAGGTCGGGCTCGAGGTCAACGTGCCGCGGGCGACCCCGTACTTCTGGGTTGCGGTGCCCGAGGGCTCACACCTCGACGCTCGTTCACCGAGCTCATGCTGGAGCAGGCGTCGGTCCTCGTCTCGCCCGGCGATTCCTACGGCCCGAGCGGGGCCGGCTACGTCCGGCTCTCGCTGACCGTTCCGGACTCGCGGCTCGAGGAGGCCGTTGACCGGATGACGAGGGCGCTGGTCATAATTCAGTCGTGAGACAGCACCAGCCGGATCCTGCTCCGGGCGCGGAGCCGGAGCGGGGATTCATCGTCGCCGTGCTGGGCTCGGACGTCGATCCCGACGAGGAGCTGGGCGAGTTCCGCGAGCTGGCCCGGACGGCCGGCGTCGACCCGGTGGCGGAGATCGTGCAGAAGCGGCCGAGGCCCGACGAGCGCACCTTACGTCGGCAAGGGCAAGCTCGTCGAGCTCCAGCGCGCTTTCGGAAACTCGGACGCGGAGTCGCTCTGTCGTCGACGACGAGCTGACGCCGGCGCCAGCAGCGGCGCCTCGAGGACGCGCTCTCGACGCGCGCGTCGTCGACCGCACGCAGCTGATCCTCGACATCTTCGCCCAGCACGCCGTCAGCGCCGAGGGCAAGCTCCAGGTCGAGCTGGCGCAGCTCGACTACAACCTCCCGCGCATGCGGGGCATGTGGCAGCACCTCGAGCGGCTCGGCGGCGGCGTCGGAACGCGCGGACCGGGCGAGAGCCAGCTGGAGACCGACCGGCGGCTTGGCGCGCCGACGGATCAGCCTGCTCCGCGCGACGGCTGCGCGATCTGAGCAAGCAGCGCGCGACGCGCAGGAAGTCGCGGACGCGCTCGCAGACGCCGACGGTGGCGCTGGCCGGGTACACGAACGTCGGCAAGTCGACGCTGCTCAACGCGCTCACCGGCGCCGGCGCATCCGTCGACGATCGGCTGTTCGAGACGCTCGATCCGACGACGCGGAGCTTCGACTACGACGGCAGGCGGTACCTCGTGACGGACACGGTCGGTTTCATCCGCCGCCTTCCGCACCAGCTGGTCGAAGGGTTCGCCGCGACGCTCGAGGAGACGCTCGCCGCCGGATCTCGTGCTGCACGTCGTCGATGCGTCGGCCGAAGACGAGCGGATGGAGGAGATGGTCGCCGCGGTCGATTCCGTCCTGGCCGAGGTCGGCGCGGACGAGCTGCCGGTCGAGATCGTGCTCAACAAGGTCGACCTCGTCGATCCGCTCAAGCGACGGCGGCTGGCGAACAGCTTTCCCGGTCGCGCCTCAGGTCGTCGGCTCAGACGGGCGAGGGGCTCGACGAGGCTGCGCGCCGCCGTTGCCGCGCGATTCGCCGAACGGTTCGAGGCCGTTCGGCTCCTGATCCCGTACGACGCGGGCGACAAGCTCGCCGAGCTGTACGAGCTGGGTGCGCCGGTCGACGAGCGTGATCGATCGCGGAGGAGGCGTCTTCGTGCGCGCGCGCGTCTGAGCCACGCCGACCTTCGCCGGTTCGCAGCGTTCCTCGTCCTCGAGGAGGATGGGGCATCGCACGAGGCACACCGGTGACCGAGCTGCTCTTCCAGCGCCTGCACGAGGACGCGGTCGTCCCCGAGCGCGCCTACGCGAGCGATGCGGGCCTCGACCTCGTCGCGTGCGAGGGCGCGGAGATCGGGCCGGGCGAGCGGGCTGTCGTCGGCACGGGGCTCGCGGTCGCGATCTCTGAGGGGCACGCCGGCTTCGTCCAGCCGCGCTCGGGGCTGGCAGCCGACCATGGAGTGACGGTGCTGAACACGCCGGGCTTGATCGACTCCGGCTACCGCGGCGAGGTGCGCGTGATCCTGCTGAACACCGACACCGCCGCGCCGTTCGTCGTCGAGCCGGGCATGCGGATCGCCCAGCTCGTCGTCGTGCCGGTCGCGCCGGTCGAGACGGCGGAGGTGGACGAGCTGCCCGCGACCGAGGCGCGGCGTAGCGCGGGTTCGGATCCTCGAGCCCGGCGAGGCCTGATGGGCACCGAGCCTCGGATCCGCGTGTCGGCCATCCTGAGCTGGGGCGGGCGGATCCCTGCTCTGCCGGCACGAGAAGAACGGGCGGGCGTACTGGCTGCTTCCCGGCGGTGGTGCGTGAACTCGGGCGAGAGCTCCGTGCGGGCGCTGCACCGTGAGCTCGCGGAGGAGGTCGGCATCAACGACGAGATCCCGGTCGAGGGGCCGCGGCGGCGATCGTCGACTCGATCGCGCCCGAGCGCAGCGTTGACCGCGAAGCACGTCGTCCACATCATCTTCTCGGGCGACCTCGAAGGAGGTCGCTCGACGCCATGACGTCGCAAGGATGCGGCCGTTCACGGGCACAGGCTGTTCGACGCCGGTGAGCTCGGACGAGGTCGTGCTCCATCCGCCGATCCAGCGCTTCCTGGCCCGCTGGCGCCCCGGGGATCCCGTGGTGTACGCTCGGGCCGCTCTGGGTGCTCTAGCGGCCGCTCCAGCGGCTTCCTGGCGGGCGTGCTCTCGGTGCGATTCCGACACAGACACGCGCGAATTTCAGGGATAGCATCGAAAGCGGCGGGTGGTCAGCGGTGGCTACGCGCACGCGCGTCACTAGTAACGCCCTCGCGCGGCACGCGCTCGGTCGGCTGCGACGGCGTGGGGCGCTGTCCTCGAGCTCGTCCGGCAGCGGGTCGAGCACCCGTCGCTCGCCAGTTCGATGCTCGACGCGCGCTCGAGGATCCAGTCGGCCAGCCACGCATTGCGGGGCAGCAAGGGGCCGTGGAGATACGTGCCGATCGCATCCCCGACGCGAACGCCCTCGAAGCCGCTTGCCCCGTCGTTCCCGAAGCCTGCGACCACCCGGCCCAGCGGCTCTGGCCCTCGTCGAGCCGCGTGACGCCCGCGTGGTTCTCGAAGCCAGGCCAGCGTCCGCCGCACGCCCGGCTCGAGCTCGCACTCCAGCAGGCAGTCCCACGATCATCCGCCGGTCGCCCGCAACCGTGTCCACGGAAGAGCCCGGCGCCGTGTGCCTGAGCAATACGTAACCGTTCAGCGTACT
>ERZ1370068.347-contig-10313_pt1 | contig 19997 bp, 24 predicted proteins | sample MGYA00561227_ERZ1370068 | MGnify/ENA primary metagenome ERZ1370068 (study PRJEB38410, sample SAMEA6850437) | metagenome | study: Metagenomic assessment of the ecological functions of the soil: analysis of the soil microbiota associated with the...
AGGTTACGTATTGCTGCCGATGGCGCGGCCATCTGCCGACCAGCCCGGGGTCGAACGACGCGCCCCAGGCCAGCGGCGTGGGGAAGATGGTGGCCTGTCCAGGCGGCGAAGCCGGTCAGGCACCCTCGTGCGCGACCGCCGGGGATGCCGAACCTGCTCGCCGCGACGACCTGGGACTGAAGGTCGCGCAGCGCAGCGTGCAGGGCGTCGGCGGAGGCACCGGCCGGGTGCCGAACACGCGGGTGAGCTGCCCCAGGCCGTCCCGGACGAGCTCGGCGAACGGCCCCTCCGGGTCGTGGAAGTCGCCCTGCATCGGCGCCACGTTGCTATCGCGCGGCTGGTCGCCGGGCCAGATACTGGTCAGCTGCGCGACCTTCTCCTCCAGCGTCATCCGGGCGAGCAGGTCCGCGACCCGTTCGGCGGTCGGCGGAGCGGGATCGCGCCAGGCCTCAGGGCTGTTGCTCGTAAGCGGCTGCCTGTGCCTACTTTGGCGGAGGCTGTTCGCTGCTGGACGGCACCGCCACTTTCCCCCAGGCCCTTCTCGAAGCATTTTCGATGACGACATCAAGCCAGGGCGGTTCAGCCGCCCGGACGCTCACCAGCCCCAAGCGCATCTCCGTTACCGCGGCGCTCCTGGAGGCGTTCGTTCGGTTTCCGCGATCGCGAAGGGTCTTTGGTCCGGGCAGACTATTAAAGATGCTTCGCGATCATGGTAGATGCGGCTGGAGTGGATTTCGATTGTCACGACAGGTTCGTGGGAAGTTGCGCGCCGCGGCTGGGGCGGTGGCGGCGGCGCGTTCGTGGCAAGGTTGGGTCCGTGGCCGGTGCGGACCTTGTGACGTCGTTGCGTCAGGCGGGCGTGAGCCGCGGCGATCTCGTCGCGCTGGTCATCTCCCCCGCGCTGGAGCTCGGGCTGGCCGCCGGGGGCGAGCTCGTGGACGGTCCCAGTGCGTCGCGGCCGAGATCGGCCGGGCCGGACGAGGAGCTGCGGCCGCGCTGGGTGCTCTGGTCGGGTCAGACGGCGGCGCGCGCTGGCCGATGCCGGGGTCCGGCTGGCCACGTGCTGGGATATCGCCGCGGCGCACCGGCTGCTGTTCGGCGGCTGGCGGGCCGACCCCGGCTGGGCCTGGGCCCGGCTGCAGCGGCCTGGCCACCGACACGATGCTCGACCGACGGTCCGCTCGACCTGTTCGGTATGGACGTGGGCGACACCGGCGATCCGGTGGCGCCGGACGGGCACTCTGCGCCCGGAGTGGGTCAGCGGCGGCTGGTCGGACAGCCCGGAGCGGATGGCGCGCTGGGCCGCCCTGGCCCTGACCTCGCCGGAGAGCAGCAGGCGCGCGCTGGCCGCGCTGGATGGACCGGCCGATGGCCCTGCCGACGGCCCGCGCCGAGTCCACCGCCGAACTGCTCTGCGCCGGAGCTGTGCGCGGACGGGCTGCCGATGGACCGGGCTGTCGCGGAGCAGGTCCTGACCTCCTTCATCGGTCCCAGGCCGCGCAGCGAGGCCGACGCCGCGGCGCAGCGGGCCGCCCGCGACGCGGAGGTCTTGCGGCACGCGCCCGCGGGCGTCACCGCCGACCTGCGCAGCCCGGCTCAGGTGAAGTCGCTGCTGGCCCGGATGGGTGTCGACGTGCCGGACACCCGGGCCTCGCGGCTGCGGGAGATGCGGGATGCCCATCCGCTGATCGGAGCGCTGCTCGACTGGCGCAAGGCGGAGCGGATCGCCACCACCTACGGCTACGCCTGGCTGGACGCGTACCTCGGCGCGGACGGCAGGCTGCGCGGCGCGTGGACCGGCTCGGACGGCGCGGCTTACCGGATGACGGCGTCGGCGGGCCTGCACAACATGCCGGCCGCGCTGCGCCCGGCCGTGATCGCCGCCGACGGGCACGTGTTCGTCCGGGCCGACCTGGGCCAGATCGAGCCGCGGGTGCTGGCCGCGGTGTCCGGGGACCGGGCCCTGGTGACGGCGGCCCGCTCCGACGACCTTTACGCGCCGGTGGCGGCGCAGCTCGGCGTGGAGCGGGCGGTGGCCAAGGTCGCGGTGCTCGGCGCGATGTACGGGCAGACCACCGGGCACGGCGCCCAGGCGCTGCGCCGCCTCAACGCGGCCTACCCGGTGGCGATGGCCTACCTGCGATTCCGCCGACCGGGCCGGGCGGGCAGGCCGTGACCTGCGCACCTATGGCGGCCGCCTGATCCAGCTGGCGGCCACGGAGCCGCGGGAGCATGAGCCGGGCCGCGGCCTACGGCCGGTACGCGCGCAACGCGATGATCCAGGCGCGGCGGCGGAGCTGTTCAGGTGTGGGCGGTCATCGTCCGGGCCCGGTGCGCGCCGCTCGGCGCCCGGATCGTGCTGTGCCTGCACGACGAGCTGCTCGTGCACGTCCCGCACGAGCAGGCCGAAGCCGGTGTCCCGGCTGGTCGACGGGTGCCTGCAAGAAGCCGCGCAGCGCTGGGCGCCCGGCTGCGGGGTCCGCTTCATCTCCGCCACCACGGTCGTCCGCAGCTGGTCGGACGCCAAGAGCGCGGCCCTGACCCCGGCAAGCCCAGGCAGCCCCGGCAGCCCGGCAGCCCGGCGAGCCCGGCGGGCTAACGCGTGCGCTTGCCCTCGCGCAGCGACTCGACGGTCTTGGCCAGGCGGGTGGCCCGGGTCTCCGCCTTCTTGGCCTCCTCGATCCAGCGCACCCATTCCTTGCGGTGCGTGTAGGACAGCCCGTCGAAGGTGGCCCGGGCGCCCTCGTCCTGGGCGAGCGCCGCCGCCAGGTCAGCGGGCACGGCGACCTCGCGCGGGCCGCTGTCCAGGGCGATGTCGACGTCGACCTGATCGTACCGGCCACGATGCTACCCGGTCCGGTTCTCCGCGCTCAGCGGGATGAGGAACCGCCCGCCCATCCGGGCGACCGTGGTCCGGTAGGTGTGACCGCCGATCGTCACCGTGACCGGCGGGCGGTTACCCGAGCCCAGCGCCGCGACCACGTCCTCCGGGACCTCGATCCCGGTCGCGGTCTTGCCGCCCAGCTCCACCGTCGCGCGGAATCTCATGGGCCGAGTATGCCAGCCCGCCAGTGCTGGTGATCCCGGGCCGGCCGCGACCGACGCGCCGCGGCGAGGCTCGCCCGGCGCTTCCAGCGGCGAGAAGTGGCCAGCGCCGTCGAGCCAGGTCAGACGGGCATCGGCGAAGAACTCGCCGATCCGGTCGGACCATTCGCGGGGAACAGCGGGTCGTATTCTGGCCACAGCACGGTGGTGGGCACCGCGATCCGGTCGCCTGGGTCGGGGACCTGTTCGGCCAGCGAGGCCGCGACCGACCCGGCGCCCGCCCGGTACCAGGCGATCGAGGCGGTGAACGCGCCCGGCGGCCCGTAGACCGACACCAGGTGATCGAGGTGGCTCGTCGTCCGGCTCGTAGGCCGGGCCGACCAGTGTGACCAGAAGTGCCTCAGGTACGCGCGGACGGCGTCCGGCCGCCCGTCGATCAGCTCGGCCGACAGCCCGAGGTTGTGGAAGGCCTGGTACCAGAACTCCCGCTGGGCCTGCGGGGCGAGGATCCGGTCCCCGATGCCGGGCAGCGGCGGCGCGATGACCAGGGCGCGGACCAGATCGGGACGGTCCCTCGCGATGGCCTGGGCGATCCTGCTGCCGATGTCGTAGCTAAGCCAGGACCACCTGTCCGAGCCCCAGCTCGCCGATCAGCCCGGCGATGCTGCGGGCCTGGGCGGCGGCGTTGTACTGCCGGGCCGGTTCGGCCGGCGTGCTTGTCGGACTCGCCGAAGCCCCGCAGGTCGGGGACGATCACGTCGGCGGCCTGCGACACGAGCGGGACGACCGCGCGATAGTCGGTCCGGTCCCCGGGCCAGCCGTGCAGCAGCAGCACCGCGGGACCCGATCCGGTCCGGCTCGTAGGCCAGCCGGAACTCGTCGATCGCTGCTTCTGGAGCGCATACCGGCCATTATCTACAGCGCTCCCGCGCAGATGACCGCCTCCCCGGCCGCCAGCGCACCAGGGAACGCTTCTCCGGGCGCAGGCCGATCTTCCGCGACGCGCTGCGACGGCCGGTTGTCCGGGTGGATGATCGCGATCAGCCTGCTGGCGCCGAGGGCGGTGCGGGCGTAGTCGCGGCAGGCCGCCGCGGCCTCGGTGGCGTAACCGCGGCCCTGCAGCGGCCAGGCACGGACGTGGTAGCCGACCTCGAGTTCGGTCACGCCGTCCACGACCTGCGGGTGAGACCGCAGTTCCCCGGCGAAGTCGCCGTCGGCGGTGGCCAGCAGCCACAGGCCGTAGCACGCGCGTGCGGTACAGGCGGCGGTTCCAGTCGATCCACTGGGCCGCCTCCGCCGGGTCTTCGGCCGCGGGTAGTAGGTCATGACCTCGGGATCGCCGGAGCAGGGCGGCCATGTCGCCGAGGTCGCCTGATGCCATCTCGCGGAAGGTCAGCCGACCGGTGTCCGGGGGCATAACGCCGACGTTAGCGCCAGCCTCGCCCGGCGGCCCCGGCGGCCCCGGCGGCCGCGGCCGCCGGGCGCGTCTGCCCGACCGTCAGGCTGTCTTGCAGGATGCCGATGAGGTTGCCGTCCGCGTCCTTGACCGAGGCGATCAGCTTAGCCGCCGCCCACGTCCTTGACGTCCTGGTCCAGCTGCGCGCCGCCCTCGAGCAGCGCCTGGCAGCGTGCCCTTGATGTCGGCGACGTGGTAGTAGACGACGGCGCCGCCCTTGTGGCCGTGCGGGTCAAGGCCGATGGCCTGGCCGTTGACGTTGAACTGGACATAGTAGGGCTCGTCCATGTCCGGGGCGGCACCCAGGACGGCGCTGAACGCCGGCCTTGGCCCTGGCGAGGTCGCTGGCGGGGTAGATAACGGTCTTGATGCCTTCACTCATGGGTACTCCAGATGGTTGCCGTCACATCGACCCGGTTCCGTGGGTCATTGATATGACACACGGCGACGGAGGAACGTGACCGATGAGCGAACACGACTGGCTGGCCGAACGGTTCGAGGAGAACCGCCCGCACCTGCGCGCGGTGGCGTACCGCATGCTCGGCTCGTCAGCCGAGGCGGACGACGCGGTGCAGGAGGCCTGGCTGCGGCTCAGCCGCGCGGGCACCGGCGGGGTGGAGAACCTGGGCGGCTGGCTCACCACGGTCGTGGCGCGGGTATGCGCTGAACATGCTGCGCTCGCGGACGCTGCGGCGCGAGGAGCCGATGGACGCTGCCGTACCGCGGGCAACCGGTCGCGCCGCCGCCGGACGGGACCGACCCGGAGCACGAGGCGGTGCTGGCCGATCTCGGTCGGGCTGGCGCTGCTGGTGGTGCTGGACACGCTGACGCCCGGCCGAACGGCTCGCGTTCGTGCTGCACGACATGTTCGCCGTGCCGTTCGAGGAGATCGCCCCGATCGTGGAGCGCTCCCCGTCGCCACCCGTCAGCTGGCCAGCCGGGCCCGCCGCCGGGTGCAGGAGGCCGCGGCGCCGGATGCCCGACGGCAGCCGGGCGAGATCTCGCGGCGGCGTGAGGTGGTCGCGGCCTTCCTGGCCGCCTCGCGGGAAGGCGACTTCGACGCGCTGCTCACGATGCTCGACCCGGACATCGTGCTGCGGGCCGACACCGCCGCCGCGCAGATGGGCGCGGACGCCGAGGCGATCGGCGCGCGCGCGGTGGCGGGGCATCTTCTCCGGGCGGGCCAAGGCGCTGCGGCCCGCGCTCATCGACGGCGCTCCGGGCGCGGTGTGGACGTACCGCGGCGAGACCTGGTCGTAGCTCGCCTTCACGTTCACCGGCGGCACGATCACCGCGATCAGAGCAGATCGCCGACCCGGAGCGCATCGCCCGGCTCGAGGTGACCCCCCTCAGAGCCGGGCTGAAAACCCGCCAGGCTCAGCGGGGCCAGTTAGCGGGCAGCAGCGGGATCGCGTTGGCCCGACCACGTTGGCGTAGAACGCGGCGCTGGCCTTGGGGATCCTGCGCTGCGTCCCGAAGTCCACGAACACGATCCCGAACCGCTTCTGGTAACCCCAGCCCCACTCGAAGTTGTCCAGCAGCGACCAGACGAAGTACCCGGCCAGGTTGGCGCCGTCCTTGATGGCCCGCGCGGCCGCCTCCAGGTGCGTGTGCAGGTACCTGACCCGCTCGACGTCGTTCACCTCGCCGTCCGGGTTCACGTAGTCCTCGGCCGCGCAGCCGTTCTCGGTGACGTAGAGCGGCAGGCCGGGAGCCTGCCTGGACACCTCCACCAGGATCTGGTGCAGCCCGCTCGGGTCGATCGAGCCAGCCCATCGGCGTCCGCTCGAGTTCTGGCGGCAGGTACTGACCACCCCGGCAGCTGGCAGCGGGCGGGGTTCTCGTTCCGCCTGAGGTCGACCGGGGTCCCCGGCGCGCAGGAAGATCGGCGAGTAGTAGTTCACGCCGAGGAAGTCCAGCGGCGCCTTGATGAGGTCCAGGTCGCCGTCCGCGATCAGCGCGGCTCAGCTGGGAGCAGGGCGGGCGGGGCGTGCTCCGGGTACTCGGCCGTGCAGCACCGGCCCGAGGTAGATGCCGTTCGCCGCCGCGTCCGTGATCAGCGCTGCCCTGTTCGAGCTCGGCCTCGCCCGGCGTCGCCGACCACCCGGACCGGATGCATGTCCAGCGTGATCCCGACCTCGCGCGGCAGCCCGCCTGGCGCAGCGCCCGGACGGCCAGGCCGTGGCCGAGCAGCAGGTGGTGGGTGGCGGCCGACGCCGCGGCGGCGTCGCGCAGTCCGGGCGCGTGGTCGCCGTTGCGGTAGCCGTTGGTCGAGACCACCTGCGGCTCGTTCAGGGTGATCCACCGGGCGACCCGGTCGCCAAGCGCATCGGCCATCAGGGCGGCGTATTCACCGAACCGTTCGGCCGTATCAGCGGCTCGCCCAGCCCCCTCGTCCTGCAGTTCCTGCGGCAGGTCCCAGTGGTAGAGGGTGGCCGTGGCCGCGATGCCGTGCCCGGCGAGCCTGTCGAGCAGCGCGCGGTAGTAGTCCAGGCCGCGCTGGTTGACGCGCCCCGGCCGCCGGGCTGGACCCGCGGCCAGGAGATGGAGAAGCGGTAGGAGCTCAGCCCGAGGGAGGCGAGCAGGGCCACGTCCTCGGGGTAACGGTGATAGGAGTCGCAGGCGATGTCGCCGGTGTCGCCGCCGCGGACCTTGCCTGGCGTGTGGCTGAAGGTGTCCCACACCGAGGGGGCCCCGGCCGTCGGCGGGCCGCCGCTCCCTCGATCTGGTAGGCGGCCGTTGCCGCTCCCCAGGTGAACCCGTCCGGGAAGCCGAGGGCGCCGTCGTCGCCTGCCGCCAGTTCCGTCATCAACCTCTCCTTTGTTACGACGTGGACACGAACCTTGACCGGCCCTGTGCTGAGGGTTAGTGTAAGCGCTTAGATTTCCGGTGTAAACGTTTACATGTCGTTTGATGTGAAGCCTGGATGTCAGCCCGACGGACCTGGTATTTGAGGACCCCAGACCCATGCCTGCTGATCGGGACAACGTGGTAACTCTCTTCGACGTGGCTCGCCTGGCTGGTGCGTCTCCACCGCCACTGTCTCACGGGTGGTGCACGGCCAGGACCGGGTGCGCGAGGCCACCAGGATCCGGGTCCAGCAGGCCATCGAGGAACTCGGCTACGTGCCCGACGGCGCCGCGCAGAGCCTGTCCCGGCGCCGCAAGGACGTGATCGGCCTGGTCTGCGTGGAGCGGCAGCGCGCAGCAGTACGACATCGAGAACATGAACCTGCTGTTCTACGACGAAGGTGCTGCGCGGGGTCGAGTCCCGGATCAGGAACCACGAGTGGTCGCTGCTCATCACCTTCCTGCAGGCGCGAACGACCCCAGCTACGCCAGGATCGAGTCGTTCACCGGCAAGGTCGACGGCATCTTGATCGGCGAGGGGATCGTGCCCTCCCCGTTCATCGAGCGCCTGGCCACCCGCCTGCCCGTGGTGATCTTCGCGGGCACCCCGCACGAGCAGGCCGTCGACGTGGTGGCGGCGGACAACCTGTCCGGCTCGGCCGCGGTGGTCACCCACCTCATCCGCGATCACGGCAGGCGGCGGCTCTTCTGGGTGCACGGGCCCGGCGGACTCGCCGGACTCCCGCGAGCGGCGGCTACGGCCTCGACTACGTGCTGCACGCCAGCCCGCACTGCGAGCTCACCGGGTTCTACCAGGGGCTTCTACAGCGTCCAGAGCGGCGAGGAGGCGGGCGAGTCGCTGCTGGCCATGGCCCCGGCGCGGAGCTGCCGGACGCGGTCGTCTCCGCCAACGACCAGATGGCCATCGGCGTGGTCAAGGCGCTGACCCGGCTCGGCGTCCGGGTGCCGGAGGACGTGGCCGTGGTCGGCTTCGACGACATCTTCCCCGGCAGCCTGTGCGACCCGCCGCTGACCACCGTGCACCAGCCGATGCGCATGCTGGGCGAGCGGGCCTGCGCCCGGCTGCTCGAGCGGATCGCCAACCCGGGACTGCGGCCCGCCACCGAGCTACTGCCCACCGAGCTGGTGCTGCGGTCCAGCTGCGGCTGCCCGCCGGGCACCGTCGTCCGCCAGCCGGTGCCGACACTCGAAGGTTCCGCGGTCGGAGCTGACCGCCGCGGCACTGTCCCATTCCCGACCGAGCCCCCAGCCAGGTCGCCGCCCGGCCCGGCAAGCAGCGAAGGCATAGGAGCCGCCATGCCGTTCATCCTCCGCCGCCTGGTGTTCTACCTCGTCGCCGCCTGGGTGGCGCTGACCATCAACTTCTTCATCCCGCGGGCGATACCCGGCAACGCCGTGCAGAGCGTGATGGCGAAGTTCCCCAACCTGCAGCCCTCGGCCTACAAGGCGCTCGAGGCGCTGCTGGGGGTGGGGCATCCGGGCTCGCTCTGGCATCAGTACGTGTCGTACCTCGACGACATCTTCCACTTCAACTTCGGCACCGACGTCGTCCCAGTACCCGGCGTCGGTCTCCTCGCTGCTGGTCCAGACCCTCCCGTGGACCATCACCCTGGTCGGCGTGGCGACGGTCATCGCCTTCCTGATCGGGACCGCGCTGGGCATCGTGGCTTGGCTGGCGGCACGGCGGCACGCTCGACCGCGTGCTGCCCGGCCTGATGTTCCTGCAGGCGATCCCGTACTTCTTCTTCGCGCTGATCCTGGTCGAGCTGCTCGCCATCAAGATGCATGTCTTCCCGACCGGCCAGGGCTACGACGAACGGGCTGATCCCGGATGGCACTGGGACTTCATCAGCAGCGCCCTCTACCACCTCGCGCTGCCTAGCGCTCACCATCGTCCTCACCTCGATCGCGGGCTGGATGCTGCAGATGCGCAACGTCATGATCACCACGACCGGCGAGGACTACGTGATCGCGGCCCAGGCCAAGGGCCTGCCCAACCGCGCGGGTCATCTACACCTACGCGGCCCGCAACGCGCTGCTGCCCCAGCTGCAGGGGTTCGGCCTGGCCGTCGGCTTCGTGGTCTCCGGCGCCATCGTCATGGAGATCGTCTTCGGCTACCCGGGCATCGGCCTGCTGCTGCTCAACGCGGTCACCTCGAACGACTACCCGCTGATGCAGGCGATCTTCCTGGTGATCACGTTCGCCGTGCTGCTGGCCAACCTGGTCGTCGACATGATCATCGTGGTCGCCGATCCCCGCGCCCGGAGGATGGAGGCGACGTCATGACCGCCGTCCTGCCGATCAGCGCCGAACCCGCGGCGATGCCCAGGAAGACGCCAGGCCCGGCCGCTGGCGCCGGATGCCGACCAAGGCCAAGGTGGGCGCGATCCTGCTCGGCCTGTTCGTGCTGGCTTCACATCATCGGCCCGTTCGTCGCGCCGTACGACCCCTCGTTCCAGAACCCGTCGCCCGCGCTGCCGCTGCACGCGCCGTACGGCGCGCACCTGCTCGGCACCACGCAGAGCGGCCAGGACGTGCTGTCCCAGCTTCTGGCCGGGATCCGGCTCACCCTCGAGCTCGCGTTCTTCGTCGGCCTGGTGGCCACGGTGCTCTCGGTGATCGTCGGGGTCACCGCCGCCTTCCTCGGCGGCGTGCTGGGACGAGGTGCTGTCGCTGCTCACCAACGTCGTCCTGGTCATCCCGCGCTGCCGCTGCTCATCGTGCTGCTCGGCTACTGGCAGACCAAGGGCCAGACCGCGACCATCCTGGTGCTCAGCCTGCTCGGCTGGCCGTGGGGCGCCCGGGTGGTCCGGGCGCAGACCCTGGCCATCCGCAACCGCGACTTCATCGCGGCGGCCCGGGAGACCGGGGAGCAAACCTGGCGGATCATCACGCTCGAGATCGTGCCGAACGAGGTGAGCCTGATCGCGGCCAGCTTCGTGAACACCGTGCTCTACGCGATCGGCGCCTCGGTGGCGCTGGCCTTCATCGGCGTCACCAACCTGAACAGCTGGAGCCTGGGGCACCATGCTCTACTGGGCGCAGAGCCAGCAGGCGCTGCAGCTCGGGGCCTGGTGGTGGTTCATCCCGCCGGGGCTGGCCGTGGCGCTCATCGGCACCGGCCTGGTCCTGCTGAACACCGGGATCGACGAGCTCGGCAACCCGCGGCTGCGCGACGCGGCCAGCGCCAGCCGGATCGCCGGGCGCTGGCTCCCCCGGCCGACCCCACGCCCGTGCTCAGCGACGTCTCGCAGCGCCGCGGCTGTAGCTGGCTTACTTCCTGCACTCGTTCTCCCGCAGCTCGCTCGTTGACGACACCAGGGAGGGGACGCCCGATGACCGCCGAGTCCAGGCCAGGCCCCGATCCCGGTGGCCACGTCGCACCGGCCGGGCCAGGACCCGGTGCTCGAGATCCGGGACCTGTCGGGTCGTGTACCGCACGCCGGGCGGCGACGTCCGCGGCCGTGGACAAGGTGAACCTGAGCCTGGCGCCCGGCGAGGTGGTCGGCCTGGCCGGGGAGAGCGGCTCGGGCAAGTCCACGCTGGTCTACGGGGCGACCCGGCTGCTGCGGGCGCCCGCCCTGGTCACCAGCGGCGAGCGTCACCTATGCCGGGCGCCGCGTGACCAAGCCCGCCGACCTGCTCCGGCTGCGGCCGGACGAGCTGCAGCGGCTGCGCTGGCGGGAGATCGCCATCGTGTTCCAGAGCGCGATGAACGCGCTGAACCCGGTGCTCAACGTCCGCGATCAGCTGCTCGACGTCATCCACGCCCACCTGCGGATGCCGCGGGACGAGGCCAGGGAGCGGGCCGCGTCCGCTGCTCGACCTGGTGGGCATCCCGCGCGTCCCGGCTGCGCAGCTACCCGCACGAGCTGTCCGGCGGCATGCGCCAGCGGGTGATGATCGCGATGGCGCTGGCCACCGACCCCGAGGTCGTCATCATGGACGAGCCGACCACCGCGCTCGACGTGGTGGTGCAGCGCGACATCCTGGCCCAGATCGTGGAGCTGCAGCGAGCAGCTCGGGCTTCTCCATCGCTGTTCATCACGCACGACCTGTCGCTGCTGCTCGAGCTGGCCGACCGGATCGCGGTGATGTACGCCGGGCAGCTGCTCGAGACGGGCACGGCCGCCGAGATCCACCGCGACCGTCGCACCCGTACACCAAGGGCCTGCTCAACTCGTTCCCTCGCTCCGCGGCCCGCGCCGCGACCTGGCTGGCATCCCCGGCTCACCGCCCGACCTGCGCGACCCGCCGCCCGGCTGCCCGTTCCTCGCCGCGCTGCGCGTACGGCACGTCGGCGTGCGAGGAGGTCGACATGCACCTGCTGCAGGTGGCCACGTCCAGGACCCGGAGCACGTGACGGCCTGCCCGTTCGTCGCTGGCGCGGCACGCCGGTCCCCGCAACCGGCCGGGAACGCGCAGGCCAGGAACACCGCAGGGGCAGCCGACGTGACCGAGCAGGCGACCACGCTGACGTCCGCCGCCGCGGCGCGCGGGCAGCTGCGCCATGGAGGCGATCTCGGTCAGCAAGGACTTCAAGATCGGCCGCGGCCAGATCGCTGCACGCGGTCCGCGACGTCTCGTTCAACCTGTACCGCGGCGCGGTGGTCGCGCTGGTGGGCGAGAGCGGGTCCGGGCAAGCCGACCGCCGCCCGGCTGCTGGCCGGGCAGGAACGGCTGACCTCCGGCGCGATCAAGCTGGACGGCAAGCCGGTCGAGGTGACGTAGCCGCGACGATTTCCGCCGCTGCAAGAGCCAGGTCCAGTACGTCTTCCAGGACCCGTTCGCCTCGCTGAACCCGGTGCACACCGTGCAGCTACCACCTGAGCGCCCGCTGAAGCTGCACCACGGCAAGGGCGCGAACACCGACACCGAGGTCGCCGCCCTGATGGAGCAGGTGCGGCTCACCCCGCGCCAGTCACTTCCTGGTCAAGTACCCGCACGAGCTGTCCGGCGGCCAGCGCCAGCGGGTCCGTTCGCCCGGGCGCTGGCCGCCCGCCCGACCGTGCTGCTGGCCGACGAGCCGGTGTCCATGCTGGACGTCTCGATCCGGCTCGAGATGCTGAACCTGCTGCGACGACCTGCGCAAGCGCTTCAGCCTGGCCATGCTGTACATCACCCACGACATCGCCTCGGCTCCGGTACTTCGCCGACGAGGTGCTGGTCATGTACGCTGGCTGAGATCGTGGAGCGCGGGCCCGGCCGAGGAAGTCACCCAGCAGCCTACCATCCGTACACGCAGCTGCTCGTCGCCTCGGCCCCGGACCCCGACAACCTCGGCAGCACGTTGCGCCGCGGAGCCAACGGGACCCGGCGCCAGGGCCCGCGGCGCAATCAGAACTCCGGAGCGGGCGGCGACGAGCCGACTGCCCGTTCAGTCCCAGGTGCCCGCTCGCCGAGGACCGCTGCCGCGAGGAGGACCCGGCCCTCCTGCCCATCACGGCCACGCGGGCCGCGCGGCCTGCTGGCGCCTGGACGCAGCCGCTCCGGAGCTCGTCCCGGGCTGCCGGGAGGTGGACGCACAACCCGAAATCTAAACCCCACCGCCGAACACGAGAGAAAGACGAGACTGATGAGGAGATTGCACAGTCATAGACGGTTCCTAGCAGTAGGCTGCCGCTATAGCTTGCTCGCAGCGGGGCTCGCCGCATGCTCGTCGAGCGGCTCCAGCTCGAGGCTCGAACACGAGCCACGGGCGCCGCCACCACGGGCAAGACCCTGGTCATGGAGAGCTCTCCGGAGTCCACCATCACCCAGAGCCTTCAACCCGTTCGTGTCCCGACCGGCGCCGCCTATGGCATAGGGCGCCACGGGGCTCATCTACGAGCCGCTGATCCAGTTCAACCTGGCCGCGCCGCCGAAGTACTATCCGTAGGCTGGCCACGTCCTACGCGTGGTCCAACGGCGGAAGACGCTCACCTTCGCGATCCGCCAGGGCGTGAAGTGGAACGACGGCCAGCCGTTCACGCCGACTGACGTGGTCTCACCTTCAACATGCTGAAGGCCAACGCGGCGATCAACCTCAACGGCGTGAAGTACGCCGCTGTGACGCGTCCGGCAACAACGTCGTGCTCTAACTTCGCGACCCCGCAGTTCACTCAACCTGCAGTCCATCGCCTAAGACCGCGATGGTGCCCGAGCACATCTGGAAGTCGATCAGCAACTCCGGCCACGTTCGCGGACCCCAGCCCGGATCGGCACCGGCCCGATGAAGCTGGAGCAGCTTCACGCCGCAGGGCTTCACGCCTGGTCAAGAACCCCAGCTACTGGCAGGCCTCCCAGGTGCAGGTCCCGAAGGTCTTCTTCCCGGTGTACACGTCCAACACCAGCGCGCTCGAGCGCGCTGTTCTCCGGGCAGATCGACTGGACCGGTAACTACATCCCCGGCCTGCAGCACAGCTTCATCAGCACCAACCCGGAGTTCCACCACCACTGGGAGGCGCCCGGCGGGACCAACAGCCTGGTCCCGAACCTGAACAAGTGGCCGACCAACCAGCTGCCGGTGCGGCAGGCGATCAGCGCGGCGATCAACCGCCAGCTGCTGGCCTCCGAGGGCGAGTCCGGCCTGGAGAACCCGGTCCTCAACGCCACCGGCCTGACCCCGCAGCTGTTCGACGCCTGGAGCGGCCCGGTCGCCAGCATGACCGTCTCCGCCACGGGCAGCGCGGCCGCCGCGGCAGCAGATCCTGCAGAAGGCCTACTTACGCACCAAGGGATCGGACGGCTTCTTCGCCAAGGGCGGCAAGAAGGTCTCGATCACGATCACGAACCCGTCGCGCTTACACCGACTACGCCCAGGTCGACTCCCTCGTCGCGCAGCAGCTGAAGGCGGCCGGGATCGACGCTACCTTCCAGGGCCAGTCGGTGGACGCCTGGAACGCCGACGTCGCCTCGGGTAACTTCCAGCTGACCTCGCACTGGTCCAACGGCGGGATCACCCCGTACAACATGTACGACGGCTGGCTGGACAGCGTCGCTGTCCTCCGGCAAGACCGCGACCGGCAACTACGAGCGGCTGAAAGGACCCCGCAGTCGACCAGATGCTGGCCAAGCTGGCCGGGTGCCGAGACCACCGCCCAGCAGACCGCGGCGCTGGAGCCGATCGCGAAGTACGTCGCGGCGAACCTGCCGATCATCCCTGACCACGACCGCCTCGCAGTGGTTCCAGTACAACTGCAGAACTACGTCGGCTGGCCGACGCCGGACAACCCGTACGAGACCGGTCAGCCGTCCGGAACCAACAACGGTCCCGGTTCCGGCACCGACGAGGTCGTGCTCCTGCACCTGCGCCCGCGGGCCTAGTCCCCCGGCGGCACGCAAGCGGGCCCGCCCCTGGCAACCCCACCGGGGGCGGGCCTCATCCCTAGATTCCACACCAAACCATGAGCCCAGCTAGTGCCGAAGAAGGAGCGTGCCGTCACGCATCGCCTTCAGCACTCTGGCGTTTCCCGACGCCACCCTGGCGGCGGCCGTCTCCGCGGGCCGCCGCTGGGGCTATTCCGGCGTCGAACTCAGGCCTCATCGACGGCGAGCTCATCGACCCGGCCATGCCCGCCGAACGCCGCGCGCAGGTCAGGCGGACCCTGGCCGCGGCCGGGCTGCCGGTCGTCGCGGTGGACAGCTCGATCCGCCTCACCGGCGACGACCCCGGTCCGGACCTGCGCCGGTTCCTCCAGCTGGCCAGCGACTGCGAGGCCCCGCTGGTGCCGGGTGTTCGGCGGCGACCTGGACCTGCCAGCTTACGCGCCAGGACCGGCTCCGGCCGCGGCGCGGGTCCTGAGGAGGCCGTGCCGCTGGCCGCCAGGCTCGGCGTGCGCCATCGGCGTGGAGACGCACGACGCCTTCTCCGCCTCCTCGGCCGTGGCCGAACTGCTGGCCCTGCTTTCAGCGGACGGGGTGCCTCGGACCTGGTGGGCGCGGTCTGGGACAGCCATCACCTGCACCGGATGGGCGAGACGCCCGCCGAGGTGTACGCCAACCTGGTCCCCGCATCCTGCTCGCCCAGGTCAAGGACGCCCGCCGCACCCGAGGACGGGGACTGGCGGCTGGTCCTGCTCGGCGCGGGCGAGGTGCCGGTCAGGAGATGCCTCAGCCTGCTGGCGGCCGGAGGCTACCCGCACTGGATCTCGGTGAAATGGGAGAAGCGCTGGCACCCCGAGATCGAGGATCCCCGAGGTGGCCTCTCCCCAGCACCTGGAGCCTGCTGACCGCGTGGCTAGAGTCGGATCTGTGACGTCAGAGGCACCAGAGCGCGGCTTCGGGATCGTCGGCACCGGGGTGATCGCGGCCATGCACGCCGCCGCGATCGCCACCCTGCCCCGCGCCCGGCTGGCGGCCGTGACCGACGTGGCCGGACGGGGCCGCCGCGGCCTTCGCCGCCGCCCGCGGCTGCGCCGCCGAACCCGGCCTGACCAGCTGCTCGCCCGGCCGGATGTCGACGTGGTGTGCGTCTGCGTGCCGAGCGGCCTGCACGCCGAGGTCGGCGTCCGCGCCGCCCAGGGCCTGACAAGCACCTGGTGGTGGAGAAGCCGATCGACGTCACGCTGGCCGCCGCCGACCGGCTCATCGAGGCGGCCCGCGCGGCCGGGTGGCGCTGACCGTGATCTCCCAGCACCGCTTCGATCCCGGCCTGATCGAGCTGAAGCGGCTGCTCGGCGACGGGGCCCTGGGCTCAGCTGGTGCTCGCCGAGGCCAGCACCAAGCGGTACCGGACGCAGGCCTACTACGACAGCGCCGAATGGCGCGGCACCTGGGCGATGGACGGCGGATCGCTGATGAACCAGGGCATCCACTACGTGGACCTGCTGCGCTGGTGCATGGGCCCGGTGACCGAGGTCACCGCGGTCTGCGCCACCCAGGCGCACCAGGTCGAGGTCGAGGACACCGCGCTGGCCATCGTCAGGTTCGGCCTCGGGTGCCGTCGGCACGATCTCTGTCCAGCACCGCCGCGTACCCCGGCTTCCCGCAGCGGCTGGAGATCACCGGGACGGACGGCACCGTGATCGTCGAGGACGGCCGGATCGTCCGCCGCGCGTTCGGCGCGCAGGCCATGGCAGGCGCTGCCGGGCGACCGACGGCAGCCGGTCGCCGGGGCTGTCGGCGTTCGGGGCGCGCGGCCGACCCGGCCGCGATCGAGGTGGCCAGCCACGCCGCGCAGATCGCCGACCTGCTGGCCGCGGTCGAGGAGGGGCGCGCACCTGCCGTGGACGGCTGCGGCCGGCCGCGACGCGCTCGAGATCGTCCGCGCCGTGTACGAGCCGGCTCCGGCACCGGCGCGCCGGTGCGGCTCACCGGTGCGCCGGAGTCATGAGCGTCACGCTCAGCGGCTTCGCCGACGAGATCTCGCCGGACCCGCGCGAGCAGCTCGCCACGCTCGCCGCCGAGTCGATCACGCACCTGGAGCTGCGCAGCGCCTGGTCGGTCAACGTGGCCGACCTCACCGGCGCACAGCTGGCCGGGTTCCGGGCCATGCTGGCGGACGCCGGGGTCGCGGTCTCCGCGATCGGATCGCCCATCGGGAAGATCCCGGTCGACGCGCCGCTCGGTCCCGAGCTGGACCGGATGCGCCGCGTCGCGGCCACGGCCCGCGAGCTCGGCACCACGATCGTCCGCGTGCTCTCGCTTCTTCATCCCGCCCGGGGGAGCCGCCGGAGCGGCTCCGCGCGCAGGTCATCGACCGGATGGCCGCGCTGGCCGAGATCGCCGCCGGGTAGGGCCTGGTGCTGGCGCACGAGAACGAGAAGGAGATCTTCGGGGACACTCCCGGCCGCTGCGCCGACCTGGATCACCTCGGTGAACTCCCCCGCCCTGCGGGCGACGTCTCGACGCGGCGAACTTCGTCCAGTGCGGCGTCAGGCCGTTCAGCGAGGCCTACGGACCTGCTCCGGCCGCACCTGGTCTACCTGCAGGGTCAAGGACGCTCTCGCGGCCACCGGCGAGGTCGTGCCCTGCGGGCCAGGGCGACGGGCAGATCCGGGAAACCCCGGCCGCGCTGCGGGACTCTGGCTTCGTGGGCTTCATGTCGCTGGAACCGCACCTGGCCCGGGCGGGCCGCCACGGCGGGTTCAGCGGACCCGAGGGCTTCACCCTGGCCGCCCGATCGCTGCAAGCTGATCCTGAACGAAGTGGGTATCCCCTGGCGCTGAACGGTGCCGCGCCCGGCCGGGATCTCGGTGTCCCGGCCCGAACGGGCCGGATTACTGTGTGGAGTGGGTTGCGCGGGTAGGGCTGCGCTCGTTCCCCGCTTCACCCGCGCGTCCGCGCCGGATCTTCAGGAGGCGCCCGTGCCCACGCCAGCCACCGACATCGACCTCGCGACCGCCGCCGAACTCGGCCAGCAGCTGCGGGTGGACCCGTCCGGTCGAGCACATCGGCCGGGTCCGGGCATCCCGACCTCGAGCATGTCCGCTGCCGACCTGATCGGCCGTGCTGGTGAGCCGCGCACCTGCGCTACGACTGGGACGACCCGACGACCCGGCGTAACGACCACCTGATCTTCTCCAAGGGACACGCGTCGCCGCTGGCTGTACTTTCGATCTTCAAGGCGGTCGGGGTCGTCCTCGACGAGGAGCTGATGACCGGCTACCGCCGCTTCGGCTCGCGGCTTGAAGGCCACCCCACCCCTGGTCCTGCCCTGGTGGACGTGGCCACCGGGTCGCTCGGCCAGGGCCTGCCCGACGGCGTGGTGTGGCGCGTCGGGCTGGCTAAGTACCTGGACCGAGCTGCCGCACTGGTCCGGTGCCGTGCGGCGACAGCGAGATGGCCGAGGGGTCGTATGGGAGGCGCTCGACAAGGCTCGCACTACCGGCTGGCCAACCTCGATCGCCATCGTCGACGTCAACCGGCTCGGCCAGCGCGGTCCCACCGAGCTCGGCTGGGACCTCGAGGCCTACCGCCGCCGGCGCGGAGGCGTTCGGCGCCCGGGCGTTCTGGAGATCGACGGCCAGCGACGTGGCCGGGCGATCGACCAGGCCCTGGCCGCGGCCGCGGTGCGACCTGAGCGGGCGGCCAGCCGTCGGTCATCCTGGCCCGCACCCATCAAGGGCCGCGGCGTTCTCCGAGGTGGAGGACGACCGGAGGACTGGCACGGCAAGCCGCTCCCGCCGGACATGGCCGAACGGGCGGCATCGCCGAGCTCGGCGGCGAGCGCCACCTGGTGTCTGGTGACCGGCGCCTCGCCGAGGCCAGCCGCGGCCGCCGGGCCGACGGCCACGGCCGACGGTCAAGCTGCCGGCCTACGACCGCGGCCAGAAGGTGGCCACCCGCAAGGCCTACGGGAGGCGCTGGCCGCGCTCGGCGCCCGGCCCGGACGTCGTGGCGACTGGACGGCGAGGTCAAGCAACTCCACCTTCGCCTACCAGTTCGCGCAGGCCCACCCCGACCGGTTCTTCGAGATGTACATCGCCGAGCAGCAGATGGTGGCCGCGGCGGTGGCGCTGGCGCGTGCGCGGCTACCGGCCGTTCGCCTCCGACCTTCGCCGCCGTTCTTCACCCGTCGCCTACGACTTCATCCGGATGGCCGCGATCTCCCGGCGCCAGCATCTGCCCGGTCCGGCTCGCATCGCCGGGGTGGAGATCGGCGCCGACGGCCCGTCCCAGATGGCCCTGGAAGACCTGGCCATGATGCGGGCGGTGCACGGCTCCACCGTGCTCTACCCCGGCGACGCCGCCACCAGCGCCGCCGCCCTCGGTCGAGGCCATGGCTGACCTGACGGCATTCAGCCACATCGGACCACCCGGGCGCTTTACCCGGTGCTCTACGAGGCCGGCGAGTCGTTCCCGGTCGGCGGCTCCAAGGTGCTCCGCTTCGGCTGATGACGACCAGGTGACCCTGATCGGCGCCGGGGTCACCCTGCACGCCTGCCTGGCCGCGCGCCGACCAGCTCGACGACGAGGGCATCGGCGCCCGCGTCATCGACCTGTACTGCGGTCAAGCCCGTCGACATCAAGACTTGTCGGCGGCTTGCCGTGGCCACTGGTGGTCGCATTGGTTATTGCCGAGGACCACTCACCCGGAAGTGGTGATCGGCCCGCCGTCGTCAGACGCCCTGACGGGGCTGCCGGGCGTGCCGAGCTAGCGCCCATCTGCGTCCGCAGATGCCTCGATCAGGGCATCACCAGAGGCCGTGTTTCGGCTTAGTCTGCGGTCGACGCCGACGTTGACGCCAGCGCCGCCCGGCGCTCTGCTCGCCTAGCGGCTGCCGGTCCGGCGCGAAACCAGGAAACCCATAAAAGATCGCGTCCGGATGGCAAAGCGCGCGCGGCTGGAGATCGTTACCTGGCGCTATCCGCCGCCGTATGACCTGTATGACATGTCCGATGCCGACGCCGCCATCCCGACGAGCGCGGACGCGCGGGTTCTTCGCGCTGGCTGACCGGGATTACTCATCGCGCTCGCCTTCAGGCGACTGGCGGTAGTACCAGGCGGTCGCTGCCGACCCCACAGGCATCGATGGAGAAGCCGAGCGCTCAGATCCGCCACTGGAAGGTCGTGCACGAGTGTCCAGGACTCGGAATTGCTTTGGCCGGATCAGTTCGCCCCGGCCGCCTTCCTGGCCTACGTGTAGCCACCCTCTGGGGCTTCACGTCCGTAGCAATACGTAACCGAACGAAGTGCAGCTAC
>ERZ1370068.3650-contig-2754_pt1 | contig 19993 bp, 31 predicted proteins | sample MGYA00561227_ERZ1370068 | MGnify/ENA primary metagenome ERZ1370068 (study PRJEB38410, sample SAMEA6850437) | metagenome | study: Metagenomic assessment of the ecological functions of the soil: analysis of the soil microbiota associated with the...
CAGATGCCCGCGGTGCGGCCGGCCGCCGCCATCAGCATCGCCTCGACCTGCCGCCACGGCACCTCGTAGCCGATCCCGACCTCCGTGTGCAGAATCAGCCCGCGCGTGCGCGACAGCGACGTGTAGTTGAGGACCTCGCCGCCATGATCCGCGAGTCTCGGGGATGATGATTTCTCTCGTTTTGATTGATCGAGCGAAGGTGCGTCACCTGCAGTCGCGCGTTCTCGATGACCTCGCCGATGGCGCCGCCAATCTTGACCCGGTCGCCCTGCCTCATCGCACGGCGGTAGGTCAGCATGTAACCGGCGATGATGTTGGCGATCGCCGACGACGAACTCGAGCGAGAGGACGATGCCGAGGAAGAGCGAGATCGCCCTGAAGGCCGCCGTTTCGGCTCCCGGCACGTGCCGGGTAGCCCACGACGAGTGGCGAGAGCGCCACCACGGCGATCCGCACGATCTTGTAGGTCGGCTCGGCCCACTCGGCATCGAAGTTCCTGAGCGTGACGGTGCCCTGTCCAACCGCATCGAAAAAGAAGCGGACAATCCTCAGCCCCGCGCGCACCACGACGAACAGCACCGTAATCAGGAATATCAGCCTCGGAATCGCCGCCACGGCGCTCCGCCGTAATCACCTCGCAGCGGGCCCATCGCGAAGGTGACCATCTGTGCGACAGCCCCGCGGGTCCACGGGAACTGGGCGAAGGCGAAGCACAGGTAGGCGAGCACGGCGCCGAGAAGGACGACCGTCCGGATGGCGACAAGCCCGCGCCTCAGCGCGGCTTCCATATCCCGCTCGGCGCGCATCACCTCGAAGGATTGAATGTGGACCGAATGGATGCGCGCCTCGAGCCGGCGCGTGACCGCGCTGATCGAGGCGTCGCCAGAGCCCGGGCAGCGCCACCCAGCCCAACGGGCCAGGACGATCGGTGGCGATGAGCGCGTGGCCCTGGCTGCACGCCGGAGCGCGTCTGGCGAGCGCGCCGCCCGGATAGTCGACAAGCGCCTGCCGCAGGCGGGCCATGTGAGCCGCCACTGAGGGTGCTGCGGCGCACCTCCTCGAGGCGGCGCGTCGCCTTCCCGGACCGTCATGATCGTCGCGGTGCCCACGAGAATTTGCGTCGCGTTGTCGATGTCGGCTGTGCGGAAGCGAGTCCACGCCGATGCGCCGGGTCGGCCGCGGCGGCGGTGAGGCGCTCCTCGATGCGGCGGGCACGCGCCTCGGCAGGAAACGACGAGACCCTCGTGACGCGGAACAGCACGGCGCCGTCGAGCGTCACCGGCGCGGTCGCAATCTCGGCCTCCTCCGCCGGTTCGCTCGCGTCCTTGCGCATTTGCCGTCTCGCCGGCTGCAAAGGCCGCGACCAGGGCGAGCGCCACGAGGCCGCGGCGCACGCCGGTGAGTCGGCTCACGGCATTTCGGGACCGCTCGATGCGAATCGGCCAATTCCGGCGAAGTTGTGGCGTGACATGCCCCCGGCCACGCTGACGGAGGCAGATCGGATGCCAGCTCCGGCCTGCGGGAGTAGATCAGGATCGGGATCAGGATCAGGATCAGGGATCGGTGGATCAGGGGATCGGGATCAGACTGCGGCGATCGCTTTTTGATCCCCGATCCCCGATCCCCGATCCCTATCTGCGATAGAACCTCGCCAGTGTGCTCGCCGAGCAGCGGTGCGCGCCGTTTGACGATCGGCCGGCGTCGCGCTCAGCTTGATCGGCGAGCCGAGCGCTTTGATCGCGCCCAGCGTCGGATGCTGGACGTCCACGACCAGCTCACGCGCGATCACCTGCGGATCCTGGAACACCTGCGAATAGTCGTTGATGGGCCCGCACGGGATGCTGTTCGCCTCGAACAGCTCCAGCCAGTGCGCGCGCGGCTGCGCCGCCGTCATCGCTTCAATCGCGCGCGGCGAGGTCCGCGCGGTTGCGGATGCGCATCCCGTCCGTCTTGAACTCGGGCATCGTCGCGCCATTCCGGATGGCTGAGCACGTCGCAGATGCGATGGAACGTCCGGTCGTTGGCGCCGCCAATCGTGATGAAGCCGTCCGCGCACCTGAACGCCTGGTACGGCGCGCTCATGCGATGCGCCGAGCCCGAGGCGCTCGGGGATGCCGCGACCGGAGAAATACTGCGTCGCTTCCCAGACCGATAACCCGACGCCCGCATCGAGGAGCGAGGTATCCACGTGCTGGCCGCGGCCCGTCCGGTGCCTGCTCTCGAGCGCCGCGAGAATGCCCACGGTGGCGAAGAGCCCGGCGCCCAGATCGGTCAGCGGGATGCCGGACTTGACCGGCGCGCCGCCCGGCTCGCCGGTGACCGACATGATTCCCGAGACGCCCTGCGCGACCAGGTCGAAGCCGCCCTTGTTCCGATCCGGCCCGGTCTGCCCGTAGCCGGAAATCGATGCGTATATCAGCCGCGGGTTGATCGCGGACAGGCTCGCGTAGTCGAGGCCGAGCGTCTCCATCACGCCGGGCCTGTAGTTCTCGACGAAGATGTCCGCGGTGCGCGCGAGCGCCTGCACCGCCTCGACGCCCCTCCTTCGTCTTCAGGTTGACGACGACGCTCCGCTTGCCGCGATTGACGGCGTTGAAGCTCGGGCTGTCGGTGCCGACGGCGCCAGGCATCGTCCGCGTCGAATCGCCATTGGGAGGCTCGACCTTGATCACGTCCGCGCCGAAGTCGGCGAGCAGCATCGTGCAGAAGGGGCCGGCCATGACCTGCGTGAGGTCCACGACGCGCAGGCCCCCGAGCGCGCCGTTCGTGGTTGGGTCCATTGCGAGTAATATTATCCTTCGTGGCCCTCGCGCTCTTCGTGGTTGAATTCGTCTTTGTGTCCTGGAGGCAACTTGTCCGAAGCCGAGACCATTTTCGAGATTGATCCGCCGTTCGCCTTTCTCACGTTCAACCGTCCGCAGGCGCGCAACGCGATGACGTGGGCGATGTACGACGCGCTGCTGGCGGCCTGCGAGCAGGTGGACGCCAATCCGCAGGTGCGGGTGTTCATCCTGCGCGGCGCGGGCGGCAAGGCGTTCGTCTCGGGCACCGACATCTCGCAGTTCCAGAGCTTCCGCGAGCCGAAGGACGCGATTGATTACGAGAAAAGATCAGCGCGGTGCTCGGGCGGCTGGAGCGTGTGACGAAGCCGACGATCACGCAGGTGGAAGGCTTTGCGACCGGCGCCGGCTGCGGCATCGTCGCGACGTGCGACCTGAGCGTCGCGACCACCGACTCCGCGATCGGCATCCCGATCGCGCGCACGCTCGGCAACGTCGCGTCCTCCGGCACCTTCGCCCGCATCGTCAGCCTGATTGGACCCGCGCGCGCAAAGAGATGATTTTCACGGGCCGCCTGATCCCGCGCCCGAGGCGCAGGCGATCGGCCTGATCAACCGCGCCGTGCCGAAGGAGTCGATCGCATCAGAGGTGATGGATATGGCGCGGCAGATCGCCTCGAACGCGCCGCTGACGATCCGCGCGACCAAGGAGATGACGCGCCGGATCATGGAAGCCCGCAGCCAGGAGCGGGGAGATGCGGACCTGATCGAGATGTGCTAGCATGAGCGCCGACTTCAAGGAAGGCGTCGACGCGTTCCTGTACGAAGCGTAAGCCCCAGTGGATCGGCGCATGACCGCGCCGGGTCCGCCGCGAGGCGGCATCAGTCGCGCGGCGGAACCCGGCCTACGTGCGTGGGGCGGGTCCTGCGGTGCGTCCGGTGCCATCGCATCGCGGACCCGCCTCAGCGTCGTCTTTCGCGTATCGTTAGGGCGTTCACGGAGCCAACTGCGTGCCACCCTTCGACCCTGACCTCTGGCGAAAGCTGAGTCCGTATCTGGACGAGGCGCTGGACGTCGACCCTGAGCAGCGGCCTGGCTGGCTGGCGGCGCTCCGCGCGAAGGTTCCTGGCATCGCCGCCGACCTGGAGTTGCTCCTCTCCGAACGCGAAGCGATCGAGGGACTCGGGATTTCGAGGGCGTCGTCCGGGTAGAGGCGCACCCGGTCCCTTCGCTGTCGGGGCACGTCCTCGGCGCGTATCGACTGCTGTCGCTCATCGGCCAGGGCGGAATGGGCAGCGTCTGGCTGGCAGAGCGCTGCGACGGGCGATTCGAAGGTCGCGCCGCCGTCAAGCTGCTCAATATCGCGGTCATGGGCCGCGCAGGCGAAGAACGGTTCCGGCGCGAAGGGAACATCCTCGCGCGCCTGACACACCCGAACATCGCCCGCCTGATCGACGCCGGGGTGTCACCCACTGGCCAGCCGTACTCGTGCTCGAGCACGTGGATGGCCAGGCCATCGACGGCTACTGCGACGAACATGCACTCGGCGTCGAGGCCCGCCTGCACCTCTTTCTCGACGTGCTCGAGGCCGTGGCGCACGCGCACGCCAGCCTGGTCGTGCACCGGGACATCAAGCCGGGCAACGTCATGGTCGAGCGTCGCCGGTCATGTCAAGCTGCTCGACTTCGGCATCGCCAAGCTGCTCGAGGACGAGGAAGGGTTGCTGACGCGGGACGGCTGGGCGGCAACGCCCGCGTACGCTGCGCCGGAGCAGGTGACCGGGGGCATGGTGACCACCGCGACCGACGTGTATGCGCTTGGCGTGCTGCTGTACACGTGCTGCTCACCGGCACGCATCCTGCCGGAGCCGCCACTCAGTCGCCGGCGACGCTGATGCACGCGATCGTTGAGGTGGAGCCGCGGCGTCCGTCCGACGTGGTCGCCCAGCCGGAGACGCGGGAGGCGCTCACCCTGCATGCCGCCCGGTGCGGCACGACGGCCGGCCGGTTGCGACGCATGCTGCGCGGCGATCTCGACACGATCGTCGCGAAGACCTTGAAGAAGAATTCAGCGGAGCGCTATGCCTCCGTGACGGCGCTCGCCGACGACCTCCGGCGCTTTCTCCGCCAAGAACCGATTGCGGCGCGGCCCGACACGCTGCGCTACCGGGCCGTCACCTTCGTCAGGCGTCACGCGCGCGGTGTGCCGCGTCGGCCGCCGTCGTCGTGCTGCTCACGGCGTTCACCGCCTACTACACCGTGCGGCTCGCGGCGGAGCGTGACCGTGCGCAGCGTGAAGCGACCAAAGCGCGGAAGGCGAGCGAAGTGCTCGACCGGCCTGCTGACGGCCGCCGATCCATATGAAATTGGCGGGTCGGACGACCCGACGATTCGCGGCGTCCTCGACGCCGGCGCCGAGCAGGTGCAGAAGGAGTTGGCCGGCCAGCCCGACCTGCAGGCCGGGATGCTGACCCTGTTCGGCAGGATCTATCGCCGGCTCGGCGTCTACGACAAGGCACAGCCGCTGCTCGAACAGGCGCTCGTGAGCGGCCACGCCGCGTTCGGCGCAGAGCATGTGGACCTGGCCCAGACGCTCCAGGACCTGGGTACCGTGCTGGCGGACAAGGGCGACTATGCCGCCGCGGCCGAACGCTTCGAACAGGCGCTCGCCATGCGCCGCAAGCTCCTTGGGCAACGAGCAACGCGGACGTCGCCATCACGCTGTCGGAGCTCGGACGCGTCTACCAGGATCTCGGGTTCAACCAGCGAGCCGAGCCACTGCACCGGGAAGCGCTGAGGATCAGGCGCGCCGTCCTCGGCGAGGAGGACCGGGAGACCGCCGTCAGCCTGAGCGACCTCGCGTCGGTGCTGCGCCTGAACGGCGACCTGACGGGGCCGAGGTGCTCCTCCTGCAATGCCTGGAGACGAACCGCAAGACGCGCGGGGAAATCCACCCGAACACGTCGGCGACCTTGCACGATCTCGCGTTGATCGCCGCCGCGCGGGGAGACGATGCGGGCGCCGAAGCGATGCTCCGGCGAGGCGCTGGAGATCACGCGCAAGACGCTGGGCGAGAAGCATCCTGTTGTCGCCACGACGCTCAACAGCCTGTCGCACGTGCTCGCCGCGCAGCACCGGTATGACGAAGCCGCGGCAGCGCTCGAGGACGCGTTGGCCATCGCACGTCCGGCGCTCGGGCGACCATCATCAGCTCGTTGCGATCTACGCGATCAACCTCGCCTCGGTGCAGCTGGCGCGCAACCAGTCCGTCGCCGCGGAGGCGCTGCTGAGAGAAGCCTTGCCAATCCGGGCGGCTGCCCCGGAAGTGGTGCCCGATCCGGCGGCGCACCGTCCGCGAAGACGGCCGGAGCGTCGCGGCGACCAGGACGCTGCTGGGCGCGTCGCTCGTGGCGCAGCGGCGCTACGCGGATGCCGAGGTGGTGCTGCTCGACACGCGCCGCGACCTGGAGATGCAGCCGCACCCGGCGGCCCGCGACGTGACGGCGACAATCGCCGGCCTCGTCCAGCTGTACGAGGCGTGGGGCAAACGCGAGGCTGCCGCGGCCTACCGGGCGCTCCTCACCTCGTAACGGCGCGTCAGCGTCGCCGTCGCTTCCCGCCACCGTTGCGTCCTCGTCGTGCGAACACGCAGGGCGTGTCGTCTTTTCCGCGCGATTCCGATCCTTCTGACGGGACCCGTTCGCAGCACGCGCGCGGTGCTCTCATCGGTGCACATGGGCGCAGGCCCACATTCGCGCATCAGGCGCAGAAGGAAAACGAATGAACATCACGACCCCACCAGGCACCCGGTCATCGGGACGCCCGGCGCTCGTCGCGGCGGCAACCATCGCCATCGTGGCGCTCACGGTGGTACCGCCGCGAGCTGAAGCCCAGGTGATCCCGCCGCAGGTGCCGGCGAACATCGCGGTGCCGTCCGGCAACACGCCATTCCTGGTCGGCCACGCCTATGGCACCCAGAACTACATCTGCCTCCTCGCGCCGGGAGGCTTCGCGTGGACGTTCTTCGGTCCGCAGGCGACGTTGTTCGGCGACGACGGTCAGCAGCTGATCACGCATTTCCTGAGCGCGAATCCGGATGAAGACGGGACGCCTCGCGCGACGTGGCAGCAGTCGCAGGACACCAGCGCGGTGTGGGCAGTGGCCGCCGCGAGCTCCACCGATCCCGCCTACGTCGTGCCTGGCGCCATTCCGTGGCTCCTCCTGCGGGTGGTCGGCGCGGAGGACGGGCCGACCGGCGGGTCGGCGTTATCCGCGGCGACGTTCGTGCAGCGGGTGAACACGCGCGGAGGCGCGGTGCCGGCAGCGCAGGGATGTGCGCAGGCGGCCAACATCGGCAGGAAGGCGCTCGTGCCCTACACGGCCGATTACGTGTTCTACCGCAACTAACCCTGGTCGGAGTGGAAGGGAGCGCCTATCGCGCGGTGGAGTGCATAGCCGCGCCTTCTCCCAGTGGCGTTGTACCGTCCGCTCCGACACCCCGCGCATCGCGCCGATCTCGGCGAACGAGAAGCCGCAGAAGAACTTCAGGTCCACCACTTCGGCCAGAGCTGAATCGATGGCGGCGAGATCGTCGAGCGCGTCGCTGATCTGCTGGAGCTCGTTCGCGTCGGTGAGCTTGTCGGCGATCGTGGTCTGCAGCGATGTGAGCTCGAACATGCCGCCGCGCTTGTGCGCGTAGCGGCGGCGGGCGTAGTCGATGATGAGCCCACGCATCGCGCGCGAGGCGTACGCCATGAAGCGGGCGCGATCGGGAAACGCAACTCCGGTCCGCGCCGACATGTCGAGGTACGCTTCGTGGAGCAGCGTGGTCGCGCCGAGCGTCATGTTGCTGCCACGCCGCGCCAACTCGCGGCGAGCCAGCCGGTGCAGTTCGTCGTACAGGGCCGCGAACAGCGGTTCGGCGGCGGTCGGATCCGGCGCATCACCGCCCGACGGACCCGTTGGTCCTGCGCTCATCTCGATGTTTCCTGCGGCATCAGTATAGTGCGTTCATTGCTGTCGCCCTGACGCGACAGCAGCCGACAGCCCCCGCAACGTCCCGCCACGATCGCCCACCCCTGCGCCACCGCATTGGCGCGTGTCGTCTTTCGCGAACCGGTTTCGATATCCAAGGTGTGGGGTTGCTCAGGTGTTGGCGTCGCACGCGCCCTGCGGGCGTTCCGGTTGTCTCCGGCGCCGGTGCGACGCCGTTCCAGGAATGTGTTCCACGACGGCGGGACGAACCCGGTGGCCGTGGATTCAGGAGATTGATCATGAACAGCAAGGCATTCGCAACACGATTCACGCTCTCCATCGCCGGCATGCTCGCGCTCGCGAGCCTGTCCGCCTCGCCGGCGCTGGCCGACGACCACGGTTCCGGTGCCCACGGCGGCCCGCGCCAGAACGCGCTGGTGAAGGTGGTTCGCGAAATCGACGGAACAGTACAGAACGTCGCCGCCGCTGAAGGGGCCGGGTACGCGCTCGCGTTCGGGTGCGTCAGCGGGCCCGATGCGGGAGCGATGGGACTCCACTACGTCAACATGCCGCTCGTGCTCGACGGCGAGATCGACGCAACGCGCCCGAGATCGTCATCTACGAGCCGGTTGGCAACGGGCAGGTGCGCCTGATCGGCGCCGACTACCTGGTGCTCGCGGACGCGTGGGACAAGACGCACACCGTCCGTCGCCCGAGCTCATGGGACAGAAGTTCCAGCAGTTCGAGGCGCCGAACCGGTTCGGGCTGCCGCGCTTCTACACGCTTCACGTCTGGGCCTGGAAGGACAACCCGACGGGCACGTTCGTGAACTGGCACTCGAACGTTTCGTGCGACGCGTTCACCGGTCCGACGCAGTAACCGGGACACGTGTGCGGTTCTCGCATCAGCTATCGATCGCAGAGGTGAGTCATGGATCGCACAGCCGCAACACCAGACAGGGCGGTCACGCCGGTTGATCACCGGCGTGACGCTCGTCGCGGCCGCGACCGCGGTAGTGATCGCGACGGCATGCGCCTCGTCTGCTACGCCGCGACCGTGCGGGCGAGCTGACGTTCCCCAATCCCAGCGGCGTCCATCGGCGATCGTCGGCATGGACGAGGCCGACGCCGGCAACCCGTTCTTCCAGGACCTCGGGACCAACGGGCGGAGCTGCGCGACGTGTCATCGGCCCGCGCAGGCATGGAGCATCACGCCCGCGGAGCTGCGCGATCGCTTCGACCGCACGCGACGGGCTCGACCCGATCTTCCGCACCAACGACGGCTCCAACTGCGAAGGCGCCGACGTCTCCACGATCCGGCAGCGGCGGCGGGCCTTCAGCCTGCTGCTGGCAGAAGGGACTGATTCGCGTCGCGCTCGACGTCCCCGCCGCGCGCGGAGTTCGACATCGCTCGGCGGTGGACGATCCCTATCGCTGCGGTGCGCCGCTGACGTCGGCGTCGATGTATCGCCGGCCGCTGCCCACGGCCAACCTGAAATTCCTGAGCGCCGTGATGCGGGACGGCCGCGCAGTCGACGCCCGGTCAGGCGATTCGCGATGGTCTGATCGCGCAGGTGGTGGACGCGGTCACCGGTCACGCGCAGGGCGTGGCTCCCACGCCCGCGCAGGTGCACTCGATCGTCGATTTCGAGCTCCGGCTGTTCGCGACGCAGGTCGCCGATCGTTCGGCTGGGAGTCTCGACTGAAGGCGTCGCACGCAGCGGGCCCGGCACGCTCGCACGCGAGCAGTTCTGCATCGGCATCAACGATCCGCTCGACATGCGGCCGTCGATGCCGGGCGCGTGCGCCGGGTCGATCGGGCGGTCTCGACCCGTTCGTGTTCACGCTGTTTCGCGGATGGACGACGTCCAGCATCGCCGCATCGCCAGGCGATCGCGCGCGGCGAGGCGATCTTCAACACGCGCCAGTTCGTCATCGACAACGTGCCCGGCCTGAACGGCCGTCCCGAGGATCCGGTTCGCCGGCCGATCCTGACCGGCACGTGCACCGTCTGCCACGACACGCCGAACGCCGGCAATCACTCGGTGCCGATGGCGTTGAACATCGGCGTCGCGGATGCGATCGCGGCGCACGGCGGACCTGCCGCTCTACACGCTGCGACGCCGTGCGACCGGCGAGACCGTCCAGACGACCGATCCAGGACGGGCGATGGTGACCGGCAAGTGGAACGACATCGGCAAGTTCAAGGGACCCGTGCTTCGCGCGCTGGCCGCGCGGCCGCCGTATTTCCACGACGGCTCCGCTGCGACGCTGGCGGATGTGATCACGTTCTACGACACGCGGTTCCAGGCCCGATTCACCGAACAGGAGAAGGCGGACCTGCTCGCATTCCTGAAGGCACTCTGATGAAACCACTCATGCTTCTCTTCGGCGTGCTCACCGCGTTGGGCGCGCTCGTCTGCCCGGCTGCGGCGCAAAGCGACGCCATCGTGCAGGGCCAGGTGGTCGCGGCCGCGGACCGGTCCGCGCTGCCGGGCGCCACGGTGACGCTGCACGCTGAGGCGGGCGGTGAACCGAAACAGGCGATGACCGATGCCGGGGCCGCTTCGTGTTCGCGCAGGTCGCTCCGCAGCAATACGTCGTCTCCGTCACAATCGACGGATTCGAGCCGCGGCAGATCGTCGTGACGATCGAGCCCCGCGAAGTCAGGGCGCTGTCGCTGGCCCTCGACGTCGCCCGGCTGAATGTGGACGTCCACGTCACGGCCGAGGATCGAACGCTTCCGGCCACGCACTCGCCGAGCTCCACGATGCTGACGAGGGAGCGTGTCGAGCGGATGCCGGTGTTCGCTCGCAGCAGCCTGCCTGATGCGATGGTCACGTTGGCGCCGGGCATGATCCGTGGACACGACGATTTCGTTCACGTGCGCGGCGAGGAGATTGCGCTCAATCCCATGATCGATGGCATCGGCGTTCTGGGAGAACCCGCACGCGATGTTCTCGGCCGGCCTGAGCCCGGACATCATCGATACCGCGAACGTGATGACCGGCGCGTTTCCGGCGGAGTATGGCAACAGGTTCGGCGGCGTCGTGGACGTTGCCACGCGGTCGGGCCTCCGCATGCACGAGCGCGGCTCGGCGACGTTCAGCACAGGCGACCAGGGGCGGCGCCGTGCGGCGGCCGACATCGGCGGCCAGCGTGGTGCCTTCGGATATTTCATGTCTGCCTCGACGCTCGCGTCGGAACGGTTTCTCAGCCCGCCCGATCCGGAGCGCCATTCACGACGCCGGCAGCGCCGGGCACGCGTTCGGCCGCTTCGACTGGAGCGGCACGCGCATCGGCGCCATGAACCTCGTCATCATGGGCTGACGCTGTCGATGCGCAGATCCCGAAGACACCGCAGGACGCGGAACTGCGGCCGGCCGCGAACGCGGAACAGGACGCGACGACAACAGACGCTCACCTTCGGCTGGGCCCACGCGTGGTCGAACCAACGTCGTCGACGGATCCGCCTATGCGCGCAGCTCGCGGCTGCGGCTGTTCCCCGCTGCAGGTCCGCTGAGCGCGCGCACGTCGCTACGCCGCGACGTCTGGAGACGATCGGTGCCAAGGCCGACGTGACACGCGCATCTCCGGCCGGCACATCAGTCAAGGTCGGCCTCGACGCTGTCCGCGCTTCGGCCACAAGAGGATCTCGACTACGACTACGCCGGCTACCGCGACCTCACGCACCTCTCGCGCTGCCGCACGTTCACATCGCGAACCAGCGAATCACCTTCAACGGTCGTGACAGCGGCAGCCAGCTGAGCGCGTTCGCGCAGGACAACATCCAGCTTGGCGGTCGCGTCACGGCCGATCTCGGCCTGCGCGTCGATCGGTATGCGCTCGTGATTGCGGACACCATGTGAGCCCGCGCCTGAACGCTGGCGTACCGAGCAGGGCGGGGCGCAGTGCTGCACGCGTCGTACAATCACTTCTTCGTGCCGCCCCCGATCGAAGGCGTGCTGTCGAGCGCAGCGCCGGTCTGACGAGCCAGATCCGTGAAATCGGCGTTGCGCTTCCCGCGTTGCGCCCGGCGACCGGAGAACCAGTTCGAGCTCGGCGGCTCGATTCCATGCGGGACCGCTGCAACTCGGCGATGACCGGTTACTACCGCGCAACGGAGAACCCTGTTCACACCACCGTCTGGCCGGATGCGCGGATCTATTGCATACGCGACGCTGACCGCGGTCGCGCAGGCGGCGTCGAAGCGAGGGCCGACGTCAACAGCCTCGCGCGTCATGGCATCACCGGATACGTGAACTATGCGCTCGGCCGCGTGGACTTCAAGAACCCCGTGACCGGCGGCTTTGTCACCGAAGCCGAGCACCTCTCGGACACGAACTGGTTCAGCGGCGCCCATGGACCAGGTGCACACGCTCACTGCGGGCGGGACGTATCGTCATGCAGCGCGAGCGGCGTGTGGACGGGACTGTCGGTCGAATACGGCAGCGGGACGCCGATCGGCCACGGCGGCGCGCATCATGACCACGGCGCATGGCGAGGCGGATCACGCGGACGCCGCTGAGTGGCGTGGCCGCGTCGCGCATGCCCAGGCCACGCCACCGCCAATGCGACTGTCGCCGGTGGACCTGCTGCGCCAGCGCGAACCGGCGTCCGCGCCTGACCCTGCGATTCGACGTGGAGAACGTCGCGAACAGCATGTTCGTCGACTGCGCGTGACAGCGAGTTCTCGCCAGGGCAGTATTCGATCCCGCGTCAGCTCTCGTTGACCGCGCGGCTTCAGTTTTAGGTAGAGGCGGACTTCAGGGCGATGCCGGTCCGCCGCGCGGCGGCATCAGTCGCGCGGCGGCACCCGGCCTACGTACATGGGGCGGGTCCCGCGATGCGTCCGGTTCCATCGCATCGCGGACCCGCCTCAGCACGGCACGGGGATCAGGCGATCGCCGCTGCGCATGTCCTGTTCGAGGAGCCTGAGAAGCGCCCTGCCGGCAGGACCGGGCTTGCCGTCGCCGATGACCTGGTCGTCCCACTGGATGACGGACGCGACCTTGATCGGAGCTGCCGAAGAGCAGCATCTCGCGGCTGGCGCGCGCCTCGGCGACGGGGATGTCGCGCACTTCAATGCCCCGCGAGCAGGTCCCTGACCCTGGAGCGCGCGCGCGAGCTCCAGCAGGCGAAGCGAGGTGCAGCCGGCCAGGATGTGGTCGAACTTCGGGTGGACGAGCACCGCGTCGCGCGTCACGAACGCGACGTTCATGTTCGAGCTCTCGCCGACGTAACCGTCCTCGTCGATGAACACGCCGTTGTCGAAGCCCGCTTCCTTCGCTTCCATCTGCATCAGGACGTTCGGCAGGTAGTTGGTCGCCTTGGTGATGGCGTAGAGCGGCGGCTTGATCGGATACGTGGTCGTCATGACGCGCAGGCCCTCGGTGTACCACCGCTCGGGGTACGAGAGGCCCGCGAAGACCATCACGAAGAAGCCCGGCTCGGCGCCCTGCGGCGGGAGTGAGCTCCGAGGCTGCCGGGTCCTGACGACAGCCAGTAGCGAATCGAGCCGTCGCGGCGGCCGCTCGCCGCCGTGGTCTTGCACGATGATGTCGCGCATCTCTTCGCGCGAGCCCGGAAGCCGGAGCTTCGATCGATCGGCGGACCGCAGGAAGCGATCGAGGTGCGCCTCGAGGTCGTAAATCTTTCCGTCGACGATCGCCGCCGTGTCGAAGATGCCGTGGCCGCGATGCACGCATGTGGTCGTCGAACGGGATGACCATCAGCGCGGGATCGGTGACGACGCCCTCCATCTGGCTCGAGTAGAACGCCGCGTACTTCGACAGGCTGCCGCGCGCGCGCGCCCTCAGCTCGGCGAGGACCTGCCCTTCGGCAAGGATGGGAACCGTGCGAGCGTGGACCGTCATCGACGCCACTGTAACACGCACGACGCGGCTGGTTGGCCGCCTCGAGCACCGCTAAGCTTACCGGGGAGATGCCGTCGCCGGCGCTCAATCGGCGGCGTGTGCATCACGCGCTCGCCGTCGGCGGGGTCTTCCAGTTCCTCGTCCGGCTTCATCCAGAACGCGAGGACCGCGCCGAGCAGCAGCAGCGCGATGCCCGCCACGAACGTCATCTCCCAGTTGCCCGTGCTGGTCGATGATGCAGCCGCCGATGAGCGGCGAGACGATCGCCGCGAGCGCCGAGCCGGAGTTCATGAAGCCGCTGGCAAATCCCGAGTAGCGCGGCGCGATGTCCATCGGGATCGCCCAGAACGCGCCCGACCGTGAACTCCGCGAAGAAAGAACGCCAGGCTCAGCGAGGCTAGCACGATGATCGTCAGGTCGCGCACCATCAGCACCGGCGCCATGAACACCGTCGACATCAGGAACCCGAAGATGATGATGTTCGCGGCGCGCCTTCGTCCGGCTGTGCGTCCGCTCGAAGATGCGATCGCTGACGATGCCCCCGAGGAAGTCGCCGCACGGTGCCGCGCGAGGAAGACGCCCGACGCAAAGCAGCGCCGAGCTGCTCAATTTCAGGTTGTAGCTGTGCGAGGAAATACTGACGGGATCCAGGCGAGGAAGAACCAGAGCGTCCAGCCGTAGCAGAAATAGACGAGCGTGACGGAAACATCCGCGCCGCCAGGCGCGCGAACGGCACACGCGCGCGACGCTCTCGCGCGCTTCTTCGGCAGCCGATCGAGGTCGGCCTGCGTGATGGCCGGGTGCTCCGCCGGATCATCGCGGAAGTAGATGCCCCACATGATCGCCCACAGGAAGCTGATCGAGCCGATCACCACGAACGATCCCCGCCAGCTCACCAGCAGGATCAGCCACGCCACGAGCGGCGGCGTCAGCGCGTTGCCGAGCCGCGCGAACGCGTGCGTGATGCCCTGCGCGAAGCCGCGCTTTCGGCAGGCGTCCAGTTCGACATCGCGCGCGTCGCCACCGGCAGCGCGGAGACGCCGATGCCGAGGAGCACGCGGCCGAGCACCAACCCCGACAGGCTGTTGGCGAGGCCCATCAACACCGTCGCCGCGGACCAGATGATCGCGAAGACCGTCAGCGCGCGGCGTGCGCCGAACTTGTCGGCCACCCACCCGCCGGCCACCTGGAAGGCGAGGTACGGATAGGCGAACGCGGAAAAGATCAGGCCGATCTGCGTGTTGGTCAGGTGCAGCTCCGGGCCTGAACACCGCGGCGGCCGTGCTGACGTTCACGCGCACGATGTAGTTGATGGAAGCTTACATCGCGCACAGCAGCGCGAGCACGTTCGTCGTCGCGGGAATCCCTGGTCGGCGAGCCGTGGCTGTGGTTTCCATGTCGCGGGATTCTATCTCGATCAGCGAGTGAAGGATGACGGCCGGGTGCTGCGCCTCGGCCCCGGCAAAATGCGCCGACCTGGTGGCGGCAGGACGTGCCGGCGGCGGCCAGCAACTCCCCGCTTTCAGCGCACGCGCGGCCGGCAGGAGCCGCCGTTCACCGATTTGCCTCGACACTTCTCGTAGTGATCCTTCGAGTAGCCGAAGGAGCCGGCCATGCCGCAGCAGCCGGAGTCGAGATCCACGACCTTGCACGAAGGGATGCGCGACAGCAGCGCCTTGGCCGGCAGCAACCAGCCCCATCGCCTTCTGATGACAATGACCGTGCAGCACGACCGATGACGGTCCCGCCCTGAGATTGAGGGACAGGCGTCCGGCGGCAAGCTCCCGTTCGAGATAGTCCTCGAACAGGATGCAGGCGTCGCCCACCACCTGCGCGCGCCGCTGCGCGTCGCCGCGAAGGAGCGCCGGCGCGTCTTCGCGCACCGCGGAGAGGCAGCTTGGCTCGAGAAGAGGATCTTCTCGCCCCGCGATGCCGCGTCAAACAGCGCGTCGGCGTTCTTCTGCGCAAGCGCGCGCGCAGCGTCGAGCTGCCCCGTCGAAATCAGCGGCCGGCCGCAGCAGTCGTGCGGCAGCAGGCGCACGCCCACTCCGGCCGCCTCGAGCACGCCGAGCGCGGCGACGCCAATCTCAGGCTCGTTGAAGTTCGTAAAGGTGTCGTTGAAGAGAATCGCGGTGGCCGGCTGAAGCCGGCCCCCACAGCCCGAGGTGTGGGGGCCGCCTTCCCGCAGCGGTGGGGTCCGCCTTCAGGCGGACCTTCGAGAACCTCTCCGCAAACGTTTCGCTTGGCCCATGCCGGCGGCGTGCGGCGGCGATCGATGCCGAACATCTTTTCGTTCATCCACCGGCCGATGCCGCTGGCGCGCGAGCCTGTTCGACAGCGGCGCGAACTGGCTCCCGACCTGCGAGAGCGCGCGCACGTTGCCGAGCACGCGCTTGCCGAGCGGCATCCCGTGCTTGCGCCAGTGCTCGGCCAGGAACTCGCTCTTGAACCGCGCGACGTCCACGCCGACGGGACATTCCGCCTTGCACGCGCGACACTCGAGACAGAGGTCGAGCACGTCTCGAGCACGCCTTCGTCGTCAAGCCCCGCTTCGGCGAGCCGGCCGGTCATCGCCAGGCGCAGCGTGTTCGCGCGCCCGCGCGTCGATGTCTCGCTCGTCACGCGTCGCCATGCACGACGGACACATCGTCCCTTCGAGCGTCTTGCGGCACGCCCCGACGCCGCTGCACATCTCGACCGCGCGGCCGAAGCCGCCGTATTCGGAATAGTCGAAGAACGTGGGCGGATCCGGCGTCCTGTAGCCCGCGCCGTAGCGCAGGTTGGCGCGTCAGCGGCGGCGCAATCGACGATCTTGCCCGGATTGAAGACGCCGTTGGGATCGAACGCGTGCTTGACGGCGCGGAACGCCTGATAGAGCGCGCTGCCGAACATCTTCTCCATGAACGGGCCGCGCACGAGGCCGTCGCCGTGCTCGCCCGACAGCGCGCCGCCGTAACTTCAGCACGAGGTCGGCGCTCTGGGTGGCGATCGCCTCGAAGCGCGCGACCCCTTCCGCCGTCTTCATGTTGACGACCGGCCTCACGTGCAGGCAGCCGACCGACGCGTGCGCGTAGACGCCCGGCTCGCTGCCGTTGCGGTGAATCATCGCCAGGAAGTCGTCGATGTAGTCGCGCAGCACCTCGGGCTTGACGGCCGTGTCCTCGACAAAGCGAAAGCGACTTCTCGTCGCCCTTCATCGCCATCGACAGGCCGAGCGACTGCCTCGCGGAAACCCCAGATGCGCGCCTGGTCCGGCAGCGCAATCAGCGCGCGCGGTAGACGCAGCTTGAACGGCGCGAGGTCGCGCTCGATGGCGTCGAGGCGCGGCGGCAGGTCGTCCGCCCGGTCGGCGTAGAGCTCGACGCACAGCAGCGCGCCGGGATCGTCGGTCTGCAGAATCGCACGCCGCATGCGATCCATCGCCGGGTTCTCGCGCGCGTGGTTCAGGATGAAGCCGTCCATCACCTCGATGGCCGACGGCTTGTGCGTCAGGATGATCGGCGTCGCCGCGAGCGCGTCGAGCAGCTCGCTCGAACTCGATCGCCAGGACGGCCTTCTCCTTCGGCAGCGGCACGAGGTTGACCTTCGCGGCGGCAATCATCGCGAGCGTCCCCTCGGAGCCGACGATGATCTTCGCGAGGTTGAACGGGCTTCGTCTCGTCCACGAACTCGTCGAGGTTGTAGCCGCCGACGCGGCGGACACCTTGGGATACCGCTTCTCGATTTCGTCCGCGCATTCGCGCGCGCAATCCTGGCGAACCGTCGCGATAGCACGTCGCCTCGAGCGTGTCGCCCTGGCACGCGCGCGTCGAGCTCGGCGCGATCGAGCGGACGCAAGTGCGACCTGCGAGCCGTCCGCCAGCACGACGTCGAGCTCGAGCACGTGATCGATCGTCTTGCCGTACAGCACCGACCGCGCGCCGCAGGAGTTGTTGCTGATCATGCCGCCGATGGTGGCGCGGCTCGCCGTGGAGATGTCCGGCGCGAAGCGCAGCCCGTGCTGCTTCAGCTGCGCGTTCAGCTCGTCGAGCACGATGCCCGGCTCGACGATCGCCCAGCGCTCCGGCGACGTTCAGCTCGAGGATGCCGGTTGCGAGTAGCTCGACGTGTCGAGCTGCAGGCCGTCGCCGATCGCCTGCCCGGCCTGCGACGTGCCGCCGCCCCGCGCCGTGATCGAGCACGCCGTGCGCCCGCGCGAGGTTGACGGTGCGAACGATGTCGTCGCGCGATTTCGGCGACGACCACCCCGAGCGGGTGGATCTGGTAGACGCTCGCGTCGGTGGAATACAGGGCGCGAGACCGCGTCAAACCGGACTTCCGCCGGAATCTGCTGCTCGAGTTCGCGCCCGCAAGGTTCCGCTTTGAATGACTTTGAGTGGTTTGCCAGCCAAGAAGGCCAATTGTATAGGTGGTAGCCGAGCTCCCGCTAGACAGCGCGTCCGCCACCGACTGACGCTCGCCGGACGCAGGTCCGGACGAGGAGGCCCTATGAATATCAACAACCGCTGGTTTCAGCTCTGCGCGTCGGTAATGTCTGATGGTCATGATTGCCAACCTGCAGTACCATGGACGCTGTTCGTGCAGCCGCTGCAGCAGGGCACCGGCTGGAAGCTGTCGGACATTCAGTACGCCTTCGCGCTGTTCATCCTCTTCCAGACCTGGTGCAGCCGCTCGACGGCATGGCTGATCGATCGTCATCGGCCCGCGCTGGTTCATCAGCGTCGCGGGCCTGCTGTGCGGGCTCGGCTGGGCGGGCATGGGCTACGCCGACGACGCTCCCGATGCTCTACACGCTGTACTGCGCGGCCGGCATCGGCGCCGGCGTTCGTCTACAGCGGGTCGATCGGATCGGCGCTCAAGTGGTTCACAGGAGCGCCGCGGGCTGGCGGCTCGGCATCATGGCCGCCGGTTTCGGCGGCGGCACGGCGCTCTTCATTCCGTTCATTTCGTCCACCATCGCGAACAGTGGCTATCAATCGGCGTTCGTGGCGACCGGGATCTTTCAGGGCGTGGTGATCGTCATCGTTGCGCCAGGTCCTGCGGCATCCCGCATCGACGTCCGGCGGGGGCAGTGGCGGCGGGCTGTCAAGCGCGACCTCAGGATGGGCCGCAGCTCACGACGCTCGAGATGCTGAAGACGCCGCAGTTTTACATGATGTACGCGTCGTTCGTGATGATGGGGACGGGGTTCCTCCTGGCCACGGCGAACCTGGCGCCGATTGCCCGGTCGTGGGGCTTGACCGCCGCGGCCGTGACGCTGGCGGCGACGTTCAGCCCGGTTGCCAACGGCGCGAGCCGCGTCTTCTGGGGCTGGGCCTCGGATACGACGGGGCGCGAGAACGCGATGATTCTCGCCTTCACGCTGAACGCGGCGTGCCTGCTGTCTGCCTGGAAACTGGGACAAGTCTCAGGCGCGTGGTTCGCGTTCAGCCTCGTGCTGGTCTATTTCACCGGCGGACAGATCTATTCGCTGTTCCCGTCCACCACGGCTGACTACTTCGGCACCACGCACGCCACCTCGAACTACGCCGTCCTACACCGCCAAGGGCGTCGCGGCGTTCATCGGGGCCTTCGGCGGACCGCTGCTCTTCGAGCGGTTCGGCAGCTGGGATGCGTGCTTCTACGGGAGCGCGGCGCTCGCGCTCATTGCCGCGGTGTTGGCGTTTGGTCTGCGTGCATCGGTGACGGCTCCGCGCGCCGCGGGCGTCGCCGCTCCTGCGTGGCGCGCGGCGCCGCGCCAGGCACCGATCGACCGCCCGCAGCACGTCGCCCCGGCATCGCCGGCTTCCGTCAGGAATCGTCTCCCCCGCCCCGATCGCGGCCTCGCGATCTTCCCGGGCCGCGCATGCCGAGACCGCAATGGCGCGCACGAGCCCGCCGCGCGCGGCGTGGCCGCTTGCGGATGCGCTGAATCATCGATAGTCCGTCTTCCTCCGGCATCCCGATATCGGCACGGCACGAAGCCGGAACATCCGTCTCAGGGCTGAGCCATCGCCACGCGCGCTGTCAACAGCCTTGACGTGCGCCCCGCTGCGCGCCCAGGCGTCGTAGTGCAGGTCAGCGCGTCGACTCGTCGTCGTCAACGACGAGGATCGAACGATCAGCGAAGTCCACCTCCGGCATCTCCGACGGAGGCGCCGGCTTCCCGGCGCGAATGCCCTCGCGGACGATCCAGACGCTTCAGAGGGCAACCGCACCTCGAACGTCGCGCCTGCCCGGTCCACCAGCTCTGCGCGGTGACCTCTCCGCCGTCATCTGTCAGCTGCTTGACGATGGCCAGCCCCAGGCCGACCCTCCCATGCGAACGCGTGAACCCTGTTCGGCCTGGCGGAATCGATCGAACACGAACGAGCAATACGTAACTG